>Ga0255387_10011_pt1 | contig 24691 bp, 19 predicted proteins | sample ANMaggSSYBR01J12_FD_182104 | JGI IMG/M metagenome (GOLD analysis project Ga0255387, IMG submission 182104) | Sediment cell enrichment communities from methane seep in Santa Monica Basin, California, United Staets - ANME aggregate JGI... | ecosystem: Environmental > Aquatic > Marine > Cold seeps >...
TTAGTTGAATAGTAACTGTCTATAGAGGTAATTAAAAAGGGAGGTATTTCCGCCAAAATGCCATTAGCTCAACTAAACAATGTTTTCTGATTTTTGTTTTTTCTTTACATTTTGGACAGCGGGTAAAAGCCATATCCTGATAAGGATTCAAGAAAAAATAATGATGTGACTCTTTTGTCTTTATTTGAGATTCATATTTTTTCGATCTGCCGGACATCTATAGAAACCTCCCTGTAAGTCAGTAAATTCATTACTTCTTTCAAATGTCGAATTGTTTTCCCTGATGCTAACTACCTTGATTGAGTGTAACGTTCTACGGATATACGAAGTCATATGAAATGTATTTTGGCTGGAGCGGCACAGCCGAATGTCTGCTATCAGGCGATATGCATGTTCTATTCAAATGCCATTCGAAGTCGTTTTTTTGGATCATCAAAACAAACATCTTTCACGTCAAAATATTCAGGGTCAAAATCTTCACATATCCACCCCAACATTTCTTCATGATCCTCATGATTGGGATCTGCTGTGATCTTTATTAAATCTTCATATCCCCAGATCCCTCCGCAATCTTCAGGAGGGGACGCTCTTTTTCCTTTGACGCATATGGGGTATGTTACACCATCTTCCCTTGTAATGATCTTTTCCAGTTTGATCTTATGTATCCATTTGTCACCAAAATCGTAAATGTAATCGGCTTTTCTGTCCTCCATTGTGAAATAATCAGATATCTTTTCTTTCCATCCCGGGGGTGTCTCCCCATACTCTCCAAATTCCTCTTCAGGAATACCGATTTTCATTTTCATCCCGGTAGAGGGATCGATCACCTCAAACCTATGAAGATGGTAATCCAGCCAGTCCATTGCATCTTGAATGGCGACATGGAGATCCCATAATGTATAGGTTTCAGGGACCTGTATTCGCCGCCAGATCGGCGGTTTACTGTCTTTTAGGGTAATCTTGAACTGGTATACCAGATCGAATTTCTTTTTCATCCTGATCCCTCCAAATCTAGATTATGAATATCTCCATCCCATATACATATTTTTGGGGATGGATGGGGGCGGGAATTCGTTATTCATAAGACACGGATTCACACAGATTGAAAGTTTGCTGCATTTTGTTTTAACCGCGAAGGGCGCGAAGATCGCAAAGACATTGTTACTTTAACTTAGCGTCCTTTTTGGCATAGTATAACATAAAAATTATATTTTAACAGCCATAACAATCGTCGGCAGCAATCACCAATATCCGAGGCCAATCACAACATAGCATCTACATTTGAGTGAAAAACAAAGATTTTAAACAATCGCGGATTTCAATAGGTATAAACGCGACTTTGAATTGTCTTTCACCAAAGACCATTTTTCCAACAATCATTAGTCCTTTCTGCCTCAGCAAGCCGATTGTGGACGGAGTGTTTTTATCATTCCAGAAGAAATCCATATCATCATCGTAGTTTTTAAGCTGACCATATTTCACAACGCCGCCCTGCTTAATACAAAAGACCAGCACTTCCTTAGATTTTTCTGGTAAATTTGAGACGATTTGGGGCAGGTCATTTACAATTTTATGTTTAATTTCCCGGACTTTTTCTTTTTTAAGTCTCTCATTCAAACCATAATCCTTACACATCCAATCTATCCAGTGATGCGGATATTTGTTTAGTATTGTCTGTAGTGAAGAACTCCGGCGTAATAGAATGCTTTCGAACCGCTTAAGTTCGTTTTTCTCATGGGCACCAAAAAGCACGTCCGGATCCAATATAAGTGGCGATATAGACATCTGAAAAACACCTGCAAAACGGTAATACTCTCCAAATGGATGGATTCTGCCCTCTATCAATGTATTTGGAGACACAGGGTGTGTACTGCATAATTTTACATTATAGACATCTTTTGTTTTCATATCCTTGACCTTTAAAATCAAACCCTTTTTTGAAATAACGAGAAACTTGGATCGGATAATATATTTTATTTGCAGAACTTTCTCTTTCATCTCAGGACTCAAATCAGTTGTATTTTCCACAAATTCTTCTGCAATGGTCATGCCTGTTTCTGGAAGCACTTTTTCAAACAAAAGCCATGCAAGAAAATTGTTATGCCATGTTTCATTGGGCATTTCCAAATCTTTTTCGGGAAACTCATCAATGTACTTCTGGAATAATATCTTCGACTGTTCGCCATATTTTTCATCAGCGTATTCAAAAATTGTTTGGTTTAGGTTTTCTTCATCAATCATTTATCAACCACAACATTAACTATTTGCTCAGATTTTACTTAAAGTTTTCAGCTTAAAATAAGTTTTTATGAACCAAAGGTTTGGGTGAGTGCCATAAGGTACGAACCTTTTATGCTGTGTTATGTAATCGCTTTGGGGCGATGTTATACACCTATACAGGACTAAAAGTTCCGATCTTATTCACTGTTAACGCAATCCATCCTCTTTATCTTCCTTCCAGTCAGGATTGTTAATTACTGATTTTATTATATATCTGGACAAATTTCTTTCAAATAACATCTCTTCAGCATGATTTGTGAAAATGACTTTTACCATCAATTATAATCTCTTGTGTCAATAATCATCTGTTCCTATCCCACAGCGCCAGCGTCATCCGTGCCCTGCTGATATCGATCCTCGCAAACACATAATCCAGCACTTCACCCTTTGCCTCCTCAACCGTAGCAGCATTGCTCACACACTGGTCAGTAATATCAGACGCCAGTGCATTCACATCCCCGTCAATAACAGCATGCACCTCCTCTCTGGCCACTTCCTGCATGTACTCCGTGATCTGTTCACTGAGCTCCAGGCTGGCATTTTCAATAAATGCCGGATCATTCCTCAACTCAGCCAGTACTTCATCTATGATAATGTCACTAATACCCGAATTGTTACCCGGAACCACATTATCCACCTGCTGGTTTATGGCAGTCTGCGCCCGTTCGATCGTCTGTTCAATAGTCATTTCAACGATCGTCCCTACTGCATCATCCACGGTCCTGTTTATTGCATCATTGATATGCCCGGCGATCAGCTCTTCAGTCTTTTCCCTTGGCACCACACTGGCATTCGCAAGGTCAAGTCCGATAGCCTTCAGTTCCCCATTGATCAAATTCTCCACATAATACCTGGTAAATTCAGTATGATACGGCATAGTGATCCAACTACTCTCCACATAAGCAGTATCTGGCACCGGCCGCCCCATATGGGTCTCACCCCCGATAGGCACATCCCGAAACGGCCGCCATACGACAGAGACATTGTAATTATATCTATCACCTATCTGCATGTCAAGGTAATCTCGCATCTGTTCATCCAGGTTTGCCCTGTACTCGTCGGTCAGCAGGTTCAGCCTCACAGAACTGTCATTGTGGTATATAGTAAACTGGGACGCCACTGACTCGCTTGCCAGATCTGCAAATGTCTTATGATTTATTTCCCGTCCCGCCACCAGTTTCTTGCAAGCCAGATACATACCCGAATCCACAGCATTGGGACCCAGGGTCTCGTTCATCAGGTAGTCCATCTGGGCACCACCCACAGTATAGGAAAAATCATCAACCCTTCCATTTTGCAGGGACAATAGCACCTGTGAATTGTGCTCGGCCGCACTGGTATCGTGCAGTGCCATTAACTGGATGTTGCCCACCATTGCAGGTGCCAGCAGCACCGCACTGACCGATACCAGCACCAGGAATAGCAAAACATCGATGGAACTGGAAAAACCCCTTGTATCTTTGATCATCTGCATACTATCTCTCCCAGATCTTTACCGTCAGTGTGCCTGGTATCTCTTCGGCCTCGTTCAACCTGATAGTCACAGGAATGGATGCCGATACGCCCAGATCTTCAGAAGTTCCCACGACCTTGCTGTAATTTGGCGGCGCTTCGACCTTAAATGAAAAATCATAACGTGTTCCGTACCTGTCCTTCAATTTGCTGATGTCTCCCGCACCCAGCGACTCTACTCTGGATGCATCTATCAGGTCAGGACGGTCGGGGGCCGTCAGCACGGGGTCATTCCTGAGCAGTCCGGCCAGGGATACCGCATCATCATAATGCTGTGCAATGAATGTCTTCTCCTGATATACCTGGTATGTATGTGCCATAACCGAGATAAATATTACAAAACCGATGACTGCAAGGGCCATGGCAATCAGGTCGGAGTTTGGTTCAACCACGGCTTGCTCATCACTGGTAAACAATAGTGACCCCCCTTCTCTCCACACCTTCGGCGGTCCGTATGTTCAACATCACTTTTTCCACGAGAAGCGGCTGCATGGTATCTGGAACGAACGGCTCCTGTGCTAATTCGGTCCCGGCTTGGTCCAGCATTTCATTGATACTCAGCCAATCCCCCTCTTCCAGTACATCCTCACCCAGGCCGGTCCTGCCCCCGCACCTGCCTGCAATCGCTTCCAGCAGTCCAGGCCTGCTGTTCCATAGGCTGTTTTGAGGATAAAAAGTTGTCATCAATGCCCTGGCCCTGGTGACCCTGCCGGTCTTTGTGTCAGAATAAGCAGACACATACTTACTTGAGATATCAATAGTGACGTCCGGGTCAATATCGAACGTGTAATAATGGGCTCCCTGGATACTTGTGCTGTCGACATCCTCAATATATGAAGCAAGGGATGATAGACTTGCATCCATCATCCCGGCAGCGTCCTGCTGTATGAACAGCGGATGGATATTGAAAGCAGAAATGAACAGTATTGTGCAGAATAACAGCAGTCCCACTCTGGTGATCAGAAAATCAGCCCATGCCCTTTCATCCTCCTTCAATCCCTCGTTTTTCAATCTCTCGTCCTTCACTCTCCCGCCCTTAAATCCCTCAGACTTCAGTATCTCGTTTTTCAGTATCTCGTTTTTCAGTCTCGATGCCATGCATTGTCCTCAATATAATGAAATATACGTACCGTTGCCGTCTTTTACCAGTTCAATAGTAAATTCATAGGAACCAGGGACCAGTACTAACGGCCCGTCCAGGTCAGGTACTGCGGCATACTTTGCTTTTGACGGCACGGTTTTGGAAACTCCCTGGTACGTGGTATAATAGATGATATTTCTCTCGTCGGGGCTGGTCAACATAGGAATAGTCCCATCCTGCGGTGGCATAGCACCGAACACAACCACTTCTATCCCTTCCGGTACTTTGAATCGGATTATTTCCATGGTGCCGGTATTATCGGCCGGATCTGAAATATCCCTGGCACCGCCCTGTTGGTATATGACAGATGCCCTGGCCTCAAGTGCAGACAGATCTCCTGAAAACCGCTTAACCTGGGCGTCCTTCGTAAGGTCTGCCAGTGCAGTTGCAGATAATGCCACTATGATTCCCATTAGCACAGCTGCTGCTGCAAATCGCATAGGGAGCGCATCAGCTCCATCTTCACTATTAATCCACACACGAGTGTAAAATCTCGTTATCTTATATGACAATTGCTAATATATGTTAATATATTAATCTAAATATAAATATCTTGTGCAGATCTGGTCAGATACACAAGATTGCACCCGGTGTGTGGTTGTATTACATGGATCTATCTACATGCTTTGCACTTTTAACCGATGATACCTACTTCACACTTTCAACTGATGATGCCGGTTTTGCACTTTCAACTGATGATGTCTATTTACCGAAATGGATATAATCAATTATGCCCAATATATTCCTTAGTTTTATTAAAAGTAAAACAGACAATGGAGCAGGGAGGTTATAGAAATATGGAACTTAATGATTTTTTAAAAGAAAAAGGAACAGATGAGAAACTATCGCAGCTGATCATGCTGTTCAGTGAGCAGGCCGGGGTTATCAAAGAAGGCTTTCTAAGCGCAAGAGGGGCAGCCGATACAAAGAACGTCTACGGTGAAACACAGATGGCCCTTGATAAATGGGCTGATGAGGTATTGATAGATGCCCTCAGGGAATCAAGACTTGTCAGGTGGATCGCCACAGAAGAACAGCCCGATATCATTGAGGTGGATGGTGCGATTAACCAGTTCGGGGTAACCATTGACCCACTGGACGGTTCATCTCTCATAGACGTGAACCTGGCAGTTGGCACGATCGTGGGCCTTTACCAGGGCCATGTGCTGGAGCCGGGCAATACCATGGTGGGTGCCCTGTACATCCTGTACGGACCGCTCACTACACTGACCTATACCACGGGCAGCGGAGTGCATGAGTTCGTCATGGGTGAGGACGGGCGCTTCACATTGATGCAGGAGAACCTGACAATCCCTGACGGCAAGATATACGCTCCCGGAGCCTTACGCAAGGATTACCTGCCCTACCATAAGCAGTTCATCGAGCAGCTTGAATCCGAAGGTTACAAACTGAGGTTCTCAGGGTCATTTGTAGCAGATGTACACCAGATACTGCATAAAGGGGGTTTGTTCACCTACCCTGCATTTGCAGGCAAGGATTCAGGAAAACTCAGGCTGCTGTTCGAAGGGACGCCTATGGGTAAAATGGTAGCCGAAGCAGGAGGTGCCATATCCAATGGAAGGGGTAACCTGCTGGATGTTAAACCCTCCTCTGTCTCGGACCGCACACCCATATATGTAGGCGGGAAACGGGAGATCGCTTTGATCGAATCGCTTGTAAAAGGGTCTGGAACATAGCATGAATCTCCTGGCAGAGGACATTGAACAGATCGGGCATATACTGGCACAGAGGTATTTTACCGAACAAGGCTGGAGATCTACTGACCTCAGGTTATCAGGAAGTAAGATTATTGGTGCGGTAGAAGTCATAAACGAACAGTATTCCAGGTATCCGTATATGAGCCGTGACTGGTATGTTGAAAATTCGGCAGAAAAGAGCTTCCACCTGTCCAACAGGTGGGATAAACTGACCGTTCTGGCCAGCCTGCTGCAGACCTGCCCGGATATGTTCGATTTCCTGCTTAAGATCAATGACCAGAGGTCCCTATGCATTGTAAAAACCCTGCAGTCAGACCTGAACAGGCAGCAGCAAAATGCTATTGCTGATGCCAGGAGATCGGGATTTAATGTGTATATATTCAGGGCAAGTGTCCCGGAAAGTCCGGACTTTGAACTTGAAGAGATTGTAGGCGGCATATCTGGCCGCGGGACTTTTAGATAATGGGAAGATATATAGAGAAATACGGAGAATATCGGGAGAAAATATAACAGCATCGGATGCATGTGAAATAGTCTTTCCTGCACCAGCCCAACTACCAAGTTAATGTGCGATTAATTAACTTGTCCACATCATAACCCATAACTTCAAAGAATGTATAGTCCGTTATCAAGTAATTGTTCGGGACAAGGGTATCAAGAAAACCATACCAGTAAACCACCATTCCTGGCCCATACAGGTCCTCATAGAAACTGAACTGTTTTAGCTGGTACCTGTTATGCTCCTTCTCATCAGCAAACACAGCCTTACTTTCAATCCACCTTACATCAATCCCATCAACCTTATAAAGCTCAGAAAGCAGGAAATCAGGAGTCTTGGTGTTGGGTTCCTTGCTCATATCAGATTCTGTAATAAATTCCAGGTCACAGTGCTCAAGCCATTCATGTATAAGATCCTCCCCCATCCTGCCCTGGCCACTCTGCACTGAATGGGCCCTGGGCGAGAAACAGAAATCCACTTCAATTGCCTTTATTAGTTCGTATCGTAACCGTTTGTCTTCAAGCACGTCAGGGTTTTTTACCACCGTTTTGCTCTTATAACCCATTTCTTTAAGCATGATAGATGCCAGGAGCACTGGCGGGAAATTATTTTTGCTGGCAAGTTTTAGTATGGTGTCTCCCCGTTTCCATGACCTGACCAGGGCGGGAGCTTTATTAACTATACGACTGTGGTATTTCCTCACATTCCTTACAGTCTTTTGGTGAAGTATATTACCGACCGCACTCGGATTTAAGGAGTACTTCTTTGATATCCTGCCAATATCCTCTTGGGATTCCACTTCCTCAAAGAGCCTCTGGTATGTTTTTTTAATCATTTTATTCGACTTGATAGATTTGTAGGTATTAAGTATGTTATCTGATTAAGGTTATTGTTGTAAATAATCCTATTTTGCATCTTTGTTTATTTTCAAAACTGTTTATATCAGCCGACTATATCAAAAATGGGTAATAATCACTGGTATAAGGAATACTAAGAATCGTATATATAAGATATGATAACACAACATTAAATATTTATTGTCACTTCAAAAAAATTAAAAACATAAACTTTTTATAATATGTATTCCATATTTACAGTTTGAAAAATCACATGAATATTTATAATATATTTACAATATATTATAATTAATAAGTAAAACTGGTGGGAGTTTTATGGTTCATAAAAGCAGGCTTCTATTATATGCAGTAATGGTTCTGGTTATTCAGAGTGGAATCGCAAGTGCAACGACTATCACTGTTAATGATAATGGGGAAGGGGATTATACGAGTATACAGGAGGCTATTGATGTTGCCAATAGCGGAGATACCATCCTTGTACAAAATGGAACTTATTATGAGCATTTATTATTAATTCGAGAAGATAATTTAACCCTGCTTGGTGAAAATAAAGAAACCACAATCATAGACGGCAGTGGGATAGGTGGGATAATAAAATTAATTTCTGTCGATAACAGCACTATTCAAGGATTTACTGTCCAGAACGGAACGAAGCCTTCGATCACTGAGGGCTTTCCGACAATTATGGGCTACACCCAGGAATTCCTAAAAGAGAATTACAGTTTGACAATATTGGAAGTGGATGTAGATGGAAAAAAAGCATGGATATCATTATCCAAAAGTGGTAATGAAGTAGACAACGAAGTTATACAAATCGGTGAGATATATAACTATGGAGCATCATTGAGTTTTAATTTGGATGAAATATTTTTAGGTAATTCAATTAATTTTATCGAAATAAGCAATGTAAACCAGTTTTCTGATGATAATAGTACGAAGATAGTTGATAACGAGTCTGCATTACTCGTACAAGGATTAAGTGGTAGATTCATACCTACTGGTGGGGGTATTAGCAGAGAACTTGAAGAAAATTATTCTTTGAATGTGATTGATATTCAGACGGTTGGCGATCAGCGCAAGACAATGCTGTTTCTTTTAAAAAATAATTCTGTTATAGATTACGATATAATAAATGTTAGTGAGAATTATACATATTACAAAAATGGAAATTTAACATTAGAAGCGGACATTGAGGCTGTTTTTAGTGGCGAAGGTGGAATCTATCTTGTCAAGCTGTCTCATGTGCATCAATATTCAGAGAACAATTCCGCTGATATATTATTGAGTGATGCTGTTTATCTTTACTTCGTTGGAAATGCAAGGGAGACAGAATGGATTCTTGAACAGAATTACATATTAACTGCCATGGATATCGATATCGAAGATAAATACCCCATGGCACCACCTCCTATAACACCTGGTTCACAGCAGTTTATAGAGGCCACAATGGACATTAACACAAATAATTATATTCCCCAGCTTTGGCTCAGGTTAATGAAAGATGGGGCCACTATTGAAGATCAATTTGTATGTCCTGGAGATAATATTACCTTTTATGACGGCTCGAAAATATTAGATTTGACTGTGGGAATAATATTCGACGGACGAGATGCAGACCTTGCTACTATTTCAAATATCTCTCAATATAATGAAACAGATGAAAATGACAGACTAATTCAAAATGAGTCCCATATGTACATATTCGAGTATCCGGAAAGAGATACCAGGGAGTTAGATGAAAACTACTCAATTACCTTTATGGATATTGATTCAAGCACTTATTCCAATCCGCTTGTATGGGTGAGGATGGAAAAGAACGGCATGCTGGTTGATGACCAAATAATTGCTCAAAATGAGGTATACCAATTTTATAACAACAGTATCAAGATTTTCAATGCATCTATAGATACCATTTTTAGCGGGAGATATCTTGACCTATTAATTCTTACTAATATCACCCAGTACTGTGAGGAGAACGGGACACAGTTACTTGTGAACGCCAACTGGAGCATATATTCTGATAATACCGAACTGATTGAAAATCTTAATGATAACTCAATACTTTATGAAAACTATACTATAATTCCAGTTGATATAGATGTAGATGGAACGAAAGTCTGGATGCGATTATATAAAAATAATACAATGGTAGATGAAATAATTCTTCAACAAGGGGAGGATTATTCATACTATCTGGACAGCGAGGAGATCATCTCCACAACGCTTGAAACTGTTTTTTATGGTAAGTACTCTGAACTTATTAAATTAGTAGATATTTATCAATATTCAGAAGAAAATGGAACATTAATATTGTACAAGAATACTGAATTATTAGAATTACAACATTTCAGGTTTAACAATGATGAAGGGATTCATATAGGTACTTCATCATCAAATATCATTTGTAATAATAACCTTCAGGACGTTGGGCGGGGCATATCATTGGTTTTTTCAATTAATAATACGCTTATAAATAATAATATTACAGACAACAATTATGGTATACACCTAGAAGATTACAGTAATTATAACTCAATTACAGATAACAATGTCATAAACAACTCCGAGGGTATCAAGCTTCAAAATTCTAATTACAATCATATCTATATTAACAATTTCATAAATAATAGCGATAATGGTTATTCTTATGTATCAACTAATTTATGGAATTCAAGTGACCCTATATACTATCAATATAACGATTCTACTTTTATTAATTACATGGGCAATTACTGGAGTGATTATACAGGTTCAGATGCAGACTATGACGGTATCGGTGACACTCCTTACAATATTAGTGCAGGAGTATGGGATATATATCCACTAATAGAGCCATGGGCTCAACCAGTTGATACCACTCCACCTATTTACTACTCAGGCAACCGCATCTGGGATGAAGACGCTGACATGTCTGATACCTACACCTGGACTCCCAAAAGTTTCAGCGGCTTCTACTATGACCTTGACAATGACATAGGAGGAGAGACCCTTACAATTGAGAACATTGACAGGTCGCTTGGCAGGGGCGACATCATATACGAGACATCCCCCATATCTATCGATTTCGAGCAGGACATCTGGAAGACCTACGAAGTCATCAGCTTCATGGCAGACCGCTACTTTGCAGGCTACACCGACGATACCAATTTCGCTTCATCCAGCGACAGCCTGCTGGACGAGAGACAACTCAGCAAGGTCCTGATGGATACGGATAAGAAATACAATCTAAGTTTGGGTACATCCATGGAACTGGAAGAAGGGTATGAATTCAGGATCGCTGAATTCGGTTCAGGCGGCGATGCTGTGATGGTGGCATTGTTCAAGAACGACGAAAAGGTGACCGAAGATATAGTCCAACAAGATGACACCTTTGTCTATGAAAAAAACATGGGAGGTACAAAGGATATGCCTATTATTGCTGTCTACTTCGATAGTGTATATGTAGGAACAGAGACCAGCACCGTTGTGATCGAGGGCATCTTCCAGATTTCTGATAAATATATCGATGTCAGTGCAGGGGATGAATTCGGCTTGATGGAGATCAAGAGCGTGTACTCATCCGGTATTGCCATGAAAAATGATAATTCCGTGAGTTTGGGTCTAGGAGATGATTTCAACCTCATGGGTAAGATCAATATCATAGTGGCTGATTCAAGTACACTGCGGTTCGCCCCGTATGTTGATATTTCAAAACCCGGTACCTATGAACTAAGGGGTATGGTAACAGAAGAAATCGAATTTAAGTGGACACCCTTCAACTTTGAGGGGCTGCTCTATGATATCGACACCGGAGAAGGTGATGAGATATTACACATCAAAAGAGATAGCTCTGGCGACCGGTCAATAGGGGAAAATAATCTATTATATACGACAAGCCCCATCTCAAAGAACTTCGAACATAACAGTGACGGATGGAATACATTCCAGTCCATCGGGTTTATGGGCAAAACTTATTTTGCAGGCTACCTGAAAGAATCATCCTTTATCTCCAGTGACTGGAGCCTCATCAATAAAGGCAAGCTATCCAGGATACTTATCGATGACGATAAAAACCACACCATACATATCGGTAACTCGCTCACCTTAGAGCAAGGATACAGTCTCAGGATCGATGCAATAAGCAGCGAAGGTGATGTAGTAACGCTTTCCCTCCTTAAGGATGGGGATAATATTTCCACTGATATCGCCAGTGAAGGAGACACCTACATCTATGAGATAGATGTGGATGGGACCGATATACCTATTATAGTAGCTCATATTGACAAAGTACACAGTGACATGGAAACGAATTCCTCGCTCATAGACGGTCTATTCCAGATATCTGATAATTTTACCACATTAAAAAACGGAGATACCTACGGTATCATGGAAGTAACATCATTTTCTTCATCTTCAATTGTATTGAAAAACGAGGATAGTTTCAATCTCTCAAAAGGTGATACTATAAACATAATGGGTGATATCAAGTTCAAGGTCGCTGACGACGGCAGTGCCATTCGTTTCTACCCATTCCAGGAGGTCATAGAAGTACTACCAACAGCAATTATAACACAACCAGAAGATGGAGCATATATCAATGGGACAATCAATATTATCGGAACGGCGAATGATACGAATTTCAAGAATTATACATTAGAAAGGAAGAACACATCAAGTGCCTGGATAGAGATAAGAAACTCAACACAGCCTGTATCTGATGGAACACTTGCTATATGGAATACAACTAATCTTGAAGACGATGACTACATGATCAGGTTGACTGTTGCAGATAACACATTCAATTCAAATATAACCTTAATTAATGTCACAATCGACAACACACAACCTGAAGTAAACATTACAGAGCCTGGAAATGGTTCAAACTTAAAATTCTTTGAGAATATGGTCAGAGGAGAAGTTAGAGATAATAACCTAAATTCTGCCCAATTGAAAGTAAAAAATGAAAAAGGTGAAACTGTAAACTCCTATAATCTAAACATCACAGATGGTGAGTTTAGTAAACGTGTAGAATTTGCACCAGATCAGTTTAACACATTAGAACTTGTTGCAGTTGACAAGGCAGAAAAGTCAAATAGTACAAATATAACAGTATTTGTCGGGAACAATTCACTGATTAACCAGACGGATGTCACAAAAGGTGTACCAGTAACAATTGACGCTCAAAATGAAATAAATACAACAATAGAATTCATTTCAAATGTTAATACATCTAATGTAACTTTCACAGTAACCGCTATAACAAATGAGACCCAGATAAATAATCTTAGTAATTCAGTTTTTGCTGTATATGGTGAGATGACATTAGGAAAAATCGTTGAAATAAACGTGACTGGGCTTGATGCCACTAATAAATCAGAAGTTCTAAGTGTTACACTAAACCTTTATTACACAATAAGCGACCTGGACCTTGATGGCGATGGCACTATAAAGGCCGGAGAACTGGATGAGGAAAATTTGTACATCTACTGGTATAATGATACCAGTCAAAATTGGACAAAGTTATTAAAAGACAATCCTGATTGGGTTATTGACAACGGTCAATTGAAAATATCAGGAGCTAATCCTGGTTATGTATGGGCAAAAGTAAATCATCTCAGTATGTTCGCTCTAGTAGCACTTCCAGTACCTGAACCCACTGAAGATGGCAACGGCGATGGTAGCGGAGGCGGTAGCAGTGGCGGAGGAGGCGGTTCCTCTGGAGAAGATTTCTATAACATTATCCTATCAGAAACCGACAGGCAGAGCGTATTCAAGAACTCCAGCGTCTCATTTATTTTCGATCTGGAAGGCAACATAGTCAAGCATATCAATTTCACAGCCCTGAATAGCGCTGGAACAGTAGCTGCTAAAGTTGAGATACTTAACCATACCTCTTCTTTGGTGAGTGCCCCACCACCGGATGAAGTATTTAAAAACCTAAACATATGGGTCGGGAACTACGGCTGGGCAACAGAGAAGAATGTGTTCGGTACTACTGTCAGTTTCATTGTCGAGAAGTCATGGGTCACTGACAACGATATTGATGAGACCACAATCGCACTCTATCATTACAGCGATAATAACTGGAACAAGCTAGTGACTAGAAAGATTGCTGAGGATGCCAATAGCTTGCAATTTGAAGCTGAAACGCCAGGATTTTCGCCATTTGCTGTAACAGGTAAGAAGATTATGGGAGAAACTGGAGATGAAGTTATTATTGCAGAACCTACAATAACAGCAGAGAAAACCTCAGCCCCAACACCAACTGAGAAGACAGGGATTCCTGGTTTCAGTCAATTTGTTTGCTTGTCGGTCTTGTTGATTGCAATGAGACGATTGCACAAAAAGAACTAAATAGGGCCGCATCAGCCCGATTTTGAATTTATTGGATGTATATCCTAACCTTTGCTTTTTTAACGTATAGGTAAGTATAAACGCATTTGTTTATCTTGCTACTGAAATTAGATACATGATGAGAAAAACATCACACTTCTACTTTGCCCCGAAGGGGCTTTCTTGTTCGTAACCTCTGTAACAACAATATCTCTATTTGCCATACTTTCTCTTTAATTTCACTCTGTGAAAAAAATAACTGGTACTTAAACACTTGTCTTGTACCTTAAAATAGCTGCCATTCCTCCGAAGGCATTCATCAACTGGGCACCCTCTTCAAAATCAGTGGAAATAAACACTATCTGCGTACTCATCTGGTCTGCCAGCGTGGAGAGTTCATCCACCACGTCAGTGGAATCTGTGACCTTGACTGTACCTTTACACTTCTTACAAGGAGCCAGTTCTGGCTTATCCTCACCCGGCCTACGTGTCACGGTCACAGCATCCGCATCACCACACTGGGTACACTTAATGTTCAGTCTCTCCCTTCGCAGGTCCTCTGAGAGCAACAGCACTTCCACAGACCCCATCTGGAGATTTTGCCTGACCTCTTCCTCGCCATATGCTGCCAGTCCGTTATCCCCTACAAGTTCCTTAAGGAAGCGTTCCATGTACTTCTTTTCCTTGATAACATCCAGGTTTATCAGGGCATCAGCAGCATTGTCCACCAGTTCAAACAAACCGCTCTCATCAGTATAAGAAACATCAAACAGTCCCAGTATTTTTTTTTCCAGTTCATGGTGCAGGAATTCACCGTCGTGGAACTCCTCCTTGGTAGGCGAAGGACCACCTATCAGCACAGCCTCCAGGTCCTTATGGTCAACTGTCATGAATACTTTGCTGGCAGCATTACCTATCCGTTTGTAGAAATCATGGATAGCGATAAGACGTAACTGCTGGAACCTGTGGGCACTCTGACCGCCCTTTCGCTGTTTACCCGGCACTGATGAGGTCATGTGGTCCCTGGTCTCTATATGCTTGCCCTTAAGCAGCCCGACAGTAGCCTCACGTCGGTCCAGCACCAGCAGGCCGTAGGTCATTTTATCTGTCAGCATATCCTCAAGAGGTTCAAGGTAGAAAGCCGAATCGCAATGATATTTATATGAGATAAGTGGTTCGGGCGGCTCCACAGTAAAACTCTGCAGGTCGGTCTTGTTGCCCCCTATATCTACAGCTCCGGTGAACAGGATCACGCCCCTCTCGGGTGAGCGGGGGAAGTACCTTAACCTTGACATCAGGCTCTCAAGTGCACTCTGGACATTGGTCTTGGTGATTTTTGACTTGATGTTGGCTGCCTGGCCGTGTTCATCCCTGAGCTGGGCTACTACGTCAAATATTTGCTTATCCTGCGGGATGTACAGGGAAATAAGTTCTGTACCCCTGCCTTTCTTTGACCGCAGTTCTTCAAGCTGACGTTTGAATTCATATCGTTTATGAGCATCTGATTCTGCCATATATATTAATATCTCCTGCTAAGACAGTTGTAGATACAGTGCATCGTCTATATATTTTCTTGTAAACAGGCTGTCCAAAAACTTCACAGAAAAATATTCCCCTTACACATTATGGAGGGAAACTGATATTTGCAATAAAAACCCAGACCACTGTATGGCAAGGGAATTCACACAAAAAGATATAGAGATATTCAACAAGCTGGCCCCTGAACTGCAGGGCAACATTATTTCCCCGCAGGGACACCAGTACCTTTTTATTCTGCGCCCTGTATCCCACAGGCTGGCTCAATCAGAGGAGGATTTCAAGGAGCGATTGCTGCGGCTCACAGACGACGAACTGGAATACCTGGTAGACCTGGCACTCAAGGCACAGGAGGATATCAGGGGACTGGATGAGGATATGTATACCTTTTTTGAGGTAATTGATGAAAGGGTACCCCACAGGTTAGCAGACCTTAAGGATTTCCTGGGAATAATGGGTTAGTTGTTCATTTTTCCCTGCGTATAATGCCGTATTTCTGGACTTTCTTCATTCTGGCAAGGTTCAATACCCTTGCCATCTCCTTTTCTTCCAGGTCCCTGGATTCGATATAACCCATCTCCACCGCTTCATGGAATATCTCGTACCCGCGTCCTGACCTTGTAAATACCGTGGTCCACCCGTCAGGAGTACCTACACCACCAAAACTGATCGCTGCATGCCTGGCGGTGAGGTCTGTACAGTATTTACATGAAGAACTCCTGTATGGGTCCAGTTCACTAAGATCGTAAACAAATGTCTCACTCCCTTTCTCCAGTTCGATCTTCCCCCGCCATATCTTCATACTTTCAATATCTTCCAGTCCCAGGTGCTTAGATGCCACAAACTCTTCAATACCCTCGTGAGAGAACGTATCCATGCAGAACAATCCCAAGGGAAAGATATTAGCACGCATGAACATATGCAGCAAACCGTAAGGGCTCTTGTATATCTTATAGACCGCATCAATATTGCACGGAGGCCCTACAAATGCGATACTGCGCATACCCTGCAGTACAGCGTTCATCAGGGCCTGTATGGTCATGCTGTGGGTGTAGATACTGCCTGCGGACTCCATTATTTCGTCGTATGTGGTGGCAATGACAGGTACAGGTCTCCAGGGGTCATCTTCGGATTTTACTGTGACTATTGCACAATCGAGCAGCCCTTCCTCCAGTGCATAGGCCAGCAGTGACGTGACTACTCCCCCGTCCTGTCCCTTGACCCCTTTCAAGGCTGACCTGGCCGCATAAGGATGCCTGATACTGCCAACGAGTCCCTCTTCAGTAGTAATGGTACGGGGGCACTGGTTGTAGCAGATACCGCATGCAGTACATGGACCTACCAGCTTGGGTTTCTCGCCCTCCATAATAATTGACGGGCAGCTTGCTGCACAGGCACCGCAGGCAGCACAGATCCCGGGTTTAATAATATCCTTGCGCAGCCGGCCGAAGGATATCTTTTTTTTATCCTCCAGACTGCGTTTGACCCTGACAATGTTCTTTGCCATGTCATCGAATTTTTTCTTGCATTCAGTGTCATGGAAATAGTATGTTCTTCCTTCGTGATAAGAGGTATATGGAGTATCCGGAGGCACTTCCCGTTTACATATTGGATCAATGGGCATATTCGTTACTTCCTGAATTGAATCTGCGGCAATAGGTAATATTATTAACGGTGTGCAGGGAGGAGCATAAGTTATCATTACACCAAGTCCTGGAGTAGCCATGTAGTAGTCATGTATACTAAACCGTATCTGTTTTTTGTAACTTTCTGCCGCCGAATAAGAAAGAGCGATTACTCGCTCTCCCTCTTCTAAGAACCGGACTTGCGACTTTAATCACATCCGGCTCAAGCCTTCCATAACCCTTATCGGGCAGCAGTTATCATTTCGATAATTGCTTTTGTAATTCCGGTTTGCAGCCTATTAACGCATTAAGCGTCTGTGAGTCTCTCGCTTTTCAGCGTAATTGAGTATCTCACATTCATCGGTTTGCCTCCATTCATACAATGTAACACCACTGGTAAGTCAGCACCCTTTCGGGTTAAGGCAAATCTTGAACCTCTATACAACTCATTACAAGTTGCCTTTCGCTTTTTACCAATTCGCCGAATAAGGAAGAGCGATTACTCGCCCTCCCTCTTCTAAGAACCGGACTTGCGACTTTAATCACATCCGGCTCAAGCCTTTCATAACCCTTTATGTATTGGGCAGCAGTTAACAATTCAATAGCTTTATGGTTTTGAGACTACAATATTCATGCAAATGAACATTTATTCATTTTCACTCCAGACGTTTTAGGCTTGCCAGCTATTTTCCGAGCACGCAGTTTATATCTCCGCACATCGAAATATTCTTTATCAAGATAGGGATTCATGTTTAGTTTAAGACATGTATGTCTCACAATCTTTGTATCTGAGAAGCGTTTTAGTTTGTTCTTTTCTGTCGAAAATACCCATTTCCGCGTTCCTTCTTTGTGCCAATATCTATTGGCGATCCAGGACTTGGATTTTTTTGGGTGTCTCCTTTTTGCCCATCTCCACAGCATGTTCCAGACCATATTGTCCAGTTTGCTGAATGTCTCTTTGGACACTACTGATTGATGGTAGTTTGTCCATCCGGTTATAATGGGGTTGAGAGCACCAATGAGATCTTCCTGTTTCCATGCCTTCCCTTTTTTGATCATGTCGCTCATTTTTTGTGTGACATTCCCAATAGACTTACTGGAAGGCTTGATCAGTAGTTTTCCCTTGTATTTTCTAAAATTCCAACCTAAAAAGTCAAAACCCTGGTCTATGTGAGTGATCAGAGTTTTCTCCATTGATAGTTCCAGACCTCTTTCCTTCAGGAACACTTCAATTAATCCCCTAATTTCCTTGGCGGTTTCCTCTGAATCAGCAGTCACGATAAAATCGTCGGCATAGCGCAGAAAATTTACCTTTCTAGGATTGCGGCTCTTCCAACTTTTCCCGGAATAGTACTTATCTGAAATTACACGTTCAATTCCGTCTAAAGTCATATTTGCCAGAGTCGGCGATATTATGCCGCCCTGTGGTGTGCCTGCTTTGGTAGAATTCAGATGATGTTTATATACAAAACCCGCTTTGAGAAATTGTTTCAGAATCGATTTGTCCATAGGGATGTTGTCCAGTAACCACTCATGGTTGATGTTGTCAAAACAGCCCTTTATATCGCCTTCCAGTATCCACTGAGCAGAGTTTCTCTTGCTCAGGTAATTGAAAGCCTGCTCACATGCATCCTGTGCACTTCTGTATTTCCTGAAGCCAAAGGAAGCAATATCAGCTGTAGTTTCCGCAGCAGGTCCTAATGCAAGGGCATATAATGCCTGCATGGCCCTGTCATGCATGGTCGGGATACCTAAGGGTCGTTTCTTTTTCTTACCAGGCTTCTCAATGAAAACTCTTTTCAAGGGTTTTGCCTTATAACTTTCGTCAGATAAACTAAGAGCAGCATCCATTTTGGTTTTGGATGTTAACCACTTTTCACCATCAATTCCTGCTGTTCTTTTACCCTTATTCTGACATATCGTTCTCACGGCTAACAATTTTGCATAGAACGAGTGAGTTATTAAATATTGTAGTCTCTTTACCAAATGCCATTTTCCTTCTAAAACTGCTTTTGTAATTCTGGTTTGCAGCCTGTTGATACTTTTAATGACCTTTTTCCAATCAATATTATTCCATTGGGTTTTGGGTCTTATATCTGTAAGTCTCTCGCTTTTCGGCGTCGTTGAATTACTTACATACACAAGTTTGCCTCCGTCCATACAATGAAACACCATTGGCAAGTCTGCACCTTTTCAGGTTGAGGCAAAGTTAGAACCTCTATCCAGTCGATTACAGACTGGCATTCGCTTATTACCGTTTCCGCTACCCCCTGAGCCATCGTCGTTCCTTGCGGAGTTCCTACCCAAATATATAATTGGGAGCTCATGGGGCTTACCAAGTTCCATATCTTGAATAATTTCTGAGTGCCTTAGAAGCCATCTGTAAGCCGAGAATCATATGTCCATTCCCTATAACGTGTAGAGAGCCGTTATAGTCTGATTCTGTGCCTTTTGGCCCAAGCGTAAAACAGTCTGCTTTCGCTTGTTGCAGATCACGACTCTTACGATGGTTCAACGTTAGTTTCTTCATAGCATTCATTACCCTAGCAGGTTGTCTGGATCAGACTTCCAGGGTTTTCCACATTGTCCTGTTGGCACCACCCATTCCATTACTGATAATGAGTGTCACAGTAGGGTCGCTCCGAATGGAAGGAGTGGCATTTCTGCAATTCAAGATACGACTTTCTTGTCACAGCTCTACCCTCTGGGCCATCATTTCCCCTTGCGAGGTCATTACCCGGACACTCCGGGAGCACATAGGGCTTACCAAGTTCTACATCACAAATAATTACAAACACTTTAGGAGCCATCTCTAAGCCGGGAATCATCTGTCCATTTCCCATAATGTCATCCGAGCCACTATGGTCGGATTCCGTACCTTTTGGTTCAAGCGTTTCAGTCCATTTCGCTTGTTCTTAATTACGACTCTTACAATGATTCAACTTTCGTTTCTCCATGGTGTTTTTATCCTAACAGATTGTTTGATTTAGACTATCAAGTTTCTCCATATTGTCCTAAGAGCCCTACACCCCAGCATTACTACTGACGCATATCTCAGTAGGATTACCCCAGACGGAAGGGGCAGCACAAGGCAATTTATGATGTAACTTCTTGTCGCACCAGAGGGACGCAGAGGTTCGCAGAGGGGCGTTATTTTACTCTGCGTCCCTCCGCGCTCTCTGCGGTTTTTCTAATCGTCCCAGGAAATAATAAAAATTCTCACGGAAACACCCAATAATCTTTCGCAAAATAACGTGTTACTGCATCGATTGCCCATCGAGGAAACTTCCATATTCCCCATATTTTGGTTTTTTAGAAGTTGATTAGCTCGAAAGTGAGGATAATAAAATTATATCAAAAGGTCCCTCAAGACATCACATTTATATAATGATAAACCTACTTAGGTACTCATCACATTACGGTATCCATCATGAGAATGGACCAAAATAAATCAAATATTAAAATGATATTATAATCGGAGGAACAAGTTTGGCAAAAGCGAAGAGAGGTCAAAGAAAAGTCGATGGTTGGAAATCCAAGCAGTGGTACAATATAGTCACACCTGACATGATGGGACAGCAGGAAATCGGTGAAACTTTTTCAAATGAACCTGAACAATTACTTGGCAGGGTTATTGAAGTCACACTGGGAGATCTCACCAATGACATGTCAAAGTATAATGTAAAACTGGTGCTTAAGATCGACCAGATAGGAGGAGACTCAGCCTATACCAAGTTCATTGGCCATGAACTCACCAGGGATTACTTAAGGTCACTTATAAAGAGGCAGACTTCAATGATCACTGCAAATCTGGATGTTATGACCAAAGACGGATATAAGTTCCGTGTCAAGCCCACATGTTTCACAGTCAAGCGGGCCAGGTCCAGCCAGATCAAAGCTATCAGGCAGTATATGACCTCAATAGTCCAGCGAAGGGCCCGTGAATCAGATTTCAACACCTTTGTACAGGATGCTGTCCTGGGCAAACTCTCTGCCCAGATATATAGGGATGTAAAAAGCCTGTATCCGTTAAGACGTGTTGAGATATTAAAGTCCCATGTACTTTCCGAGCCATCTGTAAAGGAAGCAGCGGCATAAGTACTGGCTTTTTTTCCTTTTTTTTCAATGTACAGAAAAGTATATACTGTCCTGTTGGCTTAGATTATTAAAAAGATGTGAGCATTTTATTGAGAGCCTGAATTCCAATTGTGGAAGTAGGGTTGAACAAAAATCTTATGTAGCTGTTTGACCAGTTAAGAACTAGATATAGACACCAGTGGTTTTCCTATGAAGGTAACAATGAAGTTTGGCGGGACATCGGTTGCCGATGGTAAGAAACTGCGGCATGTGGCAGAGTTGGTAAAAAGTTACCATGAAAATGGCAATCAAATAGTTGTAGTAACATCGGCTCTGGGCGGGGTCACTGATGCCATACTTGAGGAGGCGCATGAGGCCTCTAAAGAGGGTAAGGTCTCAAGAGTAAAGGAATTCATAGCTGATCTTACAAAACAGCATCATGCGGCCACCCATGAGTCTGTGGGTGATAATGCCAGTACCGAAGATATCATTGCCGAACTGGACGCCCGTATTGAGGAGATTGAAAAAGCCCTTACAGGTATATGTTACCTGGGAGAGCTTACGCTTAGGTCCATTGATTACCTGTCATCGTACGGTGAACGAATGGCTGCACCGATTCTGTCCGGTTTAATCAGGTCACTTGGCATTGAATCAAGTCATTTTACAGGCGGCGAGATCGGGATAATTACTGATAACAATTTCGGCAGTGCCCATCCCCTCGAATCATCATATGAAAAGATTAAAAAGCATCTCTCTCCGTTATTACCGGGCACTATACCAGTAGTGGCTGGATTCATTGGAGAAGATGAGAACGGTATTATCACTACACTTGGCCGCGGCGGATCAGATTTCACTGCATCTATTATCGGGGCATCCCTCAATGCCGATGAGATATGGCTGTGGAAAGAGGTGCCTGGCATCATGACTACGGACCCAAAGCTGGTTCCTGAGGCAAGACCCCTGAAGGTAATATCCTATATAGAGGCAATGGAGATGTCATTTTTCGGGGCTAAGGTACTGCATCCCAAGGCTATAGAACCTGCCATACGTCACGATATACCTGTCAGGGTCAAGAATACGTTTGAGCCTGAATATCCTGGTACCCTTGTGGTGAAGGAGCAGAAGACTGTTCAGAATGTGGTAAAGGCTGTAACCGTAATCGATAAGGTGGCACTGGTAAATATCAGCGGTGCGGGCATGGTAGGTACTATCGGAGTGGCAGCCAGGGTTTTTTCTGCATTGGCCGATGCGGACGTGAACATTATCATGATCAGCCAGGGCTCTTCTGAGGCTAACCTGTCTGTGGTGGTGAATGATGACCACTTGAAACAGGCAGTTAAGGCGTTGAAGCAGGAGTTCAGGAATGGTGTGGTGGGTGAGATCGATCATGATGTCCATATATCTGTGGTGGCGATAGTAGGTGTGGGAATGGCTGGAACTCCGGGTGTTGCCGGTAAGGTGTTCGATGCACTTGGAATAAATAAGGTCAATGTAATTATGATCAGCCAGGGCTCGTCCCAGCATAATATTTCCTTTGTTGTAAAGGAAGGCGATGCTACGAAGGCGGTACAGGTACTTCATAAGGTGTTTTCACTGGAAAAGCTTTGAGGCAGGAAAATCTTACTTTCAGATCGGATTAATTTGGGTATGTGCTTAAATCTTGTTCAGTCACATTTTATCACCCTTTTTTCGTAGTCAACGATATGCCACAAATAAAATGTAACGTGGCCTATATAGCGTTTTTAAGGAATTATCTCCTATCATCGATGTAACTCGTCAGGTTATCTTTCCTCTTTTCCCCCGCATCAGTGAAGTGATTATCCCAACCGAACATATTACCGCAGCCACCATGAATGCATCATGAAAACCGCCAAGGAAGGCTGCTTCATATGCCAATCCCAGAGCCTGATTGGACTGAAGGCCATTTGTGAACACCGCCCCTGATATAGCGATACCCGTAACCATACCAAGATTGCGGACCATCGCAAGCATTCCCCTGGCAATCCCGAGCCTTTCTTTTGGTACAGAACCCATAACAATGCTGTTGTTGGGTGACTGGAACAGTCCCATCCCCAGACCTAACATTCCCATCCTGATCACAATATCAAGGAAAGCGGCATCCTGGTCAAGTTTGCCAAGCAGCAACAAAGCCATGCAGGAGACAGCCATACCAAGACTGCTGAGTAAAAATGAATTCGTCCTGTCAGATATCCAGCCGCTAACAGGTGCCACCAGTGCCATGACCAGCGGAACAGCTACAAACGCCATTCCCATATGCTCAGGACTGTATCCCAGTATTTCTTCCATGTAAAAGGGCATAAGAAGGATTACTGCAAACAGGGCAGTGAAGCTTAAAAAACCGCTGGCATTCGACGCCGAGAAAGGGCTGTTCCGAAATAGCGACAACTCCACCATGGGCTGGTCTGCCCTTTTTTCCACCATCACAAACCCAACTAAGAAGACGGCAAACAGTAGGGATAGACCAATTATTGCCGGCGAACCCCAGCCCAGTACTTGTCCACGAGTAATTGCCAGCACCAGTGAAATAATGCTCAGGAACATGAGGATGGCTCCCTTGATGTCAAATTTCTGGCCGCAATGGAGCTGGTCGGATTTCAGGGTCTTCCAGGCATAAACAGTTCCAAACAAGCCAATTGGAATGTTAATGTAGAATATACTTTGCCACCCCACCCAGCCAATCAAAAAACCACCCAGGGCCGGGCCAGTTATATAGCCGATACTGACAACCGTACCCATTAATCCCAGTGCTTTACCCCGCTCGGTATGTGGAAACACATCTGTAATGATGGAAAGACTGTTGGCCATTAACATGGCGGCACCCAGCCCCTGCACTACACGAAACGCAATCAATTGACCTGCTGTTGCGGACAGGCTGCACAGCCCTGACCCCAGTGTAAATATTAACAAACCTGCCATGAACATGGGTTTGCGGCCGTACATATCTGAAAGCCGGCCCAGGGTTAGCAGCAAGGTGGTAATGGTCAGCAGGTATGAGAGCATCACCCATTCTGTGGTGGCTATGTCGGTGTTGAAATAGTTTCTCAGGATAGGTAATGCGAGATTTACGATACTGGCATCAAGGGTAGCCATAAATGTTCCAATGGAGACCACCA
>Ga0255387_10015_pt1 | contig 20620 bp, 22 predicted proteins | sample ANMaggSSYBR01J12_FD_182104 | JGI IMG/M metagenome (GOLD analysis project Ga0255387, IMG submission 182104) | Sediment cell enrichment communities from methane seep in Santa Monica Basin, California, United Staets - ANME aggregate JGI... | ecosystem: Environmental > Aquatic > Marine > Cold seeps >...
TTTCAACCGTGAACCGATAACTGTAAACCGTGAACGGTTACGAAAAGCTTTAGCACCGACTTTGACGTTTCCCTGCCTTCTCACCTTCTCACCTCCAGCCTTCAGCCTTCCACCTTCAGCCTATTTCTTCAACCGGTTCAACATTGCTGTATTTTTCTATCAAACGTTGATTTTCGGGTATATTTTTTAGAAAAATATTTGCAACCTTGTCTGCATAGATCAGCTTCCAGTCGTCATTTTGCAGCAAAAACCTTGAAAATACTGAATTCGCATTATAAATAATCCAGGTTATGTTATATTTTTCTATTATTTTTTCCCATCCATGTTTGAAACGTACCACTCTGAGATACTCTTTCGCTATATCAGTGCCGTACATGTCGGATCTTCCGTCAAAAAAGACCTTGTATTGCGGCCATGCAGCGTAGATGATATAATCACCAAATTCATCGTTATCAAACATATTGCCATGGAGAGTCTCTTTTTCCAAAAATTCTACGGCAGCCACGGGTTTGATTTTTTCATCAAAACTATGCTCTATTTTACCCTTTGCAACCAGGGCAGCAACCAATACAATGGCGAGAATTGGCCATAAATAGCCCTTTGCAGATGCATCTATCGTGGAAATATTGCTTGCCCCGCTTCTTGAAAAAGCTAATAAATTTCCCGACTGACTGCTCTAACATGGGTTCTGCCTGTTTTATCAGAACAGGAGCGACAATTATTGCAAAAAGCGGGATATACCTTGCAGAATAAAGAGACATGTGAGTAAAAAGGATGACCATTGTAAGCTCGATAATGTTCAATCGTATCCTTGAAAGAGCAAACAAACCCAATGTCAAAAGCATAAAAAATTCAAAAAAGATAATAGATGATTTATGAAAGTTTGGCGACATGAACTCTAAAACATTGTCCATAAGAAATTGATTTGAGGTCAGCTTGAAAGGAAAGAGCAGGATATGGTATGTATAAGGATTTATAAGACAAACAAGAAGACAAACTACGGTCAATAAACCAAGCTTTTTTGCTTTTTGCCGGTGAAGATCTCTTTTTGAATCTTCAGAAGTAATGAACATCACAAAATTGCCGACCAGGTAGATGCCGATAAGAATAAAACCTGCCAGAAACCCACCGTGCAGGTTCACCCACAAAAGCATCATCGGCGCCAGGAGATAGAGATAGTCTTTATGTTGATATTGATACCTGTCAAGCAGATAATACCATATAACCATCAATAAAAGTGAAAAGATATGCGGTCTGGCCAACCAGTGTGTTTGTGAAGTCGTCAATACAAGCAAAGTGATAAAAGAGGCTGCCAGGATATTTCCGTTATACACCCGAATAATTTTAAATATGAGGTAATAGACCAGAGAAATAATGCAAGAGAAAAAGGCAGCTACTCCGGTAAGGCCGGCAGCTCTGTGAATTGTCGCCATTATAACCTCTGAAAGCCATTCATGGGCAGTCCAGGGCAACGGGGGAGAAATAAAAGAGAATATGTCATGTTTCGGGATCGAAAGCGTATCTATTATATACTCTCCTGCCCTTATATGATAGCCGGTATCGCAATCATTTAAGAGTCCTTTATTTGCAGAAAGTGATAATATAAGGAAGAGAGATACAAACATGATATCAGCAAGCGAAGGTATCAAAAACGGAGTTATTCTTTTTAAGCGGTTCATCTTAATTTGCCTTTCAAAGGAACTTTTTTGACAGGATTAACAGGATGCTCAGGATTAAAACATCAAAACTTATTCTGTAAATCCTCATTAAAATCCCTTACTTTGCGTTTGATTTCAACTTTCCGTTCACCAAAATTAATAATTAAACCTTGTTCGTTCATTTGAAACAAAATCTTGTTTATCCTGTTATCCTGTCAGAATTTTTTTCAAAGGGCTAAAGTGTTACGTTATTATGTCAAATAGTTAACGTACATTCAAAAATGGCATCTTTTGTCCCAATACTGCGTTCTCCGCATCTACAAGCGCTTTGCTGTCTATTTTCCATTCCTTTTGTAATCTATTCAGTTTCTGTTCGAGCTTTTGCTCAAGGCCATGACCTGATGCCCCCTGAGCCAATACAAGCCACGGATCATCCCATAATAAAACTCCATATTTATTGTCGGACAACAGGGATTTAATGGACGCTATATATTCTGTTCTGTCCATTTGCAGATGGCTATCCAGCGAGCCGATTAAGTATTTGCGATTGTTTTTTATTTGGTCTGGGAGATTATTTATATTAGTTGTCGGGCTTTCCAATCTCAGGATGATGGCATCCACTTGGCCCACCATGTTCGGATAACGATATATCTCATGACGTTGTGAAAAATGTGAACCAACATTAGCTTGGGCGGAAACAGAAGCATTCTCCCCCACCAGGGACCGAATCATCTGAACGCGCGGATCAGGCAGGCTCAGAAAATGGGCCGGTGCCCAGAAATTACGTGCCCCGGGCAGAGGCAAAGGCGCAAACACATACCCGCCAACAAAGCTAAGTATTACTGCAAGACCCGCCAATTGGGTCAGCGTGTATCTGCTCTGCCATAGCGAAAGCCGCTTAACACCATAAATTGCAGCCGTTGCAAGTAGCGGAATGAGGGTCACGCTATGATAAGCAATAATGAGTCTCGGCATGGAAACCGCTGACAGCATGTTAGCCGCCAGGTCCGCCAAGCCAGGCAATAGGAATTCAGGAGCAAGAAGAGGAAAACCGCAAAAGAAAGCAAAGAGTAAAACTATATATGCAATCCCTTTAAAGTCTATCATAACAACTTTGATTATCGAAAAGGGATCAGTGAATAATCTGCCAATAATCTCGCCCATTGAATGCCCAAGCCAACTGTATCTGCCCGCAAGCATAGGATGTTCACCTGTGGGTGAAAGTGCAGGCATAATAATACTCAACACTATGAAACTATGCATGATACCAATTAACATTAGACCAAGCGCCGGCTTCCAGCTCTTGTTTCGGATATACCAGAGTATGCCAAACCCGACTGCCATTACCCCGAAGTGCTCCTTGCGTAAGAGAATGAAGAACGTGCAAGCAAATAACACGTACGGTCTCTTTATTTCGATAGCCAGCATACTAATTGCCACAAAAGGTACGGCCAAAGTCATAGGATGAAAATCCCAGGCTGCCGCATTCAGCAGAAACGGGTAGTCCCTACAAAACAGTGCAGGTCAATAATTTCAATAAGTTACATATCACAGCTTCTGGCAGCACGTGGCGTAAAATCAGGTGTTTACAAAGCAAGACAGGGCGATATTCCCAAACCTGCATTGCTTTGTAGGGACTACCAAACATCACCATTTAGCAGCCGGGCATTGCCCCGGCACACAACCATTTACTGGACTCTGACTGGGTATTCGCTGACGCTCATCCCCAGCAGGTCAGTAAAACGTTGGGCTCCACCAATGTCTACTCGCTGTCCCCTGCACACAAAAAAATATAAAAAAGCTTTACCTTAAAGGTTAAATAAATTATCATATTTAAGATGAAGATTGTTTTTAAAACAAAACGAATGGAAAAAGACCTTAATTCCTCGAAAAGATTAACAAAAAAATATGGCTCGAAAAGAGCACGTTTCATTATGCGGCGCATGAAGGTTCTTGCAGCCGCGAATTCTTTAGTAGATGTTCCTCGCCAGCCCCCAGAGCGGTGTCATCAATTATCAGGGGATCGTGATGAGCAATTTGCTATAGTAATTAACGATCAATGGAGGTTGATTTTTGTCCCAAAATATGAGTCTATCCCTCGAAAAAAGGATGGAGGGATAGAATTATCCCAAATAACAACAATCGAAGTAATATGGATTGGAGACTATCATGAGTAGTATGGAAACAAACGCTTACCACCCCGATTATGCTATACATCCTGGAGAAATTTTAGAAGAAACCTTGGAGGCAAGAGGCATAAAAAAAACTGCCTTAGCAGAGAGATGTGGTATTGCACTAAAAACAGTTAGCCAAATTATTAATGGTAAGGCTTCAATTTCCCCAGCAATAGCGATCAGGCTTGAAAGGGCTATTGGTATTTCTGCTTCTTTATGGAGCAATCTTAACACTGATTATGAATTATTTGTTGCAAGGGAGGTAGATTATATATGTCTATATAAACAAAAACAATGGGTGAAAAAGTTTCCCCTTCAGCAACTATCAAATTTAGGTATTGTTCCTCGCAAAAGTGATCTAACAGAAAATCTTTCAAACCTGTTATCTTTTTTTGGAGTAAGCAGTATTTCTGCATGGGGTGATTTATATTTAACCCCAAATGTCGCTTATCGCCGTTCGGCAACCTATAAAAGCCAACCAGAATCTATAGCTACATGGCTCAGAATTGGCGAACTAATGTCTGAATCTGTCGAATGTGCTGCATTTAATAAAAAGAAGTTCAAGGCAGCTCTTTCTGAAATTAAAGAAGCAACTAATGAGCCAGTTGAAATATTCCAAAAAATTATGATTGAAAGCTGCCGTAACTCAGGTGTGTCATTAGTTTTTGTGCCAGAGCTACCCAAAACGCATGTAAGCGGTGCTACTAAATGGCTAAATAGTAATAGAGCTATGATTATTTTAAGCTTAAGACATAAGATGGATGATCACTTTTGGTTTAGTTTTTTCCATGAAGCTGGTCATATCTTACTTCATGGAAAAACTGAAGTTTTTATTGAAAATAACAAAAGTGATAGGAGTAAAAAGGAAGTTGAAGCAGACGTTTTTGCCTCTAATTTTCTCATTCCAAAATCTAATTATAAGAAGTTAACCTCACTAAATAAATTTTCAGGACAATTAATTTTAGCGTTTGCACAGGAATTAAACTTGGCCCCAGGCATTATTGTTGGAAGGCTTCAACATGACGGTTTAATACCATATAATTGGCTTAATAAACTCAAAAGGAAATTTAATTTCAGTGCTCAACAAATAAATTCAGCGGACGCAAAAAGCCGCGTCCTAAACAGCGCCCATCGGGACGCCCATCACTAAGCGCCCCTCCCACACCACGCAGCATACGGGTCCGTACTGCGCAGTTCGGCTGATCAGGCAGAATCAGATCCAGGGGAACATAAGACCAAGTGATTGAAACCACTTGTTCTCCCACCAATTTGCTTCTAACCAACCCCCATGGTTTCTTATGATCCAGGTCAGGGTCTGATAAGGGATTGCAATACCATAACGGGATTCCAGTTCCTCCCGGACTCTTACAATATTACCCCTGCACTCACGGAATAACTCCCTTATGACAGGAAGGCGCTCAATGTACTTTGTTTTTCGGACAGACTCAGGCGCTCCCCCTCTTTTTATGACATTGCGAACAGTATTTCGTGATATTTTGAGAATACGGCTTATCTCACGCAAGCTCACGCCCTTGTTGACCATCTCCAGAATTATCTGCCGGTAGGCCGGTTTTATCATGAGACTTCCTCCCTGCTTGTTCATTTAGTTCAATAATCATTTCTTCTGCTTTCTTTATCCAGATTTGCCGCTGGCGGCGGTGGAAAAGATCCTGCTCAGGGTAAAATACATACTCGGCTGTACTTATCAGCCGCTTCAGAATATGGCAGACAATGGTAATGTCCTTAAGCCATTTCCCTTCCGGCCCATCGTTAATTTGTTTGGCATCCTGGTCCTGAAGTCGAATCGTCCTGGCAAATAAAGACGGGTTAGCAATAATTCGATCACGAACCACTCGATTGGATTTTTTGTAATGCTCGTAAAGGCGGGCCAATTCCCTGGTGGAAAGAGGATCTCTGAGTAACTTCTCTGTGAGTTTACAGGCATCTTTTTCGTTGACGCGCGACAACGGTACCAGCACATGACTTGCTGACCAGGTGGACAATTTGCCGGTCATAACTGCTTGTTTGATTTCTTCCGGTAAAGAGTCAACCAGGTCAAGGCGTCGTTTCACCCAGCTTTTATCCCTGCCCAATCGTTTGGCTATCTCTCCAAATGAACAGGTGAAACGGCTGTGAAGTTCCTGGATTAAGGCTGCTTGCTCGATTACTTCCCATTGGCGGTCGTTATTCTTTGCCAACATAACAAACAGTGAATCAGCTTCGTTTTCTTCTATCACCTGAAGCTTGATACAGTCATGGCCACAGGCCTTCAATGCTTTGAGCCGTAAATAACCATCAATCAAGATGAAATTATTATTTTCAGGAACCGCAAGCGCCGGGACGATTTGACCATAACGGATTATGGAATTTTGCATCTTTGCCAATGCCGCGGCATTTTTTATTCTGGTATGGGCGTAGCGTATGTCCAAAAGGTGGATGTCAATTTCCATGGGCGGAGTTTGTTTTTTCATAGCGGCCCACTTTAACAGATATTTTGGTAAAAGCTATATAGTCCTATCTTTGCAATCAAAACAAAAACGACCCTATCCTCCTGAAATTGCAATTATTTCCACAATTGACTCGTCTGTCTTTGCAATCATGTCACCCCGTACAGGAATAAGCATATATCTACCTGTTAATACAGTTTTTTTTGCTGGTGACTCGTCTGACTTTGCAATCAGGTTGTCAAGATCGACATGTCGTTTTCGGTTTCTTATCCGCTGTTGCTGCCGATTCTTTTGTACATAATCTTTTTGGCGGGCTCGATATTGTTTGCAATAATCAGGATTTTTTTCTCGCCAATTCTTCTGGGCATCTCTGCGGGCCTCTCGGTAATCTTCATCCGATGCCAACTTCTTCCGGTTCCACTCTCTTTTTCTGGCTCGCTGGCACTCTTTTTTTGAGCAATATTACTGGGTTGGAACTTGGGGACAGGGGGTAAACAGCTCATCACAATCCTTGTTCCGACAACGTTTGCGTTTTTGCATTTTACAGTCTCCTTGATCCAAGGTTGGTTCAAGAAGTATGTCGGTATTATCTTGTGAAAAGGTGCTGCTTAATGATAGAAAAATAAATATTGATAAAAAAAAGGTGGGGAAGAAAAAATTGATTAGAATCGGTGGAACAAAAAAATATGAAATCAAGAGAGATGGGTCAGATTAAATTAGCAGAGGTGGGTCAATTCTGTTTAGCGTTGAAGGACTCACACCAGTACACCGTGCATTGTACAAGATATGAGTCTCGTCAGCGATAAACGATACCTCGGTTACTGTAACTGTGTAATCTGCTGTTTGAAGCACGGCCTGCCAATAATACGGTCCAGAGTCCCATCGAGAACCAGAAAATCCGTGGACAGAGTCATAAATGACTCTGTTGATTTACTCCAATATCAACATTACCCCAATTATAGTTTTTGCAGGTTCGAAAATTGTGAACTTGCGAAACAAGGCGACAATTTACCCTAATAAGTGCGCAGCAAGGTCTATTGGGAGTCGTTTTTTGCAAAAATATATACCATCTGCCTGGCATTATGCTATACTACTGCCATTTCTGGCTGATTTTGGACGCAATTCGCCTGATACCTGATGAATCTTTTTACGTTGCATCCAATCGAGGCGAAAATGAGTTGAAGCCTGGATCGTTTTTCAGTCCTGTGCCTGGATTTTCGGGCACCATGTCCATTGGCAACTTCATTCACTAAACTTTCAGCGCCTGCTCGGATTCCACATTCTTGCCGGTAATCAGAATCTTCCATGTATTGTTGATGGCGAGCAGCGCCGGCATATTGTTCTTCGCTTATCGTTAACGTAGATATTTTGGCGCCTATATTCACCGGACAGCGGTCTTGTATGGAACATTGGGAACAGGTCTCTCTTTCAAAATGTACAAGAATATGCCCATTGTCTCTTCTTTGTTGATCAAGAGGCTTTTGTTTATTGGGGCAGGATAACACTTCTAATTCTTTTGTGTTATCATCAATTCTTACTTCAAAATCAGCAGTGTCAAGCGGGCGGTCATCTTGTTCAAAGTTCTCTATGCTTTGAGAACGACCTGAACTCGGCCCCGCAAGATCAATGCCCTTTTCAGCCGATTCCAGTATTGTCTTTCCATTGACAAATCCGGCATCGCCATAAAGTATCTCTGGTTTTGTGCCGTTATCTTCTAACCGCTCTTCAATCTTTAATGTTTCTTTTGAGTCGGCATGCTTTGCTGTTTCAAGGTTTGCATCGGTTATAAACTGTACTTCATTGTCAGAATCACAGGTCTCTGTTACAAATGCCTTGTGTCCAACAACCGTTTGTTTTCTTTTTCTTGTATACTCAGCATCGGTATTGTGAGGGCTTGAGATGATCTTGTCGCCTACCGGTTTCTTGCGTATCTCGATTTTTGGCTCAGATGCTTCTTCCTTGGTGACGCTGCATTGCTGCTCAAATACTTTTTTCAAAGTTTTGAAACCTTCATAATGTTTTACCTGATGGTGGTTTTCAAAAGCTGCTATCAGGATATAAAGGTCTCTCGCCATTTCGCTTATCTTTCTATTGGCTTTATCCTTATCCTTTTCCGTCAGATCAAATTCCTTTTCAAGATAATCACGGGAAAGTTCGGCTTTTATCTCTTCATAAAGTCCTGGTTTATGTTTGCGTAAGGCCAACAAAAAAGCCCGAATGGTTTCTTTGAACAATCCATATCGGGACAATATCTTAAGCCAGCCTAACATAAAGAAAGAATCTACGCGTTGCTTTTTAGTGGAAACACCGCACTCAATAATAAAAAGACTCGTTAATTCCTGGAAAAACTGATATGCCGTATCATCTTGCTCCAGACGTTGATAAAACTTAAACAGAGTTGTAAAGTCAATAAAGGCATCGCCAAGAGCTGTGGAAGTTGCAATCATCCAGTCTATTCTTCTTAAAAATTGAAATTCAGCTTCCCGCCAGGTCAGCTTTTCAATAGCCATAAAAATAAGTATAGAGATCATAAGCTTTATAGACTTGTTGGGCGCTCCGCCTTTTTCTTTAAACAGATATTTAAATTTTTCTTCATCAATAAGAGGATAAATTTTATCTCTGAAAATATAAGACCAGTCATCCTTTGGTAAAACTCCCGGAAACATAACATCCGGTTCAAAAAGAGACGATTGAGTACTTGTTGGTCGATACATTATTATATTCCCCTATTTCAACTTATTTTGTTCAAAATCAACAAGTTATATAAACATATCGCTAACTGCTTGTCAAGATGTTTTTTGACAATATTTCATTTATTTTAATGGGTTACGTAATATTGGGTGGATTAAAGATTGGATGTAGTAAATCAACAGAGTCATAGATGTTATGCAAGATTATAAAAAAAAGACAATAAAGGTCGCGGTTACAGGCAATGCCGGTTCCGGCAAGACTTCTGTCTGTAATATTTTAAAAAAAATGGGCGCGCAAGTAGTTTTTTCCGATATTATTGCAAGGGAAGTTGTTTCTCCGGGCACTCCTACCTATAAAAATATAATTAATTTCTTTGGAAAAAGGGTGTTGAAAGAAAACGGCTTTCTGAATCGTAAACTGCTGAGAAGCATTATTGCAAATGACGATTCTGCACGTAAAACGCTGGAGAAAATTGTACATCCTGAAATAATAAAGTGTATTCAGTTAAAAATGACTGAAGCGGAAAAAAATGTTAAAAGATTTGTTTTTGTAGAAATACCTCTTCTTTTTGAACTTTACTTGGAAGACCTGTTCGATTTGGTCATAATGGTTAGCGCCGACTATGAATTGCGGATTGAAAGGCTGATGTGCCGGGATAAAGTTTCACGCTATGATGCAAAATCCCTTTTCAGCTTACAGATGCCTGAAGAAGAAAAGATTAAACGGGCTGAATTGGTTATAAAAAATAACGGTTCAATCGAACATTTGATAAAATTAGTTGAAGTTTTATATAGTGAACTAATAAGAAAATACGAAAAAAAGTATTGAAAGTGCTTGACAAACAAAAAAACGTAAGTTATTTTTAAATTTATTTAAGGCAGTAAGCCCACCTATTGGAGAGAATACCTTTTAAATTCTTCTGAATTAAAAAATCACTAAGGGCTTGGTCAAAAACAACTTGGTAGAATTTGCGCCCAAATTTGCCGTAGGTTTAATTGATCTGATTGAGCAAAACCGCAGGAATAACGAGCTATTTCGAGGACTTTTGCGAATGAAGATCGGTTAAAGATATAGTGAAGTTGGGATGCAAAAATGCCAAGTTATTTCTGACCGAGCCCTAAAATAAACTAAATTATATTCCTCCATAATAGAGCCCTTTGAAAAACGTTCCTGTTTGTTCAACCTAAGTTGAGCGATTTTTTTGCGAAGAAATGTGCCAAGGTCTTGATGCAGCAAGGTTTGCGAAAATTGGAGGCATATCAATGGATATGTCGAGACTTTTCGCAAGCCCTTGATGCGCAAGAGATTGGTGCAGGTCGAGTAAAAAATCGCTCAATTTAGGTTCAAGTAAGGGAAAAATTTTAACTACAGGAATACAGCTTAGCTTATAGCTGATGGCTCTTAAGCTCATAAGATAAAAAGGCATAACAGCTTATCAGCTAACATAGCCTAACGCTGGAACTTTTAGTGAAGCGAAAGCGCTAACCTTTTGCGCCAATTGAACAAAAGGGGGACGTGTTGCAAAGGTCTCTAACAACCAGCAGGGAACCAGCCTATTAGCAATCGACCCATCCGGAATTAGCTTTTGCCGTTTCACTCATTCCGCTATCGAAGATAAAATAAAGAGGGGCGTGCATGAAATCCGTTTTAAAGACTTAATTGGGTGACGAAGTCTGAATGCTTTGAGAAATATGGATTATTGGGTTCGCAAGAATAAGTAATGAGGTAAATTTTAATGAACATAGTTGAATTAAAAGACAAGAAAATAAGTGAACTGACAGATATGGCAAAGGGTTTTAATATTGATGGTGCAGCCGGAATGCGAAGGCAGGATCTTGTTTTTGCCCTTCTGCAGGCCCAGATTGAAAAGGATGGTTTAATATTCGGTGAAGGAACACTTGAGATATTGCCTGACGGATTTGGGTTCTTGAGATCGCCCAATTCCAATTATCTTCCCGGTCCTGATGACATTTATGTTTCTCCGTCACAGATACGTCGTTTCAATCTGCGGACTGGAGATACTGTGTCGGGGCAGATCCGACAGCCAAAAGAGTCTGAACGGTATTTTGCGCTTTTGAAAGTTGAGGCTGTAAACTATGAAGATCCTGAAGTGGCCAGGGAAAAGATCCTTTTTGATAATCTGACTCCGCTTTATCCTGAGAGAAAAATAAATCTTGAAACTTCTTCCGATAATTACTCTACAAGAATAATGGATCTTATGATTCCTATTGGTTTTGGCCAGAGGGGCCTGATCGTTTCACCTCCCAGGTCAGGAAAAACGATGCTTTTGCAGAATATTGCCAACAGCGTTATTGCCAGCCATAAAGATATTATTCCTTTTGTTCTTCTGATTGATGAACGCCCTGAAGAAGTGACGGATATGCAACGATCAGTTAATGCGGAAGTCATAAGCTCAACTTTTGATGAACCTTCTGAAAGACATGTTCAGGTCGCCGAAATGGTGATCGAAAAGGCAAAAAGGCTGGTGGAACATAAAAAGGATGTTATTATTCTGCTGGATAGCGTAACAAGACTTGCGCGTGCCTATAATTCTGTTATGCCGCCGAGCGGAAAGATTCTTTCCGGAGGAGTTGATTCAAATGCTCTACAGCGGCCGAAACGTTTTTTTGGCGCGGCCAGAAATATTGAAGAAGGTGGAAGCCTTACTATTATAGCAACCGCTCTGGTTGATACAGGAAGCCGGATGGATGAAGTCATTTTTGAGGAATTCAAGGGCACGGGCAATATGGAAATTCAATTAGATAGAAGACTTTCTGATAAAAGATTATTCCCTGCGATTGATATAAAGAAATCAGGTACCCGCAAAGAAGAGTTGCTGCTGGATGAAGAGACTCTTAACCGTGTCTGGATATTAAGAAAACTCCTTTCCTCATTAAATCCTTCAGACAGTATGGAATTTTTACTTGAAAAAATGAGCGGAACAAAAGATAATAAAAGTTTTTTAAATTCAATGAATTCATAATAAGGGAATATAAAAAATGAAAGCTGACATACATCCTAAGTACTCGGTTACTACTATTAAGTGTGCATGTGGAAATGTGATTGAAATCGGTTCAACAAAATCAAATATACGGGTTGAAATCTGTTCAAAATGCCATCCATTTTTTACAGGTAAGCAGAAACTCATTGACACAGCCGGTAGAATTGAACGTTTCCGCAAAAAATATGAAAAATTTCAGAAGTAACTTACGTTAAACTTAACTTGTGCGTAGTTGATGAGGAATTTAACCGAGTCGGGGCATTTTGGAATTCGCCTTTTCTCGGTTATTATCGTTACAGACCAACAATTTTACAATTAAAATATTTTTTGATCAGTTAGTTTCTTAGCTCTAAAATTCGTGTTTTTTGTAGCAGAAAATAAATTCGAAATAGGAATATCGCCCGATCTTATAAAAATGGCCGAAACAATATCAAATGGCAAAAATTCAAAATCAAAAACGACAGTGTCCGCCGAAGGCAGATTCGATTGCGCTCAAGACGGCTCTTACAGTTTTGAACATTTGAGCATTTAGTATTTGGATTTGTTTTGAGTTTCGAATTTCGTGCTTCGGATTTCCGGTTTATCCGGGTTAGGTAAGTATTATTTATGTTTGACAGGTTAAAAGGGGTTGAAAACCGCTTTTTAGAATTGGAAGAATTATTGGGTAATCCCAAAATAATTCAGGACCGGGATTTATACCAGAAGTATAGCCAGGAACATGCTGAACTTAACAAGATTGTATCGGTTTACAGAAATTACAAACAGATAATAGAAGAGCTTGAGGACAGCAGCGAATTGCTGAAGGATGCCGACTCTGAAATAAAAAATTTAGCACGGGAAGAAGTTAACTCTTTAAGTACTGAAAGGGAGAAGCGGGAAAAAGAGCTTAAAAAGCTGCTTATTCCTAAGGATCCGCTCGATGTAAAAAATGTATTAATTGAAATAAGAGCCGGGACAGGAGGAGAGGAGGCAAGCCTGTTTGCAAATGATCTGTTCAGAATGTACAGCAGATATGCTGAAAACAGATCCTGGAAGGTTGAGATCATGAATCATCATACAATGGGCGCAGGTGGTTTAAAAGAGATTGTAGCGATGATCCATGGTAAAGGAGCATATAACCGCTTTAAATATGAGAGCGGTACTCATCGTGTCCAGCGTGTCCCTACAACTGAAACTCAAGGAAGAATACACACCTCTGCGGTTACAGTGGCGGTTTTGCCTGAAGCGGAAGAAGTTGAAGTCCATATTGATCCAGGTGAAATTAAAGTTGATGTATATCGTTCAAGCGGACCAGGAGGTCAATCTGTAAATACTACCGATTCAGCCGTGCGTATTACTCATCTGCCAACAGGCCTTGTTGTTACTTGCCAGGATGAAAAGTCACAATTAAAAAACAAAAACCGGGCCATGAAGGTTTTGCGCGCCCGTCTTCTTGACAGTAAGATCAGAGAACAAAATGAAAAGAGGTCGGAAGAACGGAAAAGCCAGATAGGAAGCGGGGATAGAAGTGAAAGGATAAGAACATATAACTTTCCACAGGGCAGGGTTACAGACCACAGGATCGGACTTACCCTTTACAAACTGGAAAGTATTATGCAGGGAGATATGGATGATATAATTGACCAACTTACAACATTTTATCAAACTCAGGCATTACAGAATGCAGAATCAGTCAAACTCAGAGTTTCCTGAATGGACAATAATTAAACTCCTCGATTGGACTACTTCGTATTTTAAATCCCACAATATTGACAGCCCAAGATCAACCTCTGAAATACTCCTGGCGCATACATTAGGCTTAAAAAGGATAGATTTGTATTTGCGCTATGATCAGCCGCTTACCGTCGATGAACTTTTGCTGTTCAAAACATATATAAAAAGGAGAATTAACAGGGAACCGGTTGCATATATCGTGGGCACCAGAGAGTTTTGGTCTATGGATCTATCTGTGACAAAGCATGTACTGATTCCACGCCCTGAGACAGAATGCCTTGTTGAGTCAGCGCTTTCACTTCCGGAATTGGGTCCTGGGCCAAAGCGTATTTTAGAGCTTGGTACAGGTTCCGGCGCAATAACACTGGCGCTTGCATCTGAAAGGCCGGAGTATATCTATTTTGCATCTGATAGTTCAGATAAAGCTGTTAAACTGGCATTTATGAATGCAAAACTTCATCGTATTGATGGAAAAATAAATTTTTTTACCGGAGATTGGCTTGAGCCGTTAAAAAATACCGGACAGTTGTTTGACATGATTATATCCAATCCTCCTTATATCAGGACGTTGTCCATACCTGAACTCCAGCCTGAGATATACAGATATGAGCCCATTAGGGCTCTTGACGGTGGTAAAGCCGGACTGGACCCAATTAAAAAAATTATCTTTGAAGCTCATGCCTTCCTTGTACAAAAGGGAATACTTTTGCTGGAGATAGGACATGATCAAAAAGATCAGATTAAAAAAATTATAGATGATTGTGGGAATTATGAAAATGTTGTCTTTAAAAAAGACTACAGTGCTCATTATAGAATGGTTTGTATGAGGAAAAAATAAAAAAACTATTGCAGAGCATTATAATATTTGTTAATTTAAAAAGGTTTATATATGTAGCCGTGAACGATTAGTCGCACGCCTTTGGACTTTTTTCCCGGTGCTTCGCTTGGCGGAGTCGGAAATGGGGATGATGAAGGCGAAAGAATAACCATTTAATAAGGGGAATACAATATGTCTTATATCACAATGAAGGAACTCCTTGAGGCAGGAGTACATTTCGGTCATCAGACAAAGCGCTGGAATCCCAAGATGAAACCTTATATCTTTGGGGCAAGGAACGGTATCTATATCATAGATCTTCAGAAAACCGTTCGTATGTTTAAAAATGTATATGACTTTATAGTCGATTTGGCTGCAAATGGCGAGTCAATCCTTTTTGTAGGAACCAAAAAGCAGGCGCGCGAATCTATTTATGAAGAGGCCAATAGATGCGAGATGTTCTATGTCCATAACAGATGGCTTGGCGGAATGCTTACAAATTTTCAGACAATAAAACAGAGTATCGACCGCCTTGATTATCTCAATAATATAATAAATGATGGATCAATTAACCTTTTCCCCAAAAAAGAAAGGTTGAAACTTCAAAAGTCCAGGGTAAAACTTGACGACGTTCTTGGCGGAATCCGTTCCATGAATAAGCTTCCTGGTGCTATATTTATTGTTGATCCCAAAAACGAGGCAATTGCAGTTCGTGAGGGAAAACGGCTGAAGATTCCAATTATTGCTATTGTTGACACCAATTGTGATCCAGACGAAATAGATTACATTATACCGGGCAATGATGATGCTATTCGGGCGATAAGACTGATTTCATCCAGAATTGCTGAAGCTTGTATTGAGGGAAAACAGCGCTTGTTGGAAAAACAGCAGGCTGAGGCCGATAAAGAGATAGAGGATGAAGCCGAAGGTTTACCAGTAGATTCAGAGTTAAAACCCGGTGAAAGAAAGGTTATTGCAGACGGTTCTAAGGGACCTGTCGTCGAGATAATCAGAAAAACAGCTCCCATAGCTTCTTTAGAAACCTCAGATGATAAAGAGAGCGAAAAATCAGGAGAAACTACTGAAGCAAGGGATATAGGAGAATAATAATGACGGCAATAAGTGCTATAATGGTTAAACAGCTCCGTGAAAAGACCGGAGTCGGAATAATGGATTGTAAAGAAGCGCTTTTACAGAGCAATGGCGATATAGATAACGCAGTCGATTTTTTAAGAAAAAAAGGGTTGGCAACAGCGCAGAAAAGGGCCGGAAGAGCTATGAGCGAAGGATTAATCCAACCTTATATCCATATGGGCGGCAAGCTGGGAGTGCTGGTTGAGATAAACTGCGAGACCGACTTTGTTGCAAAGAATGATGACTTTAAAGAATTTGCTAAAAATATAGCTATGCATATAGCGGCAACCAATCCTGTTGGAATCGCATCCAATGATGTGCCGGAGGAAGTCATAAATAAAGAAAAGGAAATATATCGTGCACAGGCCATTGAATTGGGTAAACCCGAAAACGTGATAGACAAAATAGTTGAGGGAAAACTAAACAAGTTTTATAAGGATAACTGCCTGTTGAATCAGGCATACGTGCGTAATCCGGATGTGAATATATCGGATCTTTTAAATGATCTGATTGCAAAGATGGGCGAGAACATAACAATTAAACGTTTTGTAAGATTTCAGATAGGAGATTCATAAGCCTTGACACTTCCTCGATACAACAAGGTTTTGTTAAAATTAAGCGGTGAAGCTCTTATGGGCGATCAGAGTTTTGGTATCAGCACGGAAGTTATAAAATATGTGGCTGAAGAAGTTCGCTCGATATTTGATTTGGGGATTCAAATAGCTATTGTTGTCGGCGGCGGGAATATTTTCAGAGGGATTGCCGCCAGTTCATTTGGAATGGATAGAACTTCTGCTGACCATATGGGAATGCTGGCAACAGTAATCAACAGCCTCGCATTGCAGGACGCACTTGAAAAGAAAGGTGTACCGACACGCATCCAGTCTGCAATATCGATGCATGAGGTGGCTGAGCCTTATATTCTGCGCAAAGCTATTCGCCATCTTGAAAAAGGACGCGTCGTTATTTTTGCAGCAGGTACAGGGAATCCCTATTTTACCACGGACACTGCTGCGGTTTTAAGAGGTCAGGAGATTCATACAGAGATTTTGCTGAAAGCCACCAAGGTTGCAGGCCTGTATGATTCAGATCCTGTTGTAAACAAGGACGCCAAGTTTATTAAAAAAATCACTTATATAGAAGTTTTGGAAAGGCAGCTCAAAGTCATGGATATGACAGCTATCTCTCTCGCTATGGAAAACCAGCTTCCCCTTGTGATTTTTGATATTAAAAACAAGGGAAATCTCAGAAAAATAGTATGTGGAGAGGAAATCGGAACCAGGATAAACAATTGATGACGAAAAGGTAAAATTATATGCTGGAATCCATATATAAAGAAACAAAAGAAAATATGGGCAAATCAATTGCCGCCCTTAAAAAGGATTTAAATAAAGTCAGGACTGGCCGTGCTTCTCTTTCTTTACTTGATGGAATATTTGTTAATTATTACGGCACCCGGACTCCAATTAACCAGATGGCCTCGCTCTCAGTTCCTGAAAGTCGCCTTATTATAATACAGCCCTGGGATGTTACCGTAATAAAGGAGATTGAAAAGGCAATATTTAAATCCGATCTGGGCCTCACTCCTTCAAACGATGGTAAGATTATTCGCATATCCATTCCAGCGCTTACCGAAGAAAGACGTAAGGAACTTGTAAAAATAGTACGAAAAATTTGTGAAGACTATAAGGTGGCTGTACGCAATATCAGACGCGATTCAAACGAACTGATCAAAGGTTTAAAAACCGATGGCGATATTTCGGAAGATGACGCTTTCAAAGCACATGACCAGATCCAGAAGATAACGGATGAACAAATCAAGCTTATAAATGACGACATCTTTAAAGAAAAAGAGAAAGAGATCATTGAATTCTAGCGAGTCTTCCTCTGATATTGATCCAGCAAGTCTTCCCTGTCATGTTGCAATCATTATGGATGGTAATGGGCGTTGGGCAAAAAAGCGTATTTTAAATCGAATTGAAGGACATAAAAAGGGCGCTGAAGTTGTTCGAGCTATTGTTAGAACCTGTCGTGAGACAGGTATTTCCATCCTGACTTTATATGCTTTTTCCACTGAGAACTGGCAGAGGCCAAAGACAGAAATCTTCGCTCTTATGACTCTCCTGAAAAATTTCCTTGAGTCAGAGCTGAAAGAGATGTTGGATAATAATATCCGCCTCAATGCCATTGGACAGATAGAGAAGCTGCCGGAAAATGTTCAGCAGGTATTGCACAAGACAATGGCACTAACAAAAAAAAATAACGGTTTGATGCTTAATCTTGCATTGAGTTATGGAGGTCGTGCCGAAATAGTCAGGATGGTCAGGGAAATAGCGATAAAAACAAAAGAAGGCGACATTGATCCTGACTTCATAACGTCCGAACTTGTATCTGATTTCCTTTATACAAAAGGAATTCCCGATCCTGATCTGCTTATAAGGACAAGCGGTGAAATGCGCATAAGTAATTTTCTTTTGTGGCAAATTGCGTACACTGAGATTTTTGTTACAAAAACTTTATGGCCCGATTTTAGCAAACAGGAGTTTTTGGAAATTCTAAAACACTATCAGCACCGTGAACGCAGATTCGGAAAAGTTTAACCCGTATACTATTTATTATGCATTTAAAACGTTGGATTACAGGCATTATATCTACCCCTTTTCTTTTTTTGATTATTTACAAAGGGGGGGCATTATTCGCTGTTTCACTAAGCATAATATGCGTTTTAGCTCTGCTCGAATATTTTCGTATTGTTTTTAATACAAAAGGTAAAACAATATCGGGCATTATCTTGCTTCTATCAATATTTGTTGGACCCGTCATTATGTGGGCGGCTTATAAAAACGCATTAGATCTTATTATAATCATAGTCGCTTTTAATCTAATTATTTCCGGCCTGTTTACCCTTACACAGTTTAAATCCGATTCGTTCATAATTGAGAATTTTACAAAACAGGTTCTGGGGATTATTTATATTCCCATATTACTTTCCTTCCTGATTCTGATCCGTAACGGAGCGGACGGAATGCTCTGGATATTTTTCCTTTTATTTGTTGTTTTTGCCGGTGATATCGGTGCATTTTATATTGGTTCTTATTTTGGCAGGCACAAGCTCTGTCCTTCAGTAAGCCCCAAAAAAACAATAGAGGGTTCAATTGGGGGGCTTTTTTCAAATTTGGCCGTCGGATTATTTTTTAAGTGTTTTTTTCTTTCTAACTTATCATTGGGAGCAAGCATCCTTTTATTCCTCTTTATCGGTATCGCGGGTCAGGTGGGCGATCTGTTTGAATCAGCACTAAAGCGTTCCGCTGATATTAAGGATTCCGGTTCATTACTGCCGGGACACGGCGGCATACTGGATCGTATAGATGCCCTTCAGTTTGCCGCTCCCGTGGCATATTTTTTTAAAGAATTTATGTAAGCGTTCACAGGCACTGCATATGCACGTTTTCAGGGCAACCAACATAGCCAAACTATAGTTGATTGTCCTGAAAACGCACATCTACAGCACCTGTAAAAGCTTAAATGCTGGAAAATAGCTTTATATGCTACCGGTTTTCCAGTGAATGGTTACGAATTTATATTTTGTTAATTATATATGAAAAATCTTTCAATACTCGGATCTACCGGATCCATAGGACGTAATACTCTCAAGATTGTAGAAATGTTTCGTGACCGGTTTAAAGTCAAAGCTCTTGCTGCGGCCAATAATGTTGAATTATTAGCCAGACAGATTGAAACATTTCATCCTGAGATAGCGGTGGTTTTTGATGAAAACAGAGCTTTAGAATTGAAAAATGTGCTTCCGTCAGGCGCTGATGTTGAAATATTGCATGGTGAAGATGGCTACAGGGCGGCAGCAACTTATGATTCTGTCGAAATGGTTGTAACCGCAATGGTTGGAGCTGCAGGATTGATGCCTACCCTGGCTGCAATTGAAGCTGGAAAGAACATTGCACTGGCCAACAAAGAAACCCTTGTAATGGCTGGTGAAATTGTTGTAAAAAAAGCAGCGGAAAAAGGTATAAACATACTTCCCATAGATAGCGAACATAGTGCTGTATTCCAATGTATTGCCGGCCACCGCAGAAAAGATATGAACAAGATACTACTGACGGCTTCAGGCGGTCCATTCTTGAACAGGCCGGCGAATGAATTTGTCTCGATAAAACCAGAGGAGGCTTTAAATCATCCTACATGGCAGATGGGCAAAAAAATCAGCATAGATTCAGCTACTCTTATGAACAAGGGGCTTGAGGTAATTGAGGCAAAACATCTTTTCGGAGTATCGCATGATATGATTAAGGTTGTGATTCATCCTCAAAGCGTGATTCACTCAATGGTTGCATATAGAGATGGGGCGGTTATTGCTCAATTAGGCATACCGGATATGAAGGGAGCCATAGCATATGCGATATCTTATCCGGAACGTCTTGCGCTTAAGCAACCGATTCCGGATTTTGTAAATATTGGGGCGCTTACCTTTCAGCAGCCTGACTTAACAAAATTTCCATGCCTTGCACTGGCTTTTAAAGCCTGTGGAATAGGTGGAACAATGCCTGCGGTTTTAAATGCATCAAATGAAGTGGCAGTGAAGGCCTTTCTGGATAAACGTATTTCATTTACCAATATTCCGGAATTAATAAAAAATACAATTGAGAAACATTCATCTGTCAAAGATCCAGCATTATCTGATATCCTTGAAGCTGATAAGTGGGCCAGAGGAATAGCTGGTAAGCTGATAAGCTCAACAGCTCAACATCTCAACAGCTTACAATAGGAACTATTGTAATTATGAGTACAAGTATATTTGCATTTATAATAGTATTAGGAATACTTATATCATTTCATGAACTCGGTCATTTCCTTGTTGCCAGGTTGTTCGGAGTAGGGGTAGAAAAATTTTCTATAGGATTCGGCCCCAAGATATTCGGCAAAAAAATAGGCAATACCGATTATTGCGTTTCGGCAATCCCCCTTGGCGG
>Ga0255387_10020_pt1 | contig 19909 bp, 19 predicted proteins | sample ANMaggSSYBR01J12_FD_182104 | JGI IMG/M metagenome (GOLD analysis project Ga0255387, IMG submission 182104) | Sediment cell enrichment communities from methane seep in Santa Monica Basin, California, United Staets - ANME aggregate JGI... | ecosystem: Environmental > Aquatic > Marine > Cold seeps >...
AAATAGAGGCCTTGATTTTTCGAAATCCTCCTTTAGGGCCGTAAATGATATAATATAAAGATTCTTCCTGTTTTTATCCGCAACCTGAATTTGATATAGCGAAACTACTTGTTTTTCTTCAGTCTGGGGTAACCAATCAACTCTGTACCTCAGAGCAGGAAGACCTTGAAAGATGAAATATTCATACTTAAAAATCAACTTTGCTTTGGATAAAATAAGCATGACCTGTTGTAGGGCTCCTTCATAGATTGCACTCAGATCGGACGTATTCTTACTAATGTCATCAATTACAACGTTGACGTTCCTGCCGAAACCAATGTTGTCGGCGGATTGTATATCCACTGCAACGCCATACTGGGTTTGTTCTGCAAGCCTGGTAAAGACCCAATCTTTTGGATAGCAAAAGCCGAAGATAAACTTATTAATAGTTGATATTTCAGGTGTGTAACCATCAGGAACGTTGAAGTTCATAAGTAGATTGTTTTTTGTTTCTTGTTCTATCAATTCCCTGTACTTAGCGATCTTCTGTAAAGGTGTGATATTCTGGTCTTCTACCGGTAACAGTTCTGTCTTTGATATGTTGTCTTGGAGAGGGCGTTTTCCGCTCAAGGCTTCTGGTCTAAAGATTGCCAGACCCGCGACGATAATGACAAGAAGAAATATCAAGCCTAGCATACCGATGATTAGGTAAGTGCGGTCTGTCCCTTGACTAAAGTTCGCTGATATCCCAAGGATCACCTCGACAACCAATACTGTCAAGGTAAAAAATCCTAGCGGTGTTTTTACCGTTTGGATAACGTCCAAACGATTGGAGCGTGCGTTGCTTTTTCGCTGTTTCATTTGATAATACCTTGCAATGACACGGCTTAACCATTAAGTGTAAGGAAATAAATCAACGATATTAGCTATCCAAATATTATTTCTTGATTTCCATCATATATTAATATGACTTTATTTTTTCAGTTTTCAGCTAATTTATTACTTTCATTATTGTAATTTTTAAATATTTTTTGATTAAACCCTATTCAAGAAAAAACAAACTCATTTCTTCTTCCTTCGAGCTTTAAATATCGCATCCTTAATATCAGACCTTTTTAATCCGGCTTGTTTCCCGTTCCTTCTAGCCTCAGCAATTAAATCGTCAAATTCATTAAGGGCTGGAGGCGCTATGTTTTTAAGAATAACGACATCCTTCTCACCGACAACAACAAATTGAGCTCCAGCCTTTAAATTGAGTTGTTTCCGTATGTTTTCGGGAATAACAACTTGTCCTTTAGAGGACATTTTTGTTGTAGAAACATTTGCCATAATAAACCTCCAAATCATTGCGTTTCCTTACTGGTAAGACCGCAAGGCCTTTATCTTAAAAATACAAGTCTTTATATCAATAGGCTGAAGGAAACAGATGATTCCTGAGCGTTATATTTTTAGTCGTATCTTTATGGAATTCGCATGTGCATCAAGTCCTTCTATTTCAGCAAGGCGGATTATGTCTTTTGCTTCTCGTTTGAAGGCTTCTTTTGAATAATGAATTAGACTTGTTTTTTTTGACAAAGTTATCTACAGATAGAGCTGAAGCAAATCTGGCTGCTCCTGCGGTAGGAAGCACATGGTTTGGCCCGGCTATATAATCGCCGACAGGCTCCGGCGTGTAATCCCCGACAAATATAGCGCCGGCATTCCTTATCTTTCCGATATACTCAAATGGATTGTCTATGTGAAGCTCCAGGTGCTCCGGGGCAATCCTGTTTGCAAGTTCTATGCAGCTTGTGAGATCCGGCATAACTATAATTGCTCCGAAACTGTCAAGAGACTTTTCGGCTATGTCTTTTCTGTCCAGATATTTTAGCTGCTCTTCTACTGCTATATTAACGGCCTTTGCTGTTTCTTGGGAATTTGTTACAAGCATAGCAGATGCCATTGTGTCGTGTTCTGCCTGTGAAAGCAGGTCAGCCGCTGTGAATTCCGGGTTTGTAGTGTTGTCTGCGATTATCAGTATTTCACTTGGACCCGCTATCATATCTATCCCGACTGTTCCTGAAACAATTTTTTTAGCCAAAGTAACATAAATATTTCCGGGTCCGACTATGACATCGGTTTTTGGAACTGTTTCTGTGCCGTATGCCAGTGCACCAATCGCCCATGCGCTTCCAAGCTTGTAAATTTCTTTGATTCCTACTTTTTTTTGCCGCAACAAGAAGATGGGGATTTACAGTTCCGTCTTTTGTGGGCGGAGTTGCCATTGCTATATGTTTTACACCAGCTATTCCTGCCGGGATTGCACCCATGAGGACAGAAGAAACAAGGGGGGTCTTTCCTCCTTTTCCGCCTGGCACGTAAACTCCAGCCGAATCAACCGGGTTTACTATTTGTCCCAGAAAAGCACCTGGGCGATCTGTATTTATCCATGAATTGCATAATTGGTGTTTATGAAATGATTCGATGTGAGATATTGCTCTGTTTAAAGAGCGCATAAATGTTTTTTTGACTTTCTTTGCAGCAGCTTTAATTTCGTCGGATGTTACCCTGATAGATTTTATTGAAAGGCCTGGGGAGTCAAACTGATTTGCGTATTTAATAAGGGCATTGTCGCCGTTCTTTCTGACATCTTCAAGTATTTGCGAAACTTTAAGATAATCTTTTTTCTTAAAACCAAGCCCTCGATTTATAATAGATGCAACCCTTGTTTCAGCCGATTTTGAAGTGTATGTGTAAATTTTCATAAAAGTTACCTTGTTTTGATTTTGGCGTTGTTAAAAATAGTTCAATCTAAAATATAAGCCAACTGTTTGTCAATACTCGAAACTTTAGCTTTAAAATTCGTGGAATACTCATTGACATATTTCTCTTTGTCTGTACAAATAAGATTCTTTGTAAAACATTAGCCTGTTAAATATTATTTTTTTGGACAGGATTTACAAAATATTCAGGATTTAAATTATCGAAACTTTTCCTGTTAATCCAAATCTAAATCCTACCTGGCTTTCGTTCCCGCAATGACGGGAATCCGGATGTTTTACAAGTAATGATTGAGAACTTACCAAGCAATAATACAATTTTCCATCTGATACGCATCTTCTTTATCTTGTGATTATATTTTATGATTTGCTGGATGGCTACAATGAGAGTTGACTTTGTTTGTACACTTTAAATAAAATCTTGTTTATCCTGTTATCCTGTCAGATTCTTTTTCAAAAGGCTAACTTGTTAAATCTTTTTAAAATTATGATGAAAGATAGAAAAAATATTGGAGAAAAACATCATGAAAAACAGAATTTATAATTTTAATGCAGGACCGGCAGCCCTTCCCCTGAGCGTTCTTGAGGAGATAAGGGATTCGTTTTTAAATTACAGCGGATCCGGAATGTCTGTTACCGAGATCAGCCACAGATCGAAATGGTTTGATGACATAATTAATGATGCAAAAGAAAGAATAGAGCGCCTCTTAAAACTGGATGAAAAATTTCACGTGCTTTTCATTCAGGGAGGAGCCAGTATGCAGTTCTGCATGATTCCCATGAATTTCCTTAGTAAAGAGAATGTAGCGGATTATGTCAATACAGGCACATGGTCAACTAAAGCAATAAAGGAAGCCGTGATTCTGGACAAAAAGGTTAATATCGTGGCATCTTCTGAAGACAGAGATTTTACATATATACCCCGCAATATCCAGTTCAGCAGCGACAGCTCTTATGTTCATATTACATCAAATAACACAATAAAGGGAACCCAGTGGGCATCTTTTCCCGATACCGGCGGCGTTCCGCTAATAGCTGATATGTCTTCCGATATAATGTGCAGATCTTTGGATATGAACAAATTCGGTCTGATATATGCGGGAGCACAAAAAAATATCGGTCCTGCAGGGGTTTGCATGGTAATAATTCATGATGATATGCTGGAACTGGTGCAGGAAAATCTGCCTTCCATGCTGGACTATACAACTTACTCTTCCAAAAATTCAATGTATAATACCCCTCCGTGTTTTGCTGTTTATACTATTCAGCTTGTTATGAAATGGCTGGAAGAAGATATCGGCGGACTGGAAAAGATGGAGAAAATAAACCGTAAAAAGGCTGAGTTATTATACGGTGTTATTGATTCAAGCGCCTTTTATAAAGGTACGGCAGAGATTGATAGCCGTTCACTTATGAATGTAACTTTTCGCCTTCCGAACGAAGATCTGGAAAAGCTGTTTGTTCAGGAAGCCTTTGACAATGGTATGGCTGGTCTTAAGGGGCATCGGTCGGTCGGAGGTTGCAGGGCATCTATATACAATGCCACGACTATCGAGGCAATTGAGGCTTTGACTGACTTTATGAAGACGTTTGAAAAGAAAAAGGGATAATTTTTTCAAAAAGCATAGGCATACCAATGGATATGTCGAGACTTTTCGCAAGTCCTTGATGTATGGTGGACTGGATTGTCAAGAGATATAGACTTTCAGATAAATAATTTCACTGTGTTATCAGTCGTCCACGTTCCTAATACGCCTTCCTCCTTCTGGCCTTGTGAAATTAATTATCTGAAAGTCTATAGCGGAAGGCAACATAATGACGCCAAATTTTTTATTTACTGTTTAGATTTTGCTTGTTTTTCCTTCATAACTAAGTAAGCGATGCTACCGACCACAACCAGTAACATTGCTGTTGCAATTATGTACGCAATCATATTCTGTCAACCTCCTTCCTCACCTTGCTGATCACACAGTTGTCTCAATTTTTGGCTAAGATAAACATAAAAAATGGCAAGTACAACAATCATTGCAAACCATATAAAGCCTATGACTGTTGGTATAAGGACTTTGCCCATCACCAATGGTATTATGACAGCTGCCAGTATCAAGAGTATAAGTTTTTCTATGAAACCTAACCACAATTTGTATAATTCAAATTTGAGCATAAGAACATAGCCTTTTGTTGTCTTTCTATATTATAGCGTCGTATTGAAAAATCAACAGGAAAACGCGGATTTCGGGAGCTTTGGGGTCAAAAAGCTTGAATTGTGAATTAAAATCAGAATCCGGGAACTGTCAGGCTTGGGGGAATGAGGTGAAAGGGTTCAAACTGAAAGCTAAAATTAGTTAGTTTTGTTTGCGGAAATTGTCAATAATTTAATTGATTCCGCAAACAAATATTTATCTATTTTCTTTGCGGATTTTCGCCTGTGCTTCCTGCAAACCAGTTATGAAGTTCTTGTGTGCTGTCCGATACCCCGGTTGTCTCTGAGCATTTATCTCTGCTGTGAATTGATTCTAAGGATCGTGGATCAGGATAAAAATTTTTTTAAAAATTGTCCGGTATAAGACTCGTTAATCTTTGCTATTTCTTCGGGTGTCCCGCATCCAATAATATTTCCGCCTTCATCGCCGCCCTCAGGGCCAAGATCTATTATGTAGTCGGCTGACTTGATAACATCCATGTTGTGTTCGATTACAATAACTGTATTGCCTGCATCCACAAGTCTGTTAAGCACATTAAGAAGTTTCTGTATATCGTCGATATGAAGGCCGGTTGTAGGCTCATCAAGTATATATATTGTTCTTCCGGTACCTTTTTTGCTGAGTTCGCGTGACAGCTTGACACGCTGGGCTTCTCCTCCTGATAGAGTTGTAGCCGGCTGACCGAGATGGATGTAACCTATGCCCACGTCAACAAGTGTTTGCAGTTTTGACCGTATGCTGGTTATATTCTCAAAAAACTTAACAGACTGATTTACAGTCATATCGAGAACATCCGCTATATTTTTGCCCTTGTACTTGACTTCGAGAGTTTCGCGGTTGTACCTTTTCCCGTGACACACATCACATGCAACGTAAACGTCCGGCAGGAAATGCATTTCTATCTTTATTATGCCGTCGCCATTACATGCCTCGCATCTTCCGCCCTTAACATTGAAGCTGAAACGGCCCGGTTTGTACCCACGCATTCTTGCTTCGACTGTTCTTGAAAAAAGTTCTCTTATAAAAGTAAATACACCTGTATAAGTCCCGGGATTGGAACGGGGCGTTCTCCCAATTGGAGACTGATCAATATTAACCACTTTATCGATTTGTTTGAGTCCAACTACATCTTTGAGCTTCCCTGACGGTATCCTGCTGCGATATATCCGCTGGGCAAGGGAGCGGTAAAGCGTCTCAAGGACAAGCGTGGATTTTCCGGAGCCGGATACACCTGTTATGCAGATAAAACAGCCAAGGGGAAATCTTACATCAATATTCTTGAGATTGTTTTCAGAGGCTCCTTTGATTACTATCTCTTTTCCCTGAACTTTGCGTCTTTTTGCTGGCACCTCAATTTTTTTACGCCGGGAAAGATACTGGCCGGTCAATGAATTTTTATCCTTTAGAAGTTCTTTGGGTGTGCCTGAAAATACTACTTGCCCGCCGTTAATACCGGCCCCTGGTCCCATGTCTATTACATAATCAGAAGCTAAGATTGTTTCTTCATCGTGCTCTACAACGAGAATAGTATTTCCATAATTGCGCATTTGCAGAAGTGTTTCAATAAGACGTTGATTATCCCTTTGATGAAGGCCAATGCTGGGCTCATCCAGAACATACAAAACTCCCGTTAATTTCGATCCGATCTGCGTTGCAAGACGTATTCTCTGGCTTTCTCCGCCTGAAAGAGTGTAAGCCGATCTGGCAAGAGTAAGATATGACAGGCCCACGTTGTCAAGAAAGCTAAGCCTTTCAATAAGTTCTTTTAGAATTCTTTTGGCAATGATCTTTTTTTTGCCGGAAAGTTCAAGATTTTTTAAAAAATTATATGCTTTTGTCACAGTAAAAGCTGTTATCTCAGATATGGTAAGCCCGCCTACTTTTACGGATCTGCTTCCTTTATTTAGTTTTGTCCCCTGGCATTCCGGGCAGGGACGAAAACTCATATAGTGCTTGATTTCCTCTCTTGCCTGAAAAGAATCTGTCTCCAGGTAACGCCTTTCTAATTTTGGTATTATGCCTTCAAATGGTTTTTTGTAGTTAAAACGGCGATTGTTCCGTTCAAAATAAAATGATATTTGTTCATCTCCTGATCCGTAAAGAAGAACTTTTTTAAAATTATCCGGCAGATCCTTATAAGGTGTATAGATATCAATGCCATAATGCATGGTCAAAGCATCTAAAAATTCAAAAAAATGAACTGAATTTCTGTTAGCCCACAAGATAACAGCGCCTTCTCTTAAAGATAGTTCGGGATTCGGAATTATCTGATCAGGGTCAAATATATTTGTTGAGCCAAGGCCATCACATTTCGGGCATGCGCCTTGCGGAGAATTAAAGGAAAAACTGGCAGGTGTAAATTCAGGATAGCTTATACCGCAAGTTATGCATGCTGATTTTTCGTTGAAGATAACAGGCTTTTTACCTGAAACATCAACCATAGCTATGCCGTCTGACTGAGATACGGCCAGCTCTAAAGAATCCGCAAGCCTGTTTTTAATAGTTTCTTTAACAACCAGGCGATCTACAACGACATCGATAGTGTGCTTCTTGTTTTTATCAAGCTTGTCAATATTCTCTATTTCAAATATTTTGCCGTTGATACGTATGCGAGCGAAACCGTCTCTTTTAAGACGTTTTAAGAGTTTTTCATGAGTTCCTTTCTGTCCGGCAACAAGAGGCGATAAAATAATGATTCTGGTCCCTTCAGGCATTGACATGACTTTATCTACGGTCTGGTCAAGCGTTTGCGAAGTAATGGGCTTTCCGCAGTTATGACAGTGAGGCGTACCTGTTCTGGCAAACAGAAGACGGAGATAATCATAAATTTCAGTAACTGTGCCAACCGTTGATCTGGGGTTATGGCTGGCTGTTTTTTGTTCAATTGCAATGGCGGGCGAGAGACCCTCAATCAGGTCAACATCCGGTTTATCCATACGTTCCAGGAACTGACGTGCATAAGTAGAAAGAGATTCAACATACCTGCGTTGACCTTCTGCATAAAGAGTGTCAAAAGCAAGTGTTGATTTGCCCGAGCCGGATAAACCCGTTATAATAACTAATTTATTTCTGGGCAGTTCGACGTCTATATTTTTCAGGTTATGCTGCCTGGCGCCATGTATTTTTATTTTTTCGGATTTCATAGTAAGATTAATTTCTTATAACAATTTACTTCTTTGACAGGATTAACAGGATATTCAGGATTAAAACATCAAAACTCATCCTGTAGATTCTTATCAAAATCCTTTACTTTGTGTTTGTTCACTTGAAACAAAATCTTGTCTATCCTGTTATCCTGTCAAATTTTTTTTCAAAAGGCTAACGAGCTAACTATGCTTATATGTCCCATGTTCAGTCGCCATATTTATTGCCGCAACAAGGCTTCCTGTATCCGCTTTTCCGGTTCCTGCGATATCATAAGCAGTCCCATGGTCAACAGAAGTTCTAATTATCGGCAGTCCGAGAGTTGTATTAACTCCATCGGTAAAGTGCAACAGCTTAAACGGGATAAGCCCCTGGTCATGATACATGCAGACAACAGCATCATAACGTCCGTTTGCAGCGTGATAAAATACCGTGTCAGGAGGGAAGGGGCCGGAAACATCAAACCCTTTCTTTCTTGCTGAATCTATTGCCGGCAAAATAATTTTTTCTTCCTCATCTCCAAACATTTTTTCTTCCCCGGCATGAGGATTTAAGCCTGCTACAGCAATTCGGGGTTTTTTGAAACCAAAACTATAATGAAGAGCGTGCCAAGTAATTTGTATGGTTTTAACAATTCGTTCTTTTGTAAGTTCGGCTGAAACATTTTTTAAGGGAATGTGAATGGTTGCAAGAACCACGCGAAGTTTATTGCCGGCCAGCATCATTGCATAATTATCGGTTTTAGTGCGCTCTGCAAGGAGTTCTGTGTGACCGCTGAACTTGCTGCCTGCCTTCTGCATGGCTGCCTTATTTATAGGGCATGTAACAATGGCGCCGATACTTCGGCTGATTGCCATATCTATCGCAGTTGTTATGTATTTTATCATTGCAGTTCCTGTTTGAACTGTGGGTTTACCCCAGGATATTTTATCCTTATCAAGTTTGGATAAGCATAAAACATCAATCCGTCCGTATTTATATGCGCCTGAATCAGGCGTTTTAACATCTTTTATTTTAAGAGTGCTTGACGTGCTTTTTTTTGCAAGTTCCAGCACTCCTAAATCTCCTATTACGAGCGGTTTGCAGGTTTTATAAATTAAAGGGGATGAGAGAGCCTTGAGTATAATCTCAGGGCCGATACCAACAGGATCTCCCATGGTAATTCCAATAACCGTGCGATAATTATTCATTTATATGACCTTAAGTTGTTGTCAGTATAGCCAGCAAATTTTTAGGATATTACATGTTTCATATTATTTTCAAACAAATTAATTAAATTGTGCTTAACTATATGATGATTTTTAAGATATTTTATTCAACAGAGATACAAGGTGATTTTTTTTAAAAATTAAAGATAATGAAAGCATTAGCAAGCTTTTTGAATAGAACATTATTGTAAAGAATCATGCTGATAATGATGGATCTGCATAAAATAGTTGAAGAAAAATCTCATTGCAAAAATGTTTGTATTTAGAAGCAGTTGCCTGTATGATTAAAAAATAGATTAATAAAAACAGATGACTATAAATTGTTAATAACTTTTTAACAAATAAGTGTAAAACATTATTCTTCAGGTTTGACAGAAAAGTTCGGATAGCTTAATCAGGCCATTAAATTCTCAAACGGGTTTTACCAGAAATTTTCAAATTCTTAAACAGATCCTTCTATATGTTTCTATATGGTTCAAAATCTTTTTTAAATTTCTGTTTGAATATTTTTCATAAGTTATATTTATCAAAAGAGCTATTGAAACCTTTCTAACCAATAATATTTCTTCCAAACAGTCTGATTTTTTATAGTTTGCAAAGTTGTTTCTTCTATTTTTAATATTATTAACCTTTTTTTTGGAATATGGATTGTAACACTCTATGAAACAAATATGGGAACAAGTAAAATTATCGATTAAAAAACAAATTCCTGAACACAGTTACAGAATGTGGATTGAGCCTGTGGAGTTTATGGAATGTAAAGAAAACCGTATCGTACTTTCATGTGCAAATACTTTTTCAAAAAAACGTATTCTTGACCACTATGGTTCAATTATAAAAACAGAAATAAAAAGAACTTCCGGAAAAGCATACACCCTTAGACTCGATATTTCCCGCAAAAAGTTTAAAAAAGGGAACTCAGGTTTTGAAAGGGATAATAGTATCCAGCTTCCTTTGCCCGGGGTTAATGTACGTCCATATAATGGCCGCCTGTTAAGAAAAGATTTTACTTTTGATCAGTTTGTTGTCGGCAACAATAATGACTTTGCTTATTTAGCGGCACTTGATCTTGCTTCAAAAAAGAATTCGCAACAAAATTCTTTATTTTTATTATCAAAGACCGGAATGGGGAAAAGCCATCTTTCTCAGGCTGTTGGTCACCATATATTATCTCAATATCCAACGGAACGTGTATATTATATAACAGCAGAAGATTTTACCGGTGAAATGGTTAATTCTTTTAGAAATGGTTCAATTGATAAATTCAAGCAAAAATACAGGAATGAATGTGACGTATTGCTTCTTGAAGATGTGCATTGTTTAACCGGAAAGGAGCGTACACAGATCGAGCTGGCTTTCATTCTAGATTATCTTTTTGAGGCAGACAAGAAAATAATTTTTTCAAGCTGTTACCTTCCTTCCGATATTCCTAAGCTTGATGCAAAGTTGATGTCCCGGTTTTCATACGGTCTTATTTCAAATATTGACCCTCCTGGTTTCAGGACAAGAGTCAGAATACTACAAAAAAAATCGAAAAATAATGAGTATGATTTACCTGGGGAAGTAATCGAATATTTAGCGAGTGAACTGACAGCGGATGTCAGGCAGCTTGAGAGCGGACTTATAGGAGTTACAGCCAAGTCATCGATTCTTGGAGTGCCGATCGACCTTGAGCTTGCGGAAAGTGTAACCCATAATATAATCAGGCAACGTAAAAATATTACAATAGATATCATTAAGAAACTTGTTTGCAAGCATTTCAATATCAACATAAAAGATATTATTTCGAGTTCCCGAAAACAAAACTTTGTTCGTCCTAGACAAATAGCAATTTATCTTTCAAGGAGATATACGGATTCACCTCTTCAGACAATTGGTAAAAGTTTCAACAGATATCATGCTACAGCCCTTCATTCCATTGGTGTCGTTGAACGAGGGCTAAAAGAAAAAGGAACTCTGCAAAGACAGGTGGAAATTTTTAGCAAGAAACTTGAATCAAACAAATTCTGACCGAGCCCTAACCAAAGAATTTCAATGGCAATTAGTGATAAAACTTTCAAAAAGCTTAAAGATATAGCAGGCAAGTCCAATTTCAGCAGAGCTAAGGAGGACCTTGTATGCTATGCTTATGATGCAACTGCGCAGACTTATCTGCCTGACGCAGTCCTGTTCCCGCAAAATGCCCTGGAAATTTCCGCTATTCTAAAGCTCGCCAATAAAGATGGTTTTTTTGTTATCCCAAGAGGGGCCGGTTCCGGGATGACAGGAGGATCTCTTGCTGTAAAGGGTGGGATTATTCTTGCTATGACCCGCTTTAACCGTATTCTAAAAATAGATAAGGAAAATTTTATTGCCAGTGTTGAGCCGGGTGTTGTTACTGGCCGTTTTCATGAAGCTGTTGAAAAGGAAAATCTTTTTTATCCCCCGGATCCCTCAAGCTCTGAATTTTGTACTCTGGGCGGCAACCTGGCAGAATGTGCAGGTGGCCCACGTGCAGTTAAATATGGGGTTACCCGTGATTACGTGCTTGGGATAGAAGCGGTTCTTCCAACTGGAGAAATTATAAATACCGGAGTAAGTACAGCCAAGGGGGTAGTGGGTTATGACCTGACCCGGCTTTTTATTGGATCAGAAGGGACGCTAGGGGTAATTACGCGAATGACTCTCAGGCTTTTACCACTTCCCGAGGCAGTCAGTACTATGACCGCTGTTTTTAATAATATGGAAACCGCTGCAAAGGCGGTTTCAGCGATCATTCGATACGGCATAATACCGCGAACCATAGAATATATGGATAATGCTTCAATTAGATGTGTTGAAGAGTATCTTAATATGGGACTGCCTGTTAATTCTGAGGCATTGCTTTTAATTGATGTCGATGGAAAAGAGAAAGAGGTAGAAATTGCAATAAATCAGATAAAAAAACTTTGTATTTCTCAGGGGGCTGCAAACGTTGAAAAAGCCAGGACTAAAGAGGATGCCGCTAAACTCTGGAAAGCCCGAAAGGCGATCTCGCCGGCTTTGTTTAGATATGGCCGGGATAAGATTAATGAAGATATTGTAGTTCCCAGAAACAAGATACCTGATATGGTAAAAAAAATAGATGAATTAAGAAAAAAAACCGGACTTGTAATGGTGAGTTTCGGCCATGCCGGCGACGGAAATATTCATTTTAATATAATGCTTGATAAAAAGAATAAAGAAGAGCTTAAAAAGGCAGAAGCCGCAGTTGAAGCTCTGTTTGGATATACACTCGAACTGGGCGGAACTATTTCAGGCGAACATGGTGTCGGTATAACCAAGTCACCCTATATTCAAAAAGAGATAGGGGCCGTGGAGCTCGGCCTTATGAAAAAAATAAAAAAAATTTTTGACCCAAACGGTATATTAAATCCTGGTAAAATTTTTCCTTAATATGTAAGCGTTCACGGCTATGTTTTTTCAATCCTATTGCATCTTTATTGATAGAGCGTCTGAATATACAATGTCGTTCAATATTTCCAGTTTGATATTTTGATCACATTCTATAGAGCAACGCAATCTTAGCGAACAATGGTTTTTACATATAGTATCCTTGATATTAAAATTGCCGAAACATCCCAAATAATCATCAGAAGATATATCATTAGTTAGTTTTTTTTTCATACGCTGTCCTTTAGTAAGTTAAGCATCTCATTATGAATTTTTCCGTTACTTGCCAGAATTTCCTTTTTGTCGATTGTAAACAGCTTGTTTGAAAAATCCGTTATAACAGCCCCTGCTTCACTTGCAATCAGCACGCCTGCAGATGTATCCCAGGATTTCAGATTTTGTTCCCAGAAGGCATCGAATCGTCCGCAAGCCACAAAACAAAGATCAAGCGCCGCAGATCCTAACCTTCTGACACCCCGGGATGCTTTTAGGCAATTAGAAAAGCGAAGCATTAAGGAGTCGATGATGTTTTTAAAATCATAAGGGAAACCAGTTACAAGCAGACTTTCTGAAACCGATTTTGAGCCTGAAACTTTTATTGGTCTGCAATTTAATTCAGCTCCTTTTCCCTTTACAGCGGTAAAAAGTTCTTCTGTTGCCGGATTAAAGACAATGCCGAGAACTGTATTCCCTTGCAACACAAACGCTATGGATATGGAAAACATGCTGAGTTGATGAGCAAAGTTTGTTGTTCCGTCGAGAGGATCAACAATCCACTCATAATCAGCTTTGCCTTTATTAAAACCGCTTTCTTCGGCTAGTATGGAATGATCTGGAAATGTATTTAATATTGTCTCAATTATTACTTTTTCTGATCCAATGTCAGCTTCTGTAACAAGATCAATATCACCTTTTTTATTAATACCGGATAATTTACCGAGACAGGATCGAAGAATTATTCCACCTTTATAAGCAGCAGCGATACCGACTCTTTTTACAAGTTCCAAATCCATAAACTTATTAAAATACAATTATTTTTCTTTAGAAGTCAACCTAATAAAAAATTTCTAAGATGCTGTATTGCATGTAAGCGTTCACGGAACGTGAACGGCTACTATTGCATTTTCCATTTTTTCAATAAGCGGCATCAAAGTTGATTTGTTAATAGCCGATATGGGGGTTCCATCAAGGTCAATGCCGAGCCTGTTAATAGTTTCCCTGTCAACGAGATCCTGTTTGTTCAGAACACGAATTAATGGGATATTGTGCAGATTTAAGTCCGATAGTATTCTTTCGACGGATTTGATCTGATCTTTAAAACGCGGACCGCTTATATCTATCACATGCAGCAGGAGGTCGGCACTTTCAAGCTCTTCAAGAGTTGAGCGAAAAGCAACCATAAGGTCTTTTGGCAGATCTTTAATAAATCCTACCGTGTCTGTAATTATGACTTCAGTATCCCTGGGAAATTTAAGACGCCTGCTGGAAGGATCCAGGGTAGCAAAAAGCCGGCTTTCAGCTATAACATTGCTTTTTGTAAGTGTGTTTAATAGAGTTGATTTTCCGGAATTGGTGTAGCCTATAATCGAAATAACAGGCAATCCTTTTTTGCTGCGCTTTGCCTTTTGTTGCTTACGCTGTTTTTTTACACTTAATAAAGCCTTCTCAAGTCGTGCTATATTATCGCGTACACGCCTTCTGTTTATTTCCAGCTTGGTCTCGCCAGGACCACGGCCACCAATACCTCCGGTCAAACGTGACATGGCGGTATTTTTTGTAATAAGTCTTGGAAGCAGATATTTAAGTTGAGCAAGCTCAACCTGAATTTTTCCTTCTTTTGTTTGAGCTCGTTGAGCAAAAATATCCAGAATAAGCTGCGTCCTGTCTATGATCTTTAAATCTATATTATTTGTAATGGAGCGAATTTGCGACGGGTTCAATTCCTGATCGAAGATTAAAAGTGTCGCGCCCTTCTGAAGTGTTTGTATAGTGAGTTCCTGGAGTTTGCCGGGACCAAGGAGAAATCTTGAATCAGCCCTTTTGCGCTGTTGAAGCACGGTGCCGGCTACTTCAATACCACTTGAGCCGGCAAGTTCTTTCAGTTCTTCTAAAGAATCCATTGCGCTGCGCCTGGGAGCAGTCGTCACACTTACGAGAAGGGCTCTTTCTTTGTCTTGATTCGTTTTATATAAGGATCCTGCATGGCTGAGTTCAGATTCAATAGCCTGTATAAGTTCAACACATCCAATATCAAGCTGATTGAGATTAAGCGGCCCCAATATCTGATAAGGCTTTCCATCTTTACCGCTCGGAAGAATATGGCTTGCATGAACTTGATATGGAAGACCATCTTTAGTTATTGTAATTGCAGCCATAACATCCAGTCTTAAAAAGACCAAGTCGTTGAAATCATCGTTTGTTAAAGATTCTTTTTTTAGATGAGTGTGTATACATCTCAGGCCCTTCAGACGACCAGGGGCAGCCCTGTATTCACTTGTATCAGGTATGACTATTTTATGGTGGCTCCCTACAATTACGAATGCTATCCTGCCTCGCCGATTGACAAGAAGACCTATCTGGCGGCGCATTTCATGAGAAAGCCTGCTGATATCAGCCGCAAGTTCGGGTGTGATGAGGAAGTTGTCGGGGATACGGCGTCGGTAGAGATTTTCAAGGCTTCGAATTTGATTTGCCTTTAAGCCCGATGTATTTCCGAAAAGCCCTTTCATATTATTTTTTTCTATTTTTCAAATGCAATATTTTCAAAACGCGTATAGCTATCTAAAAAGGTCAATGTCGCCTCTCCGGTAGGGCCGTTTCTATTCTTTCTAATCAGAATATCAGCCGTACCTTTTTTGGGATTGTTGTCATCGCTGTTGTATATTTCGTCTCGGTAAATAAAAGCTACTACATCTGCATCCTGTTCAAGGGCTCCGGATTCCCTCAGATCTGAGAGTCTTGGCTGCTTGTCATTTCGTTGCTCAAGCATTCTGTTGAGCTGAGATAAAGCCATTACCGGAATGTTAAGTTCTTTGGCCAAAGCTTTTAGAGATCTCGATATTTCCGAGATTTCAAGATCTCGACGTTCAGCAGACATACGGCCTTTCATAAGCTGGAGGTAATCGATAATGACAAGGCCTATATCTTTTTCCATTTTTAATCTACGGGCCTTTGCTCGTATTTCCATAGCTGATATATCGGGAGTATCGTCAATAAAAATAGAAGTGTCAGACAGGACACCGGCGGCATCTGTCAGTTTGCGCCAGTCTTCCATGCTGAAAAACCCCCCCCTTAAACGAGATGAATCAATTCTCGCTTCAGAACAGAGCAGACGCATTGACAATTGTTCTTTTGACATTTCAAGAGAAAATACGGCTACAGGTACATTTGCATCAACTGCGGCGTTTCTGGCAATATTAAGGGCCAGGGCTGTTTTCCCCATACTCGGGCGTGCGGCAAGAATTATAAGTTCTGATTGCTGCAGACCCGATATAAGATTATCAAGGCGGGTAAACCCTGTTGGAACGCCGGTTACCAGGGCCTTATTGCCCTGTCTCTCTTCAAGGGTTTCAATGTTGCCATCAATTATTTCGCTTATACGATAAAATGATTGTTTATGCTTATTTTTTGAAATTTCAAAAATCGAACTTTCAGCAAAGTCTATTATTTCGTCAACATTACCCCTGTCCTCAAAGCATTCTTTGGCGATATCATTTGCTTTTTCTATAAGGCGCCTTAATGTCGCTTTGTCATGAACAATTTTAGCATAATGTTTTGCATTTACTGCAAGCGGAACGGTATCAACAAGCGTGGCTAAATATATTGCCCCTCCAATCTCTTCTAAATTCCCCCTTTCTTTGAGAGCGTTGGTAAGAGTTACAAGGTCAACAGGTTCATTCTTTGAAAAAAGTTCAACAATACCGGAAAAGATTTTTTGATGGGCGGATCTATAGAAATCCTCTGGTGAAATAATATCGACAACATCAAGTAATGTATCGTTATCTATAAGGATTCCGCTGAGTAAAGATTCTTCGGCTTCAATACTTTGAGGGGGAATTTTATAAAGAGATGGGTCTTGTTTGTTTTGAAACTGCCTGTCTATCATTAAAATATAATAACTTTATTCGGAGACTATTTCAACAGTTATTTCAGGCTCAACTCCTTTGTAAATTCGTATAGGAACTTTGAATGTACCTAATTTTTTTATGGGCTCACTAAGCAGAACCATTCTTTTTTCAACTTCTATATTCTGGCTTACAAGTGCATCAATAATATTCTTCACAGAAATCGAGCCATACAGGCGATCTTCTTCACTAACCTTTGCAACTATTTTGCAAACAACTCCTTCAAGTTTATTGGCCATTTCTTCAGCAAGGCTTTTTTCTTTAGCTATCTGAACATCAAATTTAACCTTTTCCTGTTTCAGCATCCTGCGATTTTGAGGTGTATCCGGTACAGCCTTATTCTGAGGCAAAAGATAATTGCGGGCATAACCTTTGGCAACATTAACTTCGCTGCCGATTATGCCTAGTGATTGTATAGTTTCTTTTAAAATTACTTTCATTATAACCTCCATAAACAATTTTGTAAGCGTTCACGGTTGTCGGTTCACGGTTCACGGTTTTTTCAATGAACTATGCAACGATTGAAACATTTTGGATATTGATTTCAACTCTTGAATTAATTCTTTAGCATCTAAATCAGAAAATATATTAACCTCTCGTTAAATATAAATCTGTGTTCTCAGCTCCGCAGCCGATCCTTGTGCAATATTTATAAACCTTCTGTTTTTCTCAACCGTGAACCGATAACTGTAAACCGTGAACGGCTACCTAATATTTTAAGTTTCAGCTTTCTTTTTTTATACCTAATTTCCTGAAATTAATCCACATATCAAAGAAGCCAAGCCCTATAACAGAAAGCAGAACCAACTGTTGCAAAGCAAGGATACTGTAAAGGAAAATCCTGAATATACGGGGAACATTTTTTTTCTCAAAATAAAAGGACACAATTGCTATGCCTTGGAAAAAATATATTGTCATAAGGATAATCAGACCGTTTAATCCTAAAATTTTAAAAGAATTTTCCGGCAAAATAAGCATCACGCCGCATCCTATAAAAATCCAAACCATAAATTCCGGTGCTTTCCATAATTTAAGAGAGTCAAAATCAGGGAAAAAAATATTTTTAGCTTTAAGCACGGGCTTTGCGATTAACAGACTGGCCCATGACACAAATAAGGTTAAAGATATAAGCATAGCAGGAATAATTCGTATAAGTACGTGTTGGATTTTTTCCAGTGAATTCGAGATAACGTGTATGCTTTCTTCCGGAACCCCCATACTCTCATACATTACCATAGTCAGCTTGAGATTTCGTGATATATATTCAGATGCTAGGGTGTAAATTCCAGCGTTTGATAAATTACTGTAAAAGACCAAGATAACAATTCCCGTTATTAGAACGGAGGCGCACGCATAACTAATTGTCTTTTCAATTGATAAACGCATCTCAATTAGTTCGCTAAGGACAAAACCCAGCAGCAGCAACTCAGCAAAGAAAAATATATCCAATGATATACTGCCTGTCATTACAATCATCATTATGATTGATAAGATATAGACTATAATTCCTGTTGTTCTCCCGAGCTTTGAGCGATAAAAGAGAATTGGCAGAGGGATAAACAAAGAAAAGAAAAACCCTATGATCGGCAGATATGTTGAAGCTGTAAATATAAGACCTGTTATTGCTATGCCACTTATTATATCCTTTGATATATTCCCTTGAACAGTTTGAGACACTATTTTCTTCTCCTTGGAGACACACAGACTTATATAACATTAAATATAGTCAATAGTCCCCACATAAGGCAGAAGTGCAATTGTTCGGGCTCGCTTTATGGCATGTGTCAGAGCGCGTTGATGTTTAGCGCATGTTCCAGATATACGTCTTGGGATAATTTTGCCTCGTTCAGTAATGAAATATTTGAGTGTTTTAGGGTCCTTATAATTTATTGCAAGACTTGTATCTGCGCAGAAACGGCATATTTTCCGGCGATGATATATTCTTTTTTTACCTGGAGTTCTTCTTGAATTTCTTTTTGAATTTGAAGGAACAGCCATTTTTTCTCCTATTTATTCACTTTCCGTTGTTTTTATTGTTTTATCCTCAGCCCTTTCAGAATCATTAATATCAGGGATATCGGGGACGTCCAGTTCGATATCGGATTTATTTTGATCGGGCTCGCTTTCTTTAATTTCAGCTTTGGCTATCTCTTCTTTAAGAAGTTCCATGTCTGCATGCTTGTCAAGTAAAACCGTCATATACTTCATGACCCTGTCATCAATCCGGGAAAAACGTTCTATTTCCTCAACAAGTTTTCCTGTTCCGCAATAGTCTAAGCGAACATAATACCCACGAGATTTTTTCTTGATTTCATATGCAAGCCTTCTGTCCCCCCATTCATCGAGCATTATCAGAAGGCATTCTTCTTGCTGGATTAAGTCTTTTACTTTTTCAAAAACAGGACTCCGTTCTTCATCTGAAAGATCAGGATCAATAATTATAAATGTTTCGTACCTTCGCATTAAACCTCCTCTTGGATATTAAGCCCTGAAATAATAATAATTCAGAGCAAGGAATGAATTTAAAAAAATTAATGAAAGAATTAAAAATTTGTTTAAATAACAAAGCAGCTCATAGCTGTCAAGATTTTCCTTAAGATCTTAAGATTTTTCTTTATAAGCGTTCTTTACAATGATGCGAGACAGTGCTATTTTATCGAAAAATTCAGGAAGAATTCTATACCTCGAAAGGTTAAGTCAAGTCATGACAAATCACAAGAGAGGGTCGATTATTTGCCCCAACTGCCGAAAACTGATAAGCGCCGATGAATCTCGCTGCCCGTACTGTAACATATCAAAGCCAGATGCATGGTGGAAAAATAATTTATGGACTCAAGGAGTTAGCAGTGCCGACCAGATCATCAAAGCAATAATCTATGCCAACATAGGCATGTACATTATATCGCTTTTGTTTAATTCCCGTTTGCCGGGCCTTTCGTTTAATCCATTTCATATCCTGTCTCCTGAAAACAGAAGCCTTCTGTTACTGGGAGCAACAGGGACTATCCCGGTTGACAAGATGCACGGATGGTGGACATTAGTTTCCGCCAATTACCTTCACGGAGGAATATTGCACATTC
>Ga0255387_10029_pt1 | contig 17894 bp, 9 predicted proteins | sample ANMaggSSYBR01J12_FD_182104 | JGI IMG/M metagenome (GOLD analysis project Ga0255387, IMG submission 182104) | Sediment cell enrichment communities from methane seep in Santa Monica Basin, California, United Staets - ANME aggregate JGI... | ecosystem: Environmental > Aquatic > Marine > Cold seeps >...
TTTGAGATCAAACAAATTCGACCCAAATCTTTGCGCCTACTTGGGGAAGTTATTTCGTCCACGTTCCCAAGATTAAGTCCTGAAATTTCTTCTGGCGATCTTTAACAGGTCGAAAAACATATAAAAAGAATCTCTGGCCAGTCGAATTCCGGAACCATCATTCTTGACCAGGGTGACCGGGATCTTGCAAGTTTTCATATTCCATGCATGGGCTAAGGCAAATATCTCCACATCAAAGGCATATCCCGGGATTTGCAATTCGGAAAAGATCTTTTGTGCCGTATAATCTGTGAACCCCTTGAAACCACACTGGGAATCGCTCACATCCATCTTTACAAGACGAGTGGCTATGGCGGAAAAGATCCATCCTGCGACCCTTCGGACGACACCAGATTTCAGTCCGTATGAAGAGCCTGTACGTTTCCGTGTGCCTGTGACCAGATCGCATCCTTTTGTGTTAAAGGTCTTCAGTGCAATGATGAAGGCATCCGGTGAATAGGGAAGATCAGCATCAGTAAAAAAACGGAACCGTCCGCCAGCATGGAGCATACCATGCTTAACTGCATACCCTTTACCCCGGTTTTTTGGAAGGCGCAAGATTTTTAGAAAAGGATCATTTCTTACCTGTAAAATCAGGTCCCAGGTTCTATCAATACTTCCATCATCAACACAAATAATTTCATAATTGCGGAAATGGCTTTCACAAAATGCCGTCAGGACTTTTAAAGAAAGAAGAATGCGCTTCTCTTCATTATATGCAGGAATAACAATCGAAACAAAATCCGGACATTTTTTTATCTTGGGCATTTTTTCAGCTAAAAATCGTTGAAAACCACTTCTTTTTACGCGGGTGTTTCCGCTCGGGGAGGTTCACGGGTTTTCCTGTAAGTATGGCGTCCGGTCTGATGGTGACCATCTCTTCGGCCTCCTTTATGTTTCCCAAAATCTCGGCAGCAACTTCTACTGCCTGCGACAGGACCGGCGGCCGGTTTTCAGGAGAATGGGAATCTGTGGCGATTACATGAGCCAGTCGCAGATCCAGCAATTTGTGAGCGCACTCCATGGCTTCTGCTCCTAACTCACCTGTAATACTCATGGCCGTGACCTGAACAATAGACCCCATAGCAACCAGATCGTAAAGAAGTTCCAGTTGGTGCTGGAATACCATATTTCTTTCCGGATGGGCAATGATCGGGGTAATGCCTTTTAACTTCAACTGGAAAAGCTCGTTCTTTGATCCGGATGGAATAGCCTGAACCGGAAACTCTATCAGAGCATATTGCCCGTTGTTATTAATTGTGGCAACTTCTCCTGACAATATCTTTTTTGCCAGTCCGATGCAGATATGTACCTCTGATCCAGAGCATAAATTCAACTCAATTCGGTTTTCCTGTAAAATCTCGCACAGATCGGCAACATGATTGATCACCTTATCCAGGGGGTTGTAATAGACTCCGTTTAGTGTATGAGGAGTAGCCACTACCGTTCGGATCCCGTCGCCTACAGCCTGTTTTGCCATGGCAATGCTCTCCTCCACGCTGGAAGAACCATCGTCAATAGCCGGAAGGATATGAGAGTGGAGATCAATCAATAGGCGCTTTTGCCCCTCTTCTTTTTCTTATTCTTCTTTTCTCTTTGACCATCGTCGCCATAGTAATAATAGTAGTATTGATAATAATAATAGCTGTCCTTTCCGGTAATCACACCATTCAGGACAGCGCCAAGGATGTGAGAGCCGCCTATGCCATGGAGCTGGCTTAAGCCGTTTTGTACAACCTGGCGGGGAGTTTCACCGGCGCGAATTACCAGTATTGTACCGTCCGCTGTTTTGGAAAGCAATGCAGAATCGGTCACTGCGGTCAGCGGAGGTGAATCAATAATAATTCTGGTATACTTTTTTCTCAAGGCTTCAACAAGATACTCCATCTTTTTGGAACCCAGGATTTCAGACGGGTTGGGAGGAATCGGCCCGCTGGGGATCATATCCAGGTTTGCTATACCGGTCTTAACCACAACGTCATTTAGTTCACTCGATCCAACAAGTACGCTTGATATCCCTGTATCCCTGCTTGTATCAAAAAGCTTGTGAAGACGGGGACGTCTCATATCGCAGTCGACAAGAATCACACTGGAACCGGCCTGAGCCATGGTTATGGCCAGATTTGCGGCGCAAACTGTTTTTCCTTCAGAAGGCCCGGCACTTGAAATAAGAATTGCCTGTGGCGCGTTGTCGGCAGAAGAAAAGAGGATTCCCGTTCTGATCCCCCGGAATGACTCACTTGCCATGGACTTGGGAAAACGCTGAACAACCAGATCTGAAGATACCCCATCATGGCTTTCATCAGAAGCAAAAGCCGGAACCGGTCCAAGGTATGGAATATTAAGATACTCCTTGATCTCCTCTGGAAGCTTGATGGTATTGTCAAGATATTCTAAAAAGAAGGCCAGTCCAGTTCCCAGAGCAAGGCCTACTATAATGGAAAGAAGAAGGTTAAGTTTTTTCTTTGGTTTTATTGGAGAGTTGGGAGTCTCAGCCCTGTCAATAACCCTGATATTTCCTGTTCTCATCTCTTCGGTCAGCGATGTTTCTTTGAACCGTTTGATTAAGAGTTCATACATGTGTCTTGAGCTTTCTGCCTGGCGTTGGAGTACCCCGTACTGTACCGCCTTCTTGTTCATTGAAAGGCTTTCTGTTTTTTGCCTTGCCAGAGCTTTTTTCAGGGATTCCTCCCTGGCAACAGCAAGTTTATATTCATTTTGAAGAGAATTAACAACTCGTCCGCACTCTATTACCTTACGCTTTTTCAGATCCGTCAGTTCAGATTCTATTGCTACCATCTTTGGGTGATTTTGACCATATTTATCAGAAAGTTCGGACATGCGGTTGTAAAGTTTGACCTCCATATTTTTGATCTGCTGGATTAATTCGTTGCTTAAGATCCTGGGAATCGAGTCGATCATATCAGGATTGTTCTCAATAGCCATTGCCTGCATATACCGCGTCTCAGCCTCCACCCGCAAAGACTCGGCCTCAACGACCTTGGCATTGATCTGTGCCAGCTTTTGGGCGGTGATCTTTTCAGCATCGCTGGAAAAATCTGTGATAATCTTCTGCTCTTCCTTATATTGCAAAAGAGCGTTTTCTGCGGCTTCTACTTTTTTCCGTTCCTCCCCGATCCGGTCATTCAGCCACTTGACCGCATCCTTGGTTGCCATGAGCTTGGTCTCCATATTCTTGTCAATGTAAGTCCGAACCAGTTCGTTTGCTATGCGGGCAGCAAAAACAGGATTTTTTGCCTCAAAGCTTACATCCACAAGCCGGCTGTTCCGGATCGGGCTCACATTAATTCGCCCGATAAACGCTGAAACCAGGCCGGAGTCAAGATCTAAATCCGGCGACAAGCTCTTTGTTTTTTTATCATCTCCAGGATTCAATAGAGATATAATCCAATCCTTCCATAAACCTGCAGTGTCACGAAACCAGGCTTTGATGTTTGAAAGAAGGTTCTCTTTGGGTTTAGGAAAAAATTCCGTGCTGTTTTCCAGATCCATCCGTCGAATTACTTCCCGTGCCACGGTACGGCTTTCGATAATTTTGTACTGGGTCTGGTAATAGTCGGATCCAGTGGCATCCACAGACATAACTTCCTGGATGGAAACCAGGTTTGGATTCTCCTTTTCGATCACAATGCGTGAGCCGGCCTGATAAATCGGTGTGGCCGTAAATGTATGAATGGCTACGACGAGAACTGTTATCGTAAAAAAGGTGATGATGCTCCACCTTCTTTTTATTAAAACACGAAGGTAGTCTCGAAGATCTATCTGTTCTTCTTTATATTCTTCCATTAAAACAAACTCTCCGGAACCACAATCACATCGCCCGGCAAAATACTGACATCCTGTCCTTTTTTCCCGGCTTTAGTGATTGCGTCCACCTTGACGTGAATAATCTTTTCCATGTCATCATTTTCCATACGTATGATACGAGTCCTGTTTCGAGCGGCTATCCGGGTAAAACCACCTGCCATGCTGATAGCCTCAACTATGGTAATATCCTTTTCCTGGTAGAGATATGAACCGGGTTTTTTCACCTGGCCGATTATATAAAAATTTTCTGCTTTTGGAATATAAAGGAGATCTTTTTCAGATAGAAGGAGGTTTGACAATTGATCTCCCCCTTTAAGCAAACCCGGAATGTTGATACGGATCACAACTTTTTTTTCATAGTCTGTGTTGGGATACTCGGTGCGGATGATCATTCCCTGCTTGCCACCCTGTTCAAAGTCGATTCCTCCTGCCCTGGAAATGGCGTCCAGAACCCTCTCTCTGGCCTGAAGAGGATAAGATCCAGGTGCCTTTATAGAACCCAGCACCATAAACTGTTTGCTCTTGTAGTCACTTACTGTAACAGAAACATGAGCATCCAGGACAAACCGGCCATCCGCGAGCTTAAATGATATGAGGCTTTCGATTTCAGAAGTGGCAAGCCCGTCCACTTTCAGCCTGTTGATTAAGGGAAAGGAGAGATACCCGTCTGCGCTGATGCGTACCTTTTCACGCGAAAGATCCGGCTCTTCATATACTATGATATCAAGAACATCATATCCTCCCACCCTGTAATCCTGAGCTGTCGGATTGTTGGCATCAGGATGAAGGGCGAGGTATTCGACGATGGTATAGTTTGGGGTATGTTGAATCACTGTTTTCAGACCACTATCTCTCTCATCACTTTTTTTAGCCTCTTTGATTTCGGCAAGCCTGGCAAGTTCGCTTTCTTTGAGGCCTTCAAGCTTGCCTTCCGAGACAGTTATATGTACTACATTTTCACCGGTACCGCATGCGCTAATAAAGAATAAGAGGACGATAACAATAAATTGTGAAAGCGCCAATTTCATACTGTTTTTTTACACTCCATAAGAATTTTTGTAATAGTTCACTGCAAAAGCGCGAAGAACGCTGAGATTAAGTTTTTTATTGCTTCAGACTGCCAAAACATACAAGCATCAAGTACATCTTTACAAAAATCAATACAAGTCATTTATTAAATCAAGGGTGCAAAAAGTAAAAATTGGGGAACGCATATGCATCCCCCAATTTTTTACCCAAAAGAATATTCGAATAAACTATCCCACGTTCCTTACCCTGAATTAAAACATAGCCCTCAAGCTGAGTGATAAAATGTTTGTATTAAATTCTGAGCTCTCATAATCAGAATCGCTCGCTTTCTTGCTCTTATATTCGTAATTTAGCCCTGCTTTAAGCCAGTCCTGTATTTTGTAACCAAGACCGCCTTTGACAGTATAAATATTGAAGGCCTTGTTGGCTTTGCCTGATTCTTCATTTAAATAATCATTGTTGACCCATTCAGCTCCCAGATTAAAAGAAAGCCTGTTTGCGAGATCTTGATTTAAACTCAATCCCACCAGAGTATCTATATACGATGAAGCATCAGCATCAGGAGAGCCTTTTTGAGATCTTTGCAGGTTCAGAGAAAGCAGAGTCCTCTTCTTCATTTGATAGCTTACCGTGGTCTCAGCTATCCAGGAACTCTCATCTTCGTATTTTCTCCCATCTATATCAAGCTTGTTGTCAAATTTCTTATTTCCATAACCAAGCTTAATCTCTCCACTTAATTTTCCACCAGGCTCAAATCTGGCACCTAAAAAATAATCGTTAAGATTATAGTCCTGCGAGGTATTACTACTCCAGGATTGGTTATAATTTTCATCATAAACTCCATCGTTCTGGCTGTCATACTCACCCTTGGTCTGGCGGTATTGGACAAACACGGATGTCTTGCCTGTTAATTTTACAAAAAAAGATGCACCAAATACATCATCTGTCCTATCCTGCCATTCATCTGCAGGCAGATCAAAACGCTCCATATAATTTTTATACATTAATTCCAGGGTATATTTTTCAAAAAAATCATAGCCGGCAGTAACTTCAGCAGCGTTATTCCATCTCTCGGTTTTCTCACCAATTTTATACTGATTTTCAGTTCCGTAAGGATCTTTAGTGTGCAAAAAATTGTCTCTTGCCTGAAGATAAAGTCCGACAGGTGTTTTTATGCCCATTGCTATATATGGTCTATGAGCCTGATAATTATTATCACTATTACCTGAATATGCTATCAGGTCGACGCTGTATCCTATATTAAAAAAATTGCCAGGAGTGCTCTCTATATAGCTCAAATCTATGCTGGGGGTCACAGTATTAATATAGTCATCTTCTTCATTATCTTGTGCGGAGTAAATGTTGTCATTAAATTCGCCCTTGTACGCTATTCCGGGCTCTATCTTAAATCTGCCAATGTGGATATTCCCCTGAGCAAATACCTGGGAGGCAAAAAAAGAGAAAACAATCCCTAATACCAACAACCCTCTTTTTATTGAGTAGTATTTTCTTTTAAGCATTTCCATATTCCTTTTTAATTGCCATTTTTTAGCAGGCCAAACCGGACATAACTCCCTATTCGGCCTGCAATTTTTCTTATTTAGCCACCATAAATTGTAGTACTGGTAGTAGTAGTAGTTGTTGTGGTAGTTGTTGTGGTTGGTGGTACAGTTGTTGTTGTTGGCGGTATAGTCGTAGTTGGTGGCGGTATAGTCGTAGTTGGTGGCGGTATGGTCGTAGTCGGTGGCGGTATGGTCGTAGTTGGTGGCGGTATAGTCGTAGTCGGTGGCGGTATAGTCGTAGTTGGTGGCGGTATGGTCGTAGTCGGTGGCGGTATAGTCGTAGTTGGTGGAGGTATAGTCGTAGTCGGTGGCGGTAATTTATCTATTTCCTCTTGGACATTATCCTTCTTGTCTTCAGGAATGTTATCTAAAATCGCATCGCCCTTTTCATCAGACAAATTATTCACCACAGCAGCACCGGCTTCATCCGACATGTTCTCAACTACTGCTCCGGCTTTTTCATCAGACAAATTATTCACCACAGCAGCACCGGCTTCATCCGACATGTTCTCAACTACTGCTCCGGCTTTTTCATCAGACAAATTATTCACCACAGCAGCACCGGCTTCATCCGACATGTTCTCAACTACTGCTCCGGCTTTTTCATCAGACAAATTATTCACCACAGCAGCACCGGCTTCATCCGACATGTTCTCAACTACTGCTCCGGCTTTTTCATCAGACAAATTATTCACCACAGCAGCACCGGCTTCATCCGACATGGTCTCAACTACTGCTCCTGCTTTTTCATCAGACAGATTATTCACCACAACAGCGCCTTTATTGGCAGGAAGACTCTCAATCACCGCGCCTGCAACAATATCAGGGACAAGGTTGATGACATCAGCGACCTCTATATCTCCATACGCCTCGGCAAAAACCTTAAGATTTTCCTCGTTCCATGTTCCGTCTTCATTGATCAGCCCGGGATAATTAGTCTTGACTTCTTCAATGGTAAGAGCAAAAGATGTGCTGACCAAGGCAAATACACAAAACACGATCAATGCTAAAGTAAGTTTTATTTTCATGTTACCTCCCATTTAGGTTTAATCAAACTTGTTTGAATATTTACCTTGAATAGTCCAAAAATCCTATCAGGCTGAAGTTGTAAAGATTTCAATAAATTGCAATTTAGGGACATTCAATTAATATTATGTAAAGTGAATTATATATTTAAATATTTAAATATGAATAATAGTACAAAATCAAGAAAAAAAGCAACCTTTAATTAACTTTTTATTTTGCAGAAGCACATATAGACTTTCAGACAAATAATTTCACTGCGTTATCAGTCGTTGACGTATAACTAATACGCCCTCCTCCTTCTATCCTTGTGAAATTAATTAGGAACGTGGACGAAATAACTTCCCCAACTATGCATCACAGCTTCAGGCCACCTTTGCCCGATCTCAAATCACAAAAACATTGAAATAGCTCGCTATTCCATCAACTTTTGTGATCTGAGATCAAACAAATTTGACCCAAATCTATGCGCCTACTTATGGAAGTTAATTCGTCCACGTTCCTTAGCTGAAGTCTATAGAGCATTATATTGATCGGCGTTGTGTTTAATAGACTGTTATGCTTAAACCTCCTCGATTGTCATAGCGGTGAACAGGCAGATCGTTTATTACCAGAAAAAGCCTGCCGCTTTTCGGCACTACAATCTCTTTTTTATCACCTATAGCAAAAACAGTATCATTAATCCTCCCTAATAATGCGCCGAAGGGTACGCGAGGCAGCTCTTTTTGAGAATCTAAATTACTGAAAAGCTTTTCCGCAGGATGTGCTCCATGGCCTTCCGGCCCGGTGTCCGGCCAGCTTTGACTTTCAGTTTCAGGGGCTGCGGCCCAGGTGCCGCTACATTTAATACTTATCTTTTCACCATTTGTGACTGAGATACGGGTGTCAAACCAGCCTGATTTTGCATCAAGGAAAATGTTTATTCCTGTTTTCTTGTTTATTGCAATCGCCGGTGAAATAGATTCAAGGAATTCTTTGTTATCTATTAGTGAGAATATCTCAGGTTTGATTTTATCAAAATAGATCTTTTCGTTTTTCATATCCTCCCGGGCACATTGGGCCCAGACTGAATATGGATCTTTTTTGATTGCTGTCTGAAAATATTCCCGGCTTTTGCGTGTTTGACGTATTGCTTCTCGCAAAAGAGATAAACCAGCCTGTTTTTCGCCACTCCTTATTTTTTCAAAACCTTCATTCAGCCTTTTGTTTCTGCCGAATCTCTTGATACGGGCAATTTTCACATAAGCCTCTCCAAGATAACGACAATAAGGGTATTTGGAAATAATAGTCTGATACCATGTTTCAGCTTTATCTCTTTTTCCGAGATTTTCATAACTCATGGCAGTGAAAAGAATGCAGTTGACAATATCTCGATGATCAAGGTTTTTTCGCTGATCAAGAAATTCCTCCATTTTGTTAATTGCATTCTCAAATTGTTTTCCGGCAGCATCCGGCTTTTTTTTATTTAATAAATGGATACCTGCATTGTAGCTTTCCCTGCCCTCAACCAATGCCCTTACCGGCTGATTCCTTTTTATGGAGCCTGATACAATCAGCACAAATGCTATCAAAATAACCAAAACGAGCAAAAAAGGCCGCAGAAATGTCAAACTTTTTTCTATCGGCATAAAAAAAATTTGAACGTATGCATAATTTGCCACAGGTAAACGCTTTAGAAAAAAACAATGTAAAATTAATATCATCAGCGTAATCCCTGTAATGGTCCATCCGAGTTTTTCCCAGAAGGTTCTCCCATAAGTCAGTACTACTTCGCTCTGTCTGGGTATAACCATCATAAGATGAGGGCTTACGGGATACACCTTGTTAGCACCTTTGACCTGCCACGCAGGGAAATAGGACACCTTAATAAGGTGGGGTAATCCGATCTTGTTGGTGGTAAAACGTATTTTCATGTGCTCCAGGTGGGTTTCAATTTTTATGTCTGTCCTGTCAAGAACATCCTTTTGAAAGCGGGCCAAGTCATAAACACTGTCTGTCTCATGAAAAAAAACAGACCGATCTTCCTCATTAATGATATAGTCCTCAGGAATTAGAAGCACATCTGTTTGATCCGGTTGTTTATACCACTCATAAAAATCATCGACCCAATTTTTTGAAGTATAAACAACCGGACGGATTTTAGGAACATCCACATACTTGCCATCACATTCAAGATAGCGGTAAATGGAAATGGGTCCGAATGTTGCCTCTTTTGCAAAAAGGGAAGATGCGGCTATGGCTTTCTTTGCTTTGTCTGTCATTAAAATTAATTGGGATATGTTATACAAATCAAAATGAGCCGGAAGCATTTCAGGGTTCATCCTGGATAGAATACCTGTACATGGAGTCTTGATGTCTCGTGAATATTCTGTCTGGAAAAAAACCATGCACTTTGAGGCTATGGAAGAGGAGTAATGGATGCCCTCCATGGTTTGCCTGCCTGAAAAAAAAGGCAGAGATTCAAAGACCCGGTCTCCACCATATTGATTATATAGATCACATTTTTCATATCCCACCCTGGGGGCATTGAACGGATTTTTACTTTCAGTCTTTCTTAGATAGTCGTTTGCCGCTTTAAATTCCTTATATCCAGGTTTTGCTTCATAGCCATAATTATTATAGCGATACCAGGAATCTGAAATAGATGTCCCGAATTTGACGACCACAACACAAAAAAGGCAAATAATTATAGCGCCAAAAATCCTTGTGTTTAGTTTACATGAAGAGAAAAAACGTCCCAAAGTATCGGCAAAAAACAAAAGGATCAGAACAAACAGGATGGGAGGCAGAAAGCGTATGTCAGGAATCTTCAGGAAATGCGCTGCAAAGTATGCAACTACACAGCCAAAAATCAGGCTTGTAAACATACCAAAGGTCTCAGGGGAAATGGGGATTTTTTGTAGTAACGGATGAACAATTTTTTGTCTCTTTAAAATTTGCAAGGCTAGGCCCGGACCTGAAACAAGAAAAACAAGTGATAGTCCTGCAATTGTATATGGCCAGTTTACAAAATCCTGCCAGATCAAATAAACAGGTGTTGTATATGGATGACGATAGGCCAGAAGCGGCAAAATCCAGAACGCCATAATCCCGAATCCAACCCATGAAACCTTCCACAAATATCGTACTTGTCCTTTTGCAAAATACCAATAGAGTATCAGAAAAACTGCCGGAATGAAGACAAATAAATGGGAAAGGCCGATAAGACCCAAAATAATGCCATTTTTGATCGCACCTTTTCCGGTTTTCGCCCCATGGTATAAAGAACCCATAAGCCAGGGTAATAGTGCAAAGGCAAACATGTAGCAAAATTCACCTGCAAAGGTGCTTAAGGCGTTACCACCAAACATGATGTAGAATTCATTAAACAAAAATAAAAGGGAAGCCGCAGCGCCTATTATCGGAGCTGGAAAACGATATGTCATGGCCCGCAGGCCAAAATAAGTGGAGACAGGCAGAATAAAAATGCCGCTTATGATGACTATTTTCAGTGTGACGGTAAGAGGAATGCCAAAGAAATAACCTGGTAAAACGGCAAGCAAAAAGGGTGGAATAAAATAGAAACTGAAATTGGGGTAACCACAAAAATTCCCCATATCCCATCCGGTCAGACGTCCCTGGGGAAGCAAAACATTGAGCATGTGATGGGCTACACCATACCAGCTTGCAGTATCCCCACCTGTCACTACTGTATCCAAAAAAAGAAGTCTTATGTCAAAATAGACTGACAGAAAAGTGAGAAGAAACCCCAATAACAAAATGTCGGTAATATTTTCCGTTTTTGAGTTATGATTCATTTCTTGGCCAAAAACTGCATAACCCGGCTCTTTAGCTTTTTATTATTCTCCGGAACAATTCCGATTACAACCGCATCATCAGGATAGTACTCCCATATCCGGTCAACAGCATTTTTCCATCGCCTCGGGTTAATATCCATGGACCGCCGGAAAAGCTGTTGAAACTTTCTGACTCCATCTTCCCGAAACAAGATTCTGCCCTTCCCTTTTTCATCGCTTTCAGCTTTCAGCCTTGAATCTTGAACCTTGAACCTTAAACCTTCTTCATCAAGCATACTCGACCGCCACACCCAGTACCACGCCACATCAAAGAGCATGTTCGCATCAATCGGAGCGCAGTAAATTCCTGCATCAAAACATTCTTCGGCCAATGGAAGCCATTTGTTCACATAATCGTATGGCTCGTAACTCTTAAACGAATAGCGTTTGCCTAAATCATACCAGTATATTCCTCTCGCAGGGTTGAGTCGTACAGCCTCTTTCAGGTTTGAAATGACCTGTTCATTATACTCCTTGCGAAGAGTTTCATCTGCAACTCCGGCCTCCATATAATATCCGACCAGCTTAAAGCGATACTCTGCATTGCCTGGATTGCGATCAATAGCCTCCTGGATTTCGGTAAAATATGGTTTCCAGTTCAAATTCATGGTGGAGTTCCACTCTGTAGCGCATTTTGCCTCTGCAATAAAATGACGGCCCGTTATGAAAACAGAGGCTGCAAAGGCGCTGAAAACTATACTCGCTAATATGATCCGCCTCGCAGGAGTCAATGGTATTTTTCGAATCCCGTAAAAAAACTTTTCACCATAACCGCGTCTCTGCCTGTGAACCGCAACATAACCGATCCCAAGCAACGCTGCCAGTGTCATGGGATTTGCGGGAATGTGCATGTTGAAATCAAAATAACTGTGAAAACCCATAGAAAGAAGTCCGGCCATCACACCCGCGCCGATTCCAATTGCATAACGATCTCTTCTTTGCCGCCAGATACAAATCATTTTAATAATGTATAAGCTAAAGGACATGAGAATCAAAAATTCTCCGACCAATCCGGCCTCTGTTCCCGCCTCAAGCCAGTCGTTGTGAGAATAACCGCTTGAGGAAACGCCATCATAATCTTGTGGCATATACCTGGGGTAAAGATAACGAAAATTTCCCCAACCCACTCCAAACAGAGGATAATCCAAAATCATCGGAATCATTGATTTGGTAACATACATGCGATTGTAAAGGCCTTTTGTACGTTCAAACTTTTCAAGAGTCGGATCAATTCCCACATGAAGACTGTAAACGATTGTAACGAGACAGAGACACAGAGCCAGCAACCCGTATTTACCCTGTTTTTTTTTCGTGAAAAACAACAGAGACATCAATAACATTGATACACCCAGGGAGAGAATACCTCCACGAGATGCAGAAAGCAAGAGAGCCACGCCCATGAGAGTTGCGCTGAAAAATAAAAATATCATCTTCGGGTTGGATGATTCAGGGGAAAACCAGCTTACCACAGCCTGCACAACCGCTCTCAGCCTGCCGGACATCTGAACTTTGATTTCTGATATCCGACCTCTGACATCCGATCTCCGCTTCGTCTGGGCCAACATGAACCCGAATATAAGCGGAACAAGCATCTGCATATAACCGGCAAAGTGATTGGAGCCGATAAAAGTACCGCTGGCAAAATGACCGCCTCCAGCACGGCTCTTCCACCACCACACCCTGGGCGTTATGCTGAAAACCTGAAAAACAGCATAAACCGCCTCAAAAATGCCCACCAAAACCAGGATATAAATAAGAATATTGATCCGCTTTTTGGATCTGACAGTATTGAGTACAAGAAAGAACATCCCGATATAAGCGGCCAGTTTGAGCCATTCAATAACGGCAGGATGGAGATAATAGGCAAGACAAAACCACCTCTGCCCCTGTGCGGTAGAATCCGCTGCCTTGTCCATCAGATCAAAAAGCCGCATTTTATCGGCAAATGTTTGCGGAGAAAGAAAAGAGATCAACGAAGATGGAAGTGGTATCATTTGCAGCCCGATAAGGAAAAGAAGCAGAACCATCAACAGGTTCACAGGAGTCTTTACCCACTCAATGACATCCCTTTTTGAAAACAGCAGCCTTTCCACACACCATAGGGCCAGTAGAAAGAAAACTCCGAATTCTATCAGACTGTATGCCCATACATGGACAGACCCGAAGACAAGGGGAGCGAAAATAAGGAGAAAAATAACTCCCACAAAAATGATCCGGTCGCATATGCTTTGATTTTTAACCATATATCGGCTTATGTATATTATGTAAAGTTTCCCAAATAAATCGTGGTACGCCTTCGGCGCGCTAATTTAAACAATTACAAGATGTTAAAAGGATAATTATGCTGCAGTTCTTATCATATGACCCTTTCAATCGTCAACTCTCATTTTATATTTCTGATGCTCTTTCCTCTTGCAATGGATTTGTGATATTAGTTATATTAGAAAACAGTTCATGGTTGTTGGTTTCACCCCATACACCCCATACACCCCATAACTACCGGAGGTGATATTAAAATGAATCCGATAGATACTATTTTAAAGAATACAAGAATGAGGACTAAGATTCTCGTGGCAACCATAATGGTTGTTGGCTTCTTCATGGGGCTAAGTCTCTATAAAAGTCTGGTCATACATAAAGAAACCGCCATGAACCAGGTGGCCAGTTCATCAGACCACCTGCTTGAAAGCATTTATAGTGGAATTAAATTTCCCATGTCAGTGGGCGACTGCAAAACTATTAGAGAACAGATGAAGGACATAAAACACCACATGGAGGGTGTTCAGGTATATATTTCCGACTTTCAAAACATGATTATGTATGCTTCTGAAGACGAGCGAATTTACAAAAGCATGGCAACATACCTTTATGAAAACAAATCGCGTGATGCCCTGGCTGAATCTTTATTGACGGGACAGGCTCCTGATATTTCCTTTTCCGAAACAGAAAACCATACACCATATCTTATTACCATTAAGCCTATCCTTAATGAAAACTCCTGCCGTCATTGCCATGGCTCTACCAGAAAAGTTCTGGGTGCTATGATAATCAAACAGCCTGTAAAAGAAGTGTTTCATGCAATTAGTCATGCCCGTAACAGTCTTATTATTTATTTTACTGCCGCAATCATTGGGGTAATTGTGGTCATAAACTTTTTCTTCTCAAGGCTGGTTACTAAGCGAATCCAGCATCTGAGAGCTAAAACCGGTCAGGTGGCTGGTGGAGATGTCACCGTTGTAGTACATGATGATCATAAAGATTCAATTGGAGGGCTGTCACGCAACTTCAACCTCATGGTAAAAAGCATACGTGACAGGATGGAGTATGCTAACAGCCTCAAACTCGGGATTTCCGATCCCTTCTTTACTGTCGATCCGGAGATGAATGTGGTATTCATTAATGAGGCTGCAGCGCGACTGACAGGCCTGTCCCGTGAAGAGGCAATTGGAATGCCATGCTGTGAAGTCTTCCATAGTTCTGCCTGCGAACAGAAGTGTCCTGTAAAAAGGGCTTTAGAGACCGATGAAGCCACGGTAGGCCAACGGGTAACCCTAAAAAATCGAAAAGGCCGCGAGATCCCGGCGATGTCCAGTTCCGCTCTTCTGAAGGATTCCTCGGGAAAAGTTTTGGGAGGATTTGAGATTCTCCGCGATTTGACTGCCGAAGTGGAAGCGGAAGAGAGGCTTCAGGATGCGTACCTCCGGGAAGAAAAGGCTAAACAGGCTGCCGAAGCCGCCACCATCGCCAAGAGCGAGTTTTTGGCTAATATGAGCCATGAAATCCGGACACCCATGAACGGGGTCATTGCCGCCGCAGAGCTGGCGCTGTCCGAAAAAATGCCTCCCAGGGCAGTACGCTATCTGGAAATAATACAATCTTCCGCTTATTATCTGCTTGGAATCATCAATGATATCCTGGATTTTTCAAAGATCGAAGCTGATAGGCTCGACCTGGAAACACGCCCTTTTTTGTTAGACGAGGTAATAGATAGAATAACGGACGTGTTTATGACTGAGGCTGCCGGTAAGAGGATCGAACTCCTTGTTGATATTGATCTTGAAGCGCCAAATGCCCTGATCGGCGACCCCCTTCGCCTTCAACAAATCCTCAAAAATCTGGTAAGCAATGCTGTTAAATTCACGGATATTGGAGGGATCATTCTTGTGAGAGTAACAGAGTCCGAAAAATCGGCAGATCGGACAACTCTGACATTTTCCGTAAAAGACACCGGTATAGGAATAGCGCCAAAATACCTGTCCAGGCTTTTTAAACCTTTCACCCAGGCTGATACATCCAGCACGCGAGAATATGAGGGCACAGGACTTGGATTGACTATTTGCAAACGACTGGTGGAAATGATGGGCGGCAAAATCTGGGTTGAAAGCGAATTGGGAAAGGGAAGCACTTTCAGCTTTACAGTATGTTTCAACCGGCAATCTGCGAATGAGAAACAAAAGCTCGTGCCTCCTCCTGATATTCAACACTTAAACGTACTGGTCGTTGACGACTGTGCTGACAGCAGGCTTATCATGCAAAAAATGCTGGAGTCTTTTGGTTTGCGAGTAAAGTTGGTGTCATCCGGCGAAGAATCGCTAAAAGCTCTGGAAGAAAACAAAACACGGGAAGAACCTTTTGAGCTGGTTGTAATCGACTGGCTGATGCCCGGGCTGGGTGGAATTGAGACTTCAAAAAGAATTCGGAAAGACTTGAAGCTGACTATCCCGATAATACTGATGACCGCTTTTGGGAAAGAAAACGAAATGCTGGATGCTGAAAAGGCAGGCATCAACGCATTCCTCACCAAACCCATACACCAGTCAACGCTTTTTAATGCTATCATGGATACCTTTGGGAAAAAAAGGCTGAAAATAGAGGAAAAAGAAAAACATATCACCACCAGGGCAACTATTTACAAGAACTTCCTCAGAGGAATCCGAATTCTTGTGGCAGAAGACAATCCCACCAATCAGGAAATCGCATTGGCGATACTTGAAGGAGCAGGGATTGTTGTCGAAATTGCCAATAATGGAAAAAAAGCGGTCGAGGCTTTACAGAGAAGTCGTTTCGATGCTGTGCTCATGGACATCCAGATGCCTGAAATGGATGGATATGAGGCAACAAAAATAATTCGGAAAGACTCCAGGCTTAAATCACTTCCCATCATTGCCATGACCGCTCATGCCATGAAAGGTGATGAGGAAAAGTGCCTGGAAGCAGGAATGGACGGCTACGTCTCCAAACCCATCAGTCAGGACAGACTGTTCCATACTATATGGAAATCAATGGAACATGAGAAAAAAGTGCCATATTACAAAGAGCCGGAAGCCCCGAAAGATAGAGACATTACAGTTGCACAAACCGAAGATCTCCCGGAAAGACTCCCGGGAATCAACATTCAAGATGCCCTGGGCGCACTAAATATAGAGAAAGCTGTTTTCAAACACATACTCATAGGATTTCTAAAAAACAATAAAGAGAGCGCAAATAAAATAAGAGACACTTTTGACAAAAAGAACTGGGAATTACTTGTGCAACTCGCCCACAGTCTAAAAGGCAGCGCCGGTAGTATCGGAGCAGATGAGCTGTATAAAGCAGCCCAGGAACTTGAAACTGCCGGCAGAGAAGGAGCGCCGACATCTGCTTTGATAGACAGAGTTGAAACCGCTCTGAACCAGGTTTTGGAATCGCTGCAAATGCTTGCTGATACCTCAAAAACTGAGCCTCTACCCGGCAAAGAGCGTGGCGTGGGTCCTGGTGTAGATCCGGCGCAGGTCATACCAGTGCTGAAACAGCTTGCCGGTGCCCTCGATCTCGCTGAGCCCGAAGAGATTAAAAAACATATGGAAATCATCAAGAAATATCTCGACATCTCAATCCTCGGAAATCTTGAAGACCAGGTAAATGACTATGAATATGACAGGGCTCTGGAAACCATTAACAGAATATTGAAAAATGAATATTGAAAAATGAATATTTGTGGTATCGCTTCGCTCTATCATTTTAATCAATAGAATTCCTTAAATCTTCAATATTCAATTTTAAATATTCAATTTGCTTCCGGCTTGTCCGGATTAAGGATGCCAAATGATCAGCAGACTTATTATTAAATGCCGAATTATGATTTTCCTGTTTACCTTATTAATTACAGGATTAATTACAGGTACCTCCCTGGGACAGGAAAATCCTGTGAAAATCGGCGTTCTGGCCATAAGAGGAGCAGAGCAGTGCCTGGAAAAATGGTCGCCCACTGCCCAATATCTATCAGCCAGAATTCCGGACAGGACTTTTGTGATCATACCGCTGGATCATAAGCAAATTTACCCTTCTGTTAAAAAGGGAGAAGTCGATTTTATTCTGGCTAACCCATCTTTCTACGTGGAACTGGAATACCGGTATAGAGCAAACCGTATCGCTACATTAAAGAACCTGTGTCTTGATAGCTTTTATAACAGATATTGGGGGGTGATTTTCTGGAGGGCGGATCGTAGTGACATACGACAGATCAATGATCTCAAAGGCAAAACTTTCATGGCCACAGCCGAAGGCTCTTTGGGAGGATGGAGGATGGTATGGCGGG
>Ga0255387_10037_pt1 | contig 16821 bp, 21 predicted proteins | sample ANMaggSSYBR01J12_FD_182104 | JGI IMG/M metagenome (GOLD analysis project Ga0255387, IMG submission 182104) | Sediment cell enrichment communities from methane seep in Santa Monica Basin, California, United Staets - ANME aggregate JGI... | ecosystem: Environmental > Aquatic > Marine > Cold seeps >...
CTATTTAGGTGGATAGCCTGAAGGCTGAAGCCCCTCCTTTAAATTTTCAGATTCTCACGCAAAGGCGCAAAGACGCTAAGTTTTATTTTTTTTCTTTGTGAGCTTGGCGCCTTTGCGTGAGGCAATATTTTTGAAATAGAGTTATCCTCGACTTTAACGTTGCACTGAGCTTTACCTTGACTTTAATGGCTAATTTCCTTATGTTTGCAATAAGTTAATTTTTCTAAACTTTTTATATCGACTAAATAAAAACCTATGATACGATTTCTTGAATTTGCAGGGAGACCGCTTGTATTTTTTGTTGAAGAATGCGGCAGAATTATGCTCCTTCTGCTGTCAACCATATCATGGATGTTCCGGCCGCCGTTTCGTTTTAGAGTTGTTTTTAGGCAGATGGAATTTGTTGGAGTAAATTCCGTTGGTGTTGTTCTGATTACAGGCGCTTTTACGGGCATGGTTCTTGCTCTTCAGACGTATCACGGTTTTAAAATGTTCGGGGGTGAAAGCCTGGTGGGCTCAACCTTGGCCCTGGCAATGACGCGCGAACTTGGGCCGGTTTTCACAGCCTTAATGGTGACGGGGCGTGTTGGTTCAGCGATGGCGGCGGAACTCGGTACCATGAAAGTCACAGAGCAGATTGATGCGTTAAATACGATGTCAGTCAATTCCATTCAATATCTGGTTATGCCTCGTATAATTGCCGCAATATTAATGCTGCCTGTTTTGACGATTATATCTGATTTTGTCGGTATTGTGGGTGGCTATTTTGTTGGTGTTAACCTTCTAAAAATCAATTCAGGAATTTTCATAGCCAAAATAATTGATATTGTTGAACTTGATGATATTTTCAATGGACTTATAAAAGCTGCATTTTTTGGATTCATTCTTTCTCTTATAGGTTGTTACAAGGGAATATATACAATCGGCGGCGCTGAGGGAGTTGGAAGGGCGACAACACAGTCGGTAGTCTTGTCATCAATATTGATTTTTATCAGTGATTATTTTCTTACGGCAGTCATGTTCTGATGATCAAACTAATAAAGATAACCAAGTCATTTAACAGCCAAAAAGTTCTGGACGAACTTGATCTTAATATAGATTCTGAAAAGATTACCGTTATTATTGGTCAGAGCGGAGGAGGCAAAAGCGTTCTCTTAAAGCATATTATAGGTCTTATAAGACCGGATTCAGGGCAAATTATCATTGACGGAATTGATATTACAAATCTAAACGACAAAAAGCTTAATGAAGTACGAAAAAAGTTTGGTATGCTTTTTCAGGATGCAGCCTTGTTCGACTCAATGACGGTAGGTGAAAATGTAGCTTTTCCTTTAAACGAACACGCGCGATTATCAAGAAAAGAGGTCGATAAAATAGTTAATGAGAAGTTAAATCTTGTTGGACTGGAAAATATGACACACAAAATGCCTTCCGAACTATCCGGTGGTATGCGCAAGCGAGCCGGACTTGCAAGGGCTATTGCGCTGGATCCAAAAATTGTACTATTTGATGAGCCCACAACAGGCCTTGATCCTATAATGCGCGAAAGCATTGATGAGCTTATTGTAGCGACCCAGAAGAGGACAAAGGCGACCTTTATTGTTATTAGTCACGATATTGAGTCCACCTTTAGGATTGCACATAAGGTAGCCATGTTATATCAGGGTAAAATTGTTGCTGTTGGGACACCGGATGAAATGCGTTCATCAAACAATTCTTTTGTTAAACGGTTTATTAAGGATTTAAGAGATTGAGGGATTTTCTTTGTCAAATTTAAGCATAGAAGCAAAAGTCGGTGTTTTCGTTGTAATTGGAATGATAATTCTTGGATACATGTCCATGCGGCTGGGTAAGCTTGGTTTTAAAATGGATAAAGGATATGAAGTTCATATATATTTTGATTCAGCATCCGGCCTTGAAGAAGATGTTCCAGTTGAGATCGCAGGAGTTGAAGTGGGCAGGGTCCGCAAGATTTTACTTGAAGACGGGAAAGCGCTGGTAATCCTTCGAATAGATTCTAATGTTAAACTTAGAAAAGATGTTAAAGCTTCAATCAGAAGCAGGGGAATACTTGGTGATAAATATGTTGTGCTTATTCAGGGCTCGCCGGCAGCTCCCCTGATTGAACCGGATGGGCGCATTGTTAGCACTGTCTCTACAACAGATTTGGAGAGTCTGATGAATGTTCTCGGAGAGGTGGCGGAAAATATCAGCAATTTGACACGTTCGTTTGCGAATGTAATGGGAGGTGAAAAGGGCGAAGCTTCACTTCGTTCAATAGTTGATTCTATGAAGTCTGTGGCTGAAACTCTGGACAGAACCGTGCAGGAAAACAATGAAGAACTTGTAAAAATAATAGCAAATCTTTCCGAGTTCTCAGCGACAATAAATGAAATTTCATCAAAGATTAATAAAGGAAAAGGAAGCATAGGGAAATTAATTAACGAGGAGGATACAGTTGAAAGATTAAACGGAACACTCGCATCGCTTAAAGAAATAACTGAAAAGATAAACAGGGGAGAAGGATCATTAGGAAAGCTGATTAATGAAGAAGAAACGGTTGAAAACATAAATTCAACTCTTACCAGCATAAATGATTATATGCAAAAACAGGAATCTTTTAGAACATATCTGGATTACAGAGGAGAATATCTTTTTGACAGCGAAGAAGTTAAATCCTATCTTACTCTTCGTATTCAACCAAGGGCGGACAAATATTATTTGCTTCAGGTTGTTGATGATCCGGGAGGAGTGGAATCTGAAACCGATATCACAACTACTACAAACGGAGTAACCACGACAGAGCATATTGAAAAAAATGAAAAAAATGAAATTAAGTTTTCAGCCCAAATTGCCAAGCGTTACTATGACCTTGGCTTGCGCGGTGGAATTTTTGAATCTACAGGCGGTTTCGCATTTGATTACTATCTTTTCAAAGATCGCCTGACTCTTTCGGTGGAAGCCTTTGATTTTGATTCAGACAGCAATGCTCACTTGAAATTCAAAGCAGATTTTACGCCATTAAAGCATTTATATATAACCACGGGTTTTGATGATTTTATAAGCGATGAAGGGAATGAATCTTTTTTTATCGGAGCTGGAATTAACTTTTTAGATGAAGATCTCAAAACCATTCTTTCGAACCTGCCATTTTAGAAATAATAATTCATAATATTTTTTCTTTTGCTATCTCTAAATAGCTGGAATCTTTATAGTCAGAAATAATTTTATTAAAAGCCTCAGCGCTTTTATCTTTGTTTCCCATTAATGCGTAAAGCCGTCCTAAATTGAACAGAGCTTCATCTTTAATTTCATCATCAGGTCCGGATATAATAATTTCAAAATATTTTGCGGCAGAATTGTAATCTTTTTTTCCTTCGCAGGAGTATGCAATACCATTCAATATAAGGCTTTTAATAAATGGGTTATTTTCAAACTCAGGAAGGGCTTTATTATATAATTCCACAGCCTTATTAAAATCACCAGCATTGTAACAGATATTTGCATACATAACGGTTGCCAGTTTCGCGCTGTTCCTACCCCAGCTATTTTCAATAATCTGTTTAAAGTCGGCAGCCACTTCCTGACAGGCTTTTACTGGCCCGTGTTCGCTTTTAATTTTATCATATTTGGCAACGCTGTTTGAAAGCATTGCAGAGGCTTTATTCTCAGAGCTAACTGAATAATAATAGACTAAAAAGATAATTATTATTAGAGTAAAGATTACTCCCATTGCAGATAATGCATGAACCTTATATTTTGTCAGGAATTCAAAAAATCTTGCTGAGAAAGAGATAAATTTATCAGGTTCTTTAAGCTGTCGTTTCCTTGATCGGCTTACACGTTTTTTCGCCACAATTCCTCCCTAGACTTTCAGATAATTAATTTCACTGCGTTATCAGTCGTCGACGTATAACTAATACGCCCTCCTCCTTCTGGCCTTGTGAAATTAATTATCTGAAAGTCTATATTATGATTTACCATACTAAAGACTTGTGAATCCATCCCTTGTCTCCATCAGCATGCTGAACGTGAATCCAGTTGCCTTTGCGCTTTAAGATTTTAAATGGAACACCTTTTTCGGTAGTGAATAAAATTTTAAATTTGGTGCCTGGCCCTGATCGTAAATTGCATTTGTTCTTGTTTGTAATAACCGTTGATATTTTACGGACAAGAGACTTGTGAATCCAACCTTTATCATCCTCAAAATCACGAAAATGGTACCAGGCTCCTGTTTTTTTCAAAACAAGAATCGGATGATATTTTGCGACCTGCCACAATACATCGTATCCGGTTCCAGGTCCGGATCGTATGTTGGCAATAGAGGGTGCAACAGACAAGCGTTCAGCAAAGACAGTGCTGCTGAAAATAATTACCAGAACTATCGAAATAGAAAAAATTGAATAAGTTTTCATTGCGAAATAATTACCACTTCACATATCCCTTCAAGGGATTTTTTAAAATTAATTGCATCTTCTTTTGATCCAACAATTGAATCAAAATGCATGGGTATTGCAATTTCGGGCTTCAGTCGTTTTGCTGCCTTAACAGCTTCTTCAGCGGTCATCACATAAGTGCCTGAAACCGGCAGCAAGGCGATATCAACTGCAAATTTGTCCATTTCAGGGATAAGGTCTGTATCTCCGGCATGATAAATCCGGATTCCATCAATAGTTATAATGAAGCCTAACCATCCATTAATTTTTGGATGAAAAGCCTTATCGGTATTGTAAGCTTCGACCGTTTCGATATCGATTCCAGAGACATTTATTTTGTCTCCTGGTTTTACAACTCTGACATCGCCTGAAAGTTTTTTGGCCGATTCCGCTTCAGTAACGATTACAGTGTCTGGTTTTATTGTTTTATCAATATCTTCAATTGAACAATGATCATAGTGAGAATGAGTAATCAGGATTATATCTGCGGGCACGACTTCCTTTATCTGAAATGGATCAATGACAATTATAGTGTCATGCGCATTTATTGCGAATCCGGAATGTCCCAGCCATTTAATATTTTTCAGCATGTTTTGTGGCATGTCTGTCTCCCAACGGTTCACAGTTGAAGGCTTGCAGTTAATAGTTTTGTTTTGATCAACCGTTAACTGTAAACCGTAAACCGTTTTTACTATGCATTATAAAACAAAAGCGCAGGCAACTCAACACAGGTTAGTTTGTTGCCGTAAACCGCACCGGTATCAATTCCTATTTTGTTGCGCTCTACCAATGGTTCCCTATAAGGTGTATGCCCAAAAACGACTATTTTCCCAAAATCAAACTCCGAGTGTACGAAATCTTCACGTATCCAGAGAAAATCTGTGGGATTCTGCTCATCAAACGGGATATTTTCTCTAAGACCAGCATGCACAAATATAAAATCATCAGTTTGATAATAAAGAGATAGCGATTCAAAAAAATCAAGGTGTTCTTGAGGTATCGGATGGGAACCAGTCGTCCGGCTTCTTTTCACGTAGCTTTCCAAGGTCGGCTTTCCTCCATTTATTAGATAGGTAGGCCTGTCTTTTCCTGAAAGATATCTTTCCAGCATTTCCTCGTGATTGCCTTTTAAAAATACAATTTTTTGAAAATGCTTTTTTAAATCAATCAGATATTCAACAACATCAAAAGAACTGGGACCCCTGTCAATATAATCTCCCAAGAATAGCAGGATATCATTGTTGCGATCTATCTTAATTTTATCCATAAGTGCACACAGCTTATCAAAACATCCATGTATGTCCCCTATGGCAAATATTTTTTCTATCAATTTAGGTTAAACCTAAAATTTTTCCACCCTGATAGACACAAAAGGCTGCTGCCCAGGCTATAGAAGTGCTGTAAACTATACTGAACAAAGTCCATTTCAGGGAACCGGTTTCCCTGCGTATTGTTGCTATTGTTGCGACACAAGGAAGATATAACAATACAAAGATCATTAATGAAAGTGCGGAAAGAGACGTCATTTCAGAAGATAAAAGTGCGTTTTTGAGAGCATCCGGCTCATCTGTTTCTTCGGTAGCATAGAGTATTCCCAAGGTACTTACTACGATTTCTTTTGCAACAAAACCGGTAAGAAGCGCCACGCTGCCACGCCAGTCTACACCAATGGGAGCAAATACGGGGGCTATGGCTTTTCCAATACTGCCCATGAAAGCTTTTTCAGCTTTTTCAGCTTTTTCAGCCAGTTTAAGTTTTGTAATAGCGGCTTTTTTTTGTTTTTCCGTAAAAGACGCATTGATCTTATTTATTTCTTCATTATAATCCATTGAATAGTTTATATTGCGTGGAAAAGCTGTGAGCATCCACACAATAACCGAGCCAACAAGAATAATACCACCCATTTTTTTCAGGAACATCTTGCTTCTGTCCCACATATGGATAATAAGGCTTTTTATCATTGGAACCCTGTATGGGGGCAGCTCCATCACAAATGGAGCGTCAGCGCCTTTAAATAGAGTAGAACGGAATAAGCGTCCGGTTATAATTGAGAGAATGATGCCGGTAATATAGATTAAAAATATTACAGTTCCTGCTCTGGCGCTGAAAAAGGTGCCGGCAAGCAGAATATATATTGGCAGTTTGGCTGAACAAGACATAAAGGGAGTTATTAGTATTGTAAGAATTCTGTCTTTATTGCTCTCAAGAGTGCGGGTTGCCATGATTGCCGGGACACTACAGCCAAAGCCCATGAGCATGGGGATAAAGGACTTGCCGTGCAGCCCTATAAGATGCATTATCTTATCCATTAGAAAAGCCGCTCTTGCCATATAGCCTGTATCTTCAAAAATTGCGATAAATAAGAAAAGTATCAGAATATTTGGAAGAAAAATTATAACGCTTCCAACACCTGCTATTATTCCGTTTAAGAGAAGCTCTTTAAAAAGACTATCAGGAAGAGAGGTTTCTAAGATTGTCGACAACCAGTTGACTCCGCTGTCTAACCATTCCATTGGATAGGATCCAACAACAAAAGTCGTCTGGAACACAATCCATATAAAGAGTATAAAGATAGGGAACCCGACAAATCTGTTCGTAAGGACAAGGTCAACGTTCCTTGAAGTGTCTATGCGCCGTTTTGTTGATTTTGTTACAACCTCCTTTATGATTCCGGCGATAAATCCATATCGTTCATCTGTCATTACTATTTCAGGATCATCATCAAAACGGTCCAAAATATGCTTGCGATGCGTCTCGACTTCCCGAAAAATTTCCAGGCTTTTATTTCCGGTTTTTTGACGAATGTGTTCTCTAACGATTTTGTCATTTTCGAGAAGCTTTATAGTTGTCCATCTTGTATTATAAGGAAGATTTTGTTCTATGTGTTCTTCGATGAAGTTTTGAAGTTTTGAGATGGAGTTTTCGATATCGTTGCTGTATTTGACCTTGCGTTTTTGGGAGATCTTTGATTTTGACTTGGCCAATTTTATGGCCGCTTTCAGCAAGCTGTCAATGCCTGTATTTTTGTTTCCTATTGTGAAGACTACCGGGACATCTAGAAGCTCAGACAGCTTATTGGCATCAATTTTGGTTCCTCGTGAAGTTGCAAGGTCGGCCATATTCAGAGCAAATAAGACCTTGCAGTCAAGTTCTCTTAACTGCGTAGCGAGGTAAAGGCTGCGCTCAAGGTTGGATGCGTCAATTATATCGATAACAATATCCGGGGACTCTTCAATAACAAAATCACGTGCAACAATTTCTTCTATGGAAAAAGGGGTTAAGCTGTAAGTTCCGGGAAGATCGATAATTTTAAGATCATGCCCGTATTTACTTACAGAGCCTTCTTTTTTTTCAACCGTAACACCCGGCCAGTTCCCGACCTTTTGTCTTGTTCCGGTAATGTTATTGAATATTGTTGTTTTGCCTGAATTTGGGTTTCCTGCAAGGGCTATTGTAATACTCTTTTTGTGCATAGTTCTAACTTTGGCCACTATCCTATGTCAAAATCAATTAATGCTTACAAAACAAAAAATTGATGATTGATGATTGAAAATTGATGATTGAAAATTGAAGGAATTCTGTTAATTTTTAAAAAGAAATAGAGCGAAGCGATTCCACAAATATTCAATATTCAATCGACAATATTCAATTTATCCACGGTTATATTTGCAGCTTCTTCAACCCGAAGGGATATATGATACCCCTTTATAATCAGTTCAAGCGGATCTTTCAAGGGCGCATATTTTTCTACGTAAATTTTTGTTCCCTTGGTTAGTCCCATTTCAAGTACCCTTCTGCGCAAGGCTCCATTACCTCCCACATGGACAATTATTCCAGTTTGCCCCTCTTTCATTTTGCTTAATAACATTATAAAAACCCCATAATTAGTGCCTGTCCGAAAAGTATTTTTTTTAATGCGGGCAATAGTTTCAGCTTATTTACCGATGTGAAGATTTGTGAAAAAGCTATTAGCCATTAGCTGTTAGCTCTTAGCTGAATGTGTTATCTGTTTGATTTTTTAAGCTAAAGGCTAATTGCTAAAAGCTAACTGCTAAAAATCTTCGATTTGAGAATAGCATCCAACTGACTATAATTTCAGGTGTTTTGAGTTTTCGTCTAACCACTAATTAGCTAATCGTCTGAACAATTATTTTTTGCGCCAGTCCGTGTCCGATAGCGTAACGGTTGCAATCTAAAGCTATAACCATCTGTCCATGTCCGCTGTTGGTAATAATATCAATTTCGTCTCCAATTCTCAGCCCCATGCTTGATAAACGCATGCGTGCAGTTGACCCTCCAGTAAAATCTTTGATTATGAGTTGTTCACCCTGCTTTGCCATTACAAGGGGCATAAGTTTTAAATGGTCTTTAAGACATTCTGAACAAATGCCATAGATTTCCAGCTTATGCTGGATCATGTGGAAACCATAAGCACGGGACACTTGTGTTTGTAAATTTTCAATCTTTTCGTTTTGGAACTCAATAATTTTTTTGCATTTTGTACATATCATATGATCGTGATGCTGGCAGAGGTGCCTGTGCTCATACCGTACAGGTCCGCTATTAAATTTGATTTTCTGGGCAAAACCAAAGCGGCATATAAGTTTGAGCGTTTCCCTGACAAACTCGGGGTCTAATTCATATCCGTTTTCTTTAAGAAGCTGAATTATTCCATTCACGGTAAGGTGATGTTCAGTTTGCAGAAAGACTTCAAGCACCTTGAATCTATCTTCAAAATCAGAAACATTTTCTTGCTTAAAAAGCTTTTTGAATTGTTCCTTTTCCTGATTGTGAATTTGCTTCATGTTAATTCCTTGCCCTTATCTGGAGTGGCCGGGTATTTCATAAGTAGTAGATGAGCCGCTCGAGCAAGTCCTTGTTGTGGCGCTGGGTTTATTGCTGGAATCAGAGCTGTCTCCCATTGCAAAATTAGTAGAGCTGATGATTCGTTCAAAATCCTCTGATTTACATTCGGGACATTTAAGTTCAACTTCCTCATCTTTATTCATAACAAGCATCTCAAAATAAGTCTGGCATTTTAGACACTTAAATTCATATAAAGGCATTTTTTACTCCTTAAAAAATTTGGCATTGTTAATTTTGGATGGTTTTACATATCGCAATACATTGAAATAATACAATAAAAATTGTTTAAAAACCCATTTTTATTTAACAATGCCGAAATTAGAAATTTGGCCTTCATGCTTTTGCGCTGTTCTTCCCAATTTCTACTTTCCAATTTCAAGTTTCAAGCCGTGAACGGCTACAGTTTAAGATATTTTAACAGGGCATTTTTTACGGTTAAGGCGTTTTTTTGAGCTATATTTTTACTGTTGTCAATAATAATTTCTGCAAGAGGGTTTTCTTCATATGGAATATCAACCCCTATCACCTTGCCCAAATCTTCAAACTTTGAGCCCTTTTGCTTTCTTTCCAAAGCCCGAAGGTACATTTGCGAAACAATATGACCTTTTTTGCGTTTAGATTCCCGTTCTATACATACTGAAAGAGGGCATTTTATCATTACCTCCGCAAAACGCTTGATTTTTTTTCTGGCATTATCACGGTATAATCGTTTATGAGCGGTAGCATCTATTATGACATTAATCCCATTTTGCACATTTTCCGTTGCAAGATCAACCAGTTTTTTATAGATAAAATCACGTTCGCTATCAGTATATTCTGGTTTATTAACATATTTTTTTCGTATTGCATCAAGCTCAATTCGTTTACAGATTATTCCTTCATCAGCCAGCATATCATATACAAGCTTTGATATTTTACTTTTGCCTGAACCAGGAAGCCCTGTAAACCACGCAGCCCAGCCCTTATTCGAGATATTTGTTGATTTCATCTATATTCACGGTATCTGTTGCCAAAATGTTTTTTGTGAAGTTAAAAAGCTTTTTGCGTACATCTGCAGGATGGTTTGGATACCATTCAGGAGAAGCTATTACAAGACATCTGAAAGCATAAAAAGGTTGAATAACTTTAAAGATTTCCTGATCTTTTGTCTTTTTTAGATAGGTTTCTATAAAAATATCGTGCAGTTTTTTATATTCACCATGTAATTTGCCGTGCTTTAAGAGAGAATAAAGCAGATAATTGATGCTCAATGTGGAAACATCGTCCGCTGCTTCGCCGTATTCTCCCCTGCTTCTGTCAAATGTCGAGAAATCGGTTCCTTCTCGAAATTTGATATTCCACGGATGAAAATCACCATGTTCGCGGCACAGGCGGTGGGTATATTGTTTTAGCTTCCAGCGCCATTCAACGCAAAGCTTTTCAATATCACAAAAAGCAGCATCTGAGAAAAATTCATAATTTTCCGGGTATCCATCAACAATTCCCATTATGCATTCGCCATGCCCAAGAAGCTCCCTAAGTTTTCTTGTATAAAGATCCGGCGCATCTTTTTTTTCACTGTGAATTTCTGCAAGATAGTCGCCAAGCATCTTTGCTCTTTCTATATCAAGATCGGTTAGGGTCTCGGTTTTAAGGCGCTTTAAATCTAAAAAGTAGTCAGTTCCTTCGACTTTTTCCGTGAGTAAAAAAAAGATGTTTGCATCTCGAACAGAATGAGCTGTCCCTTCAGGGTTGAAATATCCGACATCCAGGGGATGGGCATGTTTGGGAAGGCGTTGGCCGGCATCATACTGAAACATCAAAACGTTAGCTCTGTCCCACAGATACTGGTGTCCGTATTTATCTTTTCGCATGGTAGAAAATACGACCGAGCGGTCTTTACCTTCTTTGCGAAATGTAACCAGAAATGTATCTCCATAGCCTAATTTTTTTATTGTATCAGTAAAGCTTCCAAGCTTTTTGACTCCAAGAATTTCAACTTTTCCGCCAAAACGTTCTTCCAAATATTTTTTTATCGCATCTGTCTTAACAGGAATATTTATCAGTTTATCAATCATTTTTTTCTCTCATCTGGCGCAAAGTTTCTTCTAAGATCTGCAACCGATACCGATCCTTCGGATTTTGTGACTCACGTTAAGCGCCGAATAAAGCGTCGGCTTGTAACAGTTAAAAAATATTTTGTGAAAGGTACTGCAAAAAATTTTCCCGGAAAAAGCCAAAACACCTCATTTATTGAGAGACTGAACCTTACCCTAAGGCAACACATCTCCTATCTTCAGAGAAAAACCCTGGGGTATTGCAAGAACAAACTAAATTTTACTAATGTAATGTGGATTAACTTATTCAACTATAATTATATACAATTTCATAAGAGCTTACGACTACGAATTAACAATGAAAACGAGAAATTTATAAAAAAGTATAACCATAATACACCAGCAATGCAGATGGGACTTACAAATTTTCCACTAAACTGGAGATATCTCATTACAGTCCCAATACCTCGTAAATAACTGATTTTTCGAACCTGCATTGTTTTGTAGGGGCTACCTGGTTTCAATTACTTTGGCTTATGTCCCCCTGGATCTGATTCTGCCTGATCAGCCGAACCGCGCAGTACGGACCCGTATGCTGCGTGGTGTGGAAGGGGCGCTCTGTGAGGGGCGTCCCTATCCCGATCGGCGGCATCTGGCAACTGATGTTCAACTCGACACGGAGTGCCTTGCTTCTTCGCTCCCTTCAAAGACAGCCAATTCCTCGTGTAGGCGCGCAATCATTTTACGAATGCCGGCCTTCGTGAATCCTTTCGAACCGATGGGGTGGGTCTGTTGCAACCGCTCCAATCGTTCTTCAAGGATACGCATTTCTTCCTGCGCTTTTTCGTATTCTGTTAGATTAAAAATCATAGTTTGACCTCCACAAGTCCTTTGCGCCGGCCATCGGCTTCACGTGTGCGACTGAAAAACTCAATCCACTCATTCCAGTCGGTTTCGTCTTCCGCGGCAAAGATTTCTTCAGGGCGACGGGTCAGAATCATTTCTTCCAGTTCTAATGCCGCCTCAATTCCTTGCTCAATTTGGTGTTGGAAATCTGGAGGAAGCAGAATAACCGCGTCAATGTCGTCTGGTTCAGCCTTCGCTGTGACGAAACTACCATCAACCAGCAGGCGTAGACCGCCAATCAGTCGAGCCAACTCTATCCAACGCCTAATTCGAAGGACCAGCCTTCTGCGCCGCCGAGACGATGAACCAAATCGAAACATGACTTCGGTTATCGAAGCCAGGTACAGCCCTTCAGGCAGGTAACCATCGGCGCGAAATTTAGGTATTATCGAATCTTGCGGCTCCATATGGACTCCTTGATATTAGATAAACGCATTATAGCAGAAAAGACGGTAGATGCAACCCAAGCAAGTCCGTCGTGTCGGACATAACTTGTAGCCGCCGAACGCAGGGGATAAGCGGCGGCCTTTAGGCCGTCCGATTTGATCCCCTTGTTGTGTGCCGGGCAAGGCCCGGCTGCTAAATGGTGATGTTCGATATTTATGACACAAATATCGGACAAAGTCCAGACCCAGCCTGATGAAGGCAGGGAAACGTCAAAGTCAGTGCTAAAGTGCTAATATTTAGAGTTTGCGGGGAACTCAAAATCCGAAATACGAATATCGAAACTCGAAACAATATCTAATTTCGAATATCAAATAACCAAAACATATCAGGCACTTATGCAATATCTATGGCACTCCACCATGTTTGAAATTTTGAATTTTGGTCATTCGTATTTGTTTCGGATTTCGAGCTTCGAGTTTCGAATTTATTGAAAATTGAATGAGCAAGCAATTCTTGTGAATTCAGGAGGTTATTAGCTTAAATGACGTGGCCCTGCTGGTGGAGGCGAAGGGTAGCCAATGGCAAGGGGATTGTCGCGAGGCAATTTCTGAAGGAGGCCGGAGGCAAAAGCGTGGGTCGACGTACAGGTATGCCCCGTACCGAAAAGGTAGAGGGCAGGCAGATGAGGCGGGGGAATCCGGGATGAGTCCGCAACACAGGATAAAGTCCTCTATCCATCATGGTGAACTCCGTATATCTGACGATCGTGCGCTGAAAGTAGCCGAGGTTCACCCCGGGAGGCCCACTGCATCTCGTTATTACATCTGTGTGAAACTGACCGGAATAATGAGAGTGGCAAGTAGGAGGTATTTCTAATGTGCTAATTGAGGCACATTGCGTAGTATTATCCAAAAGCTCGACAGGACAGATTCAACTTAGGAACGTGGACGAATTAACTTCCTCAAGTAGGCGCACAGATTTGGGTCGAATTTGTTCGATCTCAGATCACAAAAGTTGAAGGAATAGCGAGCTATTTCAATATTTTTGTGATCTGAGACCGGACAAAGGCGGCCTGAAGCTGTGATGTATAGTTGGGGAAGTTATTTCGTCCACGTTCCTTACGGATTAAACCCTTAAGTGGGACGAACAGGGAATGTGGTTCCAAGCGCGAGCTTGAAATCACAGGAAATGCCTTCTCGGTTACGTGGATAACAGTGTCGATGGTGTTAGAAACGAATTGGTGTTAGAAAAAAGTAGTTTCAATTACTTTGGCTTATGTTCCCCTGGATTTGATTCTGCCTGATCAGCCGAATCGCGCAGTACGGACCCGTATGCTGCGTGGTGTGGGAGGGGCGCTCTGTGAGGGGCGTCCCTATCCCGATAGCGCCTTCAGTATGTTAAACTGAAACGCCGTTTTTGGCGTAATCAAAAATCAGGGATTTTTCAGATTTCCATTCATCGGGAGTAAACGCCGATGCTTCGATAGGCGCAAAAACTTGATAGATGGCATCGGTCAAGATATTTATACGTTCCCAGTAACTTTTGTCTGAAAAATTTGAGGAGATGACAACCAGGTCAATATCACTATCCTCGCGGGCAGTACCTTCAGCATAAGAACCAAAAAGGATCAGTTGGTCAACTCGAATATTAATGGATTCCAATGCATTTTTGAATTTTTTGACGGTAACTAAAACTGTGTCTTGACCCATTTCAATACATCCTTGCTTTTTTCGATCATTTCTTTCGTGATCTTTTCAGTGTAAGCCGCTTGTATCTTCGACAAATCATCGGGGTAGCGCGTGGCGATGCTTGCAGTGTTCAGCTTGGTGATGAACTTCAACAGTTCTTGATCAGGTTTCTTTCCAATTTTGTTCAGAAGATAAAGGAGATTATGGGTTTTGGGCGGAACTTCAGCCAGTTCTTTGGAGTACAAACCTTTCAAAGATTTTTCGATGGATAAATGACACATGAACACAGAATAGAAATAGCGACCGCTGCTGAACATCGCATCAGCAGTGTCCATATCATAATTCGCTTGTTTCAACCATTCTGCGTGCTTTTCGCTCATCGACTATCCTCTTTGGCATGAAAAACAATTCTTTTGTAGTACATGATGATAGATCTTCAGTTGATAGGGCAAATTTCTACCCTCTGATAATCCATTACCCAGAGACCAAATGTTCACATGAAACCCCGGTGATTCTCTTGGGCTAACGTCAAGGATAACCTGATGAAAAAGCAAACAAAATATGGATAGAAAGCGAAAAAAGATCAATAAACAACAAAATTTGTAGAAAACAAAAAACGGCCAGGCTTTTTCAGTCAGAGTTAATCCGATTGTTATGGCATCATTTGCCCATGTCTCCATAATTCGTACTCACTAAGATCTATGTGATTGTCCCAAACTACAGCATAGCCCCCCTGATCTACCTTTACAGATTTGAACAAGGCAGGATTTTTCAGGGGAGAAAACATCTCTTTTTCGAGTAATGGAGTGATGTCGTATTTTTTCTTTTGTTTATTGTCGAATTCAATCACCAGGATGTGATCATCAACGGCCATTGCTGACTGTACTTTTGGGTGTTTCATTTCTTACTCCAATGGTGGTAGTTTATGAAATTCCTGACTATCCCACATTTGTTTCAATTCGTTTTTATTCATATTAGCCCATTCAACGACCAGTTTTTTAGCCCTATTTGGTAAGTCGCCTTCTATCATTTCGAGGGTATTGATATTGAACAGACCAACATACTCACCATAGACTGCGTGAAAATGAGCTGGGGGATGATCTCCAAAAAATAGTTTTATGATGATTCCGTAAAATCTTGTTATTTCAGGCATGTTTGTCTCCTGTATTTTCTGTCATAACAAGTCATTCTATTGTTCTGTATATCTCCATAGTATTGAAAATTTGTTCACATCGTTACGCAGTAATCAACTCATTGTCATTTTTCCGTAAGTTGAAGTTTTGACGACTACTCTGTCAACATCTTTCTTGTATCTCAGAAATATTTTCTTGCCAAGTTTTTTGTGCTATTTTACTAAATATTTCCGTATATCATTCCATATGGAAAGATATAAAACTTCTGGAGAACTCCATCATGCTTAATATTCCGTCATCTTTACGACTACAGTTTGAGAGATATTTACAAGAGAAGGCTATTGATGAAAAATAATCAGGCTGTATATCAGAAGTGGTTGCGCTATTAGCTGGATTTTTGTCGGAAGTATAATTTTTCGCAAACACAATGCGGGAGTCTCACTCACTTTCTCGTAAAACTACAGGAAAAGAAGCAAACGAAAACGCAACAAGATCAAGCATCTCATTGTTTTATCTCATCGCCAGACGCTGTAAAGGATATGTCTTTAAAATCCAAGTCGTTCCACTACCAGACAAGCAATATGGCTGCACAGCGGCCAAAAAAAACTGACGTGAAAGAGAAAGTTCTTTAAAAACCTATAAGCAATGGTTGCGGTAGTTTCAAACGTATACTCGAAGCAAACCTTCGGCATTGCTCTCTACTGTTGATGTTAAGGATTTTTTGACTTCTTTGGCGGTGAAGCGGCGAGTGTCGGCTTCCATCCTGAATCAGGCCCTCAATGCGTTGTTATTTTTCTTTCGTCATGTTCTGCATAAGGAGTTTGGAAAAGTCGACGGCATTGTTAGAGCTAAAAGAAAGCGTTATATCCCTGTAGTCTTATCACGTGAAGAGATCGAAACCATTTTAACATATCTTGCGTCTCCATATGACCTTATTGTGAAACTTCTCTCTGGCTGCGGACTTCGACTTTTTGAATGTTTACAACTTCGTGTACATTGTTTGAATTTTGATATAGGAGTTGTAACTGTTCATGACCACAATGATTTATACACATACGATTAAGAGTCAGACTACTAAAAAAGCAAAAAGTCCTCTTGATTTTTAGGAATGGTCAGTGCGCGCAGGCGCCAGCCAAGTTTTTTGAATTTAATTCTTATCCTTGAGTTGTTATCAGAATACAAAATAAATTCGTAAGCGTTCACGGAACGTTGAAATTAGAAATTTGGCCTTCATGCTTTTGTACCGTTCTTCCCAATTTCTATTTTCTAATTTCAAGTTTCAAGCCGTAAACGGCTACAGAAATTTATATTGTTTGTTAACTCTGAAACATCTGTTATAGATAACCTATTGGTGAATACTCAGCTTGCG
>Ga0255387_10046_pt1 | contig 15969 bp, 16 predicted proteins | sample ANMaggSSYBR01J12_FD_182104 | JGI IMG/M metagenome (GOLD analysis project Ga0255387, IMG submission 182104) | Sediment cell enrichment communities from methane seep in Santa Monica Basin, California, United Staets - ANME aggregate JGI... | ecosystem: Environmental > Aquatic > Marine > Cold seeps >...
GATTTCTTTTGATATCACCAGCGCCTGTTCATAGTACTCTATTGCCTTTTCGACCTGCCCTGAATTTATGTATGCATTCCCGAGGTTTCCGAAGTGGTTTCCTTCTCCCCGCCTATCGCCGATTTCTTTTGATATCACAAGCGACAGTTCATAGTACTCTATTGCCTTTTCGACCTGCCCCAAATCACTGTATGCATTCCCAAGGTTACCGAAGCGGTTTCCTTCTCCCCGCCTATCATCGATTTCTTTTGATATCACCAGCGCCTGTTCATAGTACTCTATTGCCTTTTCTACCTGCCCCAAATGACTGTATGCAATCCCAAGGTTTCCGAGGCTGTTTCCTTCTCCCCGCCTATAGCTGATTTCTTTTGATATCACCAGCGTCTGTTCATAGTACTCTATTGCCTTTTCTACCTGCCCCAAATCACTGTTTGCCAACCCGAGATTTCCGAGGTGGTTTCCTTCTCCCCGCCTATCACCGATTTCTTTTGATATCACCAGCGCCTGTTCATGGTATTCTATTGCCTTTTCTACCTGCCCCAGATCACTGTATGCCAACCCGAGGTTTCCGAGGACAGCACTATGACTTTGCGGATTGTCTAAAAGAGATGTATCGTTAAAATGGTCTTCTGGTAATAAATCAAGGTATAAATCAATAAGTGTTCTAGAGTTACCCCACATGTCTAGGTCTTCATGTATTTTATTATCCATTATTATATTCAAAGCTTTATTATAATCTCCTGCCCTGCAAGCATGATAATGTGCTTCTATTAATGGCTGAACATCCTCCTTTTTTGTACGAGGTTCTGGGAGGGAGAGGGAAAGGTAGTACTGGTAAGCACACTTATGCCGTTCAACTTTGTCATCCAGTTTGCTATATGCATAGTTATTGATCAGCAATTCCCGTCAAGATTGTAAACGCATGCAGCTAAAGGGTTACCAAGGATTACGATTTTATACTTTCGTAGACATTGTGTATAATATTGAGTGATAAAGCTAATAATTTAAAGTAATTATTAGCAATCTTCAAATTTTAGGGATGGAATTATGTATGCGTGAAAAAATAAAACTTAGAAAAAATCTGAATGGTGATGCATTATTCAGCGTTGTTCATTCAGGTTTTGAGAAAATAAAAGACCATCGGTCAAATAACACCAAAATATCGCTACCCGATGCACTTATGTCGGGTTTTGCCATGTTTTCACTCAAAGATCCTTCTTTGCTAGCTTTTGAAGAGAGACATTCTGAAGATACGAACTTAAAGCCGATCTACAAGATAAATAACGTACCTTGTGACACTCAGATGCGCACAATCTTAGATGAGGTTGACCCTGTTGATATAGAGCCTTCATTCAATGATATTTTCCGCAATCTCCAGCGCGGGAAGGTTTTGGAACCACTGATCTTTATGAACAGTTGCTATCTGATTTCTATCGATGGTACAGGTTATTTTTCTTCGAATAAGATTCATTGCGACTCTTGTTGTACAAAAACAAACTCAAGAACAGGGGAAATCACCTATCAACATCAAATGTTAGGTGCAGCAATCGTTCACCCTGATATCAAGGAAGTAATACCGTTAACACCAGAGCCGATCATCAAACAGGATGGAGAATCGAAAAATGATAGCGAACGCAATGCAAGCAAACGTTTTTTGAAGAAATTAAGGAAAACGCATCCGCATTTGCACCTTATTGTAACAGAGGACGGATTAAGCTCAAATGCCCCGCATATTCATGAATTGAAAAAACATCAAATGCATTATATTTTAGGAGCAAAAAAAGGCGATCATGCCTTTTTGTTCGATTATGTCGAGTCTGCTGCGAAAGACGGTTTAACGACAGAAATTCAATATGAAAATGAAGATGTTGTTCATCAGTTCCGTTTTATCAACCAGGTTCCTCTGAATGCGTCTAATCAAGATTTACTGGTGAATTTTGTAGAATACTGGGAAACTACGCCTAAAAAAACGCTGCATTTTAGTTGGGTCACGGATATACACGTGACAAAAGAAAATGTTTCAAAGATCATGCGTGGTGGTAGAGCACGCTGGAGAATAGAAAATGAAACTTTCAATACGCTTAAAAACCAGGGATATCACTTTGAACACAATTTTGGACATGGAAACAAGAACCTATCAGTTGTTTTTGCTATGTTGATGATGCTGGCGTTTCTAGTGGATCAAACGCAGCAACTTGTCTGCCAGCTATTTCAGGCAGTTTGGGGGAAGTTGGGAAGTAAAAGAAACCTATGGGAGCAGATGAGGGCTTTATTTTACGCATATAAGTTTGATTCGATGGAAGATATCTTTAAAGCACTGTTTTATGGATTCAAAAGGAAACACTTGGTTATTCTTGAAGATACACCCATATCTTAATGAATAATTTGGCAATGTGCATCTGAAAAAACGTGATTAAAGGATGAATTTGATTTTAACCCCCGCCTACTGGTAGGTATAGTATTTCGGTGATTTCATTTGTGGATTTTAAATTATATTAATTATATTATTTATATTCTGAGCATTTTATTCTTTCTACATGCTTAATTTAAGGCTAAAAATTCAATAAGTAAGATTTAAAAAATGCGGCGGGAGATAAAACGGGAATTGCTGGTTCATTGCCAGTAAAGAGATGCCGAATCATAAGGAATTTAGGCATAGACAATTATAGAGAATATCATGCACTTCAAAGTTGTTCTTGAAGAGGATGAAGAAGTCGGTGGGTATATTGTTAGCTGTCCTGGTCTTCCGGGTTGTGTTTCCCAGGGGGAAACTGCGGATGAGGCTTTAGAAAATATTAAGGAAGCTATACAGGCATGTTTGGAGTCACTGGCTGAAGATGAAATTCAGTCGTATATTACAAAGCCTTCGTTCAGGGTAGTTGATGTGGTTGCTTAATGTCCGGACTTTTTGATTATTTCAGGAATTAAGACTATTAAGGCATTTTCGAAAGCAGGGTGGGTTCCACATCGACAAGTGGGGAGTCATGTTGTTTTAAGAAATGAGGGGTCGAAGGTTACACTGTCAATTCCGAAGTATAAAGAATTAAAACTAGGGCTGTTGATGCATTTGATTAAGGCTGCTGGGCTTATTGTTGACGAATTCGAGGGTTTGTTGTGATGGGAAGGGAAGGATTTTTACACCTGACTGTTGAGCCCGTCACGGACCGTCGGGCTGAAGCCACGAGGCATGACGAGGATGATGCATAAGATGGGATACCATACAAGATTTTATCGGTTAAGAAAATATCGGTATAAAGGATTAAAACGGTCCATTGTAATAAGTTATAGGATAAAATGCATGAAGTAAGATAAATGGAATAGGTGGATACATAATGAAACAACCCAAACTCGGCACTGCTTTAATCGCTACATTATACGCACTTGGCGGCTTAGGCTTCATCATAACTGCGATAAAGGTTGCAAACATGGACCCAATAGTATATTCTGAATTTCTCATGTTGGGAGGTGTCGATGGTGCAAGGTTGGGATATCTGGTTTTCCGAGGTATTCTTGGTTTTGCATTGGCATATGGAATATGGAATATGACTAAATGGGGTTGGACTGTAGTTTTAATCATAAGTGGTATCGGCTTGGTAGTTGCGATAATATCTAAAAATATCATTGGTTTGATGATATCCAGCATTATCGCATGGTACCTATGGACGAATAAATCAGATTTTGGGATGTAGAATAACATGGTGTTTAATCAGATGCACAACGAAAAGCCGTCTTCGTAGCAATGAATAAGAACCGTAAACGTCAAGCTGCAGCCCCAACCACTCCACACCCGATTGAAATCGGGTGCATCCACGGAGCCATAGAGTAGGTAGTTTTAGATAGGTCTTTTGAAATAGAGAATCAGTGCGAACATAATGGTAAGTGTAGATATACTGACCAAATAAAATATCTTCCACCTTTTTGAGTAGTATACTTCTTTTGACTCTAAATATTTGATAAACTTCTCACTTCCCTCAGGAGAGAGTAAAGCAAATGTAAAAATTACCGTTAATACAATAAGTGGCACCCCAAAATCCTGATCATCTAAACCACCAATCTGAATGCTGATAAAAGTTACTATCAAAAAACTAAAAAGATACGAAGAAATAAGGGCCAAATAATCAATTATTGGATTGTTTTTAGTTCTTGAAAGAGATACATAATACAAAATCGTGAAGACCAAATACGCTGAGAAGAGTAACAAAATAAAACTTTGGAACTTTTCTCCAGAACACGCTACAAAAAAACCGCTTATGATAAGAAATGTTTGTATTAATCTTTCTCTTTTCTCAACTTCTCTATGACGTTCTTCTTCATCCATCATAATCACCCAAATATCGTTATTCCATTAAAAATAACTATCCCCGTACTAACAGTTCAGTGTCTTTGTATACTTTAATAAAAGGATTTGTTGCTTTGAATCCTGTTTAATGGTTATTATCAGAGATCTCATAAAACATGAAATTATTTTCGTTCCCTTATGCTGGTAGCCCTTGGACACGATATTTCCTGCGCCCACCGCCGTCAAGAATCATTTCTCTTAATGTCTTAAATGCCTTTTAAAAAATTAATGCAGAATATTTTTCTGGCATTAATTGGTCACGAACAGCGCACACGACATGAGTGCAGTTCCCTGTCGTGTGCGTATAGAGGTATTATAAATATCACTTCTTTCTATTCAATACAGTCAATACCAATAATACTGCTCCGATTACCGTAACTACGACCGTCAGTGCGCCGAAGACATGAAATTCCAAAATTCTAAATATCTCCCAGTAATAGAGAAGAGAGATTACTCCATACGCTGCGAGCAGTTTAATAAGTATATTTTTAAAATCCATTGTATAAATTCACCACACACATTAATATATTTTTAATATTTAATGAATATTTAGTATAATTATATAAATAGACTGAAAGTATATAACATTATACTTTATTTTCATATCATCAATCAATAATTTCAATTAATCAGTCTTGTTCCTGGAGCTATCATTATAGTATGTAATAATGAATAAATGTTGTTTCAACAAGTCTCCAGACAACTCTTTAAAAAATTTTTTCCTTTGGGTGTGGGTAGAAACCTGCCCTGCGCCAGAATCATATAGTTTAAAAAATAATTAAACATTCTGAGTTGTTCAGATGTTAAAAAAGCCCTGATTTTTCAAGAATTAGTACATTTTCCATATCGTTTTAGGATAAAAGAATGTGGTCAGCGATAACCTCTTTTTTAATATTAAATACGAGGTATGAAAACTGATTCACGGGAGTGTTTTTTTACAATTGTGTGTAGTGATAAATCTAATTCTTTTTCAAACTCGAAGAGTTGTGATGTTATATAGGGATATGCTGGTTCAAAATAACTTTTCTGACGTATTATAAGATCGTAGGTATCTAAATCTACTTTTCTATATCCATATTCAATTAATTTAATTTTTAGATCATCATGAAGACAATTGAGCAGAAACAATGCTGAAAGCGATTCAATAACATTATTTAAATTGCCTTCTTCTTTATTAACGAAACCATTATGTTTTACGTGATTACATGAAGTCCACCAACTTGGATCATTTTTAGTCCAATCATTAAAAGGTATTAGAGTTTCATCAGTAGCAATAATTTTTATTTTTTTATCATTTAAATTTATATCTTTTTCAATCGCTTTATAATTTCCAAATTTTAATTTTTTTATGGAAATACTAAGATTATGACTTTAAACAATATCCCAATTTCGAAAAAAAATATCTATTTGGCTCCCTATTCTAATCAATAATTCACCAAGTTTAGGTGAAAATATTTTTTTTCTTTCATCACCTTGATAATAATCAATAGAAATGTTTTTCAAAAAATCAATGAGATCATCTTCAAGTATTTGATATGAATTCAGAGAATATCCTGATTTAAACATTTATTATTTAAAAAATTTTAAGGTTGATAAATCTTCCCACTCCGTCACCCACACCCATCGCCGCATCTGAAATAAAAGTTATCGCAACATCTTTCGAGTAAAAACAAAGATAAATAGAGCTGTCATAATAATTCCAAGTCCTGCTTCTACAGAGGCAACAACACGACTGAAACCTATAAGATGCACATCGCCATAACCCAATGTTGTGAAAGTGATAACACTTGTATAGAGGCATTCCAACCAGTCTCTAATCACCTTTTCATAGTTCATTATCACCCACTGAAAATTAAGGCTTAAGTTGTAATCAATTAATCTTGCTGGTAAATTTGAAACCTCACTTCCAAGTAATTCAATACCCAAATATAAAAATAATATTGAAGATGTGAGTATTATAAACCCTGAAGCCCAAATAACACGAAATGGCTTCTCACCATAACCACACAACGTCTTAATTAAGTTGTTCCAAATGAATCCTATAAGTCCTCTTGATTGCTTTCTTATGCATTCCTTTTTTCGATAATAGAATATTCCTGCTGTTGAATTATCTCCAAATTTTTGGTAACTTTGCTCTAAACGTCTATAAATACCTTCAAGCTCTTTCCAATTAGACTTAAGATTACCTTGTTGTTCTTCCCATATTTTTATTGAAGTCTCTGGATTTAACACTTTTTTTCTAAACCATTCAATCAAAGATGAATAAGATTTTTTAGGTTTGTCATCATCTCTGATCCATATAGAATCGGTCATATCGACTCGTTCAATATTTGAATTCATAAAAGAGCATTTACTCAGATCTGCTTTAATTCGAACATTATCTGAAAAGTAAGTATTTTTAAAAATAATTGTTTCAGATTTGATTGGAATAAATAAAATTTTTCCAGTTAATTTAGCATTAACAAAGTTTGCATCTCCTTTAAATGTAGCTCGCCTAAAGTATGTTTTTCCTTCAAATGTAGCTCGCTTAAAGTTTGCTTCTCTTTCAAATGTAACATCATTAAAGTATGCTTTTCCTTCAAATTCAGCTTTAAAGAAGTCTGCATGTCCTTCTAATTTTTCATTAAATGTAACATTAGTAAAATTTACTTCTTTTGAGAATATAACATCAATGAATATTGCGTACCCACTAATAACAGCAGAAAAAAACGTTGCTTTTCCTTTAAATTTGGCCTTCCTGAAGTCTGCTGTTCCTTTAAATTTGGTATTACTAAAGTCTGCATATCCTCCAAATTCGGCATCTTTAAAGTCAGTATATCCTTTAAATGTTACATTCTTAAAATCAGTCGTATCTGGAGGAAAATAAAAACCATTAAAATTAATCGAATCTTCTTCGGTTTCTAATATTTCTTTTATTCCTTTATTAAATTCATCAATATCTTTATTATCATCTTGTAGATGGAAAATACAATAATCACTATTTTCTAATCTTTCATGCGGACATTTATATCTATTACCATCAGAATATTTGCACATATTTACTTTTGATTATAACTTGAACTACTATATATTGGGTATCATTTCATTTATCTCAACAAGAAAGCCCCCTTCGGGGGCAAATTAATTGTAGCAATGGCTAAGCATTGGGTGGCTCCAATCTGGTAATTTGTTTCCAAAAGCTTCATTTTCTTTAGGAGGTCCCTTCTCATATCTATCAAATATCATTTTACTTCCACACTTTGGACAAATTGGTGCCCATTTATTCGGATTTTTGATGAAGTTATCGAATGTAGTTTGTGTTATACTTCTCTGTAAATATCCAGAATAAATTTTCTTAGTTTTTCGACTGTATGCGCCATAATAGCGTATCATCTTAAAATTTCTATCAGGGATATGCTGGATCAATGCTTCAATAAATACACGTACTTCCATTGTCACAAAATGCTTAATGCCCTTATCATCTTTATACCAGAATGTAACTGATTTTCCATCGTATTTGTACAACCGTGTATTTGCGACAACAGGATGTCTGATATATCTGGCAACATATTTCGCTATTTTTCGTGTATTAGTAATTCTGGACTCTTCAGGCATATGTACATAAAATCCTTCAGAATACTTTTCAAAAAGCTGATGTACCAGCATCGAAAATACAATATCATTTGGAAATTCGGCTTTGAATCTAGTAAGTACTTGATACTGCCATGTTTTACGCATTGTTCTGAAATTAATATACTTTTGATGTACAAAATTGCCTTTTTTATCAAATCCACCTTCGGTTAAGTATATGAAGATGTGGATTAAAGCCCATATTTTTCGAAAATGGATGCAACACAACAACAGCACCTGCAACTAACCGTCTATTTCTATATTTAGAGGATATTGTATCATTAATTGCTGCAATTGCTGCATCCATTAAAATCTTTAATAAAAACCGATTTTCCCTAACAACAGACCATAAAGCATCAGAAATTGTAAGAACTGCATGCCGATGAGGAACATTGAACAATGCTTTGCTTAGGGATTTTGCCCATTTATCAGTGTGATTCTTACCGCAGTTTGTACAGATACGACTATTACATCCAAAATGAACAGTTGCTACTGTACCACAATTTTCACAATAATATGTAAAGAAGCCACGATCTGCATCCTTACATGTCATCATTTTAGTGACTTCTTTGATTTCAACATCTCGGAGATTGGCTTTTTCAGATAGCTGAAATGCATCCCAGTTATTATTATCTGTGAATATAGATTTTACTGTGATAGTTGGCTTTTTGTTGTAAGATGGTTCATATGAAAGGATGTCGTTTTGCACTAAATTGGTGAATACTTGATTTGATTAATAATTTTTGAATTGTTGCCAGGGAAATATATACTTTATATACAATGAAAAATAAATGACCAAAAAGGTGGCTCTACCTCTTTTCCAATTCTTGTGCTTTGGCTTCAGCAGGATTAATTACTTTCTCTCCAAGAGAGTCAAGCAAATAATTAATATCTTCATAATGGAATATTGGAAGCACATAGTGTTTTTCCTTAAAATCCTGGAACATTCCAGATTCAGTAGAACCTTCAAGAATCAATGGCTGAACTGGCACAGCAAGGTGTGGCACAATTGCCTGCAACTCTTGGAGAATGCTTCTTGGTTCTGTGATATCTGCAATTATGAACCGTGCCAGATGTGCCAGAGTACTAACTGTTTCAGTAAAATTACGATTTTTAGGTTTTTTAAAGTCAAACATAACTGGCAAGTAGTCACGGTTACGGAGTTCATTACGGATTGCATCTAAAACAGCCTTATGTTCACGAAAGTTACCAAGAATAAGTACAACTTTGCTGGTAATAGTATCAATCACATTGCGAAGTTTCTCGTTGTTGAGTAGCAAATAAATGAACTGGGCAACTTCAAGATTGTCTACAGTAATAACAGATTCACCTGGGGGAGTTATTATGATATTCGACTGGTCTGCTCCCTCCAGTTTCAAGTCCCAAGTGGAAATTCCATAAATATGACAACCTGTAAGTTTCGCATTTTCAAGTTTTGTGCCGACCAGATGAGCATAACAAAGTTGCGCCCCCCTGAGGTCTGCCTCTCGGAGATTCGTCTCTGTAAGATCTGCTCCTCTTAGATTTGCCCCTCTAAGATCGACATTGCTTAGATTTGCTTCAATGAGGGGAAATTGTCCAGTTGGAAGACGTATTCCTGATTGTGTCGCTCTGGCATGAACATCGTTGAAGCATTTTCTGCTAAGATTTGCTCCTCGGAAATCCAGCTTCACATCAGGATTTTTTTCTCTCCATTTGTTCCACACCTTTGCTCCTTGGCGGAGTATATTAAAAAGTTCGCCAAAGTGTTCCATGTTTGCCATTAAGAATTACCTCCAACACAACCTGGTTTTCTGAACGGTAAATGTGTTTAAATAACTGTTCTCGTGTCTTAAGTATTTCATTGTTGAATTTTTCAAATATTTCAATGATTTCCATTTCTAATCACCCTAAGGTATGTTGGAATATTTTCGCCTATTGTACCTAAATGGTTGTCGAAGCTCTTTTTAACGATTATAGTACGCCCCAGACATACCCAGAGCCGGACGGCACTGACCCGTTTCATAGAGAGCCGTATATCGCATCTTTCAGGGCGGTTAATGGTAACTTTGATGCCACATTCATAGTCATCCACACCAACCCAGATGAGGCGACTGATGAGATTAACGGGCTTGGTGCGGTGGTTGAATATGCACAGAGCACGTATCCCGATGAGGCGGACTTCATAGTGCTGGGCGATCTGAATGCAGACGGGGCATATTTCGATGAAGCTGGTACTTCTACAATAAGCGGCAGTGAATATTATTGGGTTATAGGTGATAGTGTGGACACTACCACAAAGTCCACTGATTACACATATGACCGGATTATAATTACGGATTCAGCCGTTAGTGATTTGTATGGGGATTAGGGAGTGTTCAGGTTTAATATTGAGTATGGATTGAGTGGGGATGAAACAGTGGAAGTATCTGATCATTATCCGGTTTATGTGGAGTTGTGGTGTGGGAGGGATAGGGATTGAATAACTATCCCCGTACTAACAGTACAGGGTCTTCAAACAACATAATACTAACCTAATTACGAACCTCAGATTATTGCAACCGGGCCTGTATATACCAATTTCTCAGAAGTATTCACCTCAAATACTCCATCCATAAATCCCATCACCCTCCCCTCAACCTCCGATAAGCATCATGCGCCACAATCGTCCCCTGCGCCTCGGCCACAACCAGCAAGTCAATATCAGAGGCCACATTACCAATAGCATACACCCCGTCCAGGCTGGTCCGCTGGTACTTATCAGTCTTAACGAACCCCGATTCATCCACCTCCACACCAAGCTTCTCCATAAGCCCGACATTCGGCACCATACCAGTTGCCAGCACCACAGCATCCACTATAATCTCAATCTTCTCCCCCTCGGTCTGGTCTTCCAGCACAGCCTTCTCAACCTTTGCAGCGCCCTGTATCTCCAACAGGGTTGTCGAATTCAGTATCTTGAGCCCCTCGATGCACTTCACCCTGTCCATCTCCCGCTCTGGCACCATGAACGACACCTCATCAGTCACCAGCGTGATACTCCCGGCAATACCTCCCAGGCAGCCAGCAGCAGAGACTGCATTATAGCCGTGTCCGTACACCAGCACCCGCTTGCCGGTCAGCCTGGACGGGTCTGCCGTCAGGTAAAATATGCCGCCGTCATCCACTGCAAACTTCTCCTCGCCAGGGATGCCGGATTTGGCAGGTGAACTTCCAGACGCCAGCACCAGTATCCTGGCCTTATAAGTCCCGGAATCCGTTATCAGGGTCTTGAAATCACTGTCAATTTCTATTTCAACATCATTCACATGCTCATTGACCAGCTTCGCTTCCTGCTCCCTCGCATCATCCAGCAGCAACTGGGTCAATTCCCTTGTGGTCATCTTGTCGGTCAGGCCCGGATAATTCTCTATCAACTTATCAGGACAGAACTTGTTCAGCATACCGCCCCACTGTCCCCCGTCAAAAATCACAGTCTTAAGCCCCACATAGGATGATATAGTAGCAGCAGCCAACCCGGCAGCACCGCCCCCTATCACTGCCACTTCATACTCATTCTCCTTCAGTTTTGCAATACCCTTTTCCTGCTTCTCCATGTAATCCTTAATGGCAGCATGCAATGCATCGGCAGCCAGGTTGGAGCAGTGCATCTTTATGGGTGGGAGGCCATCCAATTCATCTGCCACATCCTGCCTGGTAATCTCCAGCGCCTCTTCCAGGGTCTTACCCTTTGCAATCTCTGTAACCATACTACTGGTGGCAATAGCAGAAGCGCACCCAAAGGTCTTGAACTTTATATCCTTAATGATATTATCCTCCACCTTAAGCTGTATCTCCATCATATCACCGCAAACCGGATTTCCCACCCGTCCGGTGGCATCCGCATCCTTAATGGTCCCCACATTCCTGGGATTCCTGAAATGATCCTTTACCTTTTCCGAATATTCAAAACTCATACAATCAATCCTCCTGGTACAGTGGCGACAATGCCCTCAACCGCTCCACCACAAGCGGCAGGCTCGCAAGCACATGGTCAACTTCTGCCTGCGTATTCCACTTGTTAAGGGACAACAACAGCGACCCATGGGCTTCCTCATGGCGCAGCCCGATAGCGATAAGTACATGGGACGGCTCCAGGGTCTTTGCAGAACATGCCGAACCCGTTGACGCCTCCACACCCAGGTCGCTGAGGCTCATAATGATGCTCTCGCCCTCGATAAAACTGAACCTGAAACTGGCAATGTTCGGCAGTCGCTTTGTCATGTGACCTGTTAGATAAGAATGTTTCATATTGCCAAGTACTCCGTCAATCAACTTCTCCCTGAGCGCCTCCATTTGCCTGGCATCGTTCTCCATCTCATCCTTTGCCAGTTCACATGCCTTACCCATACCCACAATACCTGAAATATTCTCAGAACCCGAACGCAGCCCCCGCTCCTGGCCCCCGCCTGTCATCACAGGACGAAGCGCCACGCCCGACCTTATATATAGTGCCCCCACTCCTTTCGGACCGTACAGGTCATTGGAAGAAATGGACAGCAGGTCGATATTGTCCTGCACTACATCTATCGGTATCTTACCGGCAGCAGCCACGGCGTCCACATGGAAGAGAATATCCCTTTCCCTGGCCATGGCACCGATATACCGAACAGGCTGTATAGTGCCGATCTCACCATTAGCATACATACATGATATCAGGATGGTCTGGTCAGTGACCTCGTCCGCAATGCGTCCGGAGTCCACCAGTCCGTCCCTGTCCACGGGTACAGTAGTCACCTCAAACCCTTCACGTTGCAGGTCCTTGCAGGTATTAACCACTGACATATGCTCCACGGCAGAGATTATTATATGGTTCCCTTTTTTCTTCTTACGCTGAACTGCGCCACGTATGGCAATATTGTTGGACTCGGTTGCCCCCGATGTAAAGATAATTTCCTTATCTTCTGCCCCTATAAGTGCGGCCACCGACTCCCGTGCCGCACCCAGTGCTTTACGGGCCTCAACACCTGATTCATGGAGCGATGCTGGATTGCCCACACTAAAATCAAAGTACGGGAGCATGACCTCAACCACACGTTTATCAACAGATGCCCCAGAGGCATTGTCCATGTAAACTGTCGTCAAACCATTCACCATGGTCAGAACCACATCGTGCCGTCAGCTTCCAGCACCAGGTCGTTGAGGGTTGCCGCCCCTACGATCTCAACCTCAGGGATGAAATCACCCCTGTCCAGCCCTATCAACTGGGTACTGGCCTCACATACATAGAATTTCACACCTGCAGTTGCAGTCTGATCCAGTATAACCTTAAGTGGTGGGAAACTCCCTACCTGCACTTTTTCAGCTTCTCCCTTCTTGACCACAGTGATCCCCATCCCAAGAAAATACACAGTTGCATCAACACCCATAGCCTTGGCGGTCTGGGCAAGCACCAGTGGGGAATACAACCTCTCGGGAGTGTTCACACCACTGGTCTGGACATATAATAACTTTTCATCACTCATCTTTCATATCTCCTTATTTATTTCGTTCTTTTGATAAGGAACCGGAAATTGTCACCCTGGTCCTCGAATTTCAGCAGTTTGTGACCCGTGCGCTTGGCCCATCTGGGAATATCCTGGGTTGAAGCAGGGTCGTCGGTCAGCACTTCCAGCACCTCACCTATATTGATAGTGTTTATAGCCTCAGTAGTGTTGAAGACTGGTATCGGGCAAAACAGCCCGATACAGTCCAGTGTCTCATCAGGTTTAACTTCAGTCTTCTCAGTCATTTTTTGTTTCCTCTCATACTGAATAAAAGTAACAATAACCCGAGCATCACCGGGAACGTTATCTGGAATCCGGGTATGCTTTTATCTTCATCTCCAATGGTCTTGGAATCCTGTGTCATATAGACAACAGGCACCTCGAACTCCTCGCCCAGCAAATGGTCAATTAATTCCTGTGGAGCAGACCGGTATTCTAGTACAGCAGTGATAGAAACAGGCAAGGTCACTTCCTCAGGCATAGTAAAATTGTGGGTTTCGGTATCTTCACCTTTTGGTGGTATCCTGTGGTCTGACAGTATGCTTTGGGCTTCCCATACTTTCTCTGTAGGGTTACCCTTGGCATCGGCAAATACAGTATGGTACACCACTGCCCCTGGGTCTATGTTGCCATGTTCGTCCAGGGCACCTGAGCGGTAAATTTCAATCCCTGCCCCATCAGTCACAGTTATATCCAGCCACATCTGCCTGGACTCGGTCAGGCCGGTTGGCAGGTAATGCCCGGCTCCGATGTTCTTTATAGTAACCTTGAACTCATAAGACTCACCAGGAACCACTGAGCCACCAGATACTACCTCAACCTGTGCAGCTCTTTGCAATCTGTCCTGTGCCATAACTACATGAGTCTTGGAGCCAAAGTATTCAGTCATAAATGCATTTCCACCCACACCAAAATGTGTCCAGATATGCTCCCGGTTCCCACCTATCCCTGATGCCTTACCCGGATTTGCCTGGTATCCTGTAATTCCCGGTGTCATGTGACAGTCCTGGCACTGGATACCCTGGGCTGCGTAGGGGCCGTTCTTCCATTCGGTATAGGTAGCTTCAAGGGGCAGTCCGTTTGTTAGATGGTTGACATCATGGCACATACCGCAGAACTCGGCTTTTGTGTGCAGTTCGGAATACTCGGTATTATGTGCCGGCGATCTTGAATCATCAAACGGTCCCTGCTTTGTACCATCCGGTGTTAAGGTAAATTTTGCATTTGCTGTGCCGTCGCTCTCAGTTACTGTGTGACAGAAATCACACTGAACACCCTTTTTAGCTATTTCACTGAGATTTGAGCTATCCACTGGCGGGACTTCCCCTGACACAACCCCGATAGGCGTGTGACATCTTGCACAGTATGTGTCAGTAAGCCCGTCGGTCTCCTCACTTGCCATTCTGGACAGTGCCAGGTAGTATGGGTCTAACTCGGCCTGTGAATGCATGGACCCTTCCCACTGTTTGTAAATTTCAGCATGGCACACCTGGCACCTGCTCAAGGGGTCTTCGAACTGGTCTGAACTGAGTTCCCCTGGAGCGGTTTGTGCACAAACCATGATTGGCATGGCCAATATCAAAGAAAGAAATAGTATCGTATTTCTTCCTTACTTCATTTAATTATTTCACCAATTTTAATGCGTCTCTGCATGTAGCTACGCCAGGTGCGCCGGATGTGAGGAAAATCACTTCCATGGTTTCCATGATCTCCCCTTTAGTTGCACCTTGTTTCATGGCATTTCTCATCTGGGATACAGTGCAGGCCTCACAACGCTGCGATGCCACTACAGCCAGTCCCATCAGCGCTTTCATTTTGGCAGGCAGGGCGCCGTCAGTGAGCATTTTCTTATCGCATTTATGGTATGCCTGAAGGAATTCCGGGTCAAGTTCACCTATCGTGTGAAGTACCTCAGGCTCAAAACCTATTTTTTTTCCAATATTTTCAATGATCTTCTTGTGTTCGCTCATTTTATTCCTCCTATTTTATGTTCTATGGACTATTCTATGAGTTCCATATCCTCTCCGCAGCAGACCAGGGCTCCGCCACCCACTTTGGTCACAATAACTTCGTTTCCACAGATATTGCATCTATACTTTTCGCCTTCATCAATTACAGCCATTCATAATCACCACCACTAAATTTGTAATAGAATTTAGTCGATTCTAATATATAATCATATTGTCGAGCGGTTCTGTTGCGTTAGCGGGACTTTTAATTTTGAAATTGGAATACCACTTAAATAAAATTATTTATATATTATTACTTATATATACTAACTAAATAAAAACAATATTGATCCGGAAGTTTATGGAGACCAATTTGATAAATAACAAGATATTAACTGTATTTATATCCATAGTGATGGTATTAAGTTTTGGTTGCATTGAAGTATATGATCCTGAACCTCAAATTGATATGTCATCAGATACCAGAACAATAGATGGTTATGATAGGCATATTGAAATAAATGCAATAGAATTAATTGTCCATGGTTTTAATAATAATGTAACTGTC
>Ga0255387_10047_pt1 | contig 15931 bp, 13 predicted proteins | sample ANMaggSSYBR01J12_FD_182104 | JGI IMG/M metagenome (GOLD analysis project Ga0255387, IMG submission 182104) | Sediment cell enrichment communities from methane seep in Santa Monica Basin, California, United Staets - ANME aggregate JGI... | ecosystem: Environmental > Aquatic > Marine > Cold seeps >...
TTTGTGTTTGGCCCGGCGTTTGCCATCGAGATTACACATGTCTCGTGCTTCAGCGGATTTCCTTCTACTTCGTCTTCAAACTGATACCCTGGGCCTCCACTTCCGGTACCCGTCGGATCTCCGCCCTGGATCATAAAATCGCTGATCACCCGGTGAAACGATACCCCATCATAGAAACCTTCCCTTGCCAGGAAGACAAAGTTGTTGACCGTTTTGGGTGCGTATTGGGGATAGAGCTCAAGTTCTATGTTTCCCTTGTCGGTTTCTACGACTGCCTGGTAATTTTTTTCCGGGTCGATCTGCATTTCCGGTGGAGTAGCCCACTTTTTTATCGCCATGATATTTTTCCTTTCTTGTATATTGAGTTTATTCTACTTTGAGTAAGATTTTAGATTGTTGAAAATATATCCTAACTCTTTACAAGTTGCTTCCGACACATAATAAGTTTACTTTTTCCAGATGGGGAATGGGCAAGCGAAACGTGTGAAAAAATTTTGGTAAACGGAGCCAGTCCGCTACTAACAAATTCTCTGGCGTCAGCAGATCCCATGGCCGCCATCCGGAGATTAAAAAGGAACTTAATAAGGGGACGTTTAGGCACCTCATGTTCCATGATTAAAACTACTCCGGCAAATCGGATGACCCGCTTCATTTCACGCAAAGCGTTTTGTCGAGTCTGTCCTTTTAATTCATACAGTGCATGGGAGCAGGTAATCAGATCAAAGCTTTCATCTGCAAACGGCAACGATATCGCATCTCCTTCAATCAATATCACCTTTTGAGCACCTGGCTTCTTCCTGGTTTTAAGCAACATCCCGCGGGAAAAATCGTATCCCACGGTAAGACTTGCCGGATAGTTATTAGCAAACGCCAAAATGACAGATCCTGTGCCACAGCAGATATCCAGAATATAAGGATTAGGTGTTTCACCGAGTTCAGCCATTTCCACCAGTACATCTCGTGTATTTTTTTCATCCCGGCGAGAATGCATTTGGATAAACTTGTCGTACACATGAGAGAATATATCGTAATATTTTCGTCTTCCGGTTCTTAGATCCGACATCCTTTTCTCGCAAGTTATGATTCTAAAGTTTGAGCCCACGAAAAGCCAAAGCATAATCACCAGCAATAACAAATCCAACTTTATGAACGTTGAATACCTTGATTCACCATAAAAAAAATAAAAAACCTCGTTGACCCTGTAAAATCAGGGTGATAGATTGATTTTACCAAACAAAAACTATCATCAACGAGGTGTAAGTATTATGGCACAAGGCATTCTTCCTTTCAAGCATGAATCCGACGAAAACCAGAAAAGAAAAAACAAGCCCTATAAACAGAAGTCCTTTAATGATCAAGATATTTTTCGATTTCGTTAAAATCATTAAATACCAGACTATGCATGGAACGATGAAGAAATAGAGTATATGTTGGAGGCTGATCCACCAGACTTGATGCGGTCTCCACAGATCAATCGCTGAAAATGCGGCTAAAAGCATTATCACAATGCCGAAATACAAAAAGCTGCGATCAAGCCGTGTTCTGAGTTCTAACAAACTAAATAGAACGCCAAAAACGAACAGGACGATGCAAATTCCTTGCAAGACCGAAATAATCATAAAGTAACAGCAATTCCCGCTGCAAAACAGCTTAACCTGTTGAAATTACTGTATTTTGATTAAATAAGTTCACGAAACGAAAGTCTAACATATTGATATTGTTAGTTTTTCGTAAGTAAATTTTTTGTTGTAATATCAAGCTGTTAAAGTTTTCGTCGTAAACTATTTTTGGTAATTTGTAATAATTTGAATAGGTTAAATCGTTTTGCAGCGGGAATTGCTGATAAAGTAATAAGTATTTGCTTTTGGGAGATCCAGGGCTAAGATAACAAATTAGGTTAGTCGCTCCGCCCCCCTCTCCTTTTTATAAAACATTACGTCAGTGACTCAGGAACAGGGCGATATAATTTTTTAAAATACTATTAAAAATGGAGGATGTCAAGGGAGAGAAATGACCAAAATCCAGATATACCGGCAAACCTGCCAGAGCCGTCATGCCTGTTGTGTTTTTTTCAGATTCATACTTGAAAGGAAGAATGTTTGTTCAAGAGGATGGCTTTGTCGGCACAAAGGCGTTATATCAGGTGACCGTAGCTCCATATATTATTCTATCAATACTATACATAAATTATCTGATTGTACATAAATTGAGGCATCTTAGCGCTTCGGAAAGAAAAAGCCTCTTTTTCCATTTGATAGGATTTCTACTTCTTTCTATATGCGGTATCATGGATCTCTTGATACTCTTCGGAACGGATTTGGCTCTGAATCTGCCCAGCCATACCATTTTTGGCGTTATTGGACTTTCCGCCATATTAAGCTACTCGTTCGCTGATCGTCTCATCATAATTATCAATGAAAGAGAAAATTCCTTTGCAAAGCTCCAGATGGCCTACAAAAAACTCGAAGAGGCTCGCTCTCTCAGTGAGCTCGGCAAGTCCTCAGCCATCATCAATCATGAGGTGAGGAACTATGCGACGGTGATCCTGGGGTTTGCAGAGCTTCTCAAGTATAATACCGCCCTGAACGACGGACTCAGGCCTATAGTTGAAAAAATCATAATGTCGATAAACCGTCTGACTGAGTTTAGCAATGAGATGCTTGATCTTTCTAAAGCGAAGATCCTCAAGGAAAAAAAGCCTCTGAACATATGCGAGCTGATCCGGCACTGCGTTCACGACTATTTTCCAAATAGGATCGACTCTTTCGCCTTTATCAATATGGATCAGGATACGACCGTGTATGGGGACCGGAAGAAACTAGAGCACGTTTTTCTCAATATGTTTAGAAACTCCTTTGAAGCGCAGGCAACCCGCGTGGTGGTAAAAATCATTAATGCCCCTTTTGTCAAACTGATTACTATTGAGGATGACGGAGTTGGCTGTAATTTCGAGAATCTCAAAAATATCTTCAATGCCTTCTATACAAGCCAAAAAAAGACGGGCACTGGACTTGGCTTGTCAATTGCTCGATCCATTATTGAGGGACATGGCGGGCACATAAACGTAGCGTCAAAAAATTTCCTTCCGCATAATGAACACGGACTGATTTTCAGCATTACCTTTCCAGCCTATCAGGAGGCGGAGCAAGAAATCGACTTTAAGGATAGCAGCACTGTGCTGATCAAAAAAAATATCGATTATCTGGAAGCCGTTGTTAAAACATTTAGAAATATCCGCATTATGCCGGATATTATTCAGGACATTTCAGATTTCAGACCAGAGCAGTTATCTTCCTCAAACGTGACTATCATAGGTAATCCCGACACAATCAGAGAGATCAATGAACGATATTCCGACTGCTGCTGTTTTTCGGTTGCAAGCAGTGAAGGCAGCGGACTTTATGTCGAGGGAAACCGTGATGGTCTTTATAACGGTATTTTCTGTGAGGAGTTTGTTGTCTCACACATGGGAATGGCCAATAGTTAGGACACTCTTCCAGCCATCTATTTGCATCAACACTGCGGTCGAAAATGAGCTAAACTCATAGCTTACATGTCCTCCAACTATAGACTTTCAGATAATTAATTTCATATATTTTTAATAACGAACTGATTTAATTCGGCACCAAAATTATGCTGCCCCCTCAGTCCCCGCTTTCATACTTGAAGGATACCTTGACCTTTGCGCGGTAAGCGAGGATCTTTCCGTCCGCCAATTGCATATCCAGTTCGACTACCTCAGCAATGCGAAGATTACGTAATGACTCCGAGGCCTTCTCCACAGCAGCAGCAGCAGCTTTTTCCCATGACTCGGTGCTTGTTCCAACCAACTCAATTATCTTGTATACACTTTCCGCCATTTTACTCTCCTTTCGCCCACGCACTCTATGAGTTTAGCAGGCACTATGGTTGATAATATACAAACTCTGTTAGTGGCGCAAAAAAGCTTTACATAGTCTGCACCATTATAATTAAAAGCAATACCACTTGCAAGTGCTGAATTGGGCACAAGAAACATTCCGATCACTGCAAAAATTATTATTACCAGTATTACTCAATTAAATCAAGGAGTTCCTGCGGTTTTTCTATCAGGGTCTTTGCTCCATTTTTCTGCAACTCTTTCTTTGTTCTGAAACCCCACAGCACACCAACTGGATGCATGCATGCTGCGAGGGCTGTCTTCATGTCTATATCTGAATCTCCAACATAAAGTATATGCAGTGGGTCGATATTTAATTGCTTTGCTATTTGCAGCGCGCTTGTGGGATCGGGTTTTGGAGGAATATCGTTTTGAAGGCCCATAACAATATTGAATTTCCAGCGGGGAAGAAGTTCATCCACGCACTGTTTTGTGAATGCATGCAGTTTATTGGACAGCACGGCAATCTTTATTTTCCTTGATACCAGTTCATCAAGCATTGCGGCAATACCCGCATATGGCTCTGTTTTTACATTCCAGTTGCGGGCATATTCTTCTCTAAATTCTTTGACATAATCATCAATTGTATCTGGATCTTTTTCAGGCAGGGCTCGGCTCATTAGCTCGCTTATGCCTGACCCGACAAATATTTTGTAATCATCAGGTTTATGGGTGGGAAGGTCATGGTTTGAAAGAACACTGTTCGCCGAGTCTGCAATATCCTCAAGCGAATTAAGGAGAGTGCCGTCCAGATCGAAAATTACAGCTTTATAATTCATTTTAGTCTTTTGAAAAAAAATTGACAGGATAACAGGATAAACAAAGTTAACTCTTATTATAGCTATCCAGTAAATCATAAAATATAATTACAACATAAAAAAGGTGCATATCAGATGGAAACCTGAATCCCTCAATTTCTCAATTCCTCAACGCTTTTTCTATCACCGAGGTTCGACTGGGTCAACTATAAAGTCTGACCGCCCATACCCTCTCCGGGGGAACAAAACAGGGACGTTATTGGGTTGCAACTATAGTTATTTACAATGCGGCGCTGACCAGGGGAAGATTCTTGACAATAACTTTAATATTATAATAAATTAAGATGAATGTAGTCATGAATCCCCTCCACAAGGGTATGGGCTGTACAGCAGAATTCCAGACGTTCCGCTCTAAAGGATTTGTTGTTAGGCATATAGGTGACAGCCGAACATACAGTTATCATGGCGAGAAACTGAAGCGGCTAAACACTCGGGTGGGAAGGATAATATTACAATTGTTCTCTCTGAAGTAGAATGAGCCCCGTTTATATTCTGTAAAACTTCAAAGTGGAATTTATCCATGCGATACGGACGATATGAAATTATAAAAGAATTAGGCAAAGGCGGGATGGGTGTGGTTTACCAGGCCCACGACCCTCAGCTCGACCGGCCTGTTGCTTTAAAGGTATTACGGGAGGACCGAGTAGTCAGTTAAGATTTTGTGTCAAGGTTCTTTAAAGAGGCAAAATTCATCGGTCGACTTTCTCATCCCAACATCGTCACAGTATATGATGTAGGGCGAGACCATGGAACCATTTACATAGCCATGGAATATCTTCAGGGGCAACCTTTTAATGAAGTGATTCGTAGTGGAAGATTAAGTGTCGAGAAAATCATTGATATTGCTTTACAGGTTGCAAATGCCCTTGGCTATGCTCATGAAAAGGGGATTGTTCACAGGGATATTAAACCATCAAACATTATTTTGACCGATGAAGGTAATGTCAAACTTACCGATTTCGGGATTGCCCGCGCAGAAGATTCAAATGCAGCTCAACAAACCCAGGCAGGGGTGATTTTGGGGACACCTTTTTACATGTCACCGGAGCAGGTGATGGGGAAAAGGGTCGACGGACGTTCCGATCTGTTTTCCCTCGGAGTGATCCTTTATGAATTGATTGTGGGTCGTAAACCGTTTGAGGGAGATCATTTTACTGCAATCTTCAGGGCCATTACAGATGATATCCCCGTGGCTCCATTAAAAATTGACGCTTCCATCCCCCAGTCTCTCTCTGATCTAATCATGAAAGCACTGTCTAAAAATCCGAATGAACGCTTTCAAACCAGTAAGGAGATGGGCGATGCCCTTAAAAACTGTCTTCAGGTAAAAGAATCTCTTTTATTGCCCGAAAAACCGATAAGCCCCAAAAAAAAGCCTGTGGTACCTGTTTTAATTATGGGTCTAATGGCGGCAGTTATTCTTGGAGGGACAATCTATTTTTTTGGAGCATATAATAATAAAAAGCAGGCGTCATCCTTATCGACCCGTATCGAGGCTAACAAACCTGTAGATGCAATTTTAATGGTAACCAGTTCACCTTCCGGGGCTCAAGTTTTTTTAAACGATTCATTTAAAGGGAACACCCCCATAAACCTTGAAATTCCAATTGGGAAATACGAAGTTCGGGTCAGCCTTCCGGATTATCTTGGGTGGGAGGCACAGCTTCAGATTAGCGAACCCGGCGAAACTCCGCTGCATGTGCGTTTGATATCTATTGAATAAAAATAATTCAGCCAGACAGTAAGGGCTCGGTCAAAAATTAAGGAACGTGGACGAATTAACTTCCTCAAGTAGGCGCACAGATTTGGGTCGAATTTGTTCGATCTCAGATCACAAAAGTTGAAGGAATAGCGAGCTATTTCAATATTTTTGTGATCTGAGACCGGACAAAGGCGGCCTGAAGCTGTGATGTATAGTTGGGGAAGTTATTTCGTCCACGTTCCTAAGCAAAAATATTGACAAACTGACATTAAAAGGAGTTAAAATACGTGTCTAATAGATTGTCGATTGAGTTTATTTGCAGATAGAAGTTCCTCAGCCCTATAAAAAGGCTCTGGCCTTCAACAATGGGGGTTTTAAAGATGAAAGAAAAATTGTTCAGCAAGATTTTAATTTTTGTGGTGATTTGGGTTGGGCTAACTTCTTCGTCATGGGCCGGCCAGGTAGTGACTGAAAGCTTAAAATCGTGGGCAAAACAGGCATTAGAGCAAGAACAGGCCCTCAAGACTATCAGCACGCCTGATACCGTGGCGGTACTTTATTTCAACAATAAGACAGGATGGTCAAAAATAGATCTCCTTCAGAAAGGCCTCACCCTGATGCTAATAACCGACCTTTCCAATGTAAAAAAGTTTAAAGTCGTAGAAAGGACGAGGGTCCAGGCCCTCGTAAAAGAATTAGGCTTAGGGGATCTTGGACTAGTTGAACCTGGAACTGTCCCCCGAGTGGGAAGATTGCTGGGAGCTGAGTACCTAATTGGAGGGGATATTCTCAAGCGTAAGATCAATGAATTTCAGCTAAAATCCGATCTCTTGAAGGTGTCTGCTAAAGAAATAGCCGGCCAATCCACATCTGAAGGTAAGCTTCTTGAAGAATTGTTTCAAATGGAAAAAGATCTTCTCTTTGAAATCATCAAACTGTTAAAAATCGAACTTTCAGTTAAGGAAAAGGAATTGTTGAAAAAACCGCTTTCAATCAGTATCGAGGCCCTCCTCAACTTTTTCAAAGGGATTTACAATAGTGATAGGGAAAATTATAGAGAAGCAGCCATTTTTTATGAAAAGGCATTAAAAGAAGATCCAGGCCTTGGGATAGCAAGAGATGCCTTGCAGGAGCTACAGGAACTGGGTTTAATACCAAAAAAGAAAAAACGTTTATTGTTAAGATCACTGAGAAATAGGACTTCATTAACAGATCAACTGACTTCTGAAGAGCCTATCAAGAGGGCAAGAACTCCCAAAAGACAAAGCTTGTATGATAGTGGCAAGGATGAAACGTCGGACTACCCCGACGAATATAATGGTACTACATTGGAATGAGGCTAAGGCAAGGTGACTATGTTGCAATAACGCATTTTGTCAATGATGTAAAATATTGAATACGGTTTTGAGGAAAGAACTTTCTGAGAAAATTACAGTGTAACCCAATTTGGAAAGGATAGAAGCTATGAAAAAACTCATAATAGCCATATCTATTGTCTTTATTTTTTTTAGCAGTGGCATTAGTCACGCAGTCGATTTAAAGATCCAAACCGGTACCAACTTTGACTGGTGGGAAAGTGACAAAGACGACCAGGGTTACCAAATTTACGTCCCTGTACAGATCGAGACTGAATATAAGGATTTCTCCTTTCTGATACAGACTGCATTTACACACACAAACTCTGACCTGACAGGGATAAAAGATCATTCCTTGTCTTGTGTTGTCGATACAAAAGTCAACTTTTCTTACGAAATACTGGATAAATTCCCTGTCGACATACTCCTTGGTGTCGATTTTAACATACCAACAGGCCGAACTGATTTGGATAATGATGATCTAATGCTTTTTATGAACCCTGATCTGGTTTCAATAACCAGTCTTGGAGAAGGTTATAACATTAACCCGACCCTTACCATGGCTAAAGAATGGGAAAACTGGGCAGCCGGCGTCGGTTTGGGATACTTATGGCGAGGCAAATATGATTTCAGCGAAGAGACAAGGGATTATAATCCAGGTAATCTTTTTAATCTCACTGGAGAGGTTGCCTATACTTTTTTACCAGACTGGCAAGCCAGGCTTTTTGGTGAGTACGTCTATTTTGACAAAGACGAGGTGCGTAACGTGGACTTTTACCAGGAAGGTGAGTTTCTGCTCATAGGCCTCGGATTTAATCACTATCGAACAAAATGGGATGCAGCCTTTATCGTTAAAGGCATATTCAGGGGCAAGAGTAAATTCCAGGAAGGGGCCTCGGCCCAGGGCCTTCGCACGGAAGATAGAAACAGCTCCGGTGATGAATGGTCCACCCACCTTTCCTGTAATTATTACTTAAATAAGAAGACAACTTTAAAGTCTCTAATTCAGTTTCTCCGGGTTAACGAGAACGATTATTCTTCTGATTCTTCTTTGTTTATCGGGAAAAAACAAATGGCTTCTCTCGCATTCGGGATAACCAGAATCTTTAGTCCGCGCCTTGAAGGCGAGTTAAATTTAAAAGGTCGTATTTTGGACGATGAAAAGAACTGGTATTATGATGACCGCACTTACAAAGGTTTTTCCATAGGTATTAAGTTGAAAGGTAAATTTTAAAACAGTTGCGCTGCCGTCTCTTTTGCTGCGTCCATCCATCCGGGCAGGTCGGTAGATGAAACGGTTTTTTGAGCAGCTTTTCTAATTCTGCCGGTTTCCACTTCCACCAACCGCAGATCAAGGCGCATTTGTTCTTCAATGACCTGATAACCCCCGAATACCATCAGTTGAGCCCCCACCAGCTTGCCTATCCTTAATCGGGTGGTTTCATCCACCAGTGATGTTGTTCCCAGATTCAGCTCTTCGAGAACAAGGAGTAAACGTTCCCTTGCAACGACTGTATAGATATCTGTTTCCTTGAATGTTTCAATAACTTTGGTCGAGAGAAGTTCTCCTATGTCAGGTCGGACAACGTCTGAAGGACTCAGGTCCTCTAAATCCCAAATGGCAACGGTGACAACTCTTTTATACAAGCCTGATTCGGTTGCACAGGCAGCAATAAAAACTATGAATATGACAAAAACGCACACAAAACTTTTGTCGAACAAAATTGTTTCCTCCCAGTAAAAAGCTCCAAATTAGTTAGCTATGTGAAGATTTGTGAAAAAGCCGTTAGCCATTAGCGGTTAGCTCTTAGCTAAAGGCTAACTGCTAAAAAAAACTTCGATTTGAGAATAGCATCCAACTGACTGTAATTTCAGGTATTTTGAGGTTTTCATTCAGGCACTAACTATGTCTTCAATTTTTTCCCTTACCTTGTCATCACTTTTAAGCGGCCTTTCCTGTTTGAGAATGCGGGCATAACACAGATCCGGCTCAACTCGTACTATCTCAATCTGTGCAATGGATTTTGGCGAACTGCGGAGCAGCTTTCCCTTATATTTGATAGGCTTTTGTTCTTCCAAAACTTCAAATTTGGTGCCCAAAACCACCCCCTGTTTTGAACCGAGATTAATCATAACCTGGTCTTCAGTTGCCTGAACCACATATCCTTGCAACGGGTATTTTAGTATAATCGTCTTGAGGATCTCTCGATTAAGCTGGTTCAATTCTTTTTTTAAAGATGCCCCTGAACTCAACTGTTTGGTGACAACCTTAGGGATTGCCGAGGTTTCAGTATCTATAAGTCTCAGGCTAAGAAGAGTACTATCGGGTAGATAATAAAGAGATCCTGTACCGATGACTTTCGCTGCCAGTACTTTACCAAGCTTCAAGGCTGTTTCCGGATCTGCCAAATCCGAGGAGCCAAGATTCAATTCTTCCAAAAGCCGTTCTATAATGACCCGTTCGACTACCTGTAACCTGCCGGAGGCATTGAGCTGGTCGGCAAGCCGTGTGGTTATGACAGTAGAAAAACCATCTCTTTCCGCCAAACCACCCCTTTCCTGAAAATCGACAAATGACAAAATCATTGGCCGTGATGTCCAGGTGTCTTCGGTCTTATGCCAAAATTTTTTCTGACTGCGGTATCGGGCTGCCAATTCCTTGACCAATTTATCTATTCGTTTTTTTTGCGCAGTGTTTTTTTGGAGGGCAAGCATCTGCTGGGCCTTGTCAGCCAACACAGCAGCAAAGGTATCTTTTTTGTCAAGAATCAAGGCTTGGCGGTAAGCTTCTAAGGCTTTGTCCCATTTCCCCTGTTTTTCATACGTAACCCCCCTATTTGACATCGCTTCAATGTAATAAGGATCTATATCAACAGCTTGATCATAAAGCTCTCGAGCTTTTTGGTACTTTCCTAAGCTGGCATGAAACCGACCGTATTGATTATACGCTACAGCTTTCTGGTATGGCTCGGCCGACTTTTTTTGAACTGCCTTTCGGTATTCTGCCTCGGCTTCTTTTTTCTTGCCTTGACCATAAAAAATATCTCCTTTGAGTACATGGACGTAAGCTCTGTCAGGGGCTTTTTGCTCTACCTCTCTCGCTAATCCAAAGGTTTTTTCGACTTGTCCTTTTTTTGCATAAACAGCAGTTAGTCCTTCCTTCCCCAATACTTCTCCTTTCCCCTTTATTTTGGATAGATCACTGAAGATTTGCTCAGCTTCGCTCAGGTTTCCTTCTTGCAAAGCCGCATACCCTTTGATTGTTTTGGCTTTCAGGTTTTGGGGATTTTTATTTTCAATATTTTGGATGATGGCTTTTGCCAACATTATTTGATTTCGCTGTAATTCCCTTTCAGCCAGCCTCAATAGCATGACTTCGGTGGTCTTTCCTCCTCCCTGGAAATAGTCGAGCACCTTAACCTTAGGGCCAATAATGCATACGGTTGGAAGAATCAACCGGACCTGATAAATCTCGCTTACATGAGTTTTGTCTATAAGGATTGGGAAAGACAGGTTGGTCATGTTCACAAAGTTGTCCACTTTTTCCTTAGATGAACGAGTAATACCCCATACGATAAAATCAGCATCTTTGTATTGCTTAGCCAGTTTATTGAGACTCAACAATCCTTGCTGACTCGGCCTTGATTCCACGTCAAAAAAATAGAGTATGATCATAGGATGATCTTTCATTTGGGATAAATCATAGGTTTTGCCCTTAAAGTCTTTCAAGGAGAAGATAGGAGCTATTTGGCCGGAGGCTATCTGAGCATGGCAGAAACCTGTCCCAACCATTATTACCGCCATCAATATTACAACCGAAATAGCCAATTTTGAAACAAGTCTCATTTTAAATCCTCCATATGTTTAGAAACGTGGACGAAATAACTTCCACAACTATGCATCACAGCTTCAGGCCGCCTTTGTCCGATCTCAAATCCCAAAAATATTGAAATAGCTCGCTATTCCATCAACTTTTGTGATCTGAGATCAAACAAATTCGACCCAAATCTGTGCGCCTACTTGGGAAAGTTAATTCGTACACGTTCCTTAGGTTTTTTTATTGTCACGGCTGTACATCTTTTATAAATGCCATTAGCGTTTCAAAGGGGATGAGGAACCCGACCGTTTCTGTGTTACGGTACCTCCCCTTTACAACGCCGACCAGACGCCCGTTGTTATCAAAAACAGGACTACCGCTGCTTCCGTGATAAACCGGCATGTTCACCTGCCACAATACCTGGTCCCCCACTCGTCGGGGTGCACCGTCAATAATTCCGGGATAAATAGTTTTTGACAATACCGAGGGACATACCGCTGCATAAAGCCTTTCTCCCATTTGCAACATATTTCTACCTTTTGTCAACTGTACAGCGTTTTCCAGTCTAACTCCTACATCAATTAATGTGAGGTCCATATGATGATCAATTTTGACCACACGCCCTGGCAGCTCTTTACGATTAGACAAAACAACGGTTATGGTCTGAAGCAGTTTTAAATCATGGGCTGTACAGATAATCAGGCCACTTTCATGGATAATAAAGCCTGAAAACTGAATATCCCTGCCGTCGGTATCTGCATAAATGCATACCACAGTATCGATTTGCTGCAAAACCGCGTCAGGGAAAGGCTGATGGGAAGGTTTAATTTTTGTTTCAGCAGAAGGTTCCTTGATATAGCCTGAAATATGCCTCCAAAGGAATTCGGCCCGCCTGTTGTCAATCTGACCGTTGACTGTGCACCTGGCATTTATCCAGGATGCCAGTGAAGAGTGGTGCCATAAGACTATCCGCCACTCTTCATGTTCTTTCTCGGCACATATCTCAAGCTCTCCTTTTTCAATCGGCCCCAACAAGATCTGAAAGTTGCTTTGTCGTAACCAGTCTACAACAACATCTTGAAGTTCAATAATCGGCAGGTCGTATAATCTGCTTTCTCCCCGCGCTGCGGCAAAAACAGGAAAACAAAACCACAGGCATGAAATAAAAAAGACCAGCACAATTTTTATCTGTTTATAAATCATTCTTTCATGATGAGAACAATAGGATGCTTATAAATGGTCACCCTTAATTATTATCTATTGCCAACATTATAAAATTTATTTATAGCTTGACCTGATAAAGATTACAAGATTAAAGGCATACTCCAAATGATCAGCGTAGAAAATATCACAAAAAGCTTCGGCAACCGAGTACTCTTTGATGGAATCAGTTTTAAGATAAATCCTCGTGAAAGGATTGGGCTTGTTGGAAGGAATGGGCACGGTAAAACAACTCTATTCAGGCTCATGGCCGGTGAAGAATCAATGGACAATGGGGCTATTGTCATACCCCGGAATTACAGGATTAGTTATGTTCGCCAGCATATAGAATTTACAGAAAAAACCGTGCTCAGAGAAGGGATGAGGGGCCTTCCGGAATCGGAACGTGATCATAGCTGGAAAGTTGAGAAAATCCTTACAGGTCTGGGTTTCTCTCAAGCCGACATGGAAAAAGACCCGCTGGAGTTTTCAGGCGGATACCAGGTTCGCCTGAATCTTGCAAAAGTGCTTGTATCTGAGCCGGACCTGCTTCTGCTCGACGAGCCTACCAATTATCTTGACATTACATCCATACGCTGGGTTGAGCGCTTTCTGCTTAACTGGCCGCATGAAGTAATGCTCATCACGCATAATAGAAGCTTCATGGACAAGATCATCACCCATACGGTCGGCATCCACCGCAGGAAGGTACGCAAAATCGCAGGAAATACAGGAAAGTATTATGCCCAGCTCGCCCAGGATGAGGAGATATACGAAAAAACCCGCTCAAACGACGAGCGACGCAGGAAAGAAGTTGAGCAGTTCATATCAAGGTTCAGAGCCAAGGCGAGACTTGCAAACATGGTCCAGTCCAGGATTAAAACCCTTAAGAAAACAGAAAAGCTGAAAAAACTTGAGCAAATCAAGTCTCTTGATTTTTCCTTTAGAAGCAGCCCGTTTTCGGGAAAACATGTGATGACAGCCAAAGATGTGTCCTTTTCATACCAGCCTGACAAACCGCTTATAAAGAATTTTAACATTTCCATCGGATCTGGTGAACGGATCTGTATTGTGGGTAAAAACGGAAAAGGCAAAACAACTCTGCTTAAACTTCTTGCAGGAGCCATTACCCCTCAACAGGGTGAGGTTACATACAACCCCCGGATCACAAAAGGAGTTTTTGAGCAAACCAACATCAGAAGCCTGGTTGACGCAAGAACCGTGGAAGACGAAATGCTGAGTTCACATTCTGATGTTGACAGGCAGTCGGCCCGCAATATCTGCGGCGCCATGATGTTTGAAGGCGATGATGCTTTAAAGAAAATCAGTGTCCTTTCAGGGGGTGAAAAAAGCAGAGTGATGCTGGGCAAACTTCTTGTAACACCGGTAAACCTTCTGCTTCTTGATGAACCGACCAACCACCTGGATATGGAATCATGCGATGCGCTGCTGGCTGCAATCGACAGCTTTGACGGTGTTGTGATCATGGTTACCCACAACGAGATGTTTCTGCATGCCCTTGCCCAGCGCCTGATTGTTTTCCAAAATGACCGGGTTGAAGTATTTTCCGGGAGTTATGGAGATTTTCTTGAAAAAGTCGGCTGGAAACATGAAGGTCCTGTGCAGAAGCCCGAAGGAGAAAAAACTGTTTTAAAATTGACAAAAAAGGAACTCAGGCAAAGACGCTCGGAAATAATCACAGAAAAGGGGAAAGTTCTCAAGCCGATCGAGCAAAGCATAGCAAAGGCGGAAAATGATATAGAAAGATTTGAAGATGAACTTTCAGAGCTTAACCAGGCTATGCAGAAAGCATCTCAGAACCAGGACGGTAAAAAAATTGTCGAGTTTTCCCGGTCCATTCACAAACGCCAGTCTGAAATAGACCACATTTTTGACGAGCTGGAAAAGCTTACAGGCTTTCTTGAAGAAAAGCGGGCTAAGTTCGAAAAAAAACTGGAAGAGATTGAAAAGTAAATTAGTCCAAAATCTCCCTTATTTTCTTAGACAACACTTCTATAGTACAGGGTTTCTGTATAAAACCGTCGCAGCCTCGTGCCAATATTTTCTTCGCTTCTCCGTCAAGACTGTAGCCACTTGAAAGCAAGACTTTTACACGCGGATTGATTTCCTTCATCCGGTCATAGGCCTCACCGCCACCCATATTCGGCATAACCATATCCATAAGGACTATGTCAATCTTGTCCCATTTTTTCTTATAAACCTCGACAGCTTCTTTTCCATTTCCGGCTGTAAGCACCTCATAGCCTAATGTCTCCACCATCTCTTTTTCTACCTCCAAAACAATGTCTTCATCGTCTACCAGAAGGACTGTTCCGGTTGTCCTGGTGATTTCATCTGCAGTTCTGAGAACTTTCCGGACTTTTTCCACCGATGCAGGGAGATAAATACTGAAAGTGCTTCCATACCCCCTCTTGGATTCCACGTCAATATATCCGCCATGGCCGCTTATGATACCGTAAGCAGAAGCCAGGCCAAGACCAGTGCCCATGCCCATGTGCTTGGTTGTAAAAAAGGGATCAAAGATGAACTCCTTAGTGCTTTTATCCATGCCGACACCCGTATCGGTAATTGTCAGCAAAACATAGTTACCCGGCTTTGGATCGTATTCATTACTCTTTATGTCTTTATGGGTCACGTTTGTGGTCTTCAAAAAGAGATCCCCGCTATCTATCATCGCCTCGGCAGCATTCAGATACAGATCAAACAGGATCTGTTTAAGCTGGGCCTCGTCCGCCTCTATGGCAAATAACCCCTCAGCAAGCTCTTTATGAATCGTAACCCCCATTTTGGTTCTACCCAAAATCTCTGAGGTTTCTTCCACCACCCGGTTAAGGTCAAACCTCTTTACATCATACCTTCCCTTCCTGGCATAACCAAGAAGCTGAGCTGTGAGTTTCGAGGCGCTTCGAACCTGCTCCTCAATGCTCATTAGCTTTTTATAATGTGAATCCGAGGGAACGGTCTTCAAAAGCATCAAAGAAATATTTCCCTGAATTGCCATAAGGATATTGTTAAAGCTATGAGCGATTCCGCCTGCAAGTTGTCCGAGTACTTCCATCTTCCGAGCCTGCTGCAATCGTTTTTCAAGCTTTGCTTTCT
>Ga0255387_10050_pt2 | contig 15415 bp, 12 predicted proteins | sample ANMaggSSYBR01J12_FD_182104 | JGI IMG/M metagenome (GOLD analysis project Ga0255387, IMG submission 182104) | Sediment cell enrichment communities from methane seep in Santa Monica Basin, California, United Staets - ANME aggregate JGI... | ecosystem: Environmental > Aquatic > Marine > Cold seeps >...
GGATAAAGGATCTCACTGGGCAGATGTTGATATCGATCAATGGGCAGCCCGTTAATTGTATTGGAGAGATACTTCGAATTCCTTTTTTGCTTTCAAGTAATCCTTTTTTTCAAACAAACCCTTGGCCAATTGAAAGTGCGACCTGGCAAGGTATTCAAGGCTAATTGCATCATCGGGATTTGCATTTATAACTTTGTTGAATTCAGTAATAGCTTCCTGGTATTTCATTTGGTTAAAGAATTCGACGCCCTGATCTCTATAGATCTCCACCTTATCTACAGTCTCTTCAGGTTCTTCTTCTACTTCCTCATCTACAGTCTCTTCAAGTTCTTCTTTTATTTCCTCATCTACAGGCTTTTCCTCCTCTTTTTTGATCTTTCGATCAAGAGGGGCCAAATCAGGAGTCCTTGCCTCTTCAGGCTTGATATCCTGTTTTTCTGTTAAAAATGGCACCCCCTCTATTTCAGGAACTCTGATTTTCTGCCCGACATGCGTCAGTGAGGCATCGGCTATGTTATTGTATTCAGCTAAAACAAGAAACTTGCGATAATCCCCCATAATAAATCATTGCTATCTTTGAAAGGCTTTCACCCGGTTTGATTATATGCTCAATATACTTTTTATATTTGATGTGTTTGCGAGGAGTGAGCATTTTAAGCGCTTTGGAATGATCCGGCCAAAAATTCAAAGCTGTTAAAAATTTACGACGGGCCGGGCGATATTTCCCCTGATTATAGAAGTTCATGCCTTCCTGATAATATTTTTCTGCCCATTTGAGCAACTCTTCTTCCAGCCGGTCAATGCCCTTAACAGCTTCCTGATTTTGAGGGCTTACAGTAAGAGCCAGTTTATACTGTTTATATGCCTCTGCCAGATTTCCTTTGTTTTCATACTCGTTGCCGGTGTGCAGGTATGACCGCTGACCATTGTTAATAGAATGACAATCCAGATAAGCGCTATATTTTTTTTCATGATGCTGTTACTCTAATGAAAGTTTATTAAAGGTTTTGAGTCTGGAAATAAAACTCTTTATATCTCTTTTCAATATCTGGCTTCTCCTCAGAGCAAGGGGATCAGCAAAAAATGGGTTGCTCCCTCTTTTCACAGATACTGCAATTTTATAACCTAAGCGTTTACACATATCCAATACACTCTGATCATAACGTCCATAGGGAAAAGCTAAAAAAACAGTATTCTGGTTCAGCTTTTTATCAATGATCTGTTTTGACATGCTAAGTTCTTTTTTGATCCTGGACATATACGCCTCAGTATCTTCTCCTTTATTCTGTCTGGTAAGATCGCAGTGAGACATCGTGTGAGCACCTATTTCAAAACCACTTTTTTTCATCTCTCTGAGTTGATCCCATGTTATGGCGTTTTTTGAGACACCAACAAAATCGGTATATATGAAAAGGGTTGCTCTGAAGTCATATTTTTTCAGGATAGGCCAGGCAATATTATAAACCGATCTATAGCCGTCATCGATGCTAATGACCACAGACTTTTTTGGAAGGGAATTGCGATATTCTAAAAATTCAAGAAGCTCTCCCAGGCTGATAACTCTATAACCATTTTCCTTTAAATACTTCATTTGTTGATCGAAAACGTGGGCAGGGAGGCAAAGGGGAGAGTCGCAATTATCAGCAAAACGATGATATGAAAGAATAGGCACAACCTGGAATCCGTCAACTGTAAGCCCCCCCTTATTTTTCTCTTTGAGAGGAATAACAATGACCTCGCCTTTTTTAAAAGCAACGTTTTCATTAGCGTCTTCTATCACCCACGACCTTTTTTTATCCCCCAAAAACATCTCAGCCAGCATAGTAGGTGTTTTTTTCTTTTTAAGTCTGTAAACAACATATTCTTCCGATCGAAAAAGCATAGCTTTTCTATCGAAGAGAGGGGTTGCGCAAGAGGAAAGGAAAAAGAATCCTCCTGCAATTATAAGCAGAGTGATTGTTAAATGTTTAAATCTGTTAAATATTTGGTTTAACATAGGTTAATTATCATTTTCATGAAAATATATTTTTCTAAAAATTCAAAAACAGATATAATGCCTGAACGAAAACCCATGGTTATGAGTCGTCGAAGCAATCCCCCTATTTTCATTTAAGCACTATAATAATATAAAAAAAAAATCAAGAAGAATGGTTTTCGTCTTATTCCTTGCATTGATGATACATAAGAAAAGAAGATACTTGACAATTTTTCATTATTACAATAATTTTATTTAAAGTACTTAGTGTCTTAACTATTACCTGATTTCTATAACCTAAATTGAGCGATTTTTTACTCGACTTGCACCAATCTCTTGCGCATCAAGAACTTGTGAAAAGTCTCGACATATTCATTGGTATGACTACGCTTTTCGTCCAGCCTGTGCGGGACTGCATCAAGATCTTAGCACATTTCTTCGCAAAAAATCGTTCAACTTAGTTAATTCAGCAAATATTATAGTGGACAAGATTCTTGAAATGAAGTTGCTTCAGAAAAACAAAAACCGTTTAATCTTGTGTCTTGTAGTCTGGTGGATATGTATTGCTGTTTTTTATATGATTACTTCAATCAAGATCAGCCTGGTAAGGAAGACTATCAATCAATCTGGAGTAAAAATGGCCAGAGGGTTTTCCAGTCGTGCCGGTTTACCTTTGTTAGAACTGGACATGCCGACTCTGAGTGCATTGCTTAGTGAAGCTACCGGCAATTCGGATATAGTTTATGCAGCTATTATTGATCATAAAAACAATATTATAGCTTACACCAATGTTGAATTGATAATGTCTACAACGAATGAAAGGGCTCGCACTGTTGATCAAGTTTCTTTTTGGGAAGGGAATTCATCCGACTACAAAAGGATTGTTAACTTTTTTTCAGATGCGACTTATGCAGGGACAAAGATTGGCGAAATATATCTGGCCATTTCAGCCGCTGAAATTGACAAATTTGAAAAGCGCTTTGGTTTTGTTGCACTTTCGAGCTTTACTATAATGTTGCTTGTGATAATTATGTTATATTTTAAAGAGCTTAGGTCTATAGTTAGCAAACTGAGAGCTGCTTATAGATCACAAGCAGGGAGCAGGGGTGTTTTTGCGGGAACAACCTGTATTACATGCCCTCTGTGTGGAACAAACAAACCTTTTTCCCAAGAAATTTTTAATTGTATAAACCTGAACAGATTTAGGATTATCCGGTCAACAAATAGTGAACTAAAGCCGGGAGGGTTTGATAAATCTAAAGATATCTTCTTATCGGAAATCGCTAAAAGAAAAGACCTGGGTTGGTTGAAACGTCAAGTAATTGTCCGGTGCATAGAAATTATTAAGAAACTGGCTGCTTAGCCTTTGATAGAGAGAGGTTCCCATGTCGTCTGTTCGCGAAATTGCCTCATCAACCATGTTATGGGTGAAAGAGTTACCAACGAACATTTTCAAGAAGACTACTAGTAAATTACTTGAGATAGAATTTGTTCGACGTAATAGAAATAGCATAGTTATATGTCTTATCATTTGGCTCATAGCCTCTGTAACCGGCTATTTAATTTTAAATAGCAGTGTAAAACGTCTGAATAATGATTTTTATCAATACGGATTATCGGTGACCCAAAAGCTTGCCTCTAAGATTGGCCCGTCTCTTTTAGAAAAGAATATGTTGTCTCTGAATGTGGCAATTGGCGAGGTTGAAGGTAGTAATAACTTTATATTCGTATCGATTCTGAATCATGAAAACAAGTTGGTGGCTCATAGCGATTCTGATATGATAAATAAGATATCTATTCCCATAAAGAATGGAAGATATATAGATACCATTAAAGGGATTTCTATCGAAGCAAAGTCTTTACCCGACAATGAAAAAATTGTCGGCTTTTCAACAAATATCACCTTTTCCGGAACAAATATCGGCAAAGTGTATTTGATATTTTCTTCAACCCAATTATACAGCTCCATAAGTAAATACAAAGCTCTCTTTGTCTATGCGATACTCTTTAGTGTTTTATTGTTTTCAGCGATTATGGCGGTGATAGATCGTATTTCTAAGACAAAAGCATTAAAGATTCAAAAAGAATCTGAAGGTATGACTCGGATCGGCCCTTATATATTGCAAAGGAAAATAGCGCAAGGAGGAATGGCCGAGTTATTTGTGGCAGACTATGTGCGCGAGGATGGTTTTCGAAGGATTGTAGCCATAAAAAAAATACTGCCTCATCTTATTGAAAATTCAGAGTTTATTAGAATGTTTATCCGAGAGGCCAGACTAGCCGCATTATTACAACACCCAAACATTGTTCAGATAAATGATTTTGGCAAGTTTCAGAATATTTACTTTATCGCTATGGAATATGTCCGCGGCAAAAATCTGGCAGAAATCACGGCAGTGGCAAAAAAAGGCCTCCCTGTTGATCAGTCGGTTTTTATTGTTTCACAGATCAGTAGAGGTTTGCAGTACTCGCATTCTAAACTAGACGACAAGACCGGAAAACCTCTGAACATTGTTCATCGAGATATTAGTCCTCAGAATATCCTTATCTCATTTCAAGGAGAGGTCAAGATAAGCGATTTCGGAATCTCAAAAGCCAGATCTGAGCCAAGTTTAACTCTGGCTGGTGTCATTAAAGGTAAACTTTCCTACATGTCTCCGGAACAGGCATTGGGGCAATCTGTCGATCATAGAGCTGACATATATGCGTTGGGTATTGTCTTTTATGAAATATTATCAGGAAAAAAATTATATCAATTTGGTAGTGAGATAGAAGCCATCAGGTTTATTCCGGAAAAAGAAATAGCTCCTATAATAAAATTAAGACCGGATATCCCTGACGAGTTAAATAGAATTGTGATGAAATGCCTGGAGAAAGACAAAAAATTAAGATATCAAAGCGCACGGGAACTTCATGAGGATTTAATACACCTCAAAACGAAATTAAACATCACTTATGACAGGTCAGATCTTGCAGACTTTATGGAGAAGCACTTCAAGAAATAGAGAATATTGGCATCCTTCAAAATAGGTCAAAAGTAGTTCACACTTTTTTAAATTTGTACGAGTACACAAAAAATTACAAGTGCCTAAAGTGAGCTAAAGTGCCTAAAATGCCTAAAGTTAAGGATTGCGCCTTCGGCGCTGCCAATTTTATATGAATTAATGGAGCGAAGCGACTCCTTAACTTTAGGCACTTTAACATACTTTAGCTCACTTTAGGCACTTCATGTTTCCGGTCGAAGCTGGAATTACCTCTAAAAAGTGTAAACTGGCAAATGCAGGATGCCAAAATATTCATGGAGAAATTTAGAGTGAATAATATCAAAATGCCATCTTTGCTACCTTATCTTGAGTTTACCGATACGAAGTTCCGATTGAATTTTCCTTTGATCTCTCAAGATGGTTCCATTCTGGAAAAATCTCCTTTTCCATTTCTAATTATCAGTGAGTCAGACCCTTTTGCCAGGCTCATTGAAGCTCGGTTTGTCACCGATGCCGGAAGTGAAATTAAACGAGTATTCCTTTTGTTGCAAAAAGATGAATATCATCTAACACGGGATGAGTTACGGCCTTTCAACAACCAGGATATTGATCAATGCTGGCAGAAGGCATTTTTGTTTTATTCGAGAAAAAATCAGGATGGTTCCGCCATCATCCTGGCTGATCAAATCGGAGAAGATGGTGGGTTGATATCTTTACAGTCTTTATTTTTTTGCAAATCAAAACGGATCTTTTTTCACCCTCCGTGTCCGGTGTGTGGGCTGCCTCTTCAACAATGCTATGATGACGACATCTTGACCAGCTTGGGGTTTCAGCGTTATTCTGCCTCACTTAAACGCTATCTGTTTTGTCCGTCATGTTTTGGTTCAACAGGCAAGTCTGATTTTTACGTTTTTTCATTGGAGAGTTCCGACCATTCCGCACTTAAAGACAGGTGGGATTTGATCAAAGACTTCGGTCGCCTCACAGAAGTGAGAAACCGCTTGAATCGGTTTCCTTGTATCGATTGCTCCAGCCGGCAGGAGTGCTATGGATCAGACTGTTTAGCCGTCTCAAGAATTGTTCCAATCTCTTTTTATCCTTTTTACATGTTAATTTTTGAAGCCGGATCTGTTAATGTTTATGATTTTTTGTCTCTAATTTCAGGTGCCTCATTTGACGATCTGGAAAGCAGGCTTAGCGAAAAACAAGAATCCGGCAGAATAAACTGTCTGAAGGCTTTAAAACGAAATAGTCTGGCAACAACCCCTTTTTTCTTTGATAAAAACAAAAAATATTTTCTGGAAGTCTTGTATTTAAAGCTTTCTTTTTTGGGCGAGCTTGTTCAGACTATCTTTTCCAGGATAGATGATCCAGGGCTTGATTTATCTATCGATAGAATCTGGATTAACCTTGCAGACCAGAGTGACCTGTTGCCGTTTTTCTGGAACTTTAAACTAAACTTTATAGACATAGGAGGAAATGCCGTCAAGCCACCGTTTCTCCCGAAATTATTCCCATATTCCAGCCCCCATTTTCTGGGAATTATCTGGTTTTACACGCTTCTGGTCAACAAAAAACAAGATGTTTCAGAAGTATATGTGACTCTTGAAAAAAAAATTGAGAAAATAGTCTCAAATGATGATGATAGCCTGGAAAACTTTCTAAAGAACGGAGCCGATAGCGCCTTTTCTCCTGAAAATATTTTCTGGATTCCTGATGGAAAGAGTGTTAGTCAGGACTGGGTGAGCCTTTGGGAAAAATCTATCGGTTTGGGCTGGTCTTTATTGAAAATTGGGTTGAGAACCGGCTTGATGGAAAATTCTAAATGGTCGAAGGACAAATTCCAGCAAGAATTGGAAAACCTCAGAAAAGAGGTCAAAGACAAATTGTTTTCTCATGAGCTCAATTTTGTACAAGCAGAGCCTGCACCGGAAAATAAGGCTATTTCTGACATCCTCGCTAAGATCATGGAAAAATGGAGTATTGGCCTGGAAGCACAGAAGGATGAATTAGAAAAAACGGTTGCTATATCAACAGCAGGCAGGGAGCGATTTGACAATACCAATGTTGTCTCAGAAGATGAGTATGGGTTAGAAGAGACGGTCATTCTTTCACCTGATGATTTTAGAAAAGAAAAATCACCGTCTGTTCAGGCAGATAAGGACGATATTCCGGCAACAAAGGGAGCAGACGAACCCGAGGAAAACGATTTTATATCCGAGACGGTTATTCTTTATCCGGATAATGGTGGTAACAAGAGATAGGGGAATGAACGACCAAATATCGACAGAACAAATAACAAATGAAATTAGACAAATTTATAAGTCAGATCGCTTGCAGGCTGAAACTTTAATCGAAACATATCTTGAAGAAAGACTAAAAGAATTTTCAGATAGCGAAAAATTAACGTTGCTTGAGAAACTGACGGCTGAATTTAATATAGCAATTTCAAGCAGATACAGCGGTTTAAACATAGATGAAGAGGTTCTTCCGAGGCTTTTTTCATTGTTATTAGGAAGAAGGATTTCTCAGGCCGATCTATCTTCCACAGAACTTTTACAAAAATTGGCTGAATCCTTGAATACTATCTTTGATGCCCTCAATCAAGTGGTGGGTGTGATTAATACAACCTTTCTTGGCGAAAGCACCGGGGATGAAACGATCAGGCAGGTTATAGGTTTTCATCTGGAAGGTGGAGAAAGCCATGCCCGATCCCTTGAGAGCTATCTTGGGCAGATCGAAAAAGCCTTTCTGATTGCACATCAAGCATTTAAAGAGGCTGCCTACACCGAGATAGGCGAAATTCTACACGAATTGGACCCTGATCAGATCAAAGCCGACGGTAGCGGAGGTTTTAAGTTCGGACCGTTCCAAAAAGCAGAATTTTTTGAAATATATGAAAAAAAGTTTTATAAATGCAAAAAATGGTTTGACTCAGGACGCTTCATGGAGAAATTCTTAAGAGAATTTGAAAAGAATGCTCAAAAATCGCTCAACTCAGGTATAAGGAGATAACAAAGTGAAAAAATATATTAAAATACTGTTCCTGTGGTTGCTTGCTTTCGGAGTCTGTTCATGTGCATCCCTGCCTCTTGCTCCTCCGGAGTGGAGATACGAAAAAGAGACTATTCAACTTCACTTAAAAGCCGATTTTCAATTAAACCTCCACGAGGGAACGCCTCACACTCTCCTTATATGTGTTTATCAACTCAGAAATCCGAATACTTTCAATCAGCTTGCCGGCGATAATAACGGGCTTTACAAACTTTTGGAATGCGGCCTTTTTGACAGCAGTGTAGCCGGCTCAGAAAGATTAATTATTCATCCCGGGCAAGATTTGACTTTTCGGTTGAACCGAGCCGAGGGCGCAAGATATATAGCCATTGTGGCAGGTTACTATTCGCTTTACAAAGAGAGAATTATACGGTTGTTTGATATTCCGGTGATTATAGAAAAAAAAGGGTGGATTAAGCGGACTAAAATTTTAAAACCAGGCCCCTTAAATATAGAACTTACGTTGGGCCCGAAACAGATTCAATAATATAGACCGTCACATATTAAATTTCACTGCGTTATCGGTCGTCGGCGTATTACAATACCCTTGTGCAATTTAATATGTGACAGTCTATAGATGCAGGCGAAATAACTTCTCCCCATCTCTAACATTATAAAAAAAAGATAAAGAATATGGAAAGACCTCTTTTTTGGCATCAAGGCCTTTTTTTACAACCACAACATTTTCAACTGGAAGATCTTCATTTTCAGTCTCTGTTGACACCTTTTCATAAATTCCTTCAGCCCCACCTATGGGGCGTCGGGAATTTAGAGATCCAGAAAACCGCTCTGGGAAATTTTTCTTTTAATCTCCTGAAAGGTGAATTTTTGTTTCCGGATATGACCTATCTAATTTTCCCGGGCAATTCTCTTATCGAGGCCCGTTCTTTTGATGAAGCCTGGGTGGATGGGGACAAACCTTTTACTGTTTTTATCGGCCTGAAAAAATGGAATGATGCCGGAGAAAATGTTACCGTGCTTTCCAAATTAGAAAACCTTTCAGAAGTGACCACCAGATTTGTGACAACGACCGACCCTGAAGAGATTTCCGACTTACATCAAAGCGGGCCGCCGGCTCAGATTAAGAGGCTTCACTATGTCCTGAAAATATTTTGGGAAACGGAAAAGGATCAAATCGGAGACTATATACTTGTTCCTCTTGCTCAACTGAAAAGATCAGGCGAAGAGATAACGCTTTCCGAAGAGTTTGTTCCTCCCTCCCTTGCCATTTCCGGTTCAGGTCCTCTCGTAAAGGTTGTCAAGGAAATCAGGGACCAGATCGCATCTCGCGGCCACCAGCTTGAATCGTATAAACGTGAAAGGGGGATTCATACAGTCGAATTCGGGACAAGAGATATGGTTTATCTCTTAGCCTTAAGGTCCCTTAATCGCTACATTCCTTCCCTTTTTCATTTTACTGAATCGCAACAAGTTCATCCTTGGACGGTGTATGCCCTCTTAAGAGAGTTGATCGGCGAACTCTCTTCTTTTTCAGAGCAGGTCAATGTGATGGGAGAACTGGAAGACGGAACCCGTCTTCTATCCGGATATGATCATCAAAACCTGTGGAAATGTTTTTCAGGCGCGCAGGCTATAGTTACCCAGCTTTTGGATGAAATTACGGCCGGGCCGGAATATGTGATTCAACTCGTATACGACGGAACCTATTATGCGTGTGATCTGGCCCCAACGATTTTTGAAGGACGAAACCGTTTTTACCTGGTTTTTGAAACCGAAAAGGATCCTGATTTCGTGCTTAAGTCCCTGGAGACAATCGCAAAAATAAGTTCACGAGAATCTTTACCTATTCTTATGGCCCGTGCTCTTCCAGGAGTAAAGCTGCAACACCTTCCAACGCCGCCACAAGAATTGCCCCGTCGGACTTACTCTATTTATTTTCAGATTGACCATCACAGTGATCAATGGGCCCGTGTGCACAAAGATTACAATATTGCTTTGTATTGGGATGCAGCTCCTGAAGATTTAAAGATAGAACTGATGGTTGTGGGGAAAAGTTAGATATGCGATTGACCGATTGTTTTATAGAACTCGTTGCCTACGCGGCATATTTTTTGAAAACAGTGGCCAAAAGACAACCACCCTTTGATCAAGTTAAGGCCGATATTCAACGTCTGATTTCGAAGAGTCAAGAGAGTCTCAATAACGGCGCTTTCTCTCAGGAGGACTACGACCTGGCGCGCTTTGCTATTTTTGCCTGGATTGATGAGGCTATTTTAAACTCTTCGTGGAAAGAAAAACATCTGTGGCAGGGTGAACAACTCCAGCGCTTTTATTATCAGACTGCCGACGCCGGCGAGATTTTTTTTGAACGCTTAAATACTCTTGGTCCCCATCAAAGAGATGTGAGGGAGGTTTATTATCTCTGTCTATCTATAGGTTTTATGGGACGCTATTGCCATGAAGGAGACGAATATCTCCTGGAACAGCTAAAGACATCAAATTTGAAACTTCTTACAGGAAGTTCAGTGGGACTACCTTCTCTTGAAAAAGGAGAGCTTTTTCCGGAAGCATATCCTGTTGAGTCGAGCGAGATGATCTCTCCTAAAGAAAAAAAAACGCTTCTCGACTTTTACGCTTCTTTGTCTTGGAACCCCCGTTCTCCTTTACTCGGTTCTGTATTTGATTTACAGGTTTATTCTAAACAATATCGGAGAAAGTTTATTAAGTAAATGAAGCAGATTCTTTTTAAAATTCTTAAAGTCTTTTTTATTATAGCAGTAATTCTACTGACTATCCTTCTGGTTTTTGGGATCGTACTGAGCCTTGATTGGGCATGGTGGGTAGGATTTTTCATTTTGCTGGGCATTTTAGGCTTAGGGCTGGGTTTGCTTTTTCTAAGAAAGCTATGGCTTAAACGTCGGGAACAGCATTTTGTTGACCAGATCATTGAGCAGGATGACTCCTATCTGAAAACCGTGGACGATAAAGAGAGTGCGCGTTTAAGAGAGCTTCAGGATAGTTGGAAAGAGGCTATTGAGTCTCTTAAGTCTTCTCACTTGAAAAAATATGGCAACCCTCTTTATGTGCTTCCTTGGTATATGGTAATCGGAGAAAGTGGTTCCGGAAAAACCACGGCAATTAAAAGCGCGGGTCTTTCTTCACCGTTTGCGGATGTCAGCCGAACTTCGGGCATTTCCGGGACAAAGAATTGTGATTGGTGGTTTTTTGAACAGGCTATTATTATCGATACAGCCGGCAGGTATGCTATTCCTGTCGATGAAGGCCGTGATAAAGAGGAATGGCAAAAATTCCTCAACCTTTTGGTCAAATACAGAAAAAGAGAATCTCTCAATGGTCTCATTGTTACCATTGCGGCTGATAAATTACTTGGCTCCGGCCCCGAAGCTCTTGAAGAAGATGGTCGAAACATCCGGCGCCGTATTGATGAATTGATGCGGGTTCTCGGTGTAAAGTTTCCGGTATACGTTCTTGTAACCAAATGCGACTTGATTCAAGGTATGACTCAATTTTGTGATCATCTTCCGGATAAAAGCCTTGAACAGGCCATGGGGCTCATGAATCATGATCTGTTAACAGATGTAGTTGCCTTTGTCAACCGTGCCATGCATACAATCGGGGGGCGCTTAAGAGATCTCCGGCTCCTCCTTTTCCATAAGGCCGGGTCCATAGGCGCTGATCCTGGCCTCCTTCTTTTTCCTGAAGAGTTTGAAAAAATGAAATCCGGCTTTGATTCTTTTATTAAAGGGGCTTTTGGGGAAAATCCCTACCAGGAGACTCCAGTTTTAAGAGGTCTTTTCTTTAGCAGCGGACAACAGGAAGGGAGCCCGTACTCACATTTCTTAAAGTCTCTCGGGCTTATTGAAGAGAGAGATGTCTTGCCTGGAACGAATAATGGCTTGTTTCTACATGATTTTTTTGAGCAAATTCTACCTAATGACAGAAATCTGTTTACCCCTACCCAGCGAAGACTTGAATGGAGCCTGCTAACCAGAAATCTTGGCATAGCTTCATGGGTTGCTGTGGCGGTTGCCATTTGTGGTCTGTTGAGCTTTTCATTTGTAAAGAATCTTGGAACCATGAGAGGGATTTCTCATGAGTTTTCAAAACCTCTTATATTACAGGGAGAAGTGTTGACGGATGTCATTATTATGGAACGCTTTAGAGAGGCGCTTCTGAAAGTGGAAGAGGAGAATCGCAACTGGTGGATTCCCAGATTTGGGTTGAATGAAAGTAATAATGTTGAGATTCGACTCAAGGAGAAGTATTGCAAACAGTTTAAAGACGGCTTTCAGATCTCTTTTGACAGACAGATGGGAGAGAGGATAGTAAACTTTTCTGATTCAACTCCTGACGAAGTTATCGGCCAACACATAGTTTACCTCGTAAGGCGCATCAATCTTTTGCGTACCCGTCTGCAAGCTGAAAGCCTTGAAACACTCAAATCCATGCCTCAACCTTCTTATGAACCTATCGTCTTAATGACAGATCAAAAGATTATACCTGAGATAAGAAAGCAATTTGCCGACCAGTATCTTTATAATGTGGTCTGGCAAACCGATTCGAGCAGCCTTAATCAGGAAATGAATAATTTGCATGCATGGTTAAAGCATATATTGACTTTAAAGGGCGTCGATCTCGGGTGGTTTGCCACCTGGGTTAACTCAAATGAATCTCTGTCGTATGTGACCCTGGAAGATTTCTGGGGAGGCAGTTTATCAGCTTTACGTCAAACGAGTGTACCTTCTGTCTTCACCCTTAAAGGGAAAAAGCAAATTGATTCGTTTCTTAATGAAATGGAATCCGCTCTTGTCGATCCTCTTATTATAGCAGGTCAAAAACTTGAATTTCAAACCTTGTACAGGAAGGCTTATTTTCAAGCCTGGCACAATTTTGGGCTTGTTTTTCCAGAAGGCGTTAAAAGGCTTCAAGGGAGAGAAGAGCGGCGTCAGTTAGCGGCAAGAATGGCAATCAATCAAGGTCCGTATTTTGCTGTTTTGAACAAAATGGCGATTGAGCTGAAACCTTTAACAATAGACCATGATGTGCCTTCATGGGTTGAGCGTATTTACGAGTTTCAATCCACTAAAGCCAAAGCGGCCAAGCTGGAGATCGGAAGCAAGGGGGGCTTGGCAAAGGTTGCAGACAAAGGAAAAACCATTATTTCCAGATTAGAAAAAAAGATCGGCAAAGTCGATGGCAAAAAAACTCTGGAGTCCCTGTTATTAGCCGCAAAGGCATTTCGAGAATATCAAAACGCTCTGGCCGAGGTTATGCCGGCGGCTGCTTCAAAAACAGTGGCTTACCATATGGCCGCCCAGGCTTTCAATGAAGATACAGTCACCAGCAAGTCTCCTTTTTTTGTGGCCCGCATGGCATATGACAAGCTCAGTGCTTCTATGGCCGGCAAGTCGACCGGCAATGACAAGATTTTCTGGAAACTGGTAATCGGCCCTCTCGATTATTTATGGAACTTTGTTTGTTCGGAAACTGCCTGCCATCTCCAGGACCTTTGGGAAAAGGAAGTTTTGGTGGAAATTCAAGGAGTGTCTGATCAAAAGGCTTTAGAGCAGATCCTTTTAGGACATGATGGTTATGCTGTAAAATTTGTGAATGGGCCGGCCGCGCCATTCGTCAGCAGAAGTACGCAAAAAGGTTATTATGCAAAACAGGTGCTGGACCGGAGGATACTTTTCGATTCCTACTTTTTTTCCTTCTTAACGAAAGGGGCTAAGGTCGTAAAACTTGTGAAAGCCAATTACACCGTCTCAATCAGAGGGCTACCCACTGATATCAATCCGGAAGCCCAAATAAGACCCCATGCAACCAGTCTTGAGCTTCAGTGCGCGGACAAAGCCCAAAAGCTGATTAATCTCAACTATCCTGTAAGAAAGACTTTTAACTGGTCACCCGAGACCTGTAGGGATGTCATTTTTCAGATTGAGGTAGGAAACCTCGTTTTGACCAAAAAGTATACAGGTTATCGAGCATTCGCTAAGTTTTTAAAAGATTTTATCGATGGGCAACGGACTTTTTATCCTAAAGAATTCCCCAGGCATAAGGCGGCCCTCAAACGTTTGGGAATCAGATATATCAAAATAAATTATCAGTTTAATGGTAACCGGCCGATTATAAAACTCCTCACAAGTGCTCCTGGAAGAGCGCCAAGGAATATCGTAAAATGCTGGGATTAGTAAAATCTAAGCGCTCCTGGAACTGGGCCGCGTGGGGTAAGCATCCAGTGGCCAGAGACTATTTCAGAGTTGGTTCTCAAGCTCCACTTTTGAAGGCGTTTTCTGATTGGGTTGAAAAAGGTTATCATATGTTAGGCTCAAAACGCAACTATTCTTCAAATCTCTATTCATGGCGTTTTTGGGCCAGAGGCTCTGAGAAAGATAACATTGTTTGTGGTGTCGGAAGGGACAGTAGTGACAGTCTTGGCCGCTCATACCCTTTACTGATTATCGGAACCGGTCCTCTGCAAAAATGGGAGGATCACTGGGACCTTTTACCCCTTGCCTGTGAAGAGACCTGGAGTAATATAGAGCATCTAACCACAAAAAGATTCCTGGATTTTAAACAAATGGAAGATGGAGTCCGAATCATAAAGCCGCCTTATCCCAACTGGTCGGACTTTACAAATCAAAGAGGCAGCCAATTTGAGTATTCTTCCAATAACAGTTTATTTCACCAGGATCTTAGAGGCATAAAAGAGAGTGTCGATAGCTTGACAAAAAAGACTGAATTTTTTGTTCCGCTCGACAGTGTATCGTCCAATGATCCGATTAGATTGGCAGGTCTATGGCATTCCTTTTTGAAGTCACGTATCCGGGAGATTCCGAATGCAGTCTTTTTTGGCGGGACCCTGGATGATATTTATTTAGCGGTCTTTAAAAGACCTATAGTGCCGGCTGATTTTGTTCGGTTGTGGTCTGGTAAGCTGATAAGCGGAGTAGAGATATCCGGCGCTCCCCGTTCCTTATGAGGTTTTATAGATGACCTCGGAAAAACGCAAGTAAGGAACTCTTCAAAAAGGATACTCTAATGCCGCGTATTCTTGATAACATAGAAAAAAGCCTTCTTCCCGCTCTCCAGAAAACCCTTGAATTATCAGATCGTGCGGACTTTTGTGTGGGATATTTCAACCTCCGCGGCTGGAAGGAATTAGATTCATACATCGAAACATGGTCTGGTGGGGAAGATCATTGCTGTCGCCTTCTCGTATGAATGCAGAAATTGCCTCAGGATGAATTGCGGCAGGTAATGAGGCTTTCAAGAGCCGATAGCGGCATGGATAATCAGACGGCAATTCGTCTCAAGAAAGAATTAGCCGGGGAGTTCAGGGATCAACTGACCGTCGGCGCGCCTACAAACAAAGACGAAATCGGTCTGCGCCGGCTTTCCGCCTAGATTAAAGCAAAAA
>Ga0255387_10016_pt2 | contig 15099 bp, 15 predicted proteins | sample ANMaggSSYBR01J12_FD_182104 | JGI IMG/M metagenome (GOLD analysis project Ga0255387, IMG submission 182104) | Sediment cell enrichment communities from methane seep in Santa Monica Basin, California, United Staets - ANME aggregate JGI... | ecosystem: Environmental > Aquatic > Marine > Cold seeps >...
AATAATGAAATAGAGAACATAATGAAGATTTCATTAAATGTAGGGCAAAATGGTGATGTAAATCTCTGCTTTATTGACTCTGTTAAATCAGACGAAGATCTCTATTCCCTGCAAATAACCGAATCAGCATATCCGAATAAGGGTGAATTATTGTATAGTAAACAGGGTCTCTGGTTATCAATGTTCACCAGGCATATGGATGAAACTTCCATAATGGAAATCGAGATCGAAGATTAATTAAAATCTTCCATCCCCCCCTATCTTTTTTTGCATTAAGTACAACTTGCTCCAGCTTTCCTGTCTATCCGGTTACATGAATAGTCTGGGCTCTTTTATCCAGCAGCTTAAATAATGAAAATTTAACCTCGCGATCTTGAAGGGATCCAATTAAATTCTATGTGATGTGTGTGATTGACTTTGCCATAATCATGTGGTCAAAATCTGACCGGCACATGCTGGTGGATAGTCGGTTACTGAGAATTCTATCAATTCCGATTCGGCAGGCATATCTTCCAAGTTTTTATCTGGTTTGTGCATAATTGAGTGTCAGATGCGGCGCAAGGACAGGAAGTTATGGATGCGGGACATGGCAGCTTAGAGAATGGTAAGGCTGTTTGACTGGACAGAGAATCCTTTGATAATGACCCTGGCTTAAGCAAACGGTATGTTTTTTTAGCTCACAGGACAGGTATGCACCACCGAGTCCGGTTGCTATCCCATCTTAAGCGCAAGGTGTGGAAAGGATGCGGCACCTATTTGGTCCTGGGTACAAGTTGCAGGATTAGAATAATAGGCAGTCGAGTGATTATTACATGTTTGGATTATGGTAAAAGTTCACGAAGACCGTTCTAACTTGTACAAAAATTAATTCTATTTCTCAATTTATTTCGCATCAAATTCTCAATAACCTATTTATACTAATATGACGTACTCATCATTATGATAATGCTAATAATGAGGTATCCAGCATTACCAGATGACAATCATAAAATGAAAAAAAGGTGGTCAAAATGAAAATAACGCATGTTCAATCGGTCTTGCCAGAAGAGGATATTATTACGTTGAAAATAAAAACGGGCGAATCTTCCACGAAGGAAGCCATTTCAAAAGCAGTATATCATTACCTCGATTGTCAGTTTGTAGAATAAATATTAGTATACAAAGTTGGTGAATAAAATGAAATCCAGTTTAAGATATATGGCAGCGGCTCCAATGGAGATTGGAGGAAATACTGAACTTGAAAAGATGGTGAAGATCACGCTGAATGTAGGGAAAGACGGTGATGTAAATCTCTGCTTTGTTGACTCTGTTAAATCGGATGAGGATATCTATTCCCAGGAAATAACCGAATCAGCATATCCAAATGAGGGTGAATTATTGTACAGCAAACAGGGTCTCTGGCTATCAATGTTCACCAGGCACATGGAAGATACTTCCATAATGGAAGTCGAAATTGAAGAATAACGATTATCCTTTCTCTTACAGGCTGCCCCAAAACTAAAAGCATGTGTACAAATCAAATGATATCTATTTTGGTTTTGGGACAGCTTGTTTATCTCTTTTTTTTACATTAAGTACAACTTGCTCCAGCTTTCTCGTAATATATGATCTATAAGATCAAGTACTCAAGTTAATCCGACCGAAGGGGGGATTTTCTTGTTTACCTGGTTACATCGGTTAATTAATATAGATTAAATCCTATGTGATGAGTATGACAGACGTTGCCATGATCATGGGCTCAGAATCTGACCGGCACATTGCCAAAGGCGCTATAGAAATATTGGAAAATGACAACATAGAGTACGACCTACAGGTAATTTCAGCACACCGAAATCCGGAAGAATTGGATAAATACCTGAAAAATTCAGATGCTGATATTTTCATTGCCATTGCCGGCCTTTCGGCAGCCCTTCCCGGGGTGATTGCCTCCAGGACCTCAAAAGTGGTTATCGGCGTGCCTGTAAGCAGCAAACTTGGAGGTCTTGATGCACTGCTCTCGACCATCCAGATGCCTAAAGGTGTGCCTGTTGCCAGTGTAGGGATCGATAATGGGGTCAATGCTGCACTGCTGGCTATCAGGATACTGAATTTGAGAAAATAGAATAACATCAAACGTTGCAGTATAACACACCTTTAACAAGCCAATCTATTTAATAAGTCAAATATTTCAACGGCACACCCAATCGCAACCGAGCTGTGGGGTATGGTTATTAAGATCAACAGCAATAACGCTAATTTCGTTGATTTTCCACACTAAGGCACAACTTGCATCAAGATCCCCTGTGGAAATACACTATCAATCCAGCAAATTACGGCAAGTGTAGAGACCTACCAGTCATTTGGAGTTGAGTAAATAATACAGTGAAACAAAAAATCAAATGTTACAGGTTTGATTTTTATTTCTAATGTTAATATAGTTGTAACTATTCAGCCTTCCTTTAGACCGGATGCCGATGACGAAAATCAGCTTATTTGTGTCTACGGCGATACATTTTTTAGTTTTTAATACTGAGTCTAAGTCCATCGATTCCAAAGGCATTTGACAATTGTGTGCAATTATCTATTTGTGGACTATTCAGTCTACCGATAACGTTTATGTATGGCTGAATAGTTACCCAAAAATTGAACTAATTCTATTGAGATTAATGACCGTGTAGCCATAGATATAAAATAAACACTGAACATATGTCTTCATAATGTGTACATTTTTACTGTAAACCTCATGCACCCTTGAGATGCCCCGGATTTGAATGTTAGCGAAATCCGGGGTTTGTGACATCCTACATCCATCTGCAGTCAAAAACTTTATAAAATCCTTGAAAGCAAAATAATTTTAAATCAATCAATCATCAACCAATCCAGTGATCTATTATGCAAACTTCACCACCCACCAAAAAAGTCCGCGCTTCCATTGGCACGCTCGGAGTGCTCGGTATGGAACTCGTGCTAATGGATGCACCGCCTACGACTGCGTACCTGCAGATATACACCGATGAGCGCTGTCAGGCAAACTGTCGCTTCTGCTCGCAGGCGGCGGGTGCCAATGGGGATATGAAACAGATCGCACGCGGACAGTATATCCCATCAGACCTTGACGAAGTGGTGCGAAGACTCGGGATCGCATACGAGCGCGGCTACCTCAGGCGTGCGTGCATCCAGACCGCTATGTATGCCAAGATGTGGCAGGATACGACGTACCTCATCAGCCGCATTCGGGAAAAAAGCCAGATCCCGATATCGCTATCCGTATTTCCGTTAAGTGATGAAAAATACGCTGCATTAAAGGACATGGGCGTTAATGAACTGGTGGTCCCGCTGGATGCGTGCAGTCCTGAGCTGTTTAGCAGGATCAAAGGCAAAGAGGCAGATAGTATCTATAACTGGGATACCCACCTTGACGGGATCAGGCGTGCAGTTCGTATCTTTGGCAGGGGATCGGTGGGCACGCATCTTATCATCGGCATGGGAGAGAGTGCCAGGGATGCGCTCGGGGTAGTAGATAAACTGCACGCAGATGGTGTTTATTCAGCACTTTTCGCATACACGCATCTGCCCGGAACCCGGAATGTGACTTCAAACCTGAATGTCAATCACTATCGCACGGTGCAGTTAGGTGCATACCTGATCCGCGAAGGGTTGGCATCTTTTGCAGATATTACTTTCAGGGACGGGAAGGTGGTAGATTTTGGGATATCCCATGCCGGGATATTGCGATATGTGGAGGTAGGGGATGCATTCAAGACAACAGGGTGCCCTGACTGCAACCGCCCGTATGCCACAGAGACGCACCAGGAGACGTTCAATTTCCCAATTGACCCTGATGCGGATGAGATCAAGATGATAAAAGAGCAGCTTGGAATCATGGAATAGAATCAATTGTGAAAGCTTTAAACCAATAGACATAAATTATTTTCTCAATCATCGTAAAAATTCAGTGTAATCTGTATCATCTGATGAAAATGATCGCCACAGAGCGCACAGAGGACACAGAGAGGAAATACTCTGTGCTCTCTGTGCTCTCTGTGTCCTCTGTGTCCTCTGTGTCCTCTGTGGCAGAATTGAATGACCAGTAGTGTAATGAATGGAATAGTGAAATAGTGGAGAGACGACGAATGACAGCATCAGACAGCGGTGTGTATCTTGACCGTGTTACGGAAAAAATAAAAGGTATGGATATTAGCGACGCAGCAAAAAAAGAGATGCTGAGATCCTTTAAGATCAGGCTGGACTCATTTTCAAACAACATCCTCTTTTTCAACGAACCATTCACCCCGGTCTCAGTCACTGGCACCGACTGTGAATTGAACTGCAAACACTGCGAAAAACACTATCTGGAACACATGCTTGACGGCAGTGGCGGTAAACTCCGTGCCGCAGTTATAGATCTTGCAAAGAGGGGACGCAGCGGGGTCCTGCTCTCAGGCGGCAGCAAACTTGACGGCTCGGTTCCTACATACGAACTTTCAGATGAGATCATGCAGATCAAAGATGACACTCATCTGAAAATGAGCGCCCATACTGGCATTATCAATCAGGAGCAGGCTTTATCCCTGTCCACATGGCTGGATATGGCACTCGTTGACTGCATCGGGAGCGATGCCGTAATCTCAGGGATTCTGGGTTTGCCTAATACGGTAAGCGACTACGAGAACACGCTCAGGTTTCTTACCGATGCAGGGATACCCATAGCACCGCATATCATTGCAGGATTGAACAACGGGGCGCTTGACTGCGAGTTCAGGGCGATTGAGATGGTTAAGAAATACGATCCGGACGTAGTCGTGATAGTGGTCTTTATTCCCACAAAGAACACTGCATGTGCAAGTGCACTGCCTCCTGCGCTTGAGGATGTAATATCGGTGATCGCAAAGGCGAGGCAGGAATTCCCGCAAACACCCTTATCCTTAAGCTGCGTGCGCCCTGGCGGCAGGTACCGCTCCCGGCTCGATGAATGTGCAATATTGAGCGGCATAGACAGGATCGCAGTCCCAAGCCGGAGCGCGTATCAATTGTGCGCTGAGATCGGGCTGGATATCCATGAGGTCGATAATATGTGCTGTTCGTACCCACTTCAAATCAAAGGGCAAAAATAATAGCCACAGAGAACACAGAGAGCACAGAGGATTTCTTCTCTGTGTCCTCTGTGCTCTCTGTGGCAGATAAATATAAACAATGATTTATACAAATTTTATTACCCGACTTTTTGAAAGGGATACTGCTGTTCCTATAATGTGGGGTTGGAAGAGGGGGATTTAATGAAACTCGCAGCTTCATATCAAAACATCGAACTAATGGCGCCGGATGACGTTGCACTCTCGTTTTTCAAAAGCCCGTTTGCGGCACACGACACAGGCAGTGCAGTGGATATCGCATACGGCAACTTCGGTTCGGTTGCGTGCTCACCTGTTGACGGGGAAGTTGTGGATATCAGGGAATTCGATACACCCACACCCTTCAAGGACCGCGATTTCAAGGAATACTTAACTGCGATTCGCTGCAAGGGATTTATTGTAAAGATCATGCATGTGAAGCCGTATGTGGAAATAGGGGACCGCGTGCGCACAGGTGAAGAGTTTGGCACATTCATCAGAAGCGGTTACTACTATTTCTGGAACTTCTCCCACATGCATGTTGAAGTGCGCACGCCTGACGATTATGTGCGGGCGAGCAATAACATGCCGCTTGATGTGCCTGTCGGTGCGGTGAAAAAAGTTGGTGGCGGCATGGCTGAAGATGGTAATGTCTTTGGTTTTACAGGTGAGGTAGTGTTTTCCGATAAGCGATATGCACTTATCGACTGCCTGGATCACAGTTGCAGCGGCGCTATCAATGGTTATGCTGTTCATGGTTACCTGCTTGATGGATTCATCCCGACTGGTGAGCACACCCTGCACAGGTTCGCTTTGATAGGGGAAAGCCGGACTGCGCCACCGTTTGACACCTTTAAAAGCAGTGGGAACTGGCACATGGTATATTCATCCAGCGTGGGTTTAAGGGTATCAGATGGAAAAAACCACATAGTTGATGCTGCTGGGGTATCGTTTATCTTATTTTTCGGTAAGCCTTTAATAAAATTAATTCCTACTCGGTATGGTGAATACCTGCCGCAGTGTGGTGAGACGCTTAGCATTCAAATCGAAACAAAAAAATGATGGTGTAGTAAGTAAAAGAGAAAAGTAAGAGGCTAATTCATGAAAGTTGAAGATTTTGAGTTCCCTGAAGATAGATTGTATTTAAAAACACATGTATGGGTAAAGCCTCATGAGGACAGGTTTCAGCTCGGTATCACAGAACTTGGGCAGTCGCTTTCAAAAGAGATCGTACACATCGACCTGCCTGAAGTCGGCGAGGTGATTCCGAAGGATGACTTGATAATCGCATACGAGACCATCAAAGCTGTATCGCAGATATCGCTTCCGTTTGAGTCTACTGTTGTGAGCGTCAATGAGGATCTCTGGGATGACCCGAACATTATTAACAGCGACCCATATAATATCATCATGGTCGAGGTCAAGGGTGATCATGAGGGCACCGGCTTGATGAGTGCCAGTGATGCGGCTGCGTATTACGGTGAATTGATAGCAAAAGAGCGGGAACGCTATGCAGGATATTGATCACGTACATATGAAAACATAACAATGATCTATCTATAGAAAAGGAGGATAATTCAATGGAGATCGAAGGATACAAAATGCCTGAAGACCTGTATTATACTAAAGACCATGTCTGGGCAAAGGTTGAGGATGACGGAAATGTGAGAGCAGGAATGGATGCATTCGGCGCCACCGCTGTCGGAACGATTGAGTTTATCGACCTTCCGATGGAAGAAGATGAATTCGAAGCCGGTGAAGCATTCGGGTCACTGGAATCAGCAAAATGGGTTGGCGGGCTTACTATGCCTGTTAGCGGTACAATTGTTGAGGTGAACGAAGATATCGAAGACGACCTTGAACTGATGGCAGCAGACCCATATGAAGAAGCCTGGCTGATTGTGATCGAGCCGTCCGATCTGGAGAATGATCTGGAAAAACTCGTGCATGGGGATGATATTAAACCATGGTTTGAAGAAGATCTTGCATCAAGATGATGGGCAGATCTCCTTAATTTTTTGTATTTGTTTAGCTACTGGATATGCTACCAATAGGCTATATTAATCAAATTTAGCTGGAAATTTCCACCATTCATAAATTTGAATGTAATCATACTACCTACCAAAATTGATTTAATAAAATTAATAAGCAATAATGTTTAAAAAACCAAGTTATGATAGACAGCGAAAAAGATGAAAAAGAAATTCGCAAACAGATAGAAAAGATATTTAAGGATAAAGTAGTCAAAAATGTTAAAAATGATGTTTCAATTGTTAAAAGTAATTTTGTTAAATTTGCACAAACAGGTCTGGAACTTGTTGTTTATACATTGATGTTTATAGTATACATGGGATTGTTAATCGAACACTTCAGTTGGTCATTTTTGATTCTAAGTATAGTTTTCATCTTCTTACTTTATTTATTTTTTGAATATTACAAAAATGTTAATCAACAAATTATTAATAATCCCAACAGTGTGGAAAAAGCTATGAGTAACAAACCTAATATGAAAAACATTTGTAACTATTCAGCCTTCCTTTAGACCGGATGCCGATGACGAAAATCAGCTTATTTGTGTCTATGGCGATACATTTTTTAGTTTTTAATACTGAGTCTACGTCCATCGATTCCAAAGGCATTTGACAATTGTGTGCAATTATCTATTTGTGGACTATTCAGTCTACCGATAACGTTTATGTATGGCTGAATAGTTACAAACATTTTTACATTTTCAAGGGTGATTAAAGGTTTTATGATTATATTCTATTTGCTTTTTTTCCACATGTTATTCAGCAGTTATATTACAGATTTGTCATATTATTTTCAAAATCCTGAAATAGATATAGTATCCCCTCAATCCGGTGAAATAATAAATTTTGATTCTGAAAATTGTTACTGTGAAATATATGGTAATTCAAATGGAATAGTAAATAATCAATTTGTACATTTATTATTTTTAGGTCGGAGAATAGACAGCAATCAAAAAGAAGAAGAATGGTTTTTTTTAGAAAATTATTATAAAAATGGTGACCCTTATACACTATATACTGATGGAAATTGGAGTTGTCGATTTCTGATTGATGATTTTTATACAGAATGGATTAACGAGACAGCCGTCATTAAGTCTCCTAATAATTCTTCTAATAACATTTCAACTCATTTTGAATTTGCTGTTGTTGTTTTAAAACAACCATTAGTACCTTCCATATTGGCGAGATTAGCAACAAATCCAGTTCTATTAATGATTTTGAACATTGATAATTTTGAAAATATTGAATGGCTGGAAAATATATTTCTAGGACATACTAATACTTTTTATTATTTTAATTTTTTCGATTCTTATGATTTCATATCTTTCAACCATTATAATGAATTTACTTTTATTCCAAAAAAAGTAGCTGATGCACATGTAATAATTGAACCAAAAATTGCTACAAACATTGTTGTCAACTGGCGGTATAGAAATCCCCACCAATATACTAGTCCATACGCATTCGATGATGTATACGCAATCGATCTGGGGGCGTGTCCCCCTACTAATTGACAATATTAAAATAATTCAAATGTAATCCCCTCTGTGGGGGATATGAATGGATTTAGAACTAGATTTATCAGAATTTTATTGTGGCTCTTCCTGCGTTTCAAGTTGGTAGATCAAGAGTAAACTGAGCATACTTGTTTAACTGTTTAATTCGCCATCAATAGAACATATTGATTAAATTTAGTGTTCACATATAATTTCACAAGGTTATACACATGTCATCGTTTTTTTAAATCCGAAAACTTCAACCAACTGTTAAATTAGACTACCAACTAGAAACACAGGAAGAGCCTATTAGCTTTACAGCCTGTAATTCCATTTCTCTGATTCGTACTTAGGTAACAGTTCCTGCGCCATCTTTTCCTCGCTCTCGCTTGGTTTTGAATCGATCAGTTCGACACCATTTATCTCCCCGAATTTGCGCCGTATCACTTTCTTGACCTCTCCCATATCCACTTTTTCCGGGAGTTCCTTATCCATCCATGTCATCCCTTCCTCAATAGAAGCAACCTGCTTATCGCTTATCTTCTCAAGCGGGATATTTGTGAGGCGAAGCATTTCCTTTATATCGAAATCCAGTAGCAATGTACCGTGCTGGAGTAATTTGCCGCTCCACCTGGTCTGTGCATTTCCAGATATCTTCTTGCCGTCAACAATAATGTCGTTTATGGGTCTGAAAGCCGCATTCAAGCCGTACTCGCGCAGGGTCTCTATAAGCATGCCGAGTATCTGGTGGTACGAATCCGTAACATCGATCGGGGACCGTTTATCGTCTACTGTTCCGATAACACCGTAGTTGATCTGCCGTCCCCGATCATCTGAAAACGCGAAACCACCACCGCTTGTGCGCCGCACGATCGTGTAATCCTTGCACCGCTCAAGGTTCAGTTCCACATCAGCCTTCTGGAAATATCCAAGGATGATGGATTTTGTGGGGTCCCAGAATATCAGGGTGTTTCCCTCATCGCATTTCAGGATGGCTTCGTTCATTGCCATCATATACCTTATGTTAACCTTTCCAAAATCAATGACCCGCCATTCTTCCATTTAACCACCAGCTTTCTTTTATAGTCAGGAACATAATATTCATTACTTATCATATGACCACTTTGCGCTCTTTGCGTACTTTGCGGTGATAAATAATAGTGGTGGGAAGACATTATTTTCAAATATATTGCCACCGCAAAGAGCGCAAAGTTCGCAAAGAGTAAGTTTAATTTGTTTGGTTTTTAACTATAAGTGTATGATTGTATAACAAAGTTTCCTATTCTCGATTCCATCTTTTTATCTTAAGGCTGAACAAGACTATCTCTTCATCTTGCGTATAGCGAACTCGCATGCCTTTGAAAGAGGATCATAGGTCTCAGACACAGCAGGACAGTACGCAAATTCTGCTTCATAGAGATCGTGCATATCCATATTACCTTTTATCGCAAGCGATATCAAATTCACCCGCGATGCCGCACCTTCTTCACCGACTGCCTGACCGCCTATGATCCTACCGGTTCTGGCATCTGCCAGGACCTTGACTGTGATTTCCTTTGCCCCCGGATACCACTCAGGTCTGGTTAAGCCGCTTGCCTTTCCTGCGACAACCTCGTATCCCGCAGATTTTGCAAAGAACTGGTTAAAACCTGTTGCTGCAACTTCCATGGAACCAATAACTGAAACAAAGGTCGTAAGAGACCCATCGTACGTCTCATATCCGCCAGCCGCATTCGCTCCTGCCGCAATCCCCTGGCGGTATGCAGTTGTTGCAAGCTGCGACATCCAGGGTTTGTGGTTTATCGGGCTTACGGTCTCTACACAGTCACCTGCTGCGTATATCCTGGCAATGCTTGTCTCCATTTTTGCATTTGTCTTAATACCCCAGTTTCCAGGTTCGCATCCCGCATCCTTTGCCAGGTCCCAGCTGGCACGTACACCGGATGCCATGATAACCATATCAGCAGGGATGCTTTTACCATTTACAGTTACAGATGTTACCCCATCATCACCGGAAACCTTCTCAACAGTGGCATTCATCATGAGCTTGATGCCGGATTTCTTTAAGGATTTCTCAAGGACCCTTGCAATATCAGGGTCGATCGCCCGCGGGAATGCATGGGGCAGCATCTCCACAATGGTCACATCAATATTATGTGCTGCAATTGCGGCTGCAGTTTCAAGACCAATCGCACCCGCGCCGACTACAACAGCATGGGAAACGTCTTTTGAGTAATCAACGATCTGTTTTGCATTTTCGGGGTTGCTTACCACAAATACTCCCCTGTTCAACAGTTCATGTGCACCCGGGATCGGAGGTATGAATGGAAAACATCCTGTTGCGATTATTACCGAGTCGTAGGGAATAGTTTTTTCTTCACTTGTTTCAATATCCACAGCAGTTACGACCTTATTCCCGGGATCGATGGACACTGCCCTGTGCTTCAAAAGTTTGACCATGTTCATTTTTTCCAGTGGAAGGCTGTGTATAAGTTCATCGAACTCATCGATTACACCCTCCATCACAAAAGGCAGCCCGCACGGTGAAAACATGTCGTACTCCTTCTGGTCGATGATCGTTATCTGCGCATCAGGATTTACTTTCTTTGCAGTCTTTGCGGCGATAAAGCCGCTTACGCCAAGACCGATTATCACGATTTTAGTGGCTTTCATATTAGTGTAGTTCTCCCATATTCCTACTGTCAAATTTGCTTTAAAATTTCCGGACGATATATTATATTTTGTGTAACAAAGTGTCTTCAGTTTTTAGAGTCTTTGTTAATCCCGTCTATGCGGTATAGATAACCTGTCAGCTTATTAGTAATACTTTTTATTTTCTTCTGGTCTTTTGAACTATAACGAACCGCAGATGCATGCAGATATGGTTTTGCTGGATTCTGGTTTGTGGATTGTGGATTTGCGCGCAAGCGGCGCGTTCCATCATAACAGATAAAATCCTACCAGAATATAGGTTCAGAGTTTCCAGGTAGATCCGTCCGGGAAAGTGAACGGTAAACAGTTCACTATTCCATCAAATTGAACTGTTCACAGTAACACTTTAAAGGATATTGAACTCCCTCTGGATATTTTTCAAGAACTCAAATGTAAATATAATATTGGAAGCAAAAAAAGAAAAAAAAGAACCAGTAGAAACCCTACTGGTTCAATATAGCTTCTGCCTCTTCCCTGTATGCATCCATCACGTATGGAATGCCCGAAACCTTCGCAGCCTCCTCGGTCAGTCACATCACATCTTTCCTTGAGATGGTAGACAGGTTAAAGTTCCTGCTGCCAGCCATCAACTGCTGCAGTCCGGTCCTGGTCTTCTGGCAGTAACTGTAGATACCCAGGGCTCCCAGCGGTATGTCCTTCACATCGCTGCCGAACCTGTCAACAAGTTCCTCATAATGCACAAATATCTCTTCGACCCTGCGCCCGTACTGGGACACTGTCTTGGGCAGGTCGTCCTCTTCGATCCATTTAGCGATGTTCTTACCCACCATGCCTGGTATCATCAGTCCGCGACCCATGCAGACTGCTTTCACATCAGGTGCGCCCATTGCGATGCCCTTGAATACGCCGTCCTCGCTTGAGAAACCGCCAGCCATTGCAGGATCAGTTACTCTTTTGCCCCGTGCCTTGAGCATTTCAGCGAACTCATATACCTGGCTATTTACAATAAGAAGAAACATCCGGGCATAAAATGCGTTTGATGAATCTCGATTAATTTAAATAAATTTACTGAAAGTATTGATAAAAGTTAAAATGTGCAATACCCTGATTTACACAATCTTTTTAACCCATTCCTCCCATTTTAAGCACCTAGTATGAAAGCAATACTAGGATTAGAAGACGGCACAATTGTGAAGGGCGTTGGTTTTGGTGCCGCCGGAACTGCTGTTTGCGGGGAACTTGTTTTTACAACTCAATATACCGGATACGAAGAGGCACTTACCGACCCTTCATATGCCGGCCAGATACTGATGTTCACCTACCCCCTCATCGGCAATTACGGTGTAAGCGGCAAGACCTTCCAGTCAGACGGCATGAAGGCAGAGGCCCTGGTGGTCAGGGAGGCATGTGACCATCCATCCCACCACCTGTCAGGGCGCTCCATTTTTGATTTTGCAAAAGAAGAAGACCGGCCCGGTATCGCAGGTGTGGATACCAGGATGCTGACCATCAAGACCAGAGATACCGGCGCTATGCGGGCATGCCTGCTCACAGACAGCGACGATGGTGTGGAAGCAGTGCGACTGGCAAGACAGCATCCGAAGATATCTGACCAACACGACCTGATAGACAGGGTGACCTGCCCCGCCCCCTACCATATTGAAGCAACCGGCAAGGACAAGCCTCATTTCGTGGTCATCGACCTTGGCATAAAGACCAACATGATAAAGAGCCTGCAGCAGCGGGGTGTAGGTATTACCGTAGTACCTGCAAGTACTCCGCCTGACTATATTACTGAACAAAAACCTGATGCCATATTCGTATCAAACGGCCCGGGCGACCCGGAAAAGGCAGGCACTGCCATTGATGTTGTAAAACACATGATGGGAGAAGTACCCATCTACGGCATCTGCTTTGGCAACCAGATCATATCCCTGGCGCTGGGAGCCAGCACCTACAAGCTGAAGTTCGGGCACCGGGGTGCCAACCAGCCTGTAAAGGACCTGAACACAAATACTGTATACATCACTTCCCAGAATCACGGATTTGCAGTGGATGCCGGTTCCCTGGATGCGGCAGAGGCGCATATCACCCACCTGAACATCAACGATAATACAGTGGAAGGTATCGCCCATGACTACCTGGATATCATGAGCGTACAGTTCCATCCCGAGGCCAGCCCCGGTCCCTGGGACACTGAAAAATGGTTCTTTGATACCATAGTGAAAAGGGTGATGAAATAATGTCCCGTAATCCTCATATTAATAAAGTACTGCTGATAGGCAGCGGTCCTATCATGATAGGGCAGGCGGCCGAGTTTGATTTTAGCGGCAGCCAGGCATGCCGTTCATTGAGAGAAGAAGGTGTGAGCGTAGTACTCATTAACTCCAATCCTGCCACTATCATGACCGACCCGGAAATGGCAGATGTAGTATATATCGAACCCATCAAACCCGAGATCGTGGAACGTATCATCGAAAAGGAGCGGCCGGACGGAGTGATAGCGGGACTGGGCGGCCAGACCGGACTAAACGTCGTAAGTGAACTGGCCGGGATGGGCGTACTTGAGAAATACAATGTCAAACTTTATGGCACACCCTTAAAAGCCATACAGGATACCGAGGATCGGGACCTGTTCAAACAGGCCATGCAGCGTATCGGTGAGCCTGTACCCCGCAGCAAGGCCGTGAACACCATTGAGGATGCAGTTGCAATGATCGAACAACTGGGCCTGCCACTTGTCATCAGGCCGGCCTATACCCTGGGCGGGGCCGGCAGTGGAATTGCCAGGACAAAGGAAGAACTCATCTCGATCACTGAACTGGGCCTGAAACGCAGCCGGATCACCCAGGTACTCATCGAGGAGGGGATTATGGGCTGGAAAGAGTTCGAGTACGAGGTGATGCGTGATGCCAATGATACCTGTATCGTGATATGCAACATGGAGAATATCGACCCCATGGGTATCCATACAGGAGAGAGCATTGTGGTCACTCCCAGCCAGACCCTGTCGGACAGGGACCACCAGATGCTGCGCAGTGCCAGTATCAATATCATAAGAAGCCTGTCAATCGAAGGCGGGTGCAATATCCAGTTTGCAGTGAAGGACAGCGAATACAGGATCGTGGAAGTCAACCCAAGGGTGAGCCGCTCCTCTGCACTGGCCAGCAAAGCCACCGGGTACCCCATAGCCAGGGTGACCGCAAAGATCGCCATTGGCATGACCCTGGACGAGATACCCAATGATGTTACCAAAAAGACGCCTGCGTCCTTTGAGCCCACTGTGGACTATACCGTGGTCAAGATACCCAGGTGGCCCTTTGATAAGTTCGTGACCGCAGATAAGACCCTGACCACGGCTATGAAGAGCACGGGAGAGGTCATGGCTATCGGACGCACCATTGAAGAAGCTATGAAAAAGGCTATCCGCAGCCTTGACGTGGATATGTATTTCGGGTTCAGGGAGTGGGACCGTGAAGAGGTAACTGACCTGCTGACGACCCCTACCCATGAGCGGTTGTTTGCCATTTACCATGGTATGAGGACCGGATTTTCAATTGATGAGATATCAGGCATCACATCTATCGACCCGTTCTTCCTGGAAAAGATACACAATATGATCCGGATGGAAGATACCCTGCGCTCGGAGTTGACCAGGGAGACCCTGTACCGTGCCAAGCGAATGGGGTTCACAGATGAGGAGATAGGCAAACTCACAGGCAGGACAAGGGAAGATATCAATGACATGCGCAGGCAGATGAGGATCATTACCACCTATAAAATGGTGGATACCTGCGCTGCCGAGTTCGC
>Ga0255387_10060_pt1 | contig 14722 bp, 8 predicted proteins | sample ANMaggSSYBR01J12_FD_182104 | JGI IMG/M metagenome (GOLD analysis project Ga0255387, IMG submission 182104) | Sediment cell enrichment communities from methane seep in Santa Monica Basin, California, United Staets - ANME aggregate JGI... | ecosystem: Environmental > Aquatic > Marine > Cold seeps >...
AATCCTTAATTTTTAGTCTTCACTCTTCAGCCTTCAGCCTTCAGCCTTCAGTCTTCTACCTGTACTTCCTCACATATTTTCTGCTACCGAAACAGTCCTGTCACCGAGTATGTTAACATAACTTCCCATTTCATTATCGTACCAGCCATATATAACACATTGAGTTACAGGAATTCTTATGACTGTATCATTCAGTGAAGAAATAACATTTTTATCTAATCCTGGCACTTTTTTCAAATCTATTGTAACATTAGCAGTTCGGGTATGAGTTTCATGGCCTTCAATTATTGTTGCTGCAATCGGCATTCCTATAATATCATTAGAGACATTCTGCCTGTCTGTATAGTGCAGATATCCCTTTGGATCTTCAGCAGCCGCTTGCATATACATATCGTTTATTAATTTTCTTCTTATTGGTTCTCCGGATAATTCCTCCTGAAGGTTTATTACTAAAATAATAAGAGAACCGGTTGATGTGGGAATTCTTACAGATTCAGCAATGAACCCGATTTTCTCCATTTCAGGAATAACCAGTCTGAGTGCATTGGCTGCTCCTGTTGTGGTTAGTATAATATTATTCATTACGCTTCTGTTTTTTCTCAGATCGGTTGTCCCTGTTTTTGGCAGACGGTCAAGAACTTCCTGTGACCCAGTGACTGCATGAACAGTTGCCATTGAGGCAGAAAGAATTTTTTTATAACCAAAAAAGTTGAGAATAGGTTTCATCATATGAGCCAGGCAAGTAGTAGTACAGGATGCATTTGAAATCGCTTTATGTCGTCTGGGATCATAATCATTATCATTTATTCCCATTACTGTTGTTACAGTATCTTCGGGCATTGGTTTGCCTGTATCCTTGATTTTAAATGGAGCTGAAACTATAACTTTCTCTGCTCCTGACTCAAAATGTCCTCTTAAGGCTCCTTTGGGGTGGTCTGAAGAAAGGGTTGGGTCAAGAAATTGCCCGGTTGTGTCAACTACCAGATTAACACCATGATCTTTCCAGCCAATGTCGAGCGGATTCCGGGAAGTCCTTAAAAACTTGACCCTTATACCATCAATTGTCATGCTGCCATTTTTTTCATCCAAATCATGAATAACAGGTTCAGCTTTTTGACCATAAAGAAAACCGTGCAGCAGACCGTAATTTGAATCCCTGCCTGCATAATGGGCAATATCCTCAATGGATGTGCCAGCCTCCCGTCCGATATTAACTATAATTTCATCAAAGTATTTTCTGGCTACATGGTGCCATACAGTAAGTTTTCCGATTCTTCCAAATCCATTTACGCCAAGTTTCATCCCCATCTTGATCCTCCTGAAATATTATTAATTTTTGGCATCTTTCAAAATAAGTCAAAAGTGGTTGACACTTTTTTCAGCCTGTACGAGTACATAACATAGAAGTGCCTAAAGTGAGCTAAAGTGCCTAAAATGCCTAAAGTTGTGGTACGCCTTCGGCGTGCTAATTAATAACACAGAAATAGAAGAAAGTTGCTCCGATATGCATTAATAGCTCAAGAAACCTATATATTAATAGGCAGAATACCTTAACTTTAGGCACTTTAACATACTTTAGGCACTTTAGCTCACTTAAAACTCTATTTTACTTTATTCCTTCGCCAAAGATAACCATCTAAAAAAGTGTAAACTGGCAAATGAAGGATGCCTAATTTTCCTTCACTTTTATTTTACCTTGATAAACCGAACCTTCCCGCCCCTCGATACTTATATAATCCCCTGATTTTAAAAATAACTGATTAAAGCGGCAGCTTTTTTCTGTTTCATTACATACCAGATTGCCTGAACCGATAACGCATGTTTTCCCCAACCTGTGAGCAACAACTGCCGCATGGGAAGTTAAACCTCCGCGCGCTGTTACAAGACCATCAGCCGCATAAATTTCTCTGATATCATCAGGGACAGTATCTCCTCTGACAAGAATCAAAGATGTTTTTGGTTCGGATTTTTTCCATTTATTAATATCTTCCAGAGTGAAGACCACCCTGCCGTTCATTGCTCCTCCGCTTACCCCTATACCACTGCCCAGATATTTTGCTTTATTTATTTCTTCAGGGTCAAAAGTTAGTACCTTTTTTCTTTCTCTCATTGCCATGTCCCTAGTCTGAAGCAGGTACAAATCTTTTTTTGAAGGACCTTCAAAAGTAAACTCTATTTCCTGCGGAGTCCAACCTTTTTTATAGATCAGTTCATTGGCCAATTCTTTTAAAGCCTTATAAATTTCGGGGAAATGTGTTTCAAGTGTTATGTCGGTCTCCCTCATTTCTATTTCCTGCTGATGAATAGAGATAGGGAAGGTATTAACGAGTCCTGACACCACATCTTCTCCCTGGTTTCCAAGGGTAAAGTCCCCCCACAATCTCAGGCTGTCGCCGGACCATCTGGGATTGTGTGTAAAGATCACGCCGCTGCCGGATGAACTGGAAAGATTTCCAAAAACCATTTCCTGAACAGTGACGGCAGTACCCCAGTCATCTGATATGCCCATAATTTTACGGTAAGTTTTTGCTTTTGATGAATTCCATGAACCAAAGATTTTTTTAATGGTCAGGTGCAATTGCTCTAAAGGATCTTCTATAATATCAATTTTTGCATCGTTTATAGTTTTTTTGTAGGTCAGCGCAATCTCTCTCATCTGTTCGCCGCTAAAATTTCTTTTATAGGGCAATCCTGATTTTTTTTTAAAATCACCTATGATTGCGTCAAATGCGTTTCTTGCAATATCAAAAGACATCCCGTAGCACTGAAGAAATCTGCGATAATTGTCCCATGCAAACCAGGCATTTCCGGTTCGGGCGGCCATGCCTTCCACTATTTCTTCATTAATCCCGACATTGAGAAAAGTATCCAACATGCCGGGCTGAGATATGGAAGAACCGCTTCTAATTGAAAGAAGCAAAGGGTTGGCTGGATCTCCAAAAGATTTGCCGTTGAGCTTTTCCAGAGCAGATATATTTTTAGCGACCTGTTCTCTAAAATTTTGTTCAGCCGGTGGATAGCTGTCAACTATTTCTCTACAACGAAAAACCTCGGTAGTAATTATAAAACCAGGGGGGACAGGCATACCATAATTTTTCATCTTAATTATGTTAAGACCTTTGTTGCCGAGATGAATGATTCCTAAAAGCCTGCTTTTTTTGTCAACTATGGAGGTCATAGCCCTTTGGGGATCATAGTTAAGCAGAAGGTGAACTTTATCTTTGGGTAGTTTGTCGGATTGCTGGAAGAGGGTGTTTAGTATTCTAGTTAAAAAAACGTCTAGCTGTCTAAGTCCAAGCGCAAGAGATGTTCTGTCTCGCAAAAAGATTTCAGATATTCTGTGTTTCAGCTTTTCATGGTCGGCCATGCCTTCCTTTGGGAGGTATTTGGGTAGTATCTGGTCGATTGATATCTGATTTAAAATTCTTGTTAAATTCTCTTCGTGGATGTTGTTAAAATAGTCATTTATTATATTTTTTACCGCTCCGGCAAATCCTTTAAATATATCGACGTACTGAGTAAAAGTAAATCCTCTTGTTGCAAGTGAATGGGCTAGAAATTCTATCTGACGTTCCATTTCAACCGAAGAAATTCCATTTACTTTTAATGCCTTGTCAAACAAAATTAAGCGGTCGTAAATCTGGTAAAATGTGGCTCTTGTTATAAGGCTGAGGTCAATATTTTGAATAAGTTCTTCAAAAAGAACATTCACCAGAGATTCTATTCGGAAAGTAAGACCAAGTGCATCAAATTTCAATTCATGGTAGTATCCATACATCGATGGTATATCCACAGTGATATGTCTTTTTTTATAAATATCTTCTCTGGCTTCATATGATTTATGTGATAAAATCAGATTTTTTAACAATTCAATATAATCAATCAGCATGGAAAGTTTTTTCTTGAGCCTTGGCTCAGCCAGAGCTCTTTTCAGCCTGTCCAAATGCGGAAAGGCTTCTACTTTAAGCTGCGCAATATAATGATCCATTTCAATAAAATCGAGATTGTATTTCTGGTTTAAAAGTTTATAAAAAGATATTGCGAGTTTCAGCCTTTCCAGATCTACTTGCGGCACTTCTTTAATATCTGCAAAAATTTCCTTTATTTTTTCATCTTTTATGGCAATGAGGTCAGCAGGCAAGTTAAAACCTTTTTGCTCAAGTCTTGTCATTGCAAGGTGAACACCATCAATATATGGCCCCTTAGTGGTGATTTGGCTATAAATGCTTGGCGGGACAAATGGCTCAAGAAGGCTTTTTTTTCTGGTCTTCCAGAAATTAAGGACAGCTTCCATAAAGCTGATTATCAGGTTGTTGCTTTCAACATGGCTTTGTTTCCGCAGAAAATGGACAAGCACATCTTTTCTGCCGATTATATCGTCGATATCAGTAGAAATGTCTCTCAGTTTTCCTTCAGCACCAATATCATTAAAATATACCGGAAACAGCCTCATCAACTGTTTGGCAAGATTATATGCCGGTTTAATATCGCTATTTAATAATTTTGTAATATCTCTTGGGAACAGATCGGTATCTTTGATAAATACACCGCTGATAGAAAGATTGATTATAAGGCAGGAAAAAAGATTTGCCGACCATTTCGGGTTAAGCTCGATCAGCTCTAACCAGGTTCTTATATTGCTGATATGAGTGCTGTTGACTTTTACTTGCCAGTCGTTTCCAACGCCTTCTATCATTGGAGATTGAAAGCCCAGATCGATTGCTGAATCAATAAAAAGATTAACCAGATCAATTTCATCTGTTTTGTAAACACCCTTACCCATATTCAGTACGCAGTTCAGAACTACGGCGGGAAACTTGCTTGTTCGAGTTTTTAAAATAGAAAAAGTTTTATCAATAAGCTTGTCTATATTATAGTACTTCTCATGTTCTATAAGCCAGCTTACAGTTCTGTTTATATCCCTTAAAGCTTCCTCATGCAGCATACACAGTCCTAAAGTATTCATAATATGGAAAAGGAACAAAAGTTTCCATCTGTTTCCTTCGCAGGCATTGATTCCTTTTTGAAGAAGCTTGTGAGGAATTTGCCTGTATATTTCAGCAATTTCTTTGTATCCGGGCAGTTGCAGGAGGCTTTTTAAAAGTTCTTCAGAATCAATTTCTTTTTCCCGGGCAATATCATCCAGATCGAGATTCCATTGTTTAATTTGGTCATGGGATATTCCATTAAAAATTTCTTTTAAATCCAAGTCGTTATCAATCATATCCGTTTCTTTTTCAAACCAGGCCTGAGGGTCTTCCTCGCTCAGCCAGTATGAATATGAGTGCTTAAAATATTTTAATAAAAGCAGATTGATTGGCTTATAGCTTATATTTATTTCAGATGAACATGTTAAAAGGTCTTTGGCCGGCTTTTTAATTTGATAGAAACTTTTAATAAAAAGGAAAAAGATTTCATCATTGTAATTCCTGATGTGATCAAATGAGTCATTGATTACCGGCATAAATCTTTTGATATCAGGGCCGGAGTCTTTAATGATTTTCTGCAGAAAGACTAGCAAATTGTCAGCCCCGTCGGCTTTTGTGTCTTTTTCGTCACTTGATTTAATTGCGGTCGTAAAAATATTTACAAAAAGAGCTGCAGCTTCATGGCCTTTTGGATGGTTTTTTAAAAGATAGAAATAGTCCAGAGAATAACTTCTTGCTTCCTGTATAATAAATTTCCAATTTTTGTAGGGATGAGAAAGCTCTTTAAGAAAGGTATTCAATCCATCCATAAGCCCATAATACTTGGACATGACTTCCTGAAGGACTGAATATTTGGCATCTATAGCGACATCAATATGATAGTCGGCTATATTTACTTCAAGGGCCTTTGACTTTATTTTCAAACCCCCTCTCCTTTCTTTCGAGCTTCAAGGCGCGTTCTTAGTTTTGGAAAAAGACTTATATTTGTGTGAGGTAAAAAAAGAGAGGCCACGTAATTGTCCATAAAAGAGGCGGTTTCCGAAAGCTCGAAGTTTGTCATTTTTCTTGCCACCTCTACCACATCTTTTCTGATGCGGTTTGTGAGCAAACTTATTTTTGCCCCCATGAGCGATCCGTTGCCGATAAAAGTAACTTTATCAGGATCTATTTCAGGCAACAGTCCTATGATCATGGCCTTTTCCAAATCTACATAGCTTCCAAAACCTCCGGCCAGAATAATACGGTCAATATTATTAATACTGAGACCCACCTCTTCAAGAAGAGTCATACATCCGCTGTACATGGCGCCCTTTGCCCGTATAAGGTTATTTATATCCGGCTCTGTGAGAACAATATCTCTATCTATCCGGGTTAAATGAGCGAAAGCAAGTACATATTCATATATTCCATCAACCTGACGTATGCGATTTGTATCAAGTTCGTGGTTAAATTTACCAAGATTATCAATAATACCCATTTCAAACATAGTTGCCACTATATTGATAAGCCCTGAACCGCAGATGCCTTTTGGCCTGACATTCCCAATAGTTATGTTCATGGGCTCCAGGGTAAAAGGATCTATGGAAAAATCTTCGATAGCTCCTTTTGTGGCACGCATTCCAAATTTGATGCCGCCTCCTTCAAATGCCGGACCCGCAGAACAGGCAGCACAGGCAAGCCAATCTTTGTTGCCGATAACGATTTCCGCATTAGTCCCTATATCCATGTAAAGAGTAATTTCCTCAGAAAGGTACATCCCCGATCCCATGACGCCGGCTACAATATCTCCGCCCACATAGCTTGAGACATTAGGATAAACCAGTGCTGTAACATGGTCACTTAAATTTATTCCCAAAGCTACCGCTTTTATCGGCGGATATAAAGCTGTGGCTGGAACGTATGGAGAACGTCTTATATATTTGGGATTAACCTTCAGCAAGAGCTGGGTCATGGTTGTGTTTCCTGCCAGCGTTATAGCCGAAATATCGTCAGTATCAACATCGGCCTGTTTTATTATTCGGTCTATTATCTTGTTAATAGATTGTATAACAACATTATGAAGTTTTTCCAGTCCTCCTGGTTTTTCGGCATACACAATTCTGCTTATAACATCTTCGCCATAACTTATCTGTCCATTAAAATCGCCATAATTTGACAGGACACAGCCGGTTTTAAGATCAATCAATTGGCCATATATTGTTGTAGTACCAATATCCATGGCTATAGCGAAATTACTGTCAGTAGTATTACCCGGCTGAATATTTATAATACGTGTAAGACCGGTTTCGTGGACAGGGTTGGCTATTATCGCTGTAGCTTTAAACGCTTTTTCCCTTATTACGTCTGGTGCTTTTCGAATAACAGAAAGTTCAATTTCCAGATGATGCTTGTTATAAATTTTTCTAAGATAGCCAACTATTCTGGTTATATCCGGCCTGTTATTCTGTGCAGTAGGCTCGGAAAGCTTAAGGTATTTTTTTTCAACAGGAGGTATGAAAAGACCTTTTTCTTTTAAATCCTCCAGATTTATTTCCTTTATAAGTGCAGCCCGCCGCGGGGTACTCTGCATATTAAGCACGCCGGCATCTATCTCTGATTCTATGGGAACACGGACAACTATATCGCTTATTATGGTGCTCAAGCAGGCCTGGCGGTATCCTTTGGAAATATCCTCTTCGTTTAATTTCTCAGATATTCCTCCGTCAACTTTTCCTTCTTCAATGATGACCCGGCATTTTCCACAAACACCCTCCCCACCGCATGAGGCATTAATATGTACTCCCGCTTCCATGGCGGCACGGATGAGGTTTTCTCCATCCTTAACCATTATTTCTTTATTGTGAGGAAGGAATAAAACTTTATGCACACATATCTCCTTTTGAAAACTCAAGCTTAATATTTAGCAAAATCTTATTGAAATTGCTCGCAATAAATTGAAACCTAAAATAAAATGTAAGCGTTCACGGAACATTGAAATTAGAAATTGGAAATTTGGCCTTCATGCTTTTGCACTGTTCTTCCCAATTTCTACTTTCTAATTTCAAGCCGAGAACAACTACAATAAAATTAACATAGTTGACATTAACTTGCAATCCCCGCCTGAATATATAATAATTTAAATGGCGATTATTAAGTGTTTTTGAATTTGATATTTAGCCGAAAACTATATATTAAAGGAAAAAATGACGTCGCTTGCCTGATCTAACAGTCTTCTTACTTTTTTATGAAAAATAGCGTCATATTCATATACGATGCAAATCAAGAAATAATATTTGGATAGCTAATATCGTTGATTTATTTCTTAACATTTAAATTGTTCGGCAGATAGAGATATACAATGAAAACAAGCCAGCTAAAATCTGAATTGGATGACTTGATGTCCCTATCTTCGCACATGTATATTTCTATCGGCCCATTGCCCAATTATAAGCATGAAAGCAAAGGCTCCAATGGATAGCATGATACAGGTGCGTTTCGAGGCTGATGGTGAGCGCTTCAAGCGGGTGGTGACGCTGCCGGACGGGCAGGAGCAGTTGGAAGCAGGCGTGGTTTTACAGCGAACCTGGTATGCGCCAGAGAGATATTCGTTTGTAAGACCCTTTCATGAGTATTCCAAAGAGGAACTGCAGGTCGAAGGCGGCCGGATTGCAGAAGCCTTGCTTGGGGCGCAAGGGATCGACTATCTATGCAAGGCGGCGTTTTCTTCCGAAACGCACAAAATCGTGGTTCTGGAAAGCCCGAGCCTGCCACAGGTTGCCGCCGTGCCTTGGGAGCTTTCTTGGGTGGAGGGCCGTTTTATTGCCACAGACCCCTTGACGCCCGTTGTGCGAAGACCGGAGGCTGTGCGGCTAAAGAACCGGATCAGGGTCGGTCGGCCATTACGCATGGCGCTTTTGTCGGCCTCGCCTAGCGCGACCGGTTCGTTGATGATAGAAGAGGAGTTGTTGACACTGGCTCTGGCCCTAAGCGAACCGATGGCAGACGGCCGGATCGTGGTCGATGAGGTCATCAACTGCACGCAGGAAAAGCTCAAAGAAACACTTCGCTGCAACGCCTATGACATTATGTACTTTACCGGCCACGGCAGCTTTGACAAAGGCACGGGCTATCTTGTTCTGGAGTCGGGCGCAGGGGGCGTGGACTATCTGTCGGCCGGGGATTTGGCGTCGATCCTGCGGGGTCAGCGGGAACTTGCGCTGGTGTTTTTGAACTGCTGCAACGCTGCGGCGGTAGGCCTGACGCAGACCGATGGTTGGCGGGGTTTCGGTGACGTAGCCAGGCGGGTGCTAAAGCTCGGGGTGCCGGAGGTGATCGCTACCCAAGCGGCAATATTCGACTCCACGGGCCGCCATGTGATGAAGTCCTTTTTCGAGGAACTGTGCCGCAACGAAGGTTTTGACGTGGCCGCAGCGCTTAGCACAGCACGCTCGGACGTGGAGTCCGACCTTGACCAGTACCACGATTTTTTTCATTTCGTGCATTTTTCGGCCCTGTCCGGCCAGGCGCGGGTCGAGCAGGCGGCAAGGAAGGGCTTTGAGCAAAGGATTGGCGAGGAGTGGCGCGGTAGGGTAATCCACAACACCGAAAACTACATGGTACTGGACAGAAACTTTGTGGGCCGACTCACGTTCCTGTCTCAGATCGAGAAGGCTTGGTGGCGCGATGCGGTCAAGGTGGTGGGCCTTCACGGGATCGGGGGCATAGGCAAGACGTTTCTTTGCAACCGTATGGAGCAGCGCGCCCTTTGCCACCATATAGCGGGCAAGCGTTTTGAGCGCAGCATCTGGCTGGATTTTCGGAACGGCAAGGGCGCCACGTTGTCCGGGTTTTTCCAGCAGCTGTTTGCCGTGGCGCGAGACATAGGCGTTGCCGCCTACCATGAGGTGGTGGACGATGATGAACACTATCCCAGCCCGATGGACAAGTTTCTTGAACTGAGCAGGCACTTGGAGGAGCTGAGCCGGGTACTGTTGATCCTGGACAACCTGGAAACGGTAGTCGATGCCGAGGGCCGGTTCAAAGATCCCTTGCTGGGCAGTTGGTTTAGGGAGCTTCTCGTGCGCACGCCGGTGAGCGTAAAGGTACTGGTAACCAGCCGGCACCGGTTTGTCTTTTTTCCCGAGGGCCGGGAGTTGGTGTCGTGCAGGTGGCTGCACTTGACACAGATGGGCTTTACCGAAAGGGTGTGCCTGGTCAACAGGCACCTGGAGCTGCGCAACCTGCCGATTCGGGACAAAGCCGAGCTAATGCAGGTGGCCGGCGGACACCCGTTCCACCTGAACCTGGTTGTCAATTACCTAAGCGCCCATCGGATGCTTCCCCAGGCTTTGAAGGAGGCGTCAAAGGATACAGCCAAGTATGCGCGCCTGGACTTTTTCTTGTCGCTGTTGACAGCCAGGGAGCTGGACTGGCTGTTTGTCGCCGCAGTTTATCCCTCGCCCCGGATGGCGATAGAAATTCTTGCCGTGAAGGAAATACAGGACAAAACCAAGGACCAGGAGGCGCTCACGGAAGATTTTATGCGGTCGATCGGCCGGCTGACGGACCTGAGTCTTGCGAACGTGGATGTCGAAGCAGACACGGTGGGGGTTCATCCGCTGGTGGTTTTTCAACTGACGGAAAACAGGCATAGTCGGTTTTGCCGAAGTAAGCGAGACGTGGAGGCGCTTTGCCGGGTCATCGGTAATTTATTCTTGAAACTTGCCTGGTCTCTGGAAAAACATTTGCCACAGCAGATCAAAGCGTTGCTTCAAGGGCTGGAACCAGTCCTGTCTCAGTCTAACACGGAGCTGATATGTACATATTTACAAAGCTGCGTGGCAGTGTTCCCAGGGTTTGTGCCGGCCTCGGTGCTTGACGACGTGGTACGCAGGGTAGAAGAGCCTCTTTTTTCCGAGAGCAACGAAGAATGCTTTTTCACGCTTGCTGCTTGCGCCCAGACATTGAGTCAAATGCGGCATTTTGAAAGGGCACTATCGGTGTTTGACAGGCTGATAGCCTCTGATAGTCTGCCGGAGTATTTGCGAGGCGATATTCATCATGAATATGGGACGATTTTTTCGGAGAAACGCGAGTGGGCTCGCGCTTTGGAACATTATCTGAAGGCACTGGAGTGGATTAAAAAAACCGGTAAACGCGGTGCGATTGCTATGACCTACAATCATATCGGGGCACTGTACACAGAGCAACGTGACTGGCAACGCGCTCTAGAGTACTACCAAAAGGCCTTGGTGTGGGATGAAAAGACCAGCAACCACGATGAATTAGGCAGCACCCACCACGGAATCGGAATGCTTTATGCAGAACGGCGCGAGTGGCAACGCGCCTTAGAGCACTACCAAAAGTCCCTGAGGTTGAATGAAAAGACTGGCAACCATGTTGAACTTCACGCGACTTACCACCAGATTGGGATGCTTTATGAGAAGCAACGCGAGTGGCAACGCGCCTTAGAGCACTACCAAATGGCATTAGAATGGATTGAGAAGACCGATAATCCCGTTATGTTTGGATCGACTTACCACCAGATTGGAAACGTGTATCTTAGGCAGCTCGAGTGGCAACATGCACTGGAGAACTACCAAAAGGCCCTGGAGTGGAATAAAACAACCCACAACTTCGTCCAGCTTGGCACGACCTACCACCAGATCGGAATGGTGTACAATATGCAGCGCAAATGGCAGCGCGCCTTGGAGCACTTCCAAAAGGCCCTGGAGTGGGATGAGAAGACCGATAACCCTGTTAGGTTTGGCTCAACTTACTACCAAATCGGAAACGTGTATCTTCGGCAGCACGAGTTTCAACATGCACTGGAGTACTATAAGAAGGCCCTTACGTGGGATGAAAAGACCGGCAACCACGTTGAGCTTGGCGACACCTACAACAAGATCGGGAAGGTCCATAAAGAACAAGGGGACTATTCTAAAGCCGTGACGTTTTACCTTAAGGCTTTGGAAATATGGCATAAAACAGGAGCTATGGATTATATGGAAAAAATTTTCTCATCGATTCAAAAGGTCTTTCCCAAATGCTCAAACAGCGACAAGGAAAAAATCAAAGGGGCTTTGCCAAATGAAATCTATCGAAAGGTGATTGATAATGAATGACCGCGTCAACGACCAGAAAGACAAGGATGCGTTTTATTCATATTTGAGCAAAAAGCTCGACGCCATCAAGGAGGAAAACGAGCGAGTTCTGGCGCGAAACACACTGCTAATTGCCGGCGGAGCCTTCACCCTTTCGGCCACACTGTTGAAGGATCTTTACAACAACCCCTTGCCTTGGTCCCGGTGGGTTCTGATCGCTTCCTGGGTTGTTTTCGGGGCGTGCGCCTTTTTACAGATATATTCGGATCACTTGAGCAGCTTGGCGGTCGACGTACAGCGAAAAAACGTGGATGATTACTATCTCATGGACATTCCGGAAGCCAAGGATAGACAGAATCCTTACGACGGATGGGTAAGGAAAATCAACAGTATGACCCCTTGGCTCATGCTGGTGGGATTTGGGTGTATGATCATTTTCAGCGCGGCTAACTTTTTACAATAAGCAAGGAGAAGTCATGAAAACAGATAAAAAAGACCATCCATCAGATGAGCCCATGAAACAAAAACCCACGGAGGTGGAAAAAGGCGTGACCATGCCGCCCATCCCGCCTAAAAAGGATTCAGAAACTGTGGAAGATTCTTCCAAAAAATAGACAGTTCTTTTTCCAATTGGTGCAATATTTGGGGTCAAAAACTTGATTATTTCATTTAGTTTTTTATAAATTTTCTTGATTATACCAAGGAAAAGGTTGTTTGGGAACCAACACTTGGACTTCCAGGTAATTAGCGCATAGTTCTAAAAATTATCGAAAAACCGAGAAAAGCCGATCGGGATAGGAGCGACCCTCACAGGCCGCCCCTCCCACACCACGCAGCATACGGGTCCGTACTGCGCGATTCGGCTGATCCCAGGCAGGTTCAGATCCAGGGGAACAAAAGACACAGTGATGAAAAGTAGGCATCGGGCAAGGCGATATTTACCCATTTGACCTTGCTCATCCGCCAGGGGCCTTTTCGGGCACAGCCGGTGGTTACAGCATAATTTCGGGTAACGCCCCGTTTCAAGAGCTCGCGCACGCGGGTTCTTCGATTCTTCCAGTGTTTCCAGATAACCGCCCGAAGGCGTCGTCTGATCCAGTGAGCTAAGGGACGCAGTCGGTTATAGGACTCGGTAATACCGTAATAATTCCACCAACCGCGCGTAAACGTATTTAGCTCTCTGATTACCTGGCTGATGCTTTGCCCCCGGCGTCGGGCCGTAATTTCTCGTACCCGCTCTTTGAAACGCTTGATCGTCTTCCAATGGATACGAATCTTCGGGGCTTTGCGTGAATTGATCATACAAAACCCCAGATATTTCCGATCCCATGGTCGACCCACAGCACTCTTTTGCCTGTTTATCTTCAACCGCAATTTCTTTTCGATAAAGCGGCTGATACTCTCCATCACTCGTCTCCCTGCCCGTTCGCTTCGTACAAAAATGACACTGTCGTCAGCGTAACGGACAAAGCATAATCCGCGCGACTCAAGCTCTTTATCTAATTCATCAAGCACTATATTGGATAGCAAAGGCGAAAGCGGGCCTCCTTGCGGAGTTCCCTCCCTCGATGGCTCTACAAGACCGCCAATCATTATTCCCGATGTGAGAAAACTCCGAATGAGTTTCAGCACTCGTTTGTCTTTGATCCGAGTTGCCAGACGCGACATAAGCCGATCATGATTAACTCGGTCGAAAAACTTGGACAGGTCAATATCTATCACAAACCGGCAGCCGCATCGGACATATTCACGATACTGACGAATGGCGTCATGCTGTGAACGTCCCGGACGAAATCCAAAACTGGACTCCGAAAAGGTGTAATCCCAGATCTGAGTCAGCACTTGGGCCACGGCCTGTTGGATCACCCGGTCAAGCACGGTGGGAATTCCTAACAAACGAACTCCTCCAGGCTTGGGGATCTCCTTGCGTTTTACCGGCATGGGAGAATATGTCCCATCCAGCAATGCCTGTTCGATCTTGCTCCAATGACGTTTAAGGTACTTTTTGATCTTGCGAACCGTCATGCCGTCCACACCTGGAGCACCTTTGTTCTTAATGACACGCTTGATAGCACGTTTCATGTTTTTCCGCTCAAGGATGGACTCCATGAGCCGAATCTGTCCTGTCGGGCTTTCAGATAGGTGCGACGCAATAAACTCTTCAAAACGGTGACTCGGCGGCATTTCGGCCACCGGCCCTAAGTTCACCTCAAGCTGTTTCTGCTGTTGCAATGATCTCATTAGAAGCTCCTTCCTACTAACCACTCTCATTTACCCCTGCCATTCGGCAGGTGGCACCGTTCGGGCCTTCACCAGGGTGAGTCCTCCGTGGTGTTCACGGCTCGTTTCCCTGGCTTACCGCCCTCTGCTGAATCCCACAACTTGTCACGGTCGACTATTACACCTGAGTCGCATCTTTCACACTTGAGGCATTGTTGGTGGTCACGCATTCCTTCGCGAGTATAATAAACAATTTTACCCCCAAAACAATTTTGGTGAAACATTTCTAAATTATTGAAAGATAACTCTGGATCATCTGCCTTTCGTCTTGTTACTTCAACTATAAAGCTCATGGGAATAAATCCTTTGAATTGTGACCCCTTTGAAACCGAACGCCCGGCGTCAGGGGCGGCGCGCTTTTTGCGCCGTCCCTTGCACGCCGATGTTGTGTGCCGGGCAAGGCCCGGCTGCTAAATGGTGATGTTTGATATT
>Ga0255387_10072_pt2 | contig 13545 bp, 9 predicted proteins | sample ANMaggSSYBR01J12_FD_182104 | JGI IMG/M metagenome (GOLD analysis project Ga0255387, IMG submission 182104) | Sediment cell enrichment communities from methane seep in Santa Monica Basin, California, United Staets - ANME aggregate JGI... | ecosystem: Environmental > Aquatic > Marine > Cold seeps >...
GATGAATTTAAAGATTTGATTTTGAGAAATATTGCTATAGAATATGACAAGAATAGAATTTGTTCACTGATTATAGAAACGCCACAGACTGTAGGTAAAATAGCAAAAGAATTAGGCATGTCAAAATCAGACGTATCAAGATATTTAACTGGTTTGGAAAATCTTGGTCAGGTATCTCTTATTGATTTTGAAGGTAATTCACCAAGATATGTTATGACTGTGCGATCGGAGGGTGGACAATGAAACAGGCAAGTAAACCATCTGGTGACAAGAAGGTTGGTGCAGTACTTGTTGTTGGTAGTGGAATTGCTGGAATGCAGTCATCACTTGATTTGGCAAACTCGGGATTTAAAGTATATCTGCTTGATTCAACTCCTGCCATCGGTGGAACAATGGCACAACTTGATAAGACATTTCCAACAAATGATTGCTCTATGTGCATCATGGCTCCAAAGCTTGTTGATGTAGGTCGTCATCCTAATATTGAACTCGTTACTTACTCAGAATTGGAAAATGTTTCTGGTAAAGCCGGTAATTTTAAAGCTAAAATTAGAAAAAAAGCAAGATATGTAGATATTGAAAAATGTACTGGATGCGGTGTTTGTGCCCAGGAATGTCCAATCGATGCTATAAGCAGTTTTAATGAAGGTCTTTGTGATAGAAAATCCATATATGTGCCATATCCCCAAGCAGTGCCTCTTGCCTTTACTATTGATAGGGAGAAATGTATTGGCTGTGGATTATGTGAAAATCTCTGTCTTGCTGATGCCATTAAATATGATGATAAAGATGAGATTATAACTCTTGATATTGGAACAATTATTTTATGCCCTGGTTTTGATGAGTTCGAATCAGATATAAAAAGTGAATATGGTCATAATAGATTCCATAATGTTGTTACAAGTATCGAGTTTGAGAGAATACTATCTGCATCTGGTCCTTATAAAGGTCATGTTCTACGTGCATCAGACGGTAGTCTACCTAAAAAAATAGCTTGGATAAATTGTGTTGGATCACGCGATAGAGAATGTGGTAATAATTATTGTTCATCAGTATGTTGCACTTATGGCATAAAAGAAGCAGTTATTGCAAAAGAACATGTATCGACAATTGAGCCCACCATTTTCTATATGGACATGAGGACATATGGTAAAGGATTTGAGTCATATTATAATAGAGCAAAAGATGAGTATGGGGTTAGATTCATACGATGCAGGATATCAGATATACAGGAAGATCCTAAGACTGAAAATTTATTAATTAAGTATGAAAGCGAAGATGGTAAGATCAAAGAAGAAGAATTCAGTATGGTGGTGCTGTCTGTCGGGTTTGAACCAAAAGAGGGAGTTAAAGAACTTGCCGACAAATTAGGAATAAAACTTAATGAATTCGGATTTTGTAAGACTTCTAAGTTTTCACCAATTAATACAAACCATCCTGGGATATATGTTTGCGGTTCTTTTTCTGGTCCAAAAGATATTCCTGAAACTGTGATGGAGGCATCTGGTGCAGCAGCAAAAGCAGCTGGTCTTATTGCATCAGAGCGTAATAGTCTTGTTGAAGAGAAAAAATATCCAACCGAGCTAAATGTAGTCAATGAGAATCCAAGAATTGGAGTTTTTGTTTGCCATTGTGGTATCAATATTGGTGCATATGTTGATGTTCCATCTGTTGTTGAGTATGCAAAGACGCTTGAGGGTGTTGCTTATGCTGAGGATAACTTGTATACTTGTTCTCAGGACACTCAGAAAAAAATAGTTGAAAAAATAAAAGAACACAAGCTTAACAGAGTTATTGTTGCATCATGTACACCAAGGACTCATGAACCGTTATTTCAAGCAACAATCCGTGAAGCAGGTCTTAATCCTCATCTTTTTGAAATGGCAAACATCCGTGATCAATGCTCTTGGGTACATATGAAAGAACCAGAGAAAGCTACAAAAAAAGCCAGAGTTCTTGTTCGAATGGCAGTTTCAAAAGCAAGACTTATCAAGCCCTTATCACAAATAACATTGGATGTAATCCAAAAGACATTGATAATTGGTGGCGGCGTTGCAGGGATGACATCAGCGCTTGTAATTGCTGATCAGGGATATGATGTATTTATTGTTGAAAAACAAAGTGAATTAGGTGGTAATGCACGTAACATTTACTGGACTGTTGAAAATGATGATGTTCAAAAATATCTAAAAGATCTTGTAAATAGAGTAGAAAAGAATCCGCGTATCAAAGTATACAAAAAAGCACTTGTTGAAAACATTGAAGGATATGTAGGAAATTATAAGACAACAATTAAAAACAGTAATACATCACTTGAAATTGAACATGGCACAGTAATTGTTGCCACGGGTGCAGAGGAATCAAAACCTAAAGAATATTTGTATGGTAAGGATGAAAGAGTAATTACTCAATTAGATCTTGAAAAACAACTTGCTAGTGGTAAAAGTTTTCATAAAAAAACAGTTGTGATGATTCAATGTGTAGGATCTCGGGATGATGAACATCCATATTGTAGTCGTATATGTTGTATTGACGCTATTAAAAATTCATTAAAATTAAAAGAAAAAAATCCTGATACTGAAGTTTATGTTTTATATCGTGATATGAGAACCTATGGTTTTGCAGAAACATTTTATGAAAAAGCAAGAGAGAAAGGAATAATCTTTATCAGATATGATGTTGATGAAAAACCGAGAGTTAAAGCAGGCAAAAAAGATCTTGAAATAGTTGTTCGTGATCGTGTACTTGATGAAAAGTTTTTAGTGCATACTGATCTTTTGGTTTTAAGTCCAGCAATTATTCCACGTGAGGATACTGAAGATATTGCTAAACAGTTAAAAGTACCAACCAATGAAGATGGATTCTTCCTTGAGGCGCATGTGAAATTACGCCCAGTTGATTTTGCAACAGAAGGAATATTTTTAGCTGGTATGGCTCATTCACCAAAATCCATTAGTGAGAGCATCACTCAAGCTAATGGTGCAGCAGCAAGAGCGTTAACAATTATATCTAAAAATAAATACATAACAGAGGCGACTATTGCAAAGGCTAATGAGGATCTTTGCAGTGGGTGTGGAATATGTGTTACTACTTGTCCATATGGTGCTATAGAACTAATAACTAAAATAGTAAATGGTGAAGAAAAAAAGATATCACATGTTCTTGAAGGAGTATGTAAGGGATGTGGTGCTTGTGCTGGTGTATGTCCTTCAGGTGCTATTGAACAGAAAGGATTCAAGAGAATTCAGATATCATCAATGGTTGATGCTGCAATGGAATTGTGAAAAACTATGTAGTATCAAAGTATGCCTTAAAATTATCCTACAAGCAAATGAAACTCTCTTGCAGCAAGCTGCGGTGTTCGAATAAAATAAACTTTTTATATGGCATCATTATACCACAACTGCACTACCAGAGGAGTGTAAGAGGTAGTGAATATGGAGGATAAAAATTATGTCAATGAAATTATTAGTTGTCGGTGGTGTTGCAGGCGGTGCAGGTACCGTTACAAGAGCTCGAAGGTTGAGTGAAGATGCTGAAATAATCCTGTTCGAGAGGGGAGAGTATGTATCTTTTGCCAACTGTGGTCTGCCGTATTACATTGGGGATGAGATCAAAGACCGCGATGATTTGCTTGTGACCACGGTGGAATTATTACAAGACCGGTTCAATATCGATGTACGGATATTCAACGAGGTCACAGATGTTGATCCAGAACAAAAGCAGATAACGGTCAAGAATGTCAAGACAAATAAGACCTACACAGAATCTTACGACAAATTGGTGTTGTGTCCTGGTGGCCAGCCAATAAAACCCCCATTGAAGGGAGTTGATCTGGATACGGTGTTTACTCTTTGGACGATACCGGATTCGGACAGAATAAAAGCATTCGTGGATAAAAACAAACCTAAATCCGCAGTGGTTATTGGCGGAGGATTCATAGGTCTGGAGATGGCCGAGAACCTAATGGCTATGGGATTGGAAGTAACCATAGTCGAGATGCTTGACCAGATTATGCCGCCGCTCGATTTTGAAATGGCTTCTATTGTACATCAACATGTCATTGACAGCGGCTGCCGCCTCAATCTATCGGACGCAGTGAGCTCTTTCCACAAGCAGGATGGACGAACCATTGTAACGACGAAAAGCGGCACCGAGATCAAGTGTGATCTTGTCATCCTATCTATTGGTGTAAAGCCGAACAATGAACTAGCCAAGAAAGCTGGACTTGACATAGGGAAGCGCGGAGGAATACAGACCAATGAAAATATGTTGACCTCTGATCCCAACATATATGCTGCTGGTGATGTTGTTGAAGTGAAGGACTTTATTTCAGGTCAACCAGCGATGGTTCCTCTTGCTGGTCCTGCCAATAAACAGGGCCGCATTGTCGCGGATAATATTTTCGGAAAGAACTCTGCTTTTAATGGTACTCAAGGTTCAGCTGTGGTCAAGGTGTTTGACATGACTGTGGCCCTCACTGGAAACAACGAAAAAACTCTGGATCGGTACAATATACCATATCTTGTTTCGTACACGCAATCTTGTTCACATGCAGCTTATTATCCCGGTGCCCAGATGATGAACGTCAAACTGATATTCGCTCCAGATGATGGAAAAATACTTGGTGCCCAAATTGTAGGCATGGATGGTGTGGACAAGCGCATCGACGTACTTGCAACGGCCATTCGTGCAGGCATGACCGTTTACGACCTTGAAGAACTGGAACTCGCATATGCACCTCCTTATTCCTCAGCCAAAGATCCTGTGAACATGGCAGGATTTACTGCTAGTAACATATTGAGAGGAGATGTGGAAAATATTCATTGGAATGAAATAGATCAAATGAACACAAAATCTGGAGTTCTACTAGATGTAAGGGATAATGAAGAGGTTGAAATGCATGAGGTCATTGGTAATGCTATACATATCCCGCTGAACCAATTACGCAAGAGGTTGTCTGAGCTCGATAAGAGCAAGACCTACATTGTATACTGTACCGTTGGTCTACGTGGGTATATTGCGTACAGAATGCTTGTCCAGCATGGGTTCAAGTGTAAGAATTTGAGTGGAGGCTATAATATATACATGGCACCAAAAGCAGATCTAACCATGCCTTCATCCAAACCAGAATCTGTCGTCGAGTACGCGGAAAAATGCTTTGAAAACTTTGATTTTGAGGTCAATGCTTGTGGTGTTCCGTGTCCTGGTCCAATCATGAAGTTGGCTAAAAAGATCAGAGCAATGGATGATGGACAAGTGCTGAAGATCACGGCATCAGACGTTGGTTTTTCAAAGGATGTTCCAAGCTGGTGTAAGAAGACCAGCAACGAACTAATTGCTCTTACCATGGGGGATGGTAAATATATGGCCTTGATCCGCAAAGGAAAAGCTGGCCCTGAAACTAAGGTAATCACTGCTGATGTTTCTGCACAAACAACGGGCGATGCAGAGGTAAGCGTGGACTTTGAGGTCAATGCTTGTGGTGTTCCGTGTCCTGGTCCAATCATGAAGTTGGCTAAAAAGATCAGAGCAATGGATGATGGACAAGTGCTGAAGATCACGGCATCAGACGTTGGCTTTTCAAAGGATATTCCAAGTTGGTGTTCTAAAACAGGTAACCAGCTAGTATCCCTTAATTCAGAGAAGGGTATTTACGTTGCTGTAATCCGCAAGGGAAAATAACCTCCAATTCATCAAACCAGACTCTACAACTTCTTTGTTCATTTAGGAAATAAACGAAGTTTTAAGAATGGTTCCTATTATGCATCGGTTAATCTCTAAATATTAAAAGGTGGTGTCATGTTAAAAATTGCAAATATTATTGGTTTGTGTTTTTTTATAATTGTGGTATGCATAGCTGGATGTATACAGTTTGACGAATCTGAAGAAAGATATGAAGATACGAGAAATAAAATGGATACATTTGTTTCAATTATTATATATTCATCTGATGAAGTCAAGGCAATTGAGGCGATTGAAGCTGCGTATACAAGGATTGATGAAATTGTATCTCTTGCTAATAGATTCAATGAGTCATCTGAAATTTCCCAGCTTAATTCAAATGGAATATTGAAGAATCCCTCTCCTGAAATTGTTGATATGATTGAGACATCAGTTAAGTATAATTCTATCACGAATGGGACATTTGATATTACGATTCTCCCATTGTTGGATCTTTGGAGTTTATCCAGTAGTTCCAGTCCATATTATCTTTTTAACATGAGTCAGTCATTTATTGATAACCTCGATTCAGGGAATATTACTGATGACCTCAAACTCGTTTTTTCAGGTCATGATTATACTTTAAATGAGACTCCAACTGTGAGTTATGATAATGTTAGTATGCAGTGGACTGTTAAATCTGGTTGGTTAGATTTCTTTGTTAAAAATGAAAGTGATGTTTTGAACGTTTATACTGATTTCTTCTGGAATGTTAACTATTCTAAACAGGAGGAGTACATTAACACTACAAAGAAATATGTTGGGTCTGAAAAGATAACTATTTCTGGTGATGAGATACTTCTTGAGAATGGAATGAGTCTTACTCTTGATGGCATTGCTAAGGGTTTTGCTGTTGATGAAGCTTTAAAAATCTTAAAGGATATGGGTATTAAAAGCGCTCTTATCAATGCTGGGGGAGACATTGCAACCTATGGGACAAAACCAGATGGAGGAAACTGGGTTACTGGCCTTAGAAATCCAGATGATGCCAATGAGTCAATTATGGAGTTTGGTCTTTCAGGAGAGGCCATCGCTACTTCTGGTAATTATGAGAGATACTTTAATGAAAGTGCCAAGGTAGGTCATATAATGGATCCAACTTCGGGGCGTTCGGTTACATTGTGTTCTAGTTCTACTATAATTGCCAATAATTGCACTGTTGCAGATATTTTAGCCACTGCAGTTTTTGTTCTTGGACCAGTTGATGGTGTAAATCTTGTTGATTCATTACCAGGCATAGAGACAATTGTTCTAGGTTATGATGATCCTCAGAATCTCTTTTATTCTTCTAATTTAACCGATTTTAAGATTCAAGTTTAAATATATCTCATGATATTGGGGGGTTCAAATGTCACTGTTCAACAATGAAAAAAGCCACGGGATTCATCCTCCTGGAAATAAGATGACTTCAAATAAAAAAATTGAGAGGTCCCCTCTTCCAAAGCAAGTGGTACTCCCGCTTAGTCAACACATTGGTGCTCCTTCAAAAGCCATTGTAAAAAAAGGTGATGAGGTAAAAGTAGGACAAAAAATTGCTGAGGCGGGTGGTTTTGTCTCCGTTCCTATTCATTCAACCGTTTCAGGAAAAGTTACTAAAGTTATCGAGATGGTTAGTTCAGTTACATCAAATGTTGGTAATGCTATTGTAATTGAAGCAGATGGCAAGGATGATTGGGTTAAAATTGATAAGCCTTCTAATCCTGATAAACTTTCAAAAAAAGAGATTCTAAATCGTATTAAAGAGGCAGGTATTGTTGGTCTTGGTGGTGCAACATTTCCCACTCATGTGAAGCTTCAACCCCCTCCAGATAAAAAAATTGATACAATTATAATAAACGGCTGTGAATGTGAGCCTTTTATTACTTCTGATCATCGTCTAATGCTTGAGCATGGTGAGGAGATTTTAAAGGGACTGGAAATAATGATGAAGGTCCTTGGTTGCAATGAGGCATATATTGGTATCGAAAGTAATAAGCCTGATGCTATTGAAACCATGGAAAAAATTGTTTCAGAGTCAAATATTTCTGGTGAGGTAATTGTAGAATCACTGCCTGCTCAATATCCTATGGGTGCTGAGAAAACTCTTTTGAAAAGGATTCTTGGGAGGGAGGTACCGATAGGTGGTCTCCCAATGGATGTTGGTGTTGTTGTTCAAAATGTGGGTACTTTAAAGGCTATTTATGATGCGATATATGCTGGTATACCTCTTGTTGAACGTGTTTTAACGGTTTCAGGTGCAGTAAAAGAACCAAAGAACGTCATATCTCGCTTTGGAACTCCTGCCAGTGAAATTATTGATTATTGTGGTGGCACTACTCCAAATGCCGATGTTATGATTTTCGGTGGACCTATGATGGGCATTGCTCAGACTTCTTTTGATACTCCTACAACAAAGGGAACTAATTCGATTCTTATTCAGAAAAATAATAAGGAGGTTGAGAGTAATTGTATTCGTTGTGGTACTTGTGTTGAGAACTGCCCTATGAATTTGATGCCTTTAATGTATGTTGCCTATGTTAAGAAGAACATGTATGATGAGTTGAAGGATTACTGGATTGACAACTGTGTTGAATGTGGTTCATGTTCTTATGGTTGTCCTGCAAACATTCCTCTTGTTCAATATATTAAGGTCGGTAAGGCTGAACTTCAAAAGAGGAGGTCTAAGTAATGGCTGAAGAAACAGTTGATCAGAAAAGACTTGTAGTATCGACTTCTCCGCATATACATGATAAAAAAAATACAAAGAAAGTCATGTATGTTGTTTGTCTTGCTCTTCTTCTTCCAATTATTGGTGGTGTTTACTTTTTTGGAATTTACACTCTTCTTGTTGTTTTAGTCTCTGTCATTACTGCTATTACAACAGAATTTTTAGCAAAACGACTTAGGAAAAGAGAATTCATAATGGATGGAAGCGCTATTGTAACAGGAATGTTATTTGCTCTTGTTCTTCCACCAAGAATTCCATTGTGGGCAGTAATAATTGGTGCTGCTTTTTGTATTGCCATTGTAAAAGAAGCTTTTGGTGGTCTTGGTCATAATATTTTCAATCCTGCTCTTGCAGGTAGAGCATTTATTACTGTAAGTTTTGCCGGTTTGATGACTAGTTGGATTGCTCCAGTAAACTCTATTATTTCTCTTGATTCTATTACCTCAGCTACACCTTTAGGCGAGGGTTTTTCTTATGCAGGTAGTACTTCTGATCTCTATATTGATTTGTTGTTTGGTAATGTTGGTGGGTGCATCGGTGAGACATCGGCTCTTTTTATTCTAATTGGAGGTTTATTACTTCTTGCTACTGGTGTCATTAAATGGAGAATTCCAGTTGTTTATATTGGAACTGTGTTTCTATTAGCTTGGCTTATACCTGGTCAGGATCCAGTTTTTCATATTCTCGCAGGTGGTTTATTTCTTGGTGCATTTTTCATGGCCACTGATTATGTAACTTGTCCAATGACTGCTAAGGGTCAATTTATTTTTGCTTTTGGTGCTGGTGTTCTTGTTATTCTCATTCGTGTTTATGGTTCTATGCCAGAAGGTGTTGCATTTTCAATTCTTTTAATGAATGCATTCACTCCACTTATTGATAGGCATGTAAAACCAAAGCCATATGGTTATATTCCGCCTGAGAAAAAATCTAGGTTTCCATTAAAAAAGAAAGCAAAAACGACAGATGTGGTGGATAAACCCAAGCAAAATAGTTCTACTGATAAAAAGGAGGGGAAGAAATGAGTAAAACTAATTTCAGGGCAGACATTGTTCCAATTCTGTTCCTTACCGTTGTAGTCTGTGTTTCGGTTATAGCTCTTGCATATGTCGATAGTATTACTTATGAAAAAATTGAGACTGCGAAACTTGAGGCATTCAAAGAAAAACTAAGTGTTCATTTTTCAGATATGACTGATTTTACAAGTAATGATGCGAATGATTGCTATGTTGTTTTTACAGATAACAATACTATTGGTTACGCTGTCAAAACTATTGGTTCCGGCTATGGTGGAACTATTGAAATGTTAGTAGCATTGGAACCTACAAATCTTAGTTCAACTGATGATTTAATACTTCGGGGATTATCGATTATATCTCACTCTGAAACTCCAGGTCTTGGAGATAAAATTACTCGGTCATTTTTCCTTGATCAGTTTCAAGAGGTTTTCTTTTCTGGCATTGAACTTAGTAAAACTGGTGGAGATATTGATGCTATTTCTGGTGCGACTATTAGTTCAAAAGCGGTTATAAATGGTATAGTTTCCTCTATTGAAGAAAGATTTGATTCTCTTGTTGAATTGGTTTCATCTGTGGAGGTGTCCTAAACATGGTTCATATATTGAAAAATCTTAAAAAAGGGATAATAAACGAAAATCCCGTATTTATTCTCCTGCTGGGTCTTTGCCCAACACTTGCTGTTAGTACATCTATTGACAACGCTTTTGGTATGACTGCTGCAGTTATGTTTGTTTTAATTAGTGCAAATATTATTGTTTCACTTATCCGTGGTGTTACTCCAGATCGTGTCCGCATTCCAGTATTTATTGTAATTATTGCCGCTCTTGTCACAATTGTTGATCTTACTATGAAGGCATTTATACCAGAACTTTCTAAGTCTCTTGGTATTTTCATTCCACTTATAGTTGTTAACTGTATTATACTTGGTAGGGCAGAAGCATTTGCATCCAAAAATACTCTTGCCGATTCAGTTGCTGATGCTATTGGGATGGGTATCGGTTTTGGAGTTGCTATTACTATTATCTCCTTTTTTAGACAACTTCTTGGAACAGGGGAGATTACAATTTTTGGAACTCCTGTCTTTTCAGCTCCTGGACTTTTTGATAATCCTATGTCCATTTTTATTCTTCCAATGGGTGCATTTCTTGTGTTAGGATGCTTGCTTGCAACTCTTCGCTATACGGGGGTGATTAAGAGTGGATAATCTTTTTTCAATATTCATTATGATGGCACTTGTAAACAACTTTGTTCTTGCAAAATTCCTCGGACTCTGTCCGTTCTTTGGTGTTTCAAAGAAACTGTCAAGTGCTGTTAGTATGGGGCTGGCTGTCATTCTTGTAATGCTTGCAACCTCTGTTGTTTCTTGGTTGCTTTTCTATCAATTGCTAGTGCCATTTGGTATTACTTATATGAGAACTGCAATTTTTATTTTGGTTATTGCTTCTCTTGTTCAGATCCTTGAAATCACAATTCGTAGGACTAATGTTAATCTTTACAATGCTCTTGGTATTTATCTTCCTTTGATTACAACAAACTGCGCTGTTCTTGGTGTTACATTTATTAATGTTGATCAAGCATTTAACCTTGCTGAAACCGTTGTTAGTGCTCTTGGTGCTGGTGTTGGATTTACTTTAGTTCTTGCCATTATGTCGGGAATCAGGGAGAGATTGGATCTTGCTGACGTTCCAAAAGCTTTCAAAGGTATACCTGTAGCATTTCTCGTTGCAATGATTCTAGGTATTGCATTTCTTGCTTTTGGGGGAATGGTTTAAATGGACAATACTGTACTGATTATAGTTTCCCTTACGCTTGTTGGTATGGTTTGTGGTATTGCAATTTTTTTGGTAAACAGATTCCTTCCTGAGGAGGATAAACTTTTGAAGAAAACCGAGGAAATTTCAAAATTTCTTCCGGGAATGAACTGCGGTGCTTGCGGTCACCCAGGTTGTTTTGCTTATGCCGGCGAGATTGCAAAGGATATCGATATATTGCGGACCGGTCCGTGTATGGTTCTTATGAACGATGATAAAAAGGTAAAGGCCCTTGGTAATGCTCTCGGAGTTGATCTTTCATCTGGCGATAAAAAGGTTGCTGTTGTTCATTGTGGTGGTAATTCTGAGATTCTCTATGATTATAAGGGCATAGATACTTGTAAGGCTGCTGCTCAACTTTCCTCGGGTTTTAAGAAATGTCCTTATGGTTGTTTTGGTTTTGGCGATTGTGTAAATGTTTGTCCAGAAAATGCGATTTCAATTGATCCCGAAAAAAAGATTGTGGTAATTGATCCTGATAAATGTATTGGATGTGGACTTTGTACAAAGGAATGCCCTCAGAATCTAATTGAGATTATTCCTGCTAAAATGCCTCAGTATCTGGCATGTAATTATCTTTCTAAAAAGAATATTCCTGGTAGGGAAAGATGCTCGCTTGGTTGCATTCACTGTAGAATATGTGTTAAAGCATCTGAGAAGGAGGAGGTTACTTGGAATGAGAAAAAGGATTTACCTTTCTTCGATCCGGAGAAATGTGCCCCTTCACCTGCAGCCATTGAGAAGTGCCCTCGAAAAGTAATATTCAAGAGAGATTTTGAAAACGGTACTTCAGAAAATAGAAAATAACAAAGAAAAACTTTGAATTAGTTACTTACTGAAGTGCCAACTGACACATGTATTTAATTATTGTTTTTGATTTTAATCCGTAAATCCCGTCCGTAAGGTTCCTTTCTTCGAGGAAAATTATTATACCGGTATTGGATACAGGTCTACCGGCCATAGGTTGGCTACAATCATTCAGACTCGATTTGGTGATAGACTATGACTCAAGTTAAAGGTGTAAAAATAATTGCAAAAAAAGATTTCAGCTCTTTTGTAAATAATCTGATTAAAGAAGAAGAACATGAAGTTATAGGTGTCAAGACAAAGGGAGAACGATTTGTTTTTGATTTACTTGAAGATGCAGGCAAACTCCGTCTGAATTATGATATTACAATTCTTCCTCCAAAAAAATATTTTCTCCCTCCGTGTGAAAATCTGATGAATTTTAATCTTGAGAAACCTTTCGATGTCAAAGAAAGTGACGTTGGGAAACCAAGGATTATTATTGGGATACACCCCTATGATATTATAGCATTGGAGCAGATGGACAAAGTATATCTTGATTCTCAGAAAGATGATTTTTACAAAAAGAGAAGGGATAACACAATTATCATTGGTGTTGATATTCAAAAAGTGTCAGATAGGTCATTTGCTGCCAGCATGAAAACAAATGTGACTGAAACTGGTTTTGATTTAATGCTTACGGATCTGGGGAATAAATATGCAGTAACCATCGGGTCAAAAAAGGGAGAAAGTTTGCTTGAGAAACATGCTGAGGTAAGAGAAGCTAAAAATGCTGATATAAAAAAGATACATAAAGTTCGCGCAACTATTACTTCTCAGTATAAGAAAAAGGTCAAAGTAGATAAGGAGAAATGGTCTTCTTATCTTGTTGCAAATTATGATCATTCCATGTGGGAGGCAAAATCAGATAAATGTTTAGAATGTGGTTCTTGTACAATGGTTTGTCCTACTTGTTTTTGTTATGACGTAAAGGATGAGGTTTCTCTAGATCTTAAGGGTGGTAGTCGAATTCGTACTTGGGATGGTTGTTTGTTACATGATTTTACAAATATTGGAAGTGGAGAGGTATTTCGTGGTGATGTAAGAGATAGATATCGGCATCGTTTCTTTAGGAAAGGGAATTATCTTCCTGAGAGGTATGATTTTGTTGCATGTGTAGGTTGCGGACGGTGTGGCATAGCATGTCTTCCAGATATTGCAGATCCTTGTGATGTGATTAATGATCTTTCTCGCTTTGAAAAATCGGATGATACAGATAGATTTTTCATTAAACAAGAAACAAAAGTTGATGAGAAAGGAATCATCCATATTCCTAGAAAAGCAACTATTAAACACATGGAGAAACTGACTGAAACAGAAACACTGTTTGAAATTGAACTAGATGATAAAAAACCTCTTGGTCATATTCCTGGTCAGTTCGTAGAGGTTTCAGTTTTTGGTATGGGTGAGGCACCTATCTCTGTTTCATCTGCACCAAGTA
>Ga0255387_10082_pt1 | contig 13163 bp, 10 predicted proteins | sample ANMaggSSYBR01J12_FD_182104 | JGI IMG/M metagenome (GOLD analysis project Ga0255387, IMG submission 182104) | Sediment cell enrichment communities from methane seep in Santa Monica Basin, California, United Staets - ANME aggregate JGI... | ecosystem: Environmental > Aquatic > Marine > Cold seeps >...
GGCACCTTGGGCAAAAAATATTGCGGATTCGCTATCACGGGAATGAATCACAAAATGCCCATAGTGATAGGGACACCCATCGCTGAACGCCACTCCCACACCACCGGACATACGGATCGCTTATCCGATGATTCGGCTGGTCAAAACAGACACAAATGAACGTAATGGACATCTCGTCTGCCTGGCCTTGGGGAACGCAACGCTACCAGCATTTCAGCAACTGCTGCATAATGAGGCATTTCACTCTGCTACAAAAATCGTAGGCATACCAATGAATATGTGGAGACTTTTCGCAAGTCCTTGCTGCGCAAGAAATTTGTGCAAGTCGAGTAAAAAATCACTTAATTTATTAACCAGCTTACTGAACAGAAAAAGCCATGAATCCGACTGTTTCTAAGACATGGTATGTTTCACTGTCACGTGATTGCTCTTCACTGATTTGTACATAAACTCCATGTGCATTCTTGGATTTCCAGCGCACATTGGCAGGGTCAGTCTCATTATTCGTCTGCATATCAGAAATAAATACAGGTGAATTTATGAATGTTTGATTAAATAAAATTTCTTGGAAATCATCACTTATACTAGATTTAATATTTATTTCAAATGCAACGCTGTTTACAGTGCCGCTTGAAGGTTCCCAGGCAATATATGCGACCTCTTCTGTTGCATGAATTATAGGATTTAGTTCCTGTTCCTGCAGGCAGAACGCGAATCCATTGGTTCCGTTAGTTACAGTTCTGCAGAATACTGCATCAATCTCATTATAGCTGACAACAGCGGCTATTACCACAGGGATCTGATTGAAACTATTTTTGAAGTTTACGGTTTTAAATGAGCTGGTATTATTGGTAGTAAAGCTTCCTGCTTCGACCCTGGTTCCATCCTCTAATGTATAACTGCCTCGCTCCATAATTAAGTAGCCGACTGTGTCGAATATATGCTGACCATCTAAATAATCCCACTCCTGAATGCGAATATCAAAGCCTGTGTTATCAACATTTTGTATTCTCAAAATGGCAGCATTAGTTCCATTATAACTTAATGATTTAGCTACCACTACAGGATCCAAAAAGTACTTACTGAATTCAATCCTCTGCCATTCATGAGTTATACTTACTTCCCCTGTTTCCATAATAGGAGATAAAGGCTTGGAGTCAAAGACAGACGGATTAGATCCATGACTAAGTTCCAGCCCATCTAAAAGGCCATCATTATCAGAATCCGGATCTAAAAGATTTATAATTGAATCCCCATCATAATCATAATTCCAATTATCTCCCCAGTATCCTACTTCATTTCCATCAATTATGCCGTCTCCATCTGTATCAGCGTTGTTGGGGTCAGTTCCGTAAAAAGTGATTTCTTTATCGTCTGTAAGTCCATCTCCATCTGTATCTCCATCTGTAACTGTATCAACAGTAGATTCAGGGATATAATAATCAATTTCTTCAGAAAAAGAACTTTCATAGCCCTCATTATATGCAGTTACTGCGAAATAATATACTTGGCCTGATTTCAGATCGGGGATTGTATAGGTTGTCTGGTTGCCGACATTAAAATTAATCTCGTAATTTCCGCTTGAATAACCGTAGTATACTTTGTAGCCGGTAACATTTTCCGACTCTGGATTTGGATCCCATTCCAATGTTACCTCGGCAGCGATGGAAATGGCGGGTATAAAGAGCATAAGGGCTAAAGCCAAAACTACAATTCTGTAAAAGCGATAATTAATATGTTTAGATATCATAATTTTTATATTCCTGTAGTGTTCAGTTATGTTGCTGATTATTATGTTAAAAATATAACCAATTATAGAATTAGATTCTAACCGCTGGAAACTTTCCTTGTGTTATTACTAAAAAAGGAGTCGGAAAGTTCCTTTGCAGTGAATAGAACCGATAGAACATTATTGTGCGGTATTTATAAAAAGATAGGAAAATGGCGCCCTAACTTTTTATAAAATATCATCATCATATAAAAATTGGAAGCAAAGGCGGCTTTGGAATTTTCAACATTTATATGATTTTCCATACACTTTAATGCAATTATCTTAGATTGGTCAATGCATCTACGATTTTTGACGGACCGATTGATAATCTAATCTCGTTTTAAATTCATTTTGATTATAACAAAGCAACATGTGTGCCAAAGAAATAGTTTGTTGATATACTGACTAATTAAAAAATAATTATGCTTCTTAAAATGGGTTCTGGTTACGAATATTGCACAGTGAACTACTTTTTTTGCACACGTTGTAAGAAATGTTTGAAATGGTTTTAGAGCATCGAGAACTATAGCTCGGAAGGTTGCAAATTGCGTTTTTTTCGGTGAGCAATGAGCATCAAGAGCAAGGCGCGAAGGTGCGGACAAAAGGTTTTAATAGTGGCCGGAATGCAAGTGAATTGAAAAGCTTAATTTTTATATCCGCATTCCTTATTAAGGCACATTAGAAAAGTACCTTGTTTTTTAGTGGATTTTTCTACCAGAAATTCTGCGCCGCAATTCGGACAATTTTCTGCTACAGGTTTGTCCCAGAGAGCAAATGTGCAGTCGGGATAACGGTTGCAGCCATAAAAGATTTTCCCCCTTTTTGACCGTCTTTCAACAATTTCGCCGGTGCAGCCTTTTTCCGGACACTTTACACCTGTAGTTTTATCTGGTTGGTTTGAATTTATGGATTTGGTATTTTTGCACACCGGGTACCCGCTGCATGCTAAAAATTTGCCGTATTTGCCCTGTTTTAACACCATCGGTTTTTTACATTTTTCACAAACTATATCTGATATTTCATCTTCAGGCAGCTCGATTGGGTGAACCTTGCCTTTTTCATCTCGGGTATAGTTCCTAGTATACCTGCATTTCGGGTATCCGCTGCAGGCAATATAGTGACCATTCTTGCCTACTTTGATGTTTAGTTGTTTTTTGCATACAGGACAGGAAAGATCTGTAGGTATGCCCACACCGCGTATGCTGAGCATACTTTCTGCGGCTGCATCCAGTTCTTTTTTAAAGGGGCCGTAGAAACGGGTGAGAATGTCTAAAGAATCTGTTCCCGAAGTTTCTATACGGTCAAGATCTTCTTCCATCTTGGCTGTAAAATCAACTTCAAATATGTCTGGGAAGCTTTTAACAAGAAGGTCATTAACGATAAATCCAAGTTCGCTGGGCTTAAAGTATCCTTTTAGAAAATCAACATATCCCTTTTCCTTGATTGTAGATAATATTGAAGCATAGGTGCTGGGACGACCGATTCCGTTTTCTTCAAGCTCTTTTACAAGTGAAGCCTCTGAAAATCTTGGCGGCGGCATGGTAAAGTGCTGTTTAGGCTCTAAGTTATTGACCTTTAATTCTACTCCTTCAGATAATTCAGGAAGATTGATTTTTTCTTTTTCGCTTTCTATTTCTTCATCCACAGACATGTAAACAGCCATAAAGCCTGTGAATTTAACAGATGATCCGCCGGCTGTAAACAAATAGAGCCCGGCTTTAATAGAGATTGTATTTTTATTTATCAGAGCTTGCTGCATCTGCGACGCAATGAAACGCTGCCAGATAAGACGGTACAGAGACATCTGGTCATTGGAGAGATAAGGGGTCAATTTTTCAGGAGTGTTGAAAACCGATGTCGGCCTGATGGCCTCGTGAGCATCTTGAGCTTTCTTCAGATTCTTGAAAAATCTTGGCTTATCAAGAGCAAATTTTTCACCGAACTTTTCTCGAATCAGCACAAGTGCTTCTTCTGCAGCTTCTTTTGCAATTCTGGTGGAATCGGTGCGCATATAAGTGATAAGCCCTTCAGTTCCACCTGTTCCGATGTCAATACCTTCGTAAAGCTGTTGTGCCACAACCATGGTTTTTTTTGCAGAAAATTTAAGCTTTCTGATTGCTTCCTGTTGAAGTTTACTTGTGATAAAAGGGGGAAGAGGATTTTTTTTCGTAATCTTTTTTTGAACTTTTTTTACAATAAATTTATTTTCTGAAAGTTCGTTCAGAATGGCAAGTGATGCTTTTTCGTCAGGAATTTTGATTTTTTTTTCGTTCTTTTTTACAAGTTTTGCCTTAAATTGTGGAGGTAAGGTGGTTTCGAGAAAGGCTGTTATAGACCAGTATTCTTCCGATTCAAAGGCTTGGATAGCTCTTTCTCTTTCACATATTATACGTACTGCAACTGATTGTACACGCCCCGCACTGAGGCCGTTTTTTACTTTGCGCCAGAGTAATGGAGATGTCTGGTATCCAACCAGTCTGTCAAGAATTCTTCGTGCCTGCTGAGCCTCGTATTTTTTCTTATGGAGATCTTCAGACGCTGCAATTGCTTCATTAATGGCTTTTTTGGTAAGCTCATGAATAAGTACTCTGTAAAATTTTCTTCCTTTTTTCTTGAGAACCTCTGCGGTGTGCCATGCAATAGCCTCTCCTTCCCGGTCAGGGTCAGGCGCCAAATAAATGTCTGTTGCATCACCAGCGGCTTTTTTTAAGGAGTTTATAACTTTCTGCTTTCCTGGAATAACAATGTATTTAGGCTCAAAGTTTTTTTCTATATTTATTCCAATCTCTTTTGTAGGAAGGTCCTTTATGTGCCCAACGGTAGCAACAACGTTGTATTGCGAGCCCAGATACTTTTTTATAGTTTTTATTTTTGTTGGTGATTCAACAACAAGTAGTGGTTTAGTCACTATATTTCCTCACTTTAGGTATTACTTATTTCTGTAGAAAAGAATTTCCCTGGTGCCTGATTAACAATACCCTGCAGTTCAAGCTTAAGAAGTATGCCTGAAAGTTTTCCGGGTTCCATAGATATTTTTCGTGAAAGATCATCTATATGAACAGGGTAGTGACCAAGGCCCGTAAATACAAGCGATTCTTCTGATGACAAAGAAGGCGGTTTAGCTATTTTATCTTCAGGTTTATCTTTATGCTTAATTTTATTATTTAAGCTGTCATCTGTTATTAAAGGAGAAAGCTCTTCAAGTATATCCTGTGTATTTTCGACCAGCTTTGCTCCCTGTTTAATCAAACTGTGTGTTCCGATACTTTTAAAAGAATTGATATTGCCGGGCACAGCAAAAACTTCTCTTCCCTGCTCTGCTGCGAGGCGTGCTGTAATGAGTGAGCCGCTTTTCTGGGTTGCTTCAACGATAACTGTTCCGAGTGAAATGCCGCTGATTATTCTGTTTCTTATTGGAAAATTGTGGGGTTCAGGTGCCTCTAAAAGAGGAAATTCGGAAATAACCGCGCCTTTTTCGGCAATCTTATGGAAAAGTTTCAGATTTTTATGTGGATAAACTCTTTCGAGACCGCTTCCAAGCACGGCTATTGTTTTTCCTTTTCCGGTTAAAGCACCTGTATGTGCAGCAGTATCAATCCCTACTGCCATGCCGCTTACTATTGTAAAATCAAGAGCAGCTAATTCTTCGCACAGCCTTTTTGTTATTGAAATACCGTAGCTTGTCGCATTTCTGGATCCCACTACGGCGATATTCTTTATAGAGTTACAAAGATTCCCAAAAACATATAAAAAGGGCGGTGGATCTGGTATTTGAAGTAGAAGAAAAGGGTAGGCCGGATCAGACATTGTAACAATTTGATAGCCTTTTTTCATTACAAGATCGAAATCTTTTTTGACTGGTTCCGGTATGTTGTGAGCTTTAATCGCAGCAACTATGCGGGGCGTTATGCCCTTTACCTGAAGAAGGTCTTCCTGTGGTGCTTCAAAAACAAGGCTCGGTGAGCTGAAACGGTCTAACAACCGCTTAAAAAGGTGATTTCCTATACCGGAAACACCTTTAAGGGCAAACCATGGAAACAGGGTTTTCATGGCTGAATTTTCTTTCCGCGCCTTCGCCATATCAGAAGTATTGGGCTTGCAACGTATATTGATGAATACGTTCCAATAAGAATTCCGATTATCATTGCAAATGCAAAGTCGTGGACAATGCCGCCTCCTATGACAAACAGTGCAATAACAACTGTAAGAGTTGTTAAAGAGGTTAATATGGTACGGCTTAGAGTCTCATTAATGCTTCTATTAATAGTGAAATCCAAAGGTTTTTTCCGGTATTTTTTTAAATTTTCCCGTATGCGGTCAAAAACAATTATTGTATCGTTCAAAGAATAACCTATAATAGTTAAAAGTGCGGCAATAATGGGCAAGGTGAATTCTTTATCAAAAATGGAGAATATCCCTACGGTAATTATAACATCATGGATTATAGCTACAATAGCACCCATTGCATATTTCAGATTGAGGAACCAGAAGAGTATAATGGCTAATATGAGTGCGGCCGTAATCAGGATGGGTATGCTGAGGTTAATAAAAGAAAGAAAATAGACGCTGCTCATAAGTGCCGCCGCCATGATTCCGCTTAAAATCCACTTGAATTCAAAACGACCGGATATATATATTGTAATAAAAAGCAGGGAATAGAACATAGCAAAGAGCGCTTTTTCGCGCAGATCTTTACCTACCTGAGGGCCCACCATTTCAATGCGCCGGATTTCCACCTCGTTTCCTGTAGCGGCTTCTATGGCATTTTTTACCTTGCCGGAAAGTCCTTGAGAAGTCATAACCGATATATCGGTTCTGATAAGATATTCATTCTCTTCTTTGTCTCCAAATTCTTGAACAGATGATTTGCCAAGATCAATGGTATCAAGCCCGGATTTGATTATATTAATGCTTGCGGGAGCTAAGGTCTTTACCTGTATTAAAGTGCCGCCGGCAAAGTCGATTCCATATTTTGGGCCTTTATGGAGTATCAGAGAAATAAAACTGACAAGAATCATTGTTGCGGATATGTAGAATGCCAGCTTGCTTTTTCCTATAAAATTCAAATTTATGTCGGATTTTATAACCCTCATGTTTATATGACCCCTAAATTTAAGATTAGCTATTAGCCTTTGGCCTTTAGCAATTAGCCTTTAGCTTAAAAAATCAAACAGATAACACATTCAGCTAATAGCTAACAGCTAATGGCTAATAGCTTTTTCACAAATCTTCACGACAAATAAGCTGAATCTATTGCCAGCATTGAAAAAAAATACTTTTCGGACAGGCACTATATGCTCAAGCTTTTAATTTTTCTGTTTATCAGAAGATAATCAAAAACAAGCCGTGTAAGGATAAGTGCTGTAAACAGGCTTGCCAATACGCCAAGACATAGTGTTACAGCAAAACCTTTTACCGGTCCGGTTCCAAACTGAAACAGGACAAGAGCTGCAATAAGAGTTGTTACGTTTGCATCAAGAATGGTAAGGGTAGCCTTACTATAGCCTGCATTTACGGCAGCTCTCTGAGTCTTGCCCAGATTCATTTCTTCTCTGATACGTTCAAATATCAAAACATTGGCATCAACAGCCATCCCTATGGTTAATATGATTCCTGCAATACCTGGAAGGGTTAAGGTGGCCTGAAATCCTGCAAGTCCTCCGGCAATCAGAACAATGTTAAGGATAAGCGCAATGTTTGCGATAAGGCCCGAAACCTTATAATACACAATCATAAACAGAACAACGAGTATGCCTCCAACGTACATGGAGATAAGTCCCTTTCTTATTGAATCAGCTCCAAGAGAGGGTCCTACGGTTCGTTCCTCAATAATTTCAACCGGAGCCGGCAGGGCGCCTGCCCTAAGAACGATTGCAAGGTCACGCGCTTCTTCTGTTGTAAAATTTCCTGTAATGCGTGCTTCGCCGCCGGTAATTTTTTCCTGAATAACAGGTGCGGAATAGACTTTATTATCTAAGACTATTGCAAGTCGTTTTTTAACATTTTCTTCTGTTATTCTTTCGAAAATCCTTGCCCCCTTTTTATCAAAATTGATGGAAATATATGGTTCATTGAACTGGGAGTCTATTTGAACCCTTGCATCCGTCAGGTATTCACCAGTTAGAAGAGTTCGTTTCTTTACAAGATAGGGGGTCCTTATGACGCGTTCTGTTGCTGAGTCCTCATTGTCCTGATAAAGAAGTTCACTGCCTGCCGGTATATTTCCTTTTAAAGCGGCATCCAGGTCATGGGTTTCATCCAGCAATTTAAATTCCAGAAGAGCTGTTTTACCGATTAACTCCTTTGCTCTTTGTGTGTCTTTGATGCCCGGGAGTTGGATAAGAATTCGTTTTTCACCCTGGCGACGTATATCAGGCTCATTTACGCCGAACTGATCAATACGATTTCTTATTGTTTCAAGTGCCTGCTCAGCCGCCAGCTTTTTTATATGACGAGTTTCACTGTCCGGCAAATTTAATATCATGGTAAGTATTTCATCATCAGTCGATTCTGAAACAACCCGCAAATCCTTAAGTTCAGTATCCAGCAGTTTATTAAAACTCAAGATATTATTGTTACCACGTATTTTGAGCGATATTTTGGTATTTTCTATTCTGTCTATTCCGACGTACCTTATATTTTCTTTCTTTAAAAGACTCCGGAGTTCATAAGTCATACGTTCTATTGTACTTTCAACTGATTTTTCAGTATCAACTTCAAGTACAAGGTGCATTCCTCCCTGAAGATCTAAACCAAGATTTATCTTCTTATGTGGCCACCAGCCTTGATTTATTGTAGGAAAAATATAAACAATTGCAGTTGTAATAACCGCAAAGACTATAATTACTCGCCATGAAAAATTCTTCAATTGGATATTCCCTTCAATAAAGAGCTAAAAGGATTAAGAATATTTACTATAATATAAGTGCCTAAAGTGAGCTAAAGTATATTAAAGTGCCTAAAGTTAATGAATGCTGCCATTTTATATATTCCTTAAGTCATCAATGTACGATAGAGGCAAACTCTCAATAACTTTGGCTTATCAATTAGCACGCCGAAGGCGTACCACAACTTTAGGCATTTTAGGCACTTTAGCTCACTTTAGGCACTTTATATACTTAATCAGCCTTGTTTTCAACAGATGGCGGGGGCGAGGAAGGTTGATTTAGTGCAGCTATATTCCCGCGATTTATTTTTATTCGTACTTTATCTGCTATTTCCACTGTTACCGTGGTATCATCTGCATTGGTAATTCTTCCATGAATACCACCGCTTGTTACTACGCGGTCACCTTTTTTTAGAGTACTTATCATTTCACGATGTTGTTTACTTTTTTTCTGTTGGGGCCGGATAAGCAGAAAATAAAATATGGCAAACATGATAATCAGTGGGATAAATGCTGTAAACCCGCCTGGTTGTCCGCCGCCTGCCGCTCCGCCCTGCCCCATTGCATATGCTATATTAATCAAGATTAACCTCCATGTTTTAAATTAACGCACCTTCGGTGCAAATATAAGTGCCTAAAGTGAGCTAAAGTATATTAAAGTGCCTAAAGTTAATGAATGCGCCTTCGGCACCGCCAATTTTAATTTTTTTTCACCATACAACTTTGCTCACTTTGTTTCTATCTGAACTTATAACCAAGTCCTGAAAATATATAGCCACGCCAAAGGCGTACCATAACTTTAGGCACTTTAGCTCACTTTAATATACTTTAGGCACTTTTTTCTTTAATTATTCCAGACCATTTCGGTAGTACCGAGTACACTTGTAATTACAAATTTTATTTTTGAGCTGGTATCATCAATTATATTTTTGTCGGTTCCCTGCAATTTTACAGGAAATCTGACGAGATAAATTGATTCCCAGGTGTTAATATATGGGAAAAAGTGAGTAAGCACCGCATCAATCTTTTTAATTTTCCTTATCTCAAGCGGTTTTATTTTTGTTTCATTGCCTGCGTTAAGATATATTTTCCATATAGAATCTTGTTTATTAAAATCATTCCATTTTTTATCCGGTACGTATGCAGACATTATAAAATCATTGTATATTAAAGAAGCTTGTTTTTGATCTTTTATAAGTTTTTCCTTTTCTTCACTAGTAAGATTATAAGTTCTGACATACTCATTTGCATAGGCCTCTCTGAATTCAGGCGATTTGAAGGTAGCTGAAGTCATTAGCTCAAGATCAAGGCCTCTATATATGCAAGCTTCAATCGTCCATTTCATTAGCACTGTTTTGTAAGTGCTTCCCTGGTATGGATCAGATGACTCTTCAAATTGTTTGACTGATGAAGCAATTTGACATCCCTGACATCCGGCAAAAATAACTATCAGCAAGATACTTTTTAATATAAAAATGTAATAGTCAGTTTTCATGGACAAATACACGGTCAAAAATTATGCCGATATACTTTAAATGATAGTTGACGTCAAATATTTCTTCAATTTTTTTCTTGCTTAGATGAGCGCATATCCCTTTATCTTTCTTTATCAGCTCCTTAAAAGGCTTTTTTTCTTTCCATACACGCATTGCCTGCTTCTGAACCATTTTATATGCGTCTTCACGGGTAACTCCTGATTCGGCAAGAGCAAGAAGTATCTGTTGAGAAAAGATAAGACCGTTCAGCATATTAAGATTTTCTTTCATTCTTTTGGGATATACAACAAGATTATTAATCAAACCCTTTAGCCTGTTTAGCATGTAATCAATAAGTATTGTACTGTCAGGGGCAATTATTCTCTCAACAGATGAATGGCTTATATCCCTTTCATGCCAGAGAGGGATGTTCTCCAAAGCAGCCATAGCATTAGACCTGATGATCCGTGCGAGGCCGCAAAGGTTTTCGGATCCTATTGGATTCCTCTTGTGAGGCATGGCTGAGGAACCTTTTTGCCCTTTTGAAAAATACTCTTCTGCCTCAAGAACTTCTGTTCTTTGAAGATGCCTGATTTCAAGAGCCATCTTTTCGATTGATGATGCCATGATAGCTAACGCTGTAAAATATTCGGCATGTCGGTCTCGTTGTATAATTTGCGTTGAAGCAGGGGCTGGTTTGAGATCCAGTTTTTTGCAAACATATGCTTCAATTTCTGGTGGAATATTGGCAAAAGTACCGACTGCTCCTGAAAATTGACCGAAACTGATGTTTTCGACAGCGCGCTCAAATCTTTTTCTGTTGCGCTTCATTTCATCATACCAGACTGCCAGTTTCAGCCCAAAGGTAACAGGTTCTGCATGAATTCCGTGAGATCTTCCGACCATGACGGTATCCTTGTGTTCAAAGGCTCTTTTCTTAATTATACTTAACAGGTTTTCGCAGTCTTTTATGATAATTTCCCCAGATTTTTTGAGAAGATATGCCATGCTTGTATCAAGAATGTCTGAAGATGTCAGCCCCATGTGGATATATCTCGAGTCAGGCCCGACATGTTCAGCAACATTTGTCAGAAAGGCTATTACGTCATGTTTGGTCTCAGCCTCTATTTCTTCTATTCTTTTAACGGAGAAACCAGCTTTTTCCTTTATGTTTTTAAACGCTTTTGGGGGAATCATTTTGTTTTGCGCCATGGCTTCACAGGCTAAAATTTCAACTTTCAGCCATGTGTTATACTTGTTTTCATCGGTCCAGATATCGCCCATAATACTTCTTGTATATCGTTTTATCATTTGTTGCCCTGCTCCACTTGTATTTTACTCCCGCAACTATAGACTTTCAGATAATTAATTTCAATAAATGAGTCATTCCGCACGGACAAACAAGTTTGTCCGTGCCACCCGCCTCTGGCTGATATGTTTTGATCAACCGTTAACTGTGAACTGTTAGCCGTGAACTATTACCTTAGCCCGTTACTGATCAATCTGTATCCAGAGAGTTTCTCCGTCAAACTGGATGCGGTTTGCATTATTATAATCAATACTGTCCAAAAGAGCAAAAATCCGGTCCATATTATAAACAACAACTTTGCTTAATGGATATATTAGGTTAAGATCTACAGCTATTTTACGTTCTTTGATGTTGTAAATGCTAACAGTTTTTTCGGAAAATTTTAAAATTTTGCCGATTCCTGAACTAAAACCCTTTCTGTCCGGCTCGTCGGCAAGTGGAGCAAGGGCAATCCCCTTGTGATCAAAGTAATCCTTTAAAAACTTAAAGTGTATGTTCCAGATGTTGTCTTCAGTTTTGACCACATATATTCCGAATGCTCTTATCCTGTCATCCGGCAGGTTTAGTCCCTCTATGTCCTTTTCAATAATATCACCGCTTTTAATACGGATCTTGTCCAGAATTTCCTGCATGGAAACTGTCGAATCACCTATTTTAAGTGATTCATCAGACTTTACAATGATATCAACGCTTTTTTCCACTCCATATTTTGCTTTACGCTTTTGGGTAAGTATTTGAAGCTCTTTATCTTTTTCCAGCTTGTTGTAGTCTATTACGGGCTGGGATTTTATAGGAACATGAACTTTCCCCGACAAGTTTTTTTCAACAGGCCCGGTTGCTTTCTGCATTAAAAATAAACCGGCAACAGCTATTGCAGCAACAACAGCACAGATTATGATAATGACGGCAATCTTATTTGATATGGCTGCATTTTTTTTAGGCATAATTTTCCCATGATACAATAATCAAGTAGGGGCGATCCTTGTGATCGCCCTGATTAGGGCGAATACAAGATTCGCCCCTACTATAAATTTAACGGGATTCTATTTTGAACTGATGATCTTGCTGTCTCCGAGGAACAAGGTGCTATCGCCTTTTATTGATATCGAAAGATTACGCCTTAACTCAAGGTCAATTATTTCTTTTCTTTTATTATTCAGAAGATAGTCAGCTACCTCGACAGGGACTATGCCCGTTACTTTGGAAATTTCCTGTTTTAGAGTTTCGATGCTGAGTTTTCTCAAGAAAGCAAGAGCCAAGGTTTCAGGAGATGGAGTCATGCCTTTTCCATGGCAATATCTGCAAGCTTCAAAACCGCTGTATCCAATAGATGGCCTGATTCGCTGCCTCGACATTTCAATTAACCCAAATTTAGAAATTCTTCCTACTTTTGTTTTTGCCTTATCTTTTTTTAAATGGTTTTTCAACGTTCCTTCTACTTCTGATTTGTGCTTTTGGTCTCTCATGTCAATGAGATCCAATACAACAAGACCGCCCAAATCCCGTAACCGCAGTTGACGGGCAATTTCTTCGGCTGCTTCAACATTGGTCCGTAAGGCCGTTTCTTCGATAGATTTATTTTCTATTATCTTTGGGTCGTATTTTTTATCCATTTACTATTACTACCTTTCACCTAATTTTCCTCAAATTCTGTCATCTCATGCCATAATATGATATAAATAGCAAGACTGGCAATACGACCGATCAGAAATAGTTTGACTT
>Ga0255387_10087_pt1 | contig 12960 bp, 11 predicted proteins | sample ANMaggSSYBR01J12_FD_182104 | JGI IMG/M metagenome (GOLD analysis project Ga0255387, IMG submission 182104) | Sediment cell enrichment communities from methane seep in Santa Monica Basin, California, United Staets - ANME aggregate JGI... | ecosystem: Environmental > Aquatic > Marine > Cold seeps >...
AGGATCAGATTCTTGACAGCATGGACATCGAACGCGAACGGGGAATTACTATCAAGAGCCAGGCCATTACCCTTCCCTACCGAAGCAGGGATGGCGAAGACTATACACTCAACCTTATAGACACCCCTGGCCACGTGGATTTTTCTTACGAGGTTTCAAGGTCTCTCGCATCCTGCGAAGGGGTTCTTCTGCTCATTGACGCCGCGCAGGGGGTTCAGGCACAGACTGTCGCGAATCTTTACATGGCCATGGAGCACGATCTGGAAATTATCCCTGTGATCAACAAGATTGACCTTCCCTCGGCTGACGTGGACAAGGTAATGGAACAGATAGATTCGGAACTCGGGCTTGACCCTTACATGAGTCTTCCCTGCTCGGCAAAAGAAGGAACAGGAGTTGAAGAGATCCTTGAAGCAATCGTACATAACATACCGCCACCCAAAGGAGATCCGGAGGCCGAGCTGGCTGCCACCATTTTCGACGCGCAGTACGACCCTTTCCGGGGCACTATCATACACTGTCGCATTTTTGATGGTACGATACGGGGCGGTGATGTAGTACGTCTCATGCACGACGAGACTGTTCACAAGGTCGAAGAAGTGGGTGCTTTTCTACTCCCGCGCCAGAAGAAGGACAGCCTTTCAGCAGGCGACGTGGGGTATATCATCGCCGGGATAAAAACCGTGTCGGATGTCCAGATCGGCGACACGATCACTTTAGATAAACGCCCCTGCAAAGAGCCTCTCCCCGGGTTCAATGAATCAAAGTCTGTTGTCTTTGCGTCAATCTACCCCATTGCATCGGATGACTATGAGGAACTGGCGGTGGCACTCGAAAAATACAAATTGAATGATGCATCGTTTGCATATCAGAAAGATTCGTCTATCGCTCTCGGACAGGGTTTCCGTTGCGGTTTCCTCGGCTTGCTCCACCTTGAAATCGTTCAGGAAAGGCTGGAAAGGGAATATGACCTGTCCATCATTCTGTCGGTTCCCAGCGTCAGATACCGCTTTACGTTGAACGACGGTGAAGTTGTCTATATAGACAACCCGGCGTATTATCCTGATCCCATGTCCATAGCTACAAGCGAAGAGCCCTACATACGCGCGGCCATGATGTTCCCGGAACGCCATATGGGGGCGGTAATGAAGCTCTGTAAAGAGAAACGGGGTGAAAATTCAACCCTCAGCTATCCCAGTCCGGGGCGCATCGAGCTGGTTATAGAGATGCCGCTTGCCGATGTCATATACGATTTTTACGACCGCCTGAAATCCATTACGCAGGGATATGGTTCTTTCGATTACGATATACTCGACTACCGGCAGAGCAGTCTTGCCCTTCTTGATATACTGGTCAACGGGGACAGGGTGGATGCTCTTTCTCAGATTGTGCACCGCAGTTCGGCCCGCGCACGTGGACTGCGCGCGTGTGAAAGGCTGAAAGAGGAAATCCCGAGACAGATGTTTAAGATAGCTATTCAGGGAGCTATCGGAGGCGAGGTAATTTCGCGCACAACCATATCCGCGTACCGAAAAGACGTTACCGCGAAGTGCTACGGAGGTGACATCACGCGTAAGAGAAAACTGCTGGAAAAACAGAAGAAGGGCAAAAAGCGGATGAAAATGGTCGGGTCTGTGGCAATCCCTCAGAGCGCGTTCGTGGCGATACTGAAATCAGACAACACATAGCGGTTCACAGTTCACGGTTAAAGAAGGTCCTCAGCTAAACCTTGAATCCTGAGTAATTATTGTATTTATGATGTCTGGAATCTACATACATATACCATTCTGCTTGTCCAAATGTGGCTACTGTGATTTTTATTCGGTCACATCAACTGAAAAAATCCCCCGTTTCATCGATTCCCTCCTGAAAGAGATGGAGATGTATCGCGGCTGTTTCAACCGGTTCGACACTCTCTATCTGGGAGGCGGCACCCCTTCCCTGCTTGACTCAGCGCAGTTAGCGGAAATTATTGACGGTGTACACAAACATTTCCCTTTGTCCGCCGATACGGAAATTACTATTGAGGTAAATCCCGGGGATCTCAGTCGGGAAACGGCTGAATCACTTTTTAAGACGGGTATTAACAGGATTAGTATCGGGATACAGTCCTTTGACGAAAATATCCTCTCATTTCTCGGACGCAGGCATTCCTCTGCCGACGCGATATCCGCGATAGAAGATGTCCGAAACGCGGGGTTCGGCAACATGGGGCTCGATCTCATCTACGGGGTACCCGGACAGGACATCATATCGTGGCTGGAGACGCTCCACACGGCCCTCTCCTTTACGCCGGAGCACCTTTCCTGCTACCAGTTGACCATAGAACCTTCAACACCACTGGGAATGAAATACAGGGCCGGAGAGATCGATGCTTCGGATGAGGATCTCCTTTACGAGTTTTTCATGAAAACATCCGAACTGCTCGAAGCCTCCGGATATATGCACTACGAAGTTTCAAATTTTGCAAGGGGTTCTGAATTTATGTCGAGGCACAACCGGAAATACTGGGATCATACACCATATCTCGGCCTCGGCCCTGCGGCACATTCATTCTCCGGCAACAGGAGGTGGTGGAATCACCGCTGTGTCGACAGATACATCAAAGAGGTCAATAAGGAAATACCCCCAATCGAAAAGTCCGAAATACTAACCCTGGAGCAGCTTCGGCTGGAAGCACTCTATCTGGGCCTTCGCACTAAAATGGGAATTGATCTTCAGGATTTCTCAGAGAGATATGCCTTCGACCTGCTTGATAAAAAAAATGAAATGTTAAACAGGATTAGCGAAGAGGGCCTTATAATCATACAGGATAATCACATCTATCCCACTCGCAGGGGACTCGCCATGTCGGACAGCCTGTCATTGATATAAGCCCAAAGTCATCGGCCCTGCTGTAATGTTTATCCGTCGCGATCAGGTAATTGCCCTTGACACATACCGATTATTTTCCTATACAAGCGAACCAAGAATCGTTTTTTCTAATAATCAATTACCATATACGGATGGACGTGAGGAAGAGGGGTGCAAATCCCCCGCTGCCCCGCAGCCGTAAAGGGAACGAAAGCCCAGAATGCCACTGTTTCGCTAAAAGCGGGATGGGAAGGCGGGCAAGTAGGCTGCCCTGAGTCGGAAGACCGGTCCATCTGAAATTCCTCGAGGGGGGTGTGCCATGAAAAAAGTCTTTCACTTTCACTGCCATACTGTTTCTGAAATCTATTCTTTCATTCAATATGGGTCACATGCACCAGAGTCGGCAAGATGTCTCACAAGATCATAACTCTTGCCAGGGTGATTAAAATCTGCGGTGTGCTGATTCTGCTTTTTATTGCCATGGCAATTGCGTCGGTCCTGATCGGTCCGGCCAAAATCGGCATAATACCGGGTCTGAAGGGGTTTTTCTTTGGATGGCAGGAAGGATATGCGGCTTTAACACCATCAGAAAAGACTATTATTTTCTCCATTCGTCTGCCCCGGGTTATCTTTGCCGGCCTCGTAGGCGCCTCCCTCTCATGCGCCGGTGTTATCTTTCAGGCCCTTCTTCGCAACCCCCTGGCCGATCCCTTTATTCTCGGGATTTCCGGTGGGTCAGCGGTCGGCGCCATTATTGGTATTATGCTGGGGCTAGGCTCTGTTCCCTTCGGTATACCCGGTCTGGCCTTCCTGGGAGCCGTTTTAACCGTGATTCTGGTCTTTTTAATAGGAAAGTCCAGCAAGGAGCTTAATTCGACTACCATGCTCCTGGCGGGCGTTATTGTAAACGCGTTCTTTTCGGCGGTTATCATGTTTTTAATCTCCATCAGCAGCAACGCGGATCTGCATAATATCGCCTTCTGGTTGATGGGCAATCTCAGCATGGTTAACTGGACCACCATTGCGTTTGAAGGCATTCTGCTGCTCTTCGGATTCGCCATCATCTATTCATATGCCCGGCCGTTGAACCTCATTGTGATCGGAGAGGAAACGGCCATGCAGCTAGGCGTTAATGTGGAAAGGACAAAGATTGTTCTTTTTCTGGTTGGATCTCTTATAACCGGTCTGGCTGTCGCATTCAGCGGAATTATAGGATTCGTCGGGCTTGTTATACCTCACATTATGAGAATGCTGTTCGGGCCTGATCACCGTCTTCTGTTGCCGGCATCACTGTTGTTCGGGGCATCGTTTCTAATAGCCACGGATACCATAGCACGAACGCTGATTCCTCATTCCGAGCTACCGGTAGGAGTGATTACCGCCCTGTTAGGCGCTCCATATTTTATTTATCTTCTGAGGAGGAGGTCTGCCTGATATCTATGGCTATTGTAAAAACAGAAAGTGTCGGGTTCAGTTATGAAAGTAACCGGGTTCTAAAAGATATTTCCTTCGAGACCCGCGAAGGAGAATTCCTGGGGATAATAGGACCGAACGGATCGGGTAAAACGACCCTTCTGAAAATCATTGACGGAATATTTGCGGCGCAGGAGGGGTCCGTGGCGATTAACGGAACAGATATCAAAAAGATCAAACGCCATGACGTAGCAAAAATCATAGCGGTTGTTCCTCAGGATTCCCCTGTAACTTTTTCATTTACCGTTCAGGAAGTTGTCCTGATGGGCAGAGCCCCTCACCTCGGCAGGTTAAGATTTGAAGAGCAGTCGGATTTCGAAATCGTCCGCAAGGCAATGACAATGACGGATATCCTTCCATTTGCCGCCAGGAGCATCAATGAACTGAGCGGCGGTGAACGGCAGAGAGTGCTCATAGCAAGAGCGCTGGCTCAGCAGCCACAGGTAATTCTTCTCGATGAATCGACTGCTTTTCTGGATATCAAACACCAGATAGCGTTTTTTGACTTAATGAAAAACTTGAACAAAACAGAGAAACTGACCGTAATTACTGTTACTCATGATATCAATCTTGCATCTTTCTTCTGTGACAGGGTGATGCTTTTGAATAACGGAATAATTCATTCCATTGGAACTCCCGACGAGGTGATTACTGCACCCAATATTAAGGAGGTATATGAAACAGATGTACTGGTGGATTGTAATCCACAAAACGGATTGCCACGTGTGACAATCGGGATACATTCGTAAAAAGTCAAGATTAGATGGCAAAGTAAAAAGCTTCAAATGGAGGCGCACTCCCTACAGGGCAGTGCACCTCCCGGTAAGGAACATTACATTTATATTGCATCCCTTCGTGATGCCCCCGGTCAAGGCGCGCAAATCATGAGGAATGAGGCGTACATACGGTACGCCGCAGTGACGAAGAATGCAGCGGAACGCAGAAGTTGGACTTTTTACAAAGCCATCAATCGTGGCACCCAGTCTGTCAGATCAAGGAAGCCGGTCGGAAGCCGGCGCTGCCCCGCAACTGTAGGCGGAACGAAATCCACACAATGTCACTGATTCCCTGAAAAAAGGATCGGGAAGGCGTGGAAATTAGGTGTTGCCGCAAGCCAGGAGATTTATCTGACAGATCAAACAATAATTCTAACCGAGGGGAAGGAGAAATTAAGAATGAGGAAGTTGTTGAGTTGTGCGGCAGTGTTATTAGTATTTATGTTTTTGGGCTTACCTGTACCGATTTTTGCGCAGGAAGAAAGCGATGCGATAACGATGGAGGAAACGGTGGTAACGGCAAGCAGGCTGGAAGAACCTTTAAAGTATTCACCCGATTCTGTGACCATTGTTACTGAGAAAGAAATCAGGGAAAAGGGAACGCAGACCGTCATAGGTGTGCTGAGAGATGTGCCGGGTATTTCTATTGCCCAGAATGGTTCATTCGGTGCGAGCGCTTCTATCTACCTTCGCGGCACCCAGAATGCCCACACGTTGGTCATGATTGATGGTGTGCGTGTTGGCGATTCCATGGCTATTGACGGGACAATGAGTATTACTGATATATCCACTGACAGTATTGAAAGGATCGAGATCGTACGCGGAGCGCAGAGCGTTTTATATGGATCAGATGCCATTGGCGGAGTTATCAACATAATTACCAAAAAAGGTAAAGGGAAACCGGAGTTTTACCTCTCCGTCGAGGGGGGTTCCTTTGAAACACTCAGAGAAAAGATCGGAGTCAGCGGATCAAGTGATAAGATAAGCTATGCCGCATCTGTATCGCGTCTGGATACCCGGGGTGTTTCAAAAGCCGATGAAGATCTGGGCAACAGTGAAGAGGATTATTATCACAATACCAATATCTCAGCCCGGGTCGATGGCCGGCTCAGCGAAACTGTTGGAATAGGCTTTTCAGTACGCCATTCCAAATCAACCGTGGATATGGACGGGGGCTGGCCACTTGCCGACGACAATGAGGTCCAGGATATGGATATTACCACCGTTTCTACAAATTTTGATCAGGATATCCTGGACTGGTGGCAGCATATCGTCAAGTTTGGCATTACGAAAACAAAAAGAGAATATACAAATGATGGCGCTTTTAACGGGGCATATAAGGGAATGATCAAACTCGCGTCCTGGCAGCATAATTTCTTTATTGGAGAAATTGACACAATCACAGCGGGATTCGATTATCAGGAAGAGAGCGGCGATATACAAAATCCATGGGGAAACATCAGCGAGAAGACGGTTGACACAAAAAGCTTCTTTATCCAGAACAAACTGACTCCATTCAAGGGCCTTTCGTTTACCCTTGGCGCCCGCCACGATGATCATGAAACTTTTGGCAGCGAGAATACGTATAAGGGAGCAGTGGCTTATTTCTATGAAAAAACAGGGACCAAGATAAGAGCAAGCTACGGCACCGGATTTCATGCCCCTTCCCTCTATCAACTCTACTCAGACTATGGCAATACTGATCTTAAGCCTGAAGAAAGTAAGGGGTATGATGTGGGTATAGACCAGGAGCTGTTCGGGAAAAAAGTGCTGCTCTCTATAACCTGGTTTCATAACGATATTGACAATATGATCGACTGGCAATGGACTGGTCCCAGCATGTGGGACGGGAAATATTTTAACGTAAGTAAGGCAGAAACCAGAGGATGGGAAACCGGTTTGTCTGTTAATCCTCTTAGATGGCTGAGTTTCGATGTTCATTACACCTGTACAGAGGCAAAAAACACTACCGAAGGATCTGCAAATCATGGTAAATATTTGATATACCGGCCGAAGCACACAGGTGGCGCGTATCTGAATATCAAACCACTGGAAAACCTGAATGTTAACCTCAACGCGCAATATGTGGGAAAAAGATATCGGACTACAGACAACAGCGCAGAAATGCCGCATTATACACTCTTAAATCTCGCTGCTTCTTATGATGTAAATGACTCGTTTAAGATTCTTGGAAGAGTGGAAAACCTGACCGATAAAAAATATCAGTCGATTTATGAATATGGTGAACCGGGCATTGGTTTCTATGGAGGGGTTAAGGTAACCTTTTAAGCCGTAGAAAATCAGATTAAAGCACATGTGTGCGGTGGAGAAAGGTTCTCCTTTCCTCCACCTCACAAAATGTCGGGAGGAAGTGATGAAAGGTTATATCCAGGTTTATACGGGTGATGGTAAAGGCAAAACGACAGCGGCTTTTGGCCTTGCTTTGCGTGCCGCCGGAGCAGGTCTCAAAGTGTATATCGCCCAGTTTGTCAAGGGAATGAAATACAGCGAGACCGATGCCCTGGCACAACTCAAAAACTTCATCACTGTAAAACAGTATGGCCGGGATTGCTTTATTAAGAAAGATCCCGAGAAAGAAGATATTCAGGCCGCCCGGACAGGCCTCCAGGAAGTGAAGGAAATCATGTGCTCCGGAGAATACCAGATAATTATCCTCGATGAAGCCAATATCGCCACGAGCTATAATCTCTTTTCAGTTGATGAGTTGCTTAACTTTATTAAAGTAAAGCCTGAAGGAATCGAGCTGGTCATTACCGGCAGGGGGGCAGATCCACGCATCATAGAAAAAGCCGATCTGGTTACGGAAATGAAGGAGATAAAACATTATTATCAAAAGGGTGTGACAGCGAGAGAAGGAATCGAGAAATAATCTTGATGGCTTTTTGAAAGTGCATTAACATTGAGGGGTATGAACGTTTATATGAAAAATCATGCTATCAGAATATTGCTGGCGCTGCCCTTTGCGATACTTTTTGTTTCGCTGTCCACAGCTCATGCAGATGTTTATATAGACGAGATGGGAAGAACCGTTACGATTCCCTCCCGTCCGGAGAGAATCGTTTCTCTTGCGCCCAACATAACCGAGATACTCTTTGCCCTCGGTCTGGACAAGGAAATAGCGGGAGTAAGTATGTTCAGCGATTACCCTGAGGCTGCCGGGTCAAAACCGAAAGTAGGCAGTTTTGTTAATATATCTCTTGAAAAGGTTGCATCTCTGAATCCGGACCTGATTATCGGCACTGCCGATGGAAACAGAAAGGAGACCGTCGAGCAACTGGAGCAAATCGGTTTCCCCGTTTACGTTATCAATCCGAGTAGTTTTAAAGGAATACTCGAAACAACTTTAAATATTGGGATGATAACGGGACGTGAAAAACAGGCAAAAGAAGTGGTCTCTGGTCTTCGGCAGAGGATTAACGCGGTTGTTTCATTGACTGGAAATCTGAAAAGGCCGGGAGTATTCTTTCAGGTAGGCATCAATCCTGTCGTCACGGTTGGCAGGAATACACTTCACAATAAGCTGATAGAACTCGCCGGTGGAGTAAATATCTACGGCGATGTAATGACTCGATACCCCCGGTGCGGCATGGAGGAAGTCGTTGCCAGAAAACCGGACATTATAATCGTGTCATCCATGAAAAGAGGTGGAAATCTCTCCCGCATAAGAAACAAATGGATGAAATGGAAGAATGTTCCGGCAGTTAGAAACGACAGGATCTATATCATTGAATCGAATCTGATAGATCATTCATCACCGAGAATTGTAGACGGGTTGGAGGAAATTGTTAGGATTATTCATCCCGAACTTAAATAGAAGTAATTACTCAGGCATTTAGGCTGAAGGCTGAAGGCTTTTAGGAAAAAGATTCACAAAACCCACTAATAACATAGCTATTCAAGTATGTTGTACCCGAATACGGCTCTTGCCATTGGGGGATATTAGAATCCTTCAGCCTAATAACCTAAGCAGCTACAAATAGAAAGGATTGCCCTGTCATGCTTAATTATTTTTATCAGGGGGGGCCGGTAATGTACCCTCTCCTCTTCTGTTCCCTGATATCCCTTACACTGATCATAGAAAGAGGGATCTTCTGGATCAGAGAAAAAAGAACCCGCGACAGAAAACTGTTAGATGAATTTATGGATCTGATTGAAAAAAATAAATTCGAGGAAGCCGGAAGATTGATAAAAGGCACCGGAGATTTTGTTATCAGGGTCATGGTCTGCGGGGCGGTTCATCGTGAATTTTCATTACGGGATGCACTCCGGATGAGCGCTGACGAAGAAATTGCGCGAATGAGGCGGTACCTGCCTATCATCGATACAATGATTACCCTCTCACCTCTTCTGGGAATTCTCGGAACCGTAACGGGAATTATCTATTCATTCCATATGCTGGGTACGGTTGGAGTCGAACACCCCGGGATGATTACGGAGGGGATTTCACAGGCCCTGCTTACAACCGCCTTCGGCCTTACCATCGCGATCTTCAGTCTGATACCTTATAATTATTTCCTGTCCCAGATTGAAAAGGCGACGCTGGAGATCGAAAGATATGGTACCAATATGGAAATCCTCTTTGAAAAGAATAAAAACGGGGTAGACAGGCCGAAATGAAAATTCCCAGGCGATATACAGGAAAAGCCCGGATAGAAATAATACCGCTCCTCGATGTCATTTTTCTCCTGTTAGTGGCTTTTATATTTTTTACCATGTCCATGACCATTCACAGGGGCCTGCCAGTGCAATTGCCTGCATCATCTACCGCCAGAATAGAAAAGAAAAGCTTTTCCGATATTACAATTCGGGAAGATGGGAAGATTTTTCTCGACAAACAAGAGATGAACCTTTCAGAATTGATTAGCCAATTGACTATACTCCATCGCGAATCTCCGAAAATAAAGGTTCTGATGTCGGGAGATAAGAACGTACCTTATGAAATGATCATCGCGGTTATGGACGCGGTAAGAAAGTCGGGAATAAGCGGGGTATCATTAGAGACAAAATGGAAGGAGTGAATTTTAAAAAAGACCTGTTTTTTGCAGTTTTTTTGGCATTGACCATTCATGTATGTCTGGCCTTTGCCCGAATTCCTGTCGATCAGGCTGTCTCTTATATAAAGACGGATCAGAAAAGGTCCCTCGCGGTCTCTTTTGTCTCCACTTTCAGGGAGGTTAAAAAGAAGACATCCCTTACACCACTGATAAAGGAGAAAAAACAGGTGGTTGTTGAGGAGAAGAAGGCAACAAAGAGAAAACCGGTTAAGAGAGAGGATATTCCCTCAACGGCTGTTGAAGCCAACTCTCAGAAGCAAAGTGAGACACAATCAAGTCACAAAACAATCGAGAAGACATCCCCTGTTCCCTCGCCCGGGGGAAAATCCATGCAAAAAGAAATGGGGGCATCTCCGGCCGTACCACGATACCTGGAAAATTCTCCGCCGGTTTATCCTCCTGCTGCAAAGAGAAAGGGGTATGAGGGAACGGTTTTGCTTTCCGTGAAAATCCTTACTAATGGAACGGTTTCCGAGTTAAGGGTAAAGAAATCCTCAGGTTATTCAATCCTTGACCGTGCGGCTCTTAAGGCTGTTGAGAAATGGAAGTTTGAAATTCCATTTACCGTGTGGGTAGATGTTCCGGTGCGCTTTGTTCTTGAATAGCAATTAGAAAACGAAAAGCCCGTCAATTCAGACGGGCTTTATGCTTTAAAATGGTGGCGGTGCAGGGAATTGAACCCCGGACACTACGGATATGAGCCGTATGCTCTAACCATCTGAGCTACACCGCCTGACTGGATTTGGATGTACTCCTACATTATATTTACCTACGTGTCAAGTACGTGTCAGGAATCTATTGAACCTCCATATCATAGGCCACGATTGCACTCCTTGACAGGGACACTCCGAGTCCTACAGCAAGAACAATCTCGTCCTTACCATCATTGTCTATATCTTTGATCTGGTAATCAGCGACATATCCCTGAATCTTCTTTGTCCTCCAGTTTTCGGCCAGTCCGAGACCATCCCACTCAAGATCATATATTTCGCTGCGCGTGAACAGCCGGGCGTGTTTCATCACCCTCCCCATAGGCGACAGATTTTTGACAATAATGACCTCTCTCTTGCCGTTTCCGTTCATATCATAGGTAAGGATCCTCTCCTTGATGAATACCCTCCCGGAATCGGCTTCTCTGTCTGTGTTTCCCAAGATGTCTCCGAAAGAAACATAGTTATTTGACCCCCCAAACACCTCATCACTTTTCCATATCAAATAGTCGCTTCCCCCGAAAACATTGATCTTGTAGTGAACCGACTCTTTCGTTTCTTTGTAGATACGGATGTGTCCGTAGTCATCCAGGGAAATAACCCTTTCGGCATTACTTCCCTCTATGCTGCCAGTCGTAAGGCCATAAACGGAGAGGCCCTGCGGTATAGACACCCTCTCCCCTTCTGTATACCCTCCGTTACTGTAAACTATTTTATATATGGGACTGCTAAACGGCTCTTCTATTCCTTTTTTCTGCCCCACTAATTGAGGCATACCGGATATGTTGACAACTCTCAAAAACCACCTCAGCTTCGATGCTGTCTTGACGAATTTTCCATCCTGAAATTCAAGCACAAACGAATCAAGGTTACGGTTTTCTATGTTCGTCACGATAATCTCAGGTATGTCGTTTCCATTCACGTCGACTACGTCAACCGCTATATGATTATTGGAAACCTTCCCCGAAATCTTGTCAAGAAGTTTAAAGTTTCCTCCGATCTTTTGATATATCATTACAGAATGTTTATCTATAACTACAACTTCATTCAGACCATCACCATTTACATCACCAATATCCATCCCCTTGAAACGCCTTTTATATTTCTGACTCATCCAGAATCCTTTTTTGCCAAGCGAGTTGCCAGCGGTGATAAAGGCAGGATTAATTACAGAAGTAAAAGTTCTTTTTTTAGCCTTGAGAACTTTGATTTCGTCAGAACTCTGCAGGGGCCCGGTCGGAGAAGTTCCCGAGGCGGATGTCGGTGCAACCGCGCCTACGGGGACCGGTGGGGTTTTTCCCTGAACATGGTAGGTTATCTTCTTCGCAAAATCACTTATCCTGGGTATTACATCATCCATCCCCCGACATTGTTCAAAAACCCCCACAGGCGTTTTATAGGTGGCCACATCGAGAAGTTTCGCATCAAGACTTATGCTGTTACCGATCTTTGTTATACTTCCCCATACTACATAATCAAGATCCAGCTTCTTGCCTAGACCATAAACATCAGCAACGGTTAACTCTTTTTTGCCTGATTCATCCAGTATGTTGGTAACCTTCTGCTTAGCAGTGACATTTATGCTGGCATCAGTGGAAAGTCGGGAGATCAGCATATCCCATATTCCGTCCCTTACATAGTTTATGTCTTCCGAGCTATGAACCGAAAAAGGGAGCACAGCAACTCTTTTCATCTGCTCTTTTGCATTCTCAGCCCATACCGATCCGGAAAGCATTACGCCTAAAATACAGAAAAAAATTAAACATCTTTTCATTTTAATCTCCTTTTGATTTGGTTCTTTGGGACTTAGTTCTCAGATCATATCCTGCCACAAATATATGACATGTATCAAGACAAAATGCCAGATTGGAACTTTCTTTACCCCCTCGACAATCCGGGCAATCTGCTCAAAGCTGCACCCAAGAGCGGTTCCCTGCCCTGCCGTTGTTTCCAAAATGTTCAAAATGATCCAGGTTTAACTGCCGGCCGCTCTTGTGTGCTGTTCTACTATAATTGTCATCTTCTCAATCACACCTTCTACATCTATTCCGGTGGTATCAATGATAACTGAAT
>Ga0255387_10054_pt1 | contig 12655 bp, 10 predicted proteins | sample ANMaggSSYBR01J12_FD_182104 | JGI IMG/M metagenome (GOLD analysis project Ga0255387, IMG submission 182104) | Sediment cell enrichment communities from methane seep in Santa Monica Basin, California, United Staets - ANME aggregate JGI... | ecosystem: Environmental > Aquatic > Marine > Cold seeps >...
TGACCTTTGCCTCATTCTATTACTCAAAGTGCAACTCAGACTACTGGTATTTCACGCGCGATGGCGGATTCCTGTTAAAACAGGGCGTGACCCCCTCCACCGCTATTACGGATATCTTTACGAATGGCTCGAAATACTCATTTGAATGTGCCACGGCAATGGTTATTGTTTATTACAAAGCAGTTCTCGAATCACTCCATAAGGAGACCTTTGACAGACTGTTTGCGGGACTTTATCTGCTTGGTTGGTGGTACAGAGACGAAGACCTTGGGTTTAGTAGTTACAAAAGAAGAGATTACTTCCCTGGGGACTATAGATATTTCAAGAACCTAGATGTAAATCCGAGAACGCCAGAATGGCAAGGAGAGAATGTCATTGACATGGGGGACGGTACATATTATGGCCACCCCATTGGTATAAAGACTGCTGATCAGATGGTTGGTTTTTTAAATGAACATCGGAAACCATGGGCAAGATGGTCTGCCTATCTGCTAGATATGGCAGGTCATCCGGATTTTAAATACCTGAGCAGGTACGAGTGAGAGGTACTTCCATACGTGAACTTTAAAGGAATCTAATAGTCTCATTGCTTATGGTTTTTAGAAAAACCGAATGCATCTATTAATGATTAAGAGCTATTTGGAGACCGTTACAATTCATATTGGTAAATAAAATTAACCTTGATTTGCGGTATATGGCAACTAATTAGATTGTAGCATATAAGTTGAAATTATAATGGCCTACATTGCGATTTTCGTATAATTTTCAATGTATAATCAATATCATTATTTGCCAAGAAAGTGAAGTCTACAAAGAAAAAATTGAGTATCAACACGTAATGTAACGGTCTCTAAAAACAAATCCTAAAAAAGCAGGTGTTCACACAATTTATCCACAGCCCCCTGACAATCATTCCACACACAGGACAGAAATGGCAAAGGAATAGGGTGCGTACGACCTGCTGACCAACTGCCCGTCCTGTATCTTATCCTTAGAGCAGGGGCTGGAGTGGATGCAGGAGTCGGGCGAGCCTATGGAGTTCGGGATTTTTGATTTTTACAAGGTGTTTTCAAGGGCTTTTGGTGAGGAGGAGGATGGGCTGTTGGTGGAAAAAAGATAAATATTACAAAAGAGGGGTGCGAAATATGAGATGCAAGCCCAAACCTATTTTATTAATTTTCGGATAATGTCATCAAATTTTTGTGATCGGTAATATACTAATTTCTTTTTCCCAGAGGTAGTTTTTTCTAAAAGTCCCAATTTTTCTAAATAAATAATATCTTTTCTAGCTGTTTCATAAGCAGTATTGAACCTATTTTGTACCTCTTTTATTGTAAATGAAAACTTAGGGTCATCAAAAATAAATTTTAATATATATATTTGTCTATCATTTATGTCCTTAATTATCCTGAAATCATATAAATCCCGTTTTTCCTGATTTTTCTCATTTATATACTTTTTAAGATTGTGAAAGGCTAAGTCTGTTGTTTTTAGCTGATAATTTATAAAATAGGTTAAATCATTTTCATCAAGTTCAGTATATAAATATGCTTTTGCATATTGTGTGCGTGATTTAATAATAATTCTTGAAATAGACATGTACTCTATTAACCAGTAATCTCTTGAAAGCAAATACCAATAAAAAATTGCTCTTGCTGTTCTTCCATTTCCATCTACAAAAGGATGGATATACCCAATTATAAAATGCAATATAATGGCTCTGATCATTGGATGAATAAATCTGGTCTCATCACTTTCATTTGCAAAATTACAAAAATCGTCCATTAATTGTTCTATTTTTTTATAGTCCGGGGGATGGTAAACAACATTCCCTGTTAAATCCACTACAGATATGTCATTTGCAGCTCTATATTTACCTTCGTTACCTGAATCTTCCAAAGTGTCTTTGGTAATTGAAGTATGAATTTCAAGTATTAGTTCAGAAGTAAGTTCTTTATTTATTAATGGTTTTATTTTTTTAATTGTATTATAATTGTTGAGAATCATTTGTTCAGACCTGTTTTTTGGTTTTCCCCCCTTTCTCAACATCGATTTGGCATGTTCTCTGGTAGTAACAGCTCCTTCTATTTGACTTGAAGCAATTGCTTCTTCCATAATTGAATTAATTAAATATTGTTTTTTATCATCCTTTGGGATAATATTTCCTTCAAGATTTCCCCCTAAATTAAGATCAAAATCGTGAAGTTTTTGGTTGATATAAGGAGTTAAATTATATTTAAACTCAAATCCTTCGAGGTCACTTAATTTTATTATTTCAGGATGGGAGTCTCTTTGTGTTTTGGTGATTTTCCATAATATTTCAGGACTGATCTGTTGGGAAATTTTCTTATGTTTTAATTCTGACCAATATAAATATCTATTATAAATATCTAAAAATGACTGTCTAAATGATTCGTTCCTTAAATATTTATATATTTCATCAATTTCGTTTGCTTTAATGTCTGATGATGGAGGTTTTTCTGGGATTTTCATAATAACCATTAATTACTATTTTTGACAATATTAGTAATTAATAGTAATTAAAGTTATTCTACAAAAGTTTAGGATTAACATATCTCAATATTTTATGCCCCCTCAAGATGCCCTAGACATTCTGTCCTGGCTCTCCTCCCAGATGAAGAGAACGGGAAGTACGGCATCGTGAAGTGCTGCGCGGAGTTCCCTAGTATAGGCAGCTACAGCCCAAAGCGCAAGCGAACGTAAGGTGGCCTTAGCGATTGGCGACACTCCCAGTCACAGTGGAAGCCTGAGCAGAATATAATTGCTTGGATGGTTGCGAATGCTCTTTTGTGTGACCAACTGAGAAAAATTTAGCGTTTACATTAGCTTCACACACGAATAAAAAAAGATGTTGAGGTGGTAAATTTACCACAACAACATAATGAAAATATTTAAAAATATTTTTTTTACATCCTCTCCATCATTTCCAGTGCTTCTTCAAGCGGTATTGCAGGAGTTACATGGGGCACGCCAAATTCACAGAATGGATGTGTTACCTTCAAAATTGCTTCCTCGTTTGGGGCATCAAATATTGCCACTGAGATATGCCTACCTATCATGAGATACCTGTTTATCACTTTTACCTCAGCAGGATATTTGAATTGTTTCCAAACTTCCAAAACTTTTGACGTATTCTCCGGAGCCCACTCGAACCATAGTATACAAAGCATACTTTCACCTCCAATATTAAACTACAATGATGAGATATAAATATGTTGGCATCATTCTACTCCAGTATAAGAAAATTAAATTAACTTCGAAAATCCCATTTCTAATTTGATTTATCGCCTAGCGTCACGACAAGTTAATCGTGGAATGTAATACTTGGACAGTTTCAGTGAATCGTTTTATGTAGATTAGTTTTATCAATTTGTGATAGACAAACTAAAACATCATCTATATCCAAAATATAGCCACCTTGTTATTAATTGTAATAGCCGTATTGGATTTTGGTGGAAAACACATTTTCAAGTAAAGGAGGATAGAAAACGTGTTACGAAGTTGTTTTTGAAGGAATAATACGGCTAATACAATACTATATTATATACTTAATAATAATAAAGTGACCATACGAACAAACTAATCCCAAAACCTCTTTGTCCTGACATAATTCCTTTCAGCCTCCAGGATATCCCGGTAGAACCCATCCTCATCCCTACGCATCTTCCTTATTACCCTGGACGCAGTCTCAGGTCCCAGCCCCCTGCTCGCCAGGGCAATGACCGCGGTCCTGCCGTGGGACAGTACCAGGCTGGCGTTCCTGTATACCCGGCGTGCCCGTTTCAGGTCATCAGCAGTCTTCTCCTTAATCTTAAACACCTTTATCTCCTCCTCCTCCCAGGGTTTCAAGGCAGCGATCATCCTGCTCTCACACAAAGGGCATTCAGGTATTTCCTGCACACGGGATACCCTGGTTCTTGATACCCACTTCTTACAGGTTACACAGAACAGGATCACCCTGTCGTTCATTATCCTCTGCTTCAGTGCCTCGATGATAGAAGCATCTGCCCTTGCCGGGGACACCAGGTCCCTGCCACCCGTAAAACCGGACATGCCAATGGGACTTACCTTACCTGCCGCCAGTATGACCTCACCCGAAGCAATGCGCCCGATTATATCAACAGTCCTTCCAATGTCCAGCTTATCCTGGAATATCTCCCTCACAGCCTCGTCATACATAGGCGTGCCATCGTATACATCAAGTAACCTCTGCAGGCTTATCCGCTCATAATCGGCATCTGTGTTTATAGCACCGAACTTTTTGGCTACCTGTATCATCTTCCACTTGAAAAAAGTGGTGTGCTTTAAAGACATCTCGATAATAGGTTCCACATGAGCAGGGTCCAGGTCCATTATAAGCCTGACTACATCTGCTGCCCCGATCCTTCTGGGAAGGTCAAGTTTGATCCTGTAAGGGTCTATCTCCATTGCAACACTGGTGCCCAGCCTGGCAGAAAGCAGGGCACTAAGTACTCCACCAATAGTATTATTGACCTTGTGGCCCCCGCAGATATTGATTATTACAGACCCTTTGGCATCTTCCACTGTAATGTTATCCTGCGTGGGCATTGCAAACCCTTCATCCACCTGTTTGCGCATGATATCCACCACGCTTATAGTTGTGGCCCTGTCAGTGGGGAACTGTTCCATCAGGTTCCTGGCGATCTCATCATCGGTAAGTCCCGCCCCGATCTTACTGCCTATTTTCGCCCTGATACTACAAACCCCATCAGCCACTCCAAAGGGCACAGGGATCTCCTCGCCCACCCATGAAGGTATCTCACCGCCAGGGTCGCGTACCGGCTCCACCTTGATGCGCTGCCTGTCATGCAATATCTCCATCACCCGCCACATTTCACCCCTGGCAATGAACACCGCACCGGGTTTTATGAAATTGACAATAAATATCTCATCCAGTGCACCCACAGGCCTGCCGCTGACAATATCCAGTACATCATATTTCTTTTCATCAGGTATCATGGAGAGGTTGGCATAATAGTACTGCCAGCTTTTTCGCCGCCGCCCTACACGACCGTCTTCTTCATGCCACACCAACCGGTTGTCCCCCACCTGCTGTAAAACCGCATCTACCTGTTCACGGGTGATATGATGGTAAGGATATGCCCTTGTCACAATTTCGTGTATGCGCTCACTGTCCAGTTCCCCAAAATCCAATACCATACCTGCGATCTGGTTTGCCAGCGTATCGGTCGAACCCTCGTGGATAAGCGTCTCCTCTATCATTCCTGAGTGCGCCCTGTGGATAATGGCCCATGACTCGACCACATCGTCCGGAAACGTGGTAATAATAGTCCCCTTTGAGGTCTCATTTATGCGGTGTCCTGCCCTGCCAACCCTCTGGATAAGCCTGGACACTTCCCTGGGTGACATGTACTGCACCACATGGTCCACGTCCCCGATATCGATACCAAGCTCCATTGAACTAGTGCAGATAAGCCCCTTCAGGTCGCCGGACTTGAACATATCCTCCATCTCTATCCTGGTTTCCTTGGACAGGGAGCCGTGATGCACACCAATTGACCTTTCCAGCATCCTGAACCTGGAACCCAGGGCTTCGGCAGCTTCCCTGGTATTTACGAAAATTAGGGTGGAAATATGTGATTCTACAATGTTTCCTATCACTCTCAGATGCGATGCCATTTCAGGTGTACACATCAGGCTGCGTGCACTTGTTCGGTCAGTAGTTGTGACCTGTGGTGTAACTACATTGAACTCCAGATCCTTGTAGATGGAGACCTCCACTATATCTACCTCCCGGTTCGAACCTGCCAGGAAGCGGGCTACTGTCACGGGACTGCCCACTGTTGCAGACAGCCCTATCCTCTGGAACTCACCTGCCACTTCAACCAGCCGTTCAAGTGCAATGGATAGCTGGGCACCCCGCTTGCTGGCTGCCAGTTCGTGTACTTCATCCACTACAACATACTGTACCGATCCCAGGTTCTTGCGTAACCGGCTGCCTGTTAGCATGATCTGCAGGGTTTCAGGCGTGGTGATAAGTACATCGGGAGGGTGTTTGCTCTGCTTCTGCCGCTGGTATTTGGAAGTATCCCCATGCCGCACCTGTACATCTATATCAAGCTGGGCACCCATTACCGCAAGCCTGGCCAGCATATCCCGGTTCAGTGCCCGAAGCGGCGTTATGTATAGCGCAGATATTCCTTTACGCCCCTCTTCATTCCTGTTAAGGATGTGGTGGAACACAGGAAGTATGGCACTCTCGGTCTTGCCGCTGCCCGTGGGTGCGATGAGCAGCAGGTTATCACCCTTTAGCAGTTTTGGTATAGTGCGTACCTGCGGTTCGGTTGGCTGGGTAAAACCCATTGATGAAAGAACAGCTTGGAGGCGGGGGTGAAGTTTGTTGAAAATATCTGGCATAATTGCGGAAATACCTGTTTCGTTTCTGCATCGACATTAAACTTTCTGCTTACTGATCGATGCTTAACACCCTTTCATCAGGTCATCAAGTTTTCTGAAAAGCAAATCTTCACTTTTACCCGGATTAACTTGAGTATACAAAGTCATATTTTAAATGTATGAAAAAAAAGGTGGACAGACTTTTGAGTTATGTTTGTGTGGGAATAGGAAGATAAGTGCTGTCCAAGTACTATCACATACATTATACTATATAAAGATTTCTCATTTACATTATCATTATCATCATGTTTGTGCATACATATTCTGCCCATCGGATCGTGCAGTGAAAAACAATCATATATAGTCAGCTCCTAAAGATAAGGTCATGTTACGATTCGGGACGGCCGGCACACCCATAAGTGCCTCAAAGAGGGATACCTTATCTGGAGTGAAACGGATAAGGGAGATTGGACTGGACTGCATGGAAGTTGAGTTTGTCAGGGGAGTGAAGATGGGAGTTGAAACCGCCGGAAAGGTGGGGCAGGCCGCCATTGAAATGGATGTAGCACTAAGTGTCCATGCACCGTATTACATCAACCTCAATTCCAGAGAAACTGAGAAGGTTGATGCCAGCCGGAAACGTATCCTGGACTCAGCCCATATAGGTAATATATTCGGAGCCAGAGGTGTAGTGTTCCATCCGGCATTTTATCATGATGACTCTTCTGACATGGTTTACGGTATAGTGAAGACACACCTGCTTGAAATGGCTGCCCAGCTAGAAGATGAGGGAATTGACGTACTGCTGCGTCCTGAGACCACGGGCAAGGGCTCCCAGTTCGGTACACTGACAGAGCTACTTGAGATGAGTGCCGAACTGGAAGGTGTAATGCCATGCCTGGATTTCTCACACATGCATGCAAGAGGGGGGGCACTGAACTCGTACGAGGAGTTCTGCCAGATACTTAATGAGGTGGAGGGTTACCTGGGCCGGGAAGGACTTGATAATATGCATATCCATGTATCAGGTATCGAATACGGATCCAAAGGGGAGAAGAAACACCTTGTGCTTGAGGAGTCAGATATGGACTATCACGGGCTGGTCAAGGCCTGGAAGGAGTATGACATAAAGGGTATAGTGATCTGTGAGAGCCCAAACCTGGAAGGGGATGCGCTACTTCTGCAGAAAGTGTACAGGGAATTATGAACATACAGGTAGTAATTGTTCTACCTGGCAGACTAAGCGGAAGCATGTATCTTCACCAGCGTTGCCTTTATTTATGCGATCTCGTTTTCCAGCTTCTGATGTTTCTCTTCAATATTAGATGAAAGGCTATATCTTGTGTCCTTCACATCCACCTCTATTCTTGATAAGGTAGTTTTTATTTGAGACGTGTCACCGTGTACCTTTTCCAGAATATTAATACTGGTATCTTGTTTTTCAAGCATTAAATCCTGTTTTTCAAGCATTGAATCTTGTTTTTCAAGCATCCTATCCTGTTTATCAAGCATTTTATCCTGCCCAAGTGCTAATTTATTGAACCCGGCAGTCATTGTATTGTTTAGTGTACTAAAGCCGTTGTTCGTTGCACCAATTAACTCCTTTAACAGGTCAGCGGCAGTATCGAGACGCTCATCAGTCTCGCCTTCATTTACAAGTTTGTAAAAGCCTGAAAATTCCCCGGTAGCTTCCCAGTCAGAAGATTCCAGATTCTCTACATTGATAAGAGTATTCTTGATATTGATGGCGGCAGTTAGTTGTTCAAGCACCTCTTCATCTCCTTCTGCCACAATCTTTACTCTGCTGTCGGATAGGTTCTCAGCATATCCGGACAGGGCGAGGTTTTTGCCTATTCCAACCACCCGGTCCCTGTATCCTGCTTGCTGCACCTTACCTGAGACCATGAGGATTGTGCGTTTCATTTGAATGAGGTTTTATTTTAAAGAACAATAAAGATTGGCATGCGGTTAAATTGAGCATTATTTCCGGTAATCTGTCCAAACGACCCGAAAATGTTGCCTTTTTTAACCTATAGGAAAGTTCAATACTTTCCAGTAGGCTTAGAAAATGCGAACGAAGTGAGCATATTCTTGAGCTTATTGTTCCTTTTCTGCATCGATATTTGCTATAAGCTCATTGAGGTCCTTAAGTATTGCATCCAGGTCTATGCCGTGCATCGTGACACCTTCGGCCAGACTCTCATATGAAGATGCATGACAACCTATACAACCAAGCCCGTACTGGAAAAAAACACTCAGGGTCTGGGGATATTTTGACACGATATCCTGGATATTCATATCGCCTGTGATAGTATTATTATCTGACATTGTTATTTACACCTTTTTCATCTGATATTCCTCAATGTTACATAAAATTGATTGAAAAACACCTGATTTTCAGAAAATCTTAAGGATTCTCCTGTTATCTATCCAGATGCCTAATAATAAAAGCCTTTATATTGCATTCACAATAGGAAGTTAAGTGTATGAACAACACCCATATCAACATTGCAGTCCTGGTATCTGGCAGAGGTTCAAATCTACAGGCCATCATTGATAATATTGAAAATGGTACTATACCCAACGCATCTGTTTCTTTGGTCATCAGTGATATAAAAGATGCCTATGCAATGGAGCGGGCGAAAAACCACGGTATCGATGCTATTTTTGTAGACCCGGCCAGTTATCCCGACAAGGCAGGATTCGAAAGTAAGATACTGCATTTCCTTAAAGAATATAACATCGGACTGGTCCTGCTTGCAGGCTATATGCGCGTAGTAGGTCCTACTTTATTAGATCCATTCAAAGGCAGGATGATCAATATCCATCCTGCACTGCTGCCTTCCTTCCCTGGGCTGCACGCCCAGCAGCAAGCATTTGACCACGGGGTGAAAGTGAGCGGCTGCACAGTCCATTTCGTTGATGAAGGTGTGGATACAGGCCCTATCATCATACAAAAATGTGTCCTTGTACTTGAAGATGATACCCAAGATATACTTGCGTCCAGGATACTGGAACAGGAACATAAGATATTTCCGGAAGCAGTAAGATTATTTGCCAGTGGAAAGCTAAATATTGAAGGACATAAGGTCAGGATCGTTGAATAAATTTAATCATAACACACATCACAATAATCCCAGTCAGGAGAATAACATAACATGTCATATATTTCAGAAGTGGATCCTACAATTGCAGAAGCTATGAAAAATGAATCCGAGCGGCAGGAATACAAGCTCAACCTGATAGCATCAGAGAATTATACAAGCCGGGCAGTTATGGAAGCCCAGGGCAGTATAATGACAAATAAATATGCTGAAGGCTATTCTGGCAAGCGGTACTACGGCGGATGCGAGTTCGTGGACGTAGCAGAAGACCTGGCAATAGAACGGGCAGCGGACCTGTTCGGTGCCGAGCATGTGAACGTCCAGCCTCATTCGGGTTCCGGTGCCAATATGGCCGTATATTTTGCAGTGTTAAATCCAGGCGACACCATCCTGAGTATGGACCTGTCCCACGGCGGTCACCTGTCCCACGGCAGCCCTGTGAACTTTTGCGGCAAGCTGTATAATATAGTGCCCTATGGTGTGAGCCGGGAGACCATGACAATTAATTACGATGAACTGATGCAGATGGCAAAGGAACACAAACCGAAGATGATAGTAGCAGGTGCCAGCGCATATCCCAGGGAACTGGACTTTACTGCATTTAAGGATATAGCAGATGAGGTAGGTGCCTACCTGCTGGCAGACATTGCACATATTGCAGGCCTTATAGTGGCTGGCGTACACCAGAGCCCCATCCCACATGCTGATTTCGTGACCACCACCACACATAAGACCCTGCGCGGTCCCAGGGGCGGCATGATAATGTGCAAAGAAGAATATGGAAAGGACATTAACAGAAGCGTATTCCCCGGAATCCAGGGCGGCCCGCTCATGCACATAATTGCGGCCAAGGCTGTGGCATTTAAAGAGGCCCAGACCCGGGAGTTCAGGGATTACCAGGTGCAGATAGTGGTCAATGCAAAAAAAATGGCCTCAGACCTGATGAATATGGGACACGATATTGTCTCCAACGGCACAGATACCCATTTGATGCTGGTTGACCTGACCAAACCCGGTATTACAGGCAAGGAAGCAGAAGCAGCCCTTAGCAAGGCCGGTATCATAGCTAATAAGAATACCATACCCTTTGAGACCCGCAGTCCATTTATAACCAGTGGTATCAGGCTGGGTACACCTGCAATCACCACCAGGGGAATGAAGGAACCCCAGATACAGATCATTTCAGAGAACATCGATAAAGTGTTGAAACATATAGATGATGAGAACACATTCACTACAGTAAAGCAGAATATGAAGAAGTTGTGCAGGCAATTCCCTATCTATACATGAGGTATATGGTGGTATGAGGTAAGAATGGAATCCGGTAATAAGCTAATAGACGGACGTGCCCTGGCAAAGAAAATAGAGCAGGAGGTTGCTTTAAGGGTAGCAGAACTTAAAAGCTCAAAAGGCATCACTCCGGGCCTGGCCACCATACTGGTGGGCGACGATGAGGGGTCAAAAATGTATGTGAGGTTAAAGCATAAGGCATGTGAACGGGCGGGCATTCATGCAGAAGACCATACCCTGCCCGACGATGCTGGCCAGGAAGAATTGATAGCATTGATACACTCCCTGAATAATAGGGACGATATCCATGCCATACTGGTCCAGCTCCCACTGCCGCCCCACCTGGACGCACAGGCAGCCATGGAGGCCATTGCACCTAAAAAGGATGCAGATGGTTTCAATCCGGTGAACATGGGACAGTTGCTTATAGGCAACGAAGGCCTGGTCCCCTGCACCCCCAAAGGTATCATCCGTTCCATGGAAGAATACGGGGTAGAAGTGGAAGGCAATAATGCGGACAATGACGGGAATACTAATGATGTAGCAAAACCTATGGCAGCCATGCTATTAAATCGCAACGCCACGGTATCGGTCTGCCATGTCTATACAGATGACCTGAAAAGGTACACTACGCAGGCAGATATCCTGATCTCTGCCACCGGGGTAGCCCATCTTATCAAGGTTGATATGGTGAAAAAGGGGGCAGTAGTGTTTGATGTGGGTATAAGCCAGAAGGATGGCAAATTAGTGGGAGATGTGGATTTCGAGGCTGTACTGCCAGAAGTATCACTGATCACTCCGGTCCCTGGTGGTGTAGGTCCCATGACAATTTCTATCCTGCTGCAGCATACACTGGAATCTGCGCACAGGTTATCAGGATGATTGGATCGAGTACCGGATAGGATAACTGGATAATAGGATAATGATCAAGGTAGTTGTATGGTAGTTGACACGACTATTGCAGGTATTACAGTGGGAGATGCACATCCGGTGCGCATCATGGGCGCAATAAACCTAAGTCGTGAATCATTTTACAAAGGGTCAGTGACCGAACTGGAAAATGTAGTTCCGGCAGCAGAGCAGATGGTGGCAGAAGGTGCCGACTTCATTGATGTGGGTGCGCGCTCCACCTGGCCCCTGGCTGATAAGATCACAAAAGAAGAAGAACGCAAACGTCTCATCCCGGCACTGGAACAGCTCACTGCTAACGTGGACGTGCCCATTTCAGTGGATACGCAGTGCGCTGACCTGGCCCGCGATGCACTTGAGATGGGAGTACGTATTGTTAATGATGTGAGCGGCCTTACCGCCGACCCTGGTATGGTAGAGGTTGTCCATGAATACGGCTGTCCTGTTGTGGTCATGGCATCAGATAAGGTGCCCGGTGATGTGATAGGTATGGATGCTGTGATGCAATCACTGGATAGGATGATCAAAAAAGCTGAAAATGCGGGTATAGCACCTGAGCAGATCATCATCGACCCGGCTATAGGGAAATGGGTGCCGGAAAAAGTACCGATATATGATTTCGAGACAATTGACCAGATGGAACGCCTGAAGGTATTTGGCAAACCTGTGCTGGCAGCCATTTCAAGAAAGTCGTTCATAGACGAGGTGCTGGATAAGCCGCCCGCTGATAGACTTATAGGTTCCATTGCAGCCACTGCTATTACTGTATATAAGGGTGCACATATTATCAGGACCCATGATGTAGCAGATACTGGTGATGCCATCCGGGTGGCAGAGGCTATAAAGGGACGTAATATCATAGCCAGAAAACCAGATCACTCCATTGAAGTACTGGATGATTACTCAATTGAAGTACTGGATATTATCAGTGCAACGGATGCACAAGGATATTT
>Ga0255387_10106_pt1 | contig 11779 bp, 10 predicted proteins | sample ANMaggSSYBR01J12_FD_182104 | JGI IMG/M metagenome (GOLD analysis project Ga0255387, IMG submission 182104) | Sediment cell enrichment communities from methane seep in Santa Monica Basin, California, United Staets - ANME aggregate JGI... | ecosystem: Environmental > Aquatic > Marine > Cold seeps >...
CCCGAATTCTGATAAGTGAATTTACCTATACTCAAGCCAGGGAGCATATAGAAACACGGTTTATTGATATTGTATCTGTGAAAGGAAAGAGTAAAAGCGTTATGGTATATGAACTTATCTCAGAGAAGAATAACATTGGCAAAGAATTGAAACAATTCATTGATTTGTTCAACTACGGAGCAGATCTCTATCTGGACAGAAAATGGTCTGAGGCAATAAAGGTTTTCAAAGAAACCTGTAAGAAAAACCCGCACGATACTCCATCGCAAATACTTCTTAAAAGATGCTCAAAATATGCAAAAAACCCTCCGCCTCTTGATTGGTCCGGAGCTATTGTGATGCAAAAAAAGTAAGGAACGTTGATGTTCCTAATTTTGCAAAAAGTGCTTGATAAACTATTAACATCTGCCTCAAATGAATCTCCAAAACCGACTCAAACTCACTAAAACTGCTCTGATAATTGTCTGGAGTATCAGTTTTTTCTGTTTTGTTCTGACGCTGATGACAGGCATGCAATCGCCTTATGCCGTGCCAAATAGTTTTGTTTGGCTTCAAAGTCTTGGCCTTTTTACTTTACTTCTAGGAATAGGAAGCGGTTTATGTTATGGCCGATGGCGTTTTCGCGGCCTTCAAAATCAGATTACAGATCAATCGAAAGAAATCAAACGATATAAGGAGAGATATCGAATTTTGGTGGAAAGTGCTGAAGACTTTATCTTTACAGTAGATCGCTCCGGACGCTTTCGATCTCTCAACAGCTTTACCGCTGCTTTTTTTGGAGGATTCCCTTCGCAATTTATAGGCCGACCGCTTTCAGATCTTTTTTCACAAGAAGTTGCCGAAAAACAACTCAAGCTTATCAAATCGGTGTTCCAGTTTGGGAAAAGCATGCGGGATGAGTTTATGATAGTCAGAGGGGAATATCAGATGTGGCTCAGTGCTAACTTTATGCCACGCAAGGACGAGAAAGGCAATGTAATCTCGGTTCTGTGCATTGCCAAAGATATTACAGAAAGCAAGAAGCTGGAAAACCAGCTTATTAATACTGAAAAACTTGCTTCAATGGGAACCCTGTCTGCGGGAGTTGCACACGAGATCAACAACCCGCTTGGTATTATCCTGGGTTTTACCGATCTTCTCCTGGAAAAATGTGAAAAAAACAGCCAGCTTTATCAAGACTTGAAAACAATTGAACGCCACGGCCTTCATTGCAAGGCAGTGGTGGAAAACCTGCTGAGATTTGCCCGTCATGGAGAGGACATTTACGAATACTGTGATATCAATAAACCTATCAGAAGTATCATGGACGTGGTTAAACACTCATTGGATATGAACGACATTGACCTTCGATTGAGTCTCTCGCCGGATCTTCCTGAAGTTAAAGGTGATTTGCGACAAATGCAGCAGGTAATACTGAACCTGGTTAATAACGCAACGGCTGCAATGAAAAATGGAGGTGTCTTGTGGATAAGTTCGGTTCTTGATGCTAATAATGAAAAGGTGGTTGTAATTGTTCGCGACAATGGACATGGTATCCCGCCTGAACACATGGATAAAATTTTTGATCCGTTTTTTACAACAAAGAGTGAAGGGGAAGGCACGGGTTTAGGTCTGTCTGTAAGTCATGGCATTGTAACCAAGTACGAGGGAACTATTATCTGTGAAAGCAATACAGCCAATTCCGGCAGCAATCCAAAAGGAACGACCTTTACCATTACACTCAGGGCTAAACGGGACTAATTATGGATGGAAGGGTTTTAATAGTTGACGATGAAAAGGATATGCTTGTCCTTTTAAAAAGAATAATTGAAGAAAAAACCAACCATATTGTTGAAACAGAATGCGATCCTTTGAAGGTCGCAGAACTGCTGAAAAAACAGCAATTTGATATCATAATAACTGATTTGAAAATGCCGAAAATGGATGGGATAGCCATCCTTGATATGGTAAAAAATATTCAGTCCTCTGCTATTGTGGTAATTATGACAGCATATGCCACTATTGAAACCGCTGTAGAAGCAACCAGAAAAGGGGCTTTTGACTATATATCCAAACCCTTTCGTAAAGAACGGATACTTATAACAATTGATAAGGCCATGGCATGGCAAAAGCTCACACAAGAAAATATAACCCTGAAAAAGTCCCTCCGGCAGAAAAAAGGATTTCTTCCTATTATCGGTTCCAGCCCTGCTATTATGTCAATCATAACAATGATTGATCAGGTGGCCAAATCAACAGCTACGGTTCTTATAAGCGGAGAAAGTGGTACCGGTAAAGAACTGGCAGCAAGAGCTATTCATTATTCAAGCCACCGCAAAGACAAGCCTTTCATAACAGTAAACTGTACTGCCATGCCTGAACAAATAATAGAAAGCGAGCTTTTTGGGCACATCAAGGGTTCATTTACAGGAGCATGGAAAGACAAGAGAGGAATTGTTGAAGATGCGGACCAGGGTACTCTTTTCTTAGACGAAATAGGAGACCTGAACATGGCCATGCAGGCCAAATTGCTTCGGCTCCTGCAAGAAGGGGAATACAAGCCGGTCGGAGGTCTAACAACAAAACAAGCAGACATCCGTTTTGTAGTTGCAACCAATCAGGATCTTAAAAAGCTGATAGAAACAAAACAATTTCGAGAAGATCTTTTTTACAGGCTGAATGTTATCAATATACACATGCCCCCTTTAAGGGAAAGACAAGAAGATATCCCAACTCTATCACATCATTTTCTCAAAAAATTCAAGTCGTTAAACGATAAAAAAATAAGTGGTATAGATCCTGAGGCAATATCAGCACTAATGTCCAAAAGCTGGCCCGGAAATATCAGGGAACTGGAAAACTGTATTGAGCGCGGGGCCATCCTCTGCCAATCCGATATTATTAAAATCTCAGATATCCTGCCACAAGAACCTGTAGCGCATACTTTGCCTGTTCTTGATCACAACATTTATACACTTCCATTTAAAGAGGCAAAGGAAATGGTTATAAAGGCTTTTCATAACAAATATATTCATTGGATCCTTCAACAAAATAAGGGTAATATTTCCAGGGCTGCCGAGCAGGCTGACCTGCAAAGACAATATCTCCACAGACTCATAAAAGAAGAGAACATTAACACTGAAATATTTAAATAAAAAACATAAAAGTTCACCACGGAACTACACGGAGTTTCACTGAAAATTGCAAACAATGAGTAAGTTACTATAAGAATATACTACGCACTACCACAAATTGAGCTTATTTGTCATTTCGACCGTAGGAAAAAATCTTAAGATTCCGAACCCCGCCTATATTCGGCTGGGTTCGGAATGACAGAAATGCAAGTTATAACTGTGTTAAGAATATTAAATTTGGACTTAGATTCCGTGTAATTCCGTGAAAATCCGTGGTAAAATTATTACAAAAAATATAAATCACTCTCCGACATCCTTGCTGTAAACTAATTGTTTCACCACCTTAACTTATTGATATTTCACAATCTATCTGTCAAATCTTCATCCCTGCACATCAACTACTGTAACCTGATAGTTTACAAAAAAATTAAAATCCAAACACAATTAATAAAATTGATAAACAATTAATAATTATTACAGGTAATTAAGATTTTATTCCCGCTGTCTGATTTTTTGGCACCTGCATTGCATTTAGCTAACGCTTGTAACAGTTAAGCCACTGAGGCCTAAAGAAGGAGACCCTTTTCAAAAAGGAATATAATGGAAAAACTAAAGGTTAAAGATATTACTCTCCTCATGGATAAAAATCTTTCCATAAGGCCATCTGTTTCTGTAGAGGACAAGATTACTGATGCAATTGAAGTCATGCTTAAAAACGACCTCGACCACATTGCCGTGACAAGCAAAGATAAAATCCTCGGCATGATAAAGCTTAAAGATGCGCTTAAAGTAATTGGATTAGAAGACGACCTGAAAAAAAAGGCAGCAAAGATTATTATCAGACATGGACGTAAAATTATAATAGAGTAATACCTAAATTGAGCGATTTTTTACTCGACCTGCACCAATCTATTGCGCATCAAGGACTTGCGAAAAGTCTCGACATATCCATTGGTATGCCTACGATTTTCGCAAACCTTGCTGCATCAAGATCTTGGCACATTTCTTCGCAAAAAAGCGCTCAACTTAGGTAATAAGCGTGTTTTTTTAATGACCATTATCAAATTTCAATAATAAAGAAGGGAGGGGATACAATCACAATTATTGAATTCATTATTTTGAATAAGTAACTGATATTGAACATAATTATAAAAGGAGAAATATTGCTATGAATTTTTTTAAACAATTGGGCAGTTTTATGATGATGGGCGCAAGAGCCCATGCAAAATGGGAGCTTGATGTTTCCAATACAATACTTGGTGACAAAAAGCGGCTTATTATTCTTGGCCTGCTTACCATCCCTGTAATACTGGGTGGTTTTGCTTTTGCGGATCAAATCGGCGGAGCCCTTCCTGAACTTCTTGGCGGGAAAAAGGCTTACAGCCCTGCTTTTTACAGTACAGGTATCTTTATCGTATCAATCCTTATTGGAATGGGTGCTGGCCTGATTACCGGCTGTATCGGAGCCGGCGGTGGTTTTATCATCGCTCCAGCCCTGATGAGCGCAGGAATCAAAGGTATCCTTGCAGTTGGAACCGACCTCTTTCACATCTTTGCCAAAGCGATAATGGGAAGCGTAATTCACAGGAAATTAGGAAACGTATCAGTGCCTCTGGCCATAGTCTTCCTAATAGGGGCGATCATAGGAGCCACGGCCGGCGGAGTTCTTAATCGCGTACTTTACGAAATCAACCCGGTACTCAGCGATGCCTTTATCACGACTGTCTATTCACTTATGCTGGGTTTTCTGGGTATTTATTCTTTGACAGACTTTCTTAAAGCCAGAAAGGCCCCTGGTGCAGCAGATGAGGGTGCACATGGTGGAAAAAGCGAAGGCGCTGATATGGGCGGCCTTCCTCAAAAACTCCAGGCTGTTAAAATACCTCCTTTGGTCAAATTTGATTTTGATCTTGTACCGGGAGGCAGAGGCATTTCATGGGTATTTTTAGTACTCAGCGGCGCGCTTGTAGGACTTGCTGCAGGTATTATGGGTGTTGGCGGAGGATTTTTGACGTTCCCCATATTCGTTTATGTTCTTGGCGTTTCATCAATGACCACAGTTGGAACCGATATCTTTCAGATCGTTTTCACAGCAGGTTATGCATCAATAAGCCAGTATGCTATTTACGGCTTTATCTTTTATACGCTCGCTATGGGCATGCTCCTTGGCTCCCTTCTGGGAATCCAGGTAGGTGCATTGGTAACAAAGGTCGTCCCTGGCATCACAATCCGCGGCTTTTATGCAATGGCCGTCATGGCTGGTTTTGTTAACCGTATCTTTGCCCTGCCCGCAAAACTGAATGCAATGGATGTTATTAAAATTGATCCGGGAACCGCCGCCTTTCTTGAAAGTATAGGTGTGTGGGCATTCTTCATTGTAATAGGCGTATTTTCAGTCTGGGTAATTGGAACGTTTCTGACCAACATTCCAAAACTTAAGGGAGAGGAGGTGTAATTATGATTGCTAATAAAAAAGAATTTTACGGCGGTTTTGGATTATTGGTGGTTTTTTTTGTTATCTTGTTTATAATATTTTCACCTGTCTTTAATGGACAGAACGGCATGGAATATCTGGATGATCTGTATAACTCCATTTCCAAAGGTTCAGCCAATTATATCCCTAAGGTAAAAAAAGAAACAGATACGTTTAAGGGAAATACTGTAAACATGGCCCTGAAAATGGCGGACGAAAATCAGGCGCAACAGACAGCCATACTGTTTACAAATGCTGGAGCAACAGCGAAAGTTTCAGGAGCCCAGCTAAATGTATCCGGCGATCTCGGCAATATCCTTACAAACTGTCTAGAAGATTCAAAGAGCATGTATAATAATGACGGTGCAACGGTCTCAAACAAATATGACTACAATGAGAGACAGGTTCTTTATAACTGGCATACGGCTCTAAAGGCAGCAGATAAAGACTTGAAAAAGCAGAAGCTGTTCAAAGAAGCCAAAGTAGTTGCATTGGTTATAAAGAAGGTTATTGAAACTTCTTATAACTACTATACAATTGAACCACAAAAAATTACCGACAAAATGGGAATTGTTATATTTTCTCTGGTTTTCTATGTGGGTTACACGCTGTGGTATGGTTTTGCCATCTTATTTATGTTCGAAGGATGGGGCCTGAGACTGGAGCATTAAATCAATTAACATCATATACATTTAATTGCAGGGCCATATTTGGCCCTGCAATTTCTGCCCTTATCCCAAAGATTCCATGATACCGTACAGCCATCCACCTTCAGTCTATCCACCAGAGTAGTTACGTTTAAAGTCACAATACCTTAACTATAAGATGGGCTATGTATCCAACATAGCAGAATAAAAGGACAACTCCGTCTCTTCTCATAACTGTGTTTGTTTTTCTCATCATTACCCAGGGAAGAAAACTAATAAACATCATAACCAGGTAATCAATTAGTAAACCGCTCTGAATAAAACCACCCGGGATCAAAACAGGTCTAACCAGAGAGGCCGCCCCAAGCACCCCGAGTATGTTGAAAACATTGCTTCCCACCAGATTGCCGATGCTGATATCCATCTCCTTTTTTATTGCCGCGACAACGGAAGTGGCAAGTTCCGGCAACGAAGTTCCGAATGCTACAACTGTAAGTCCAATAAACTTTTCGCTTATGCCAAATGTATGCATAATTTTTACTGCTGAATCTATGAGTACCTGTGCACCTGCTACTACGAATAGAATTCCCGTTACAATCAAGGTAATTTGTCTCGCCCTGGAAGGAATGTGTTCAATGTCCTCTGCTGCAAGCCCTTTACTAAATTTCTCTCCGCTAGATGCCCGTTTAGTTCCTTTTACCGCATAATAATAGTTCAAACAGACATAAATAATTATTCCACCTAACAGAGTAGCCCCCTCAAGCCTTCCTATTTTAGAATTTAGAGAAATCAGCAGGAGATATAAAGATATTCCGAGCATAATAGGGATATCCCGCTTAACAACAGATTCATCACTTTTAATAGGCATAAATAAAGACAACAGGCCGAGGACAAGGGCTATGTTACAAATATTGCTTCCCACAACATTGCCTACAGCTATCATGCTCTTTTCTTGAAAAGACGAAATAATACTTACAACAAGCTCTGGTGCCGAAGTGCCGAATGCAACTACTGTCAAGCCTATAACCAGTGGCGTTAAACCAAGGCTTCGCGCGAGATCGGACGCTCCTTTTACAAGCCATTCCGCTCCATAGTAAAGCATCAACAATCCGACAACAAATAACACCCACGTAAGCACCATCTCTTAAATCTCCATTTATGACTCTGTTGATTTACTAGCTTCTCAGAAAAATTGGCACAATATATTGTGTGTAATGTTTGAGCATAACGCAACATGGTGTGTTCTGATTTTCAAAATCGGAGTAAATCAACAGAGTCATTTATACTGTGACCGGTCAAAATTTGAGCTTTTCTATTATGTTTTTTTCACCACGAAGCTCACGAAGAACTCAAAGAAATTATAAAAAGCATTAATTCTAATCTTCGTGCCACTTCGTGTCCTTCGTGGTTTAATTTTTCCTCATAATCCTGACCGTTTCAAAAAGCGCAGTTTATAGCCGTGCAAAGTATATAAAGCTATCAAATACCGACAAGATTAATTTAGTTTCACCTAAATTATCTATAACAAATGTTTCAGAGTTAACAAACAATATAAATTTCTGTAGCCGTTCACGGCTTGAAACTTGAATTTGGAAATTGGGAAGAACAGTACAAAAGCATGAAGGCCAAATTTCCAATTTCGACGTTCCGTGAACGCTTACGAATTTATTTTGTATTCTGATAACAACTCAAGTATAAGAATTAAATTCAAAGAACCTGGCTGGGGCCTGCGCGCACTGACCATTCCTAAAAATCAAGAGGACTTTTTGTTTTTAACCAATAAAGCGCTGAACTGTGCATTCAGGGCGGCGGGAATTTTTCTCATTGTGTTTATCCGTACACGTCTATCTCCATTTATTACGTGTTAACCAGTTGATAAAACATACAAAATTACAATTTTGTTGTCAACATTTTTTATGTGTAGTATTTAAACGGAAAATTATACAATTACTTGTTATATTTCAAAAGACAGGGGGGTAAGTTTTGATATTCGATATATTGGTAACAGAGCTTGCAGGCTATCTCTCGAAGTGGTTTGACTCAACGGCATCAAAAACACTAACAAATGATGTTGAAGGTGAAGTTGCGGCTGGACTGCGTGAAATCGCCGCCAGCATTGACCAGCTTGCAGAGTCCACACAAAACGTTGCAAACGCAATCATCGATGTCAAACGGAGCGGGGATGCCCTTGAGGCAGAGGGATACATCGAACTCGCAGCGAAGTCTCTGAAAGCACTTGTTCCTGATGAGGCGAAGAAATACCTCGACAAGGCTCAGATCTTGGACTCAACAAATTGGGCGCTGTGGTTTGGCTACGTGAATTGGCGAGTTATCCAGTTATTGCCATCAGAAACGGGGCAACCTACACTTAGTAATAAAGACATCACCGCTCTCGAAAAGGCTGTGAGATTCGTGGGCAGTGCCAACGATATAAACCATGCACAAAAGGCGTTAGCTATCTTTACGTTGTTCGGCGTGTCATTTTTGTACGCTGCCCCAACAGCTATCAGCTTGGCGATGCACACCCTCGGATCACAGTTACAGGAGATCCCCGCCGAGAAGATTCAGGACTATCTACCGATAGTGCGAGCCTGTGAACGCATCCCGATCTGTCAACGGGACTTTTTAGGTGAAAATTTACATGAGCGAGTCCGAGATTGGTTCGAGAAAGAAATCGACGATGCCCTTTATCACGTTGATTTCTCGGAGAAAAAGGGGCTTCCAGAGCGAGCTGAAACAGCAATCAAACGAATTAATAAAGCACTAGAACTTGGAGATGGGGTTATACCTGATATAGTTGCAGATCGTGCAAGAACCTGTAGAACCTTGACGGAGCAATGTGTGCGGGAGTGGAATGCAAAAGAGTCAATCGAAGCTCCTGGTAGTTGTCTGTTAAGCGTATTTATTTTCGGAGGGATAGCTGCAGCAGGCGCAGTTGCATATAATTTTGGTTTGAACCCGTTTTGGGCGTTAGCTGGATTTTTATTAGGTATCCCGGGCAAGTTCTTGCAAGAAAGAGTATGGAAATACAATAGAGGGTTACCAAAGGAATATGACCCTGCGGTTGAATTCGATAAATTATTAAAAGAATGGGATGATACATGTGGACAAAGAAAGTCTGAATAAAGGGGGCAACCATTGATTCACTTGATAGTATAGTAATTTCCATTTTTTAGTCAATGATATCAAGTTATTATTGATGGGAATGGTTTCATGATTATTATAAAGACATGAAACAAACGCCAATTCAGATGCAAGATAAGGATGTCTTCCGGAATATTTTTATTGATCATTGGGATCAATTTAAAGAGTAACATCCGATTGAGAAAGCTATGCTGAGATATGTCGGCCTTAACGGTGCCGATTTAAGAGGAGCACACTTTGAAGAAGCTGATTTTTTTCAAGTAAATTTCGAGGGTGCTAAAATGAGTGCTGTAAACTTTAAAAACGCCAACCTCATGGGTGCGATAAACTTAACCGCAGAACAATTATCCCAAGTCAAAACTCTATATGGCTTGCGGGACGGCTTGCGGGAGCTTGCGGGACGGCTTGCGGCTTGCGGGACGGCTTGCGGGACGTTCCTTGATATATTGACAAGGCTTGCGGGACGGCTTGCGGGACGGCTTGCGGGACGTTCCTTGATATATTGACAAGTCGAATAATTTATGTCATAAGAGATATATGCCACGCAGATCAAGAATAGATGCGCCTGGGGCGTTACATCATATTATTGTTAGAGGCATCGAAAGGAAAACCATTTTTAAGGATGATGCCGATAGAGATAATTTTTTAGAACGCTTGAAAAATATCTTAACAGATAGCAACACATCATGTTTCGCCTGGGCATTAATTCCCAATCATTTTCATTTGCTTTTACGAACCGGCAGGGTTCCAATATCAACAGTGATGAAAAGACTTCTGACCGGTCATGCAATGTATTTCAATCGCAAACATAATCGTGTGGGGCATCTATTTCAAAATCGATATAAATCCATTCTTTGCCAGGAAGATGTTTATGCGCTTGAACTGATAAGATATATTCATTTGAACCCACTTCGGGCTAAAACAATACCTGACCTTAAGTTTCTAGATAAATACACGTATAGTGGTCATGCGGCAATAATGGGAAAGAAAAAGAATAATTGGCAGGATACCGATTATGTTCTCAAATTATTTAATTCCAAGTTGTCATTAGCACGCAGACGGTATAGGGAATATGTTAAAAAGGGAATATCAGAAGGAAAAAGGCTGGATTTAATCGGAGGAGGGCTTGTAAGGAGTGCCGGGGGATGGGATGCGCTAAAAGGTTTGAGAAAGATAAAAGCGTATATGAAAGGGGATGAGAGGATTTTAGGCGACAGCGATTTTGTTGAAACTGTATTAAAAGAATGCCAGGATGAGTTCGATCGAAGATATTTATTAAAATCCGGGGGATACGATTTCGATACAGTCGTTGATCGTGTTGCACAAGTGTTAGGAATGAATAGAGCTGAAGTATTATCTTCAGGCAGACAGCCCCATAAGGTCCATGCGAGAAGCTTATTATGTTTCTGGGCATCAAGGGAACTTGGCATGAGTATGGTACAATTGTCAAAACGCTTAAAAATATCTCAGCCTACAGCAAGCCAATCCGCAACCCGCGGTGAAAAAGTTGCAAAAGAAAACAAATTAAAACTATTGAAAAATAAGTAATCAACTCAAGGAACGTCCCGCAAGCCGCAAGCTTTAAAAATGGGGGTGTAAGATCTTTAACAGAATAAATATTTTGACATTCACAATAAGTTGAAAAATCCTTCAGGTATCGCTTAAGCTCAATGATCGAATTTTTCGATAAACCACGATCCCGCTCAGCCTGAAGACAAAACTGTATAAGAGGTTTTATGTTATCCCTCGATACGATATTAACATCTTGATTTTCATGCATGTTCCGTTCTCCTTCTTGCTTTTTTTCGGATTTACAGATATATTATTTGTTAAAATCTGTAAATACAATTAATTAAGCATGTTAGAATCTAACTGCGCGAAACATACATTATATGGGTAATGGACATTTTTGATTTGTAAGTTATCAAAGGTTTTTCAATCCTCAATTTCAATGGGATACTCTCAATTTATCTGTAATCGTCTGATAATTGGTTTTCTGGCAAGAAATCAAAGGTTTTGACAAGGCCGATTTTCATGAGGTTATCTCAATACATTTGTAATCCAATCAAACCTTTGGTGATAGTAATTAACACGAAGCTCCGATTTCGTGCATTTATTGAAGCAGTAATGATTTATGGCAAGGTGTAAAGGAATAAATCGAAAAGGTGATAGATGCGGAAGTAATGCGGCTATTACATCTGAATATTGCGAGGCTCACCAAGACCAGGCTAACAAGCCACAAAATAAACCACCTTTTTTTAGAAGGTATAAAATCCTTAAGTCACTAATTATTTTTATTATTGGAGCAGTTATTGGAGATCTTGTAGGTGGGTTCACTGGTTTGAATATTTGGCCAAGCATACTAATACAATCAGATAAAATAAGGGGAATGGAGCCGAAGC
>Ga0255387_10124_pt1 | contig 11164 bp, 9 predicted proteins | sample ANMaggSSYBR01J12_FD_182104 | JGI IMG/M metagenome (GOLD analysis project Ga0255387, IMG submission 182104) | Sediment cell enrichment communities from methane seep in Santa Monica Basin, California, United Staets - ANME aggregate JGI... | ecosystem: Environmental > Aquatic > Marine > Cold seeps >...
GAGTCCCGAAGATGCATTACTTCTCTGTCCATGGTAATCGACTCAACAGCCATATGTGCAAGCCTCAAAATAGTGCCGCCGGGAGTTTCATATACACCGCGGGATTTCATACCGACAAAACGGTTTTCAACAATATCCGCTCTTCCTATGCCATGACGTCCCCCCAGCCTGTTAAGCTCCTTGAGAAGATTTGCAGGAGACATATTAATATCATTTATGGCCACAGGATCGCCCTGTATAAATGTTATTTCTATTACCTCCGGTTTATCAGGCGCATTCATGGGAGAAACGGTCAGGGTAAACATGTCCTCATGCGGTTCTTTCCAGGGATCTTCAAGAACACCTCCTTCGTAACTAATGTGAAGCAGGTTTCTGTCAGTGCTGTATGGCTTTGAAGGTGTTACCGGCACTTTTATACTATGTTTTCCAGCAAACTCCATAAGAGAAGTTCTGGAGTTAAGCTCCCATTCACGCCACGGAGCAATAATATGAATATGAGGATCCAGGGCCAGATAACTCAGCTCAAACCTGACCTGGTCATTTCCCTTGCCGGTTGCGCCATGGCTTACGGCATCAGCCTTCTCGATCTTCGCAATTTCCATCTGACGTTTTGCTATAAGAGGCCTGGCAAGAGATGTTCCCAAAAGATATTGGCCCTCATATATTGAGTTTGCTGGAAAACATAGTATAAAAGTGCCGGTAACACATAATCAGCAACAAAGGTCTCTTTAAGGTCATCTATGTAAACCTTAACCGCACCGGTCTTTAAGGCTTTTTCTTCTATATCATCAATTTCTTCTTCCTGACCTATATCAGCCGAAAATGCAACCACATCACATTTATAAGTTTCAATCAGCCATTTTAAGATTACAGATGTATCAAGGCCGCCTGAATAGGCCAAAATTACTTTTTTAATTTTTTCCTGCAAAATAAACTCCTTGAATTTATTTTATCAAAACTTCCAGTATAGCCTTATGCATATGAAGTTTATTCTCAGACTGATCCCAGACAACGGAATTTGGGCACTCCAGGACTTCTTCGCTCATCTCTTCACCTCTGTGAACCGGAAGGCAGTGCATTATAATAACATCTTTTGAAGCATTTTCTAAAAGCTTTTTATCAACCTGAAAACGTTTGAAAATACGTTTTCTTGTACTGTGCTCACTTTCCTGTCCCATACTGGCCCATACATCAGTATAAACCACATCAGCATGTTTTACCGCCTCAACAGGGTCTGAAGTTACTATAATGCTGCCGTGTCCTTTCTCAAAAGCCGTCTCTAATATATCTGTATCAGGATAGTATCCTTCGGGACATGCAAGCACAAGGTTTAAGCCAAGCACGGCTGCGGCATTTATCCATGAGTGGGACACATTATTGCCGTCTCCAACCCAGGTTATCTTCAGGTTCTCATAACCTCCTTTATATTCGATTACCGTCATTAAATCGCTTAAAACCTGGCATGGATGGTATAAGTCGGTCAAAGCATTAATAATCGGAATGGTAGAGAACTCTGCAAACTCTTTCAAAAGATCCTGAGAATAAGTTCTAATGGCGAGACCATCCAAATATCTCGAGAGGACTCTGGCGGTATCTCTAACAGGCTCATTTCGAACCATCTGAGTGTCCTTTGAGCTTATAAAAATTGAAGCACCGCCTAGCTGAATCATTGCCACCTCAAAGGAAAGGCGTGTGCGGGTCGATGGTTTGTCAAAGATAAGCCCAAGTGTTTTTCCTGCAAGAGGTCTTTTTTTAATACTTTCCCTTTGATTTTTTTTCAATTCTAAGGCTCGCTTGAAAAATAGTTCAAAATCCTTTTTTTCAAGATCTAAAAGAGTTAGTATATCGTTGTTCATATTGATGCGACCTCTCAATCCAAACTATTACCTAAATTGAACAATTCATCTAAGCATGCCGTCAGAGAGTCAATTTCTTCTTTTCCTATGATAAGAGGGGGAATAAAACGTAAAATATTACCCTGAATGCAGTTGATTAAAAAACCCTTATCCATGCACGCTTTCACTACCTTATCCCCATCAACTTTTATCTTCATGGCAAGCAAAAGGCCTATCCCGCGAACATCAATAATTGATTCATGTCTGTCTTTCAGCCGGAAAAGCTTTTGCTTGAAATATTCTCCAATCTTTCGGCAGTCATCTATAATATTTTCTTCAATTAGGATCTTAACAACTTCAAGTGAAGCTGCTGTAACAACCGGTGTTCCTCCAAAAGTTGAGGCATGTGAACCAGGCACAAATGCTTCAGCAATATGTTCTCTCGCCAGCATGGCGCCTATTGGCAATCCATTGGCAAGGGCCTTTGCCAGGGTCATTACATCGGGTTCTATTCCAAAATTTTCATAGGCAAAAAGTTTACCGGTACGGCCCATTCCTGTCTGGATTTCATCAAAAATCAGAAGGGTTCCTGTTTCATCACAAATCTGTCTAACGCCTTTAAGATATTCGGGAGCAGGGCAGCGAACACCCCCCTCTCCCTGGATCGGTTCAATTAAAACCGCACATGTTGAAGGGTCGATCTTGCTTTGCAACGCCTCAATATCATTGAACGGAACAAAATCAAAACCATTAAGTACCGGCTCAAATCCCTTGCGCATCTTTTCCTGGCCTGTGGCGGAGAGAGTTGCCATTGTGCGGCCGTGAAAAGATTTTTCCATGGCTATTATCCTGCAGCGGCCTTCTTCGCCTTTATCATTGAAATATTTTCTCACCAGCTTTATAGCCGCTTCATTCGCTTCAGCTCCGCTGTTGCAGAAAAAAACTCTGTCCGCAAAACTGTTGTTAACGAGCCATGATGCAAGCTCTGTCTGGGGTACTGTATAATAAAGGTTAGAAACATGAAAAAGTGTTTCAGCCTGTTTTGAAAGGGCTTTTGCAACTCTCGGATGCGCATGACCAAGGTTGCATACCGCAATTCCCGCAACAAAATCCGTATAAGCTCTTCCATCTGAATCCCAAAGGGTGCATCCTCTCCCTTTTGTTATAACGATGGGAAATCTATTGTAAGTTCTTGCTATTACTTTATTTGCCTTATCTATTATTTCGCTTTTTACAGGTTTCATGTCGTAACTTCAGTCCCAATTCCCTTATCAGTAAAAAGCTCCAGCAGCAAAGCATGACGCTTGCATCCATTTATAATATGAGCCTTTTTAACATTATTATTAAGTGCGCTGAGAGCGCACTCGATCTTTGGAATCATTCCCCCTGAAATTGCTTTATCCTCAACCATCTTACTGATTTTTTCCGTATCAATTGAAGATATTAAAGCGCCCTCAAGGTCTAAGACTCCATCAACGTCAGTAAGAAATATTAGACGTCCCGCAGAAAGAGCCATTGCGATTCTGCTTGCCACAATGTCTGCATTTATATTGTATGTTTCACCCGAATCACCCACGCCAACCGGCGCAATAATTGGGATAAAACCTTTAACCGTCATTGTATTTATGATATCCGGATTTATCTTAGTAACATCTCCAACCATGCCGGGATCAATTATTTCAGGTGGTTTATCCATATCCTTCTGATATATGATATGCAGCTTTTTTGCTGATATAAGCCCCCCGTCTTTGCCGCTCAAGCCCACGGCCTTACCGCCCTGCCTATTTATTTGAGCAACTATTTCCTTGTTCACCTTGCCGCCGAGTACCATTTCTACAACATCCATTGTAGCCTCATCCGTAAGGCGCATACCCCTGACAAACTTAGAAGTTATCCCCATCTGCTTAAGCACCAGATTGATTTGCGGTCCTCCACCATGAACAACAACCGGATTCAGCCCAACGAATTTCAGCAAAGTTATGTCCCTGGCAAAATCTTTCTTTAACTGCTTATCAACCATGGCATGTCCGCCATATTTTATAACGATGGTCATCCCATAAAAACGTCTTATATAGGGCAGTGCTTCAATAAGTATGTCAGCCACATTTGGAGTCATAGTATGTATCTTCTAAGATCCTCGTCGTCTTTGATATCCTTTAATTTGTCTACCACATATTGCCCGTCAATTACTATTTTTCTATCTTTAGCTTCTTTAATGTCTGAAGCGCTAAAAAGAATGTCTTCGAGCATACATTCCATGAGCGTATGAAGTCTTCTTGCTCCTATGTTTTCAGTAAGATTATTAACCTCTTCAGCAATTCGCGCTATTTCATCAACAGCATTGTCCTCAAAGACAACATCAACATTTTCAGTCTTTAAAAGCTCAATATACTGAAGAAGCAGAGCGTTCTTGGGTTCGGTCAGTATCCTTACAAAATCATCTTTCCCAAGAGAGTCAAGCTCCACACGGATGGGGAATCTCCCCTGAAGTTCCGGTATCATATCAGAAGGTTTGATTGTGTGAAAGGCTCCGGATGCTATAAAAAGGACGTGATCTGTTTTAACCGAACCATACTTGGTGGTAACTGTACTCCCCTCAACAATAGGAAGAAGATCTCGCTGAACCCCCTCCCTGGATACATCCGGCCCATGCCCGCCGTTTTTCCCGACAATTTTATCTATTTCATCAAGAAAAATTATCCCCGACTGCTCAACTTTCTCGATTGCCATGCTTACAACTTTATCCATGTCCACAAGGGCCTGGGCCTCTTCCTGGGCAAGAATTTCCATGGCTTCAGGCACTTTAATTTTTCTGCTCTTTTTATTCTTGGGCATCATTCCACCCAACATGTCTTTGAAATTGATGCCCATTTCTTCCATCCCCATGCTTGAAAAAACTTCCACAACAGGCATGGCTCTTTCTGAAACATCAAGGTCCACAAATCTGTTGTCAAGTTTTCCTTCACGAAGCATGGCGCGAAGCTTTCCCCTTGTGGAAGAAGCTTCATCTCCATTACCGGTTACAAGCTCAAGGGGTATTTCTTTTAAATCTTCGTCCTTCTGTACCTGCTGAACCTTTGGCTTTGGAAGAAGCAGGTCAAGCATTTTTTCTTCGGCAATCTGCCATGCCTTTTCCTTAACAGCTTCCTTTTCTCTTGATTTTAGCCTGTTTACAGTTAGTTCAAGAAGATCCCTTATCATCGACTCAACATCCCTGCCCACATATCCGACTTCGGTAAACTTGGAAGCTTCAACCTTTACGAACGGAGAGTCAGTCAAAATAGACAATCGCCTTGCGATTTCGGTTTTTCCTACCCCGGTAGGGCCAATCAATATAATGTTTTTCGGCATAATTTCTTCACGAATGTCTTCCGGAACCTGCTGCCTTCGCCAGCGGTTCCTTAAAGCAATCGCAACAGAACGCTTGCCTTTGTTCTGACCAATAATATATTTATCAAGTTCTTTAACTATTTCTGATGGTTTTAGATCTCTCATATCGATTTTTTGTTCCTTAAATTTCTTCTATCGTAAAAGAATCATTTGTAAATACACAAATGGATGCCGCTATTTTCATCGCCTCTTCCACAATACTTCTTGCATCAAGGCCTGAGTATTTTATAAGTGCGGTTGCCGCTGCCAGAGCACTTGTGCCTCCAGAGCCTATACCCATAATACCTTCATCTGGTTCTATAACATCACCATTGCCTGAGATAAGAAACATATTTGTTTCATCCGCGGCTATCATTATCGCCTCAAGGCGCCTTAAATACTTGTCGGTACGCCAGTCCCTGGCCAGTTCAACCGCACTTCGCGTTAAATTCCCGTTGTAACGTTCCAGCTTTGCTTCAAGGCGCTCAGACAAATTCAAAGCATCGGCGGTAGCGCCGGCAAATCCTACAATTATCCTGTCATTATAGATCCTTCTGACCTTTTTGGCATGATGTTTTACAATGGTATTATTCATAGTAACCTGGCCGTCACCAGCAACTGCCAGCTTCCCCTTATGCCTAACAGCAAGAATAGTTGTTCCATGAAAATTCATAATATAATCTACCTTTTACTTAGGTTCTAGGATGGGCATTATCATATGTTTCCATCAGCCTGTCGATACTAACATGTGTATATTTTTGTGTAGTCGAAAGACTTTTATGGCCTAATAGTTCCTGAACCACTCTCAAATCCGCCCCTGCATCAAGCATATGGGTTGCAAATGTGTGTCGCAGTGCATGTGGTGAAACCGGAACCATAAGGCTGCATTCTTTAACCAGCTTGTTCAGGATGCGTCCAATTGATCTTGGAGTAAGGCGGCCATTATTTTTATTTAAAAAAAGCGGCCCATCCCCCTTGATTTGCAAATCAGTTTCTCTATGCAATTTATCTCTATATGCCTTTATAGCCCTTAAAGCCTTATCACCGATAGGAACAATCCGCTCTTTGTCTCCCTTTCCAAGTACGCGGATCGTACATCCCGTAAAATCCACATTAAAAACATCCATTCCAGCAAGTTCCGACACACGTATCCCCGTTGAATAAAGGGTTTCAAAAATAGCACGATTTCTCAGCCCCAGCCGATTATCGGTCTTAATCGAATCCAGCAGACGGAACATATCATCAACTGTAAGATATGCAGGGATTGTTTGTTCCTGTTTAGGCGTATGTATCAATTCTGCCGGATTATTCTGAATTATGCCATGCTTGATAAGATATCTGAAAAAAGAACGTATTGCCGAAAGCTTGCGTGCTATAGTAGATTTTTTGTTCTTCTTGTATAATAATCCCAGATATCCCCTTATCATCAGAGAGCGAACTTCATTTGCCTTAAAATCATATGTTTTATTCTGCTTTTTTTTACCTCTAATTCCGCTCTGTACGAGAAAATCCGCAAATTCATTCAGATCATGCAAATAAGCACGAGAGGTGTTAACTGAATAACCTTTTTCAGAGGATAGAAATTCAACATAAGACTTGATCAGATTCTGAAAATTATACGAATTCATTAAATTCCATCACCATAACCTAAGTGAAAAGAGGAAAACTCAAAACCACCTGAAATTATAGTCAATTGGATGCTATTCTCAAATCGAAGATTTTTAGCAGTTAGCTTTTAGCAATTAGCCTTTAGCTTAAAAAATCAAACAGATAACACATTCAGGCTAAGACCTAACAGCTAATGGCTAATAGCTTTCTCACAAAGTTTTCAAATGAAGTTATGCGGCTTTGCGTGTTTTTTTCTTCAGCCTGATAATACGGCGCTTATAAATAGCCGCCATTTTATTATCGTTTGATTCAAGAAGCGTTTCCCTTTTTGCCTTAAACTCTTTGATTTTTCCCTTTATTTCACGAACCTTTGAATCTGTCTTTTTGCCGGATTCTATTTCAATCCCTTTAGCCAGTTTTATCGCATTAATAAGTTCAGCCTTGTTCATCCCGTGAACGCCTGTGATCTCAGACATCTCAATGGCAACCTCTCTCAGCTCTTTGGCTGTCATCTTTTCCAGGGGTTTTTCCTTGGCCTCCTTTTTTTTGGAACCCATAAACAGTAGCTCTCCTTTCAATATAGTTAAAGAACAAGCGGAGGCTGCAAAGCTCCCGCATTTCATGTTAACCCATTGAGACCTTTGCAAAACGCACCCTTTTGCCCAATTTCGGCGTCAGACTCAAATTTTAAGCCTCGAAATACTCAATGTATTCCTGCATTTAAAATTTTCGCCTTCCTTGAACTTGAACAAAATTGAGTATTTTTCAAAGGTCTCAATTTATGACTTTTAACATAAAAAAAGAATTCATAAACCATTTTTTTTTATTATGTCAATAGATAAAGGCAAATCGGCAAATTTTAATATCAGAAATTTGAAAACTTATTAAGAGATTAACCTGAGGCAGCAGGCACTTAAATTTAAGAACGGCTGAAACTCGCGCAAAAGTGAGCCTAAAGAAAAAAGAGTATTAAATCACTTACTCGACAGTCCAAGGAGGCTTGAGTGAAAACTAAAATCTAAACCCTATTGTGAAATGAAAACTCCCTGCACTTTCATTAGCTTTCCTATCCAGTTTGTGCCCGTAATAGACCCCCATGGGACCGATTTGTGTGAGATAATGCAATCCAACACCCACTGAAGAACGAAAGTCATCCGAACCCTGGTCGAGAATAGCGTTTTTGATGCTGCCCATGTCGTAAAAAAAAGAAAGCTCGAAATTAGGTCCCAAGTCAATTCTTGCCTCTATGTTGCCCAAAATTGCAGTTTTTCCTCCCACGGCTTTGCCTGTGGTATCAAATCGAAGTCTGTTTTCATCAAATCCCCGAACCGTAGATGTGCCCCCCAGAAAAAAAAGCTGGTCTTCCGGAATCGTGCTGCCGTCATCAAAGCGGGTAATATTTCCAAAAAGTCCTCGAAACGCAAATGTCAGGTTTTCCATGGGTGTATAATATTTCCGGATTTCGAAACGATACTTAAAAAAATTATCCAAAGAATTGTTGATCCCTTTAGAAAAATCCAGAAGCAAAGAAGAAAACATTCCCCTTCTGGGGCGTATATAGGAATCCATTGAATTATAAACAAGGGAGGGACTTATAGTTAGAATTCGTCTGGGATCATATTCATCTTCTTCACCTGCCGGTATGGGTTCAAAGTCCATCTGATACTGCTCTTTATATGCATATACAAAAGAAAGGTCCGCGTTAAATTTCTGAAAAAGTCTGGAGTTAAATGATACTGAAATGCCTTTGTCTCTGGTTCCGAAATTCGTGTTAAACTCTTCCCTTTTTTCACTAAACATGTTTATTGATGACTTGATTCGAGTTCCCATAAACCTGGGTTCAACCATGCCCAAATCACCCCGGTACCCTATCCGGCTGATTTCTATACGGGTCCAAATCTCTTTGTTTAATCCAAAAAGATTGCGGTCACCGGCCAGGATGTCGGCGTAAAATTCTCTTTCTGAGTCATACCCTCCGCCCAATTGAATATAATAAGGCTTTTTCTCTTCCAATTCCAGAAGCAAATTCACTTTATCTTCCTTTTCCTTTAAGCCGTAAGTTTTAAAACGTACCGAGTCAAAGGCGTTGATATCGCGGATATTGCGCTGAGATTTCAAAAATTTATTCAGCGAAAACGGTTCTCCCTGATTGAGTTCAAGTTCATTTTCGATAACTCGTTCTTTGGTGAGGAAATTTCCCGTGTAAGCCACCTGGCCCATTCTAACAAGAGGTCCTTCATCAACCTCATAGGTTGCTGCCGCCCGGGTATTGTCCTTGCTGATGACTGCAGTCCCCTTTACCGTGACGTGTGGGTATCCCTTTTCAGAAATCAGGGAGGACAGCGTATTTTCATCACTGTGAATCGTATAGTTTCGGAAAGCGGATCCTTTTTTCAAAGTGATTGCTTCAATGGCCTCGGAGTATGATAGCACATTCAATCCATGGATCGTTACGGACGTTACCTGCGTCTGAACCCCCTCCTTGATGTTCAGGGTGATGTCAACATACGTTGTGTTTTTTTTAATGTCCTTATGCGATTTTATTTCATCTTTCACCACGGTATTCATATATCCTTGCTTGAGATACAGAGACGTAACGGCAAGTTTGTCCTCTTCCAGGGTTTCCTGAACCCACGCACCGTTTGCAATAATCCCCGGAGTTCCGGTCAATATTTGTTTTTTGATCTTTTTTGAATCAAACGCATAATTTCCGGTAAGGTTGACGGAATTTACAACATATTGCGGCCCCTCATGAATAAGCAGGCGGATGTTACGCATGGGCATGCCGGCTTCTTGTTTTTTTTCAGATTTCATCTCTATCCGACAATCCCTATATCCGGCGTTACAGTAACGTTTCTTTATTTTGCGGATACTCTTTCTTAGACCAAAATCCTTCTTGTTGCCCTCCTTAAACAGGGTCAGATCTTTTTTAAGCGTAACATCCCAAAACTCCTTATTGCCCTGAAATTCAATGTCATACATGGGTCCTTCATCAATAGTTACAAAAATAGAAGCATTTTGACTTTTAGCATTTTTGTTAACATCGGAGTCCACGACAATCTCCGGATATCCTTTTCTACGGTAAAACCGAATGAGGTTTTGAATATCTTTATTAAATACTTTTTTCTTAAAACGCCTCATAAAATCCGGAGTCAGCCACGATTTACAAGTTTTGATCCGCAATTTAAGGCGCGTGGTTGAAAAAGCCTGGTTTCCCGTGATTTCAAAGCGCCGGATATGAAAAAAATCCCCCTTGTCGATAGTGACATAAACCACAAAATTTCCGTCAGTCGGATCTTCTGCGGCGTCTAAATTAACAACCGGAGCTATGTAACCTTCATTCTTGAAAACCTCGGCAATCACGGCCTCTTTGGCGGAAAACATTTTTGGATGATATACATCTCCCGGATACAACTGCATGGCGTTGAGAATTTCTCGTTCCAACAGGGGAAAAGAGCCGCTGATTTTAATATCTTTAATTCGATGGTAGGGCGTTATTTGAAAACCAGGGGTAAATTGTTTTTCTCCACGGTCTGATTCAGATCCCGTGCTCTGAGGATATGCAGGGTCTTTGGCAAAGCACACCATTAGAATCCACAATACTGCGGATAGTTTTATCCAGTCTTTCTGTTTGAACAGGGTCATCTGAAGTTATCTTTCTTTATCGAAACTCAAATCTGAATTGAAGCCCGCCGCCATAATGTCCCTCCGTATCATGGAAGGTGTTCATTAACAATTTATCAAGAAATTTATATTCCGTGATCATTTGCTGGATGACCTTGGCATTTTTTGTCTGTACGCTGTATTTGACCGTTATTCTTCGGGAAAGTTCTTTGCCGACAGTTACTTTTACCTCATCCGAAGCCTCAGCTTCTCCGCCTTCTTTATATTCCAGCTCTACAATATCCAGACCGGTGGCATCCTTGATTTGTTTTTGAACGGTTTCAGCAAGAACATCGGCCAGTATTTGTCCAGGAGACAGGGATAAACCACCTTCTGCTGCGATCAGTTCCTGCGTTGTTTTCCCGGTTATCAACAAAGAAAGAATATCCTCCTCTCTTTCTGATGGGTTGGAAGAAAAATTAAACTTAAGATTGTCCGGTGTTCCGGAGATACTCAAAAAAATGGTCCATTCCCGAACTATTATTTCGCTTAACACATCAATGGTCGGCTCAATTTTATACGGGTTGATAAAATCAAAGACACCTTTTTTGACATTGAATTCCTTTTTTTGGAAATAGACGGTTCCGGATTCTACTTGGGCCCTCCCGCTGATCAGAGGATGATTCACAGATCCATATATGCGAAGATCAGGCTTGATGGCCAATAAGGCCATATTATTATCTATCACA
>Ga0255387_10128_pt1 | contig 10879 bp, 8 predicted proteins | sample ANMaggSSYBR01J12_FD_182104 | JGI IMG/M metagenome (GOLD analysis project Ga0255387, IMG submission 182104) | Sediment cell enrichment communities from methane seep in Santa Monica Basin, California, United Staets - ANME aggregate JGI... | ecosystem: Environmental > Aquatic > Marine > Cold seeps >...
AGCATGCATACCTTATCTTAAACAGGGCATTGATCCTGCGGTTATTTTTATAGCTTCCAAAAACGTTCCAGCTCCGGGGCCTGGCGCTTCCGCCTATTCGGTTGCCAAGGCCGGCCTGACTCAGCTCGCCCGTATAGCTGCAATGGAATTGGCCGTTTTTGGCATTCGTGTTAATATAGTTCATCCGGATGCTGTTTTTGACACAGGAATCTGGACCCAGGAAGTGCTGGAGGGTCGGGCCAAGCATTACGGGCTGACAGTTGCAGAATATAAGACTAAAAATCTCTTGAAAACAGAAGTGACATCAAAAGATGTTGCCGCCATGGTCTGTGCTATGGCCGGCAGAGCTTTTGCGAAGACAACAGGCGCTCAGGTTCCGATTGATGGGGGTAATGAAAGAGTTATTTAACAGAAATTTGAAAACTCAATTATGAGATCAACCAGAGGCAGCAGACACTTAAATTTAAGAACGTCTGAAACTCGCGCATAAGTGAGCCTAAAGAAAAAAGAGTATTAATATCACTCAGAAAAATCGAGCTTTATGACTTGAGTTTATCCTTTTATCAAGAATATACAAAAGCGCCTCTTTTTTCTTAATGCTCACTAATACGCTCAAACAGTCAGCCGTTTTAAATTTAAGTGCCCGCCACCTCTGGTTGTTAACTAGTTACTTTTGAGTTATCAAATTTTTGGTAATGCAGAACATTTCTTACAAATATGGTTTTTATGTCCTTTACCGGAAAACTTTTCATTTGGTGGGCCGTGAAGGAATCGAACCTTCAACCTACTGATTAAGAGTCAGGTGCTCTGCCTGGTTGAGCTAACGGCCCAGTGAGACTTTTGAACTTGAATCCCGCTTATAGCGGGAAACATTTTTTAAAGGTCTCATTTATTAATGACTGAAAACAAAAATTTTTTAACAAATTTAGTAATCACTGTCAATTTTTTTTAATTTTTTTTACGAGTTCATCTTTCTTGACCTATTAAAAGGTATCTGATATTTTTGTAACAATTTAGCCTTTTGAAAAAGAATCTGACAGGATAACAGGATAAACAAGATTTGTAAGCGTTCACGGAACATTGAAATTAGAAATTAGAAATTTGGCCTTCATACTTTTGTACTGTTTTTCCCAATTTCCAATTTCAAGTTTCAAGCCGTGAACGGCTACAATAATTTAAATCCTGAATATCTTGTAAATCCTGTCCAAGAAAATAATATTTAAAAGCGCTAAAGTGTTACATATTTTTTAATTTATAATATAAAGGGTATGGTGCAAATTTTTAAAGGAAAGGATGCTGAATAATGAATCGCGAAAATTCTAATAAGCTTTTTAACAGGGCTATTAATGTAATTCCTGGTGGTGTTAACAGTCCGGTGCGTGCTTGCAAGTCCGTAGGAGCTGAACCTGTATTTATTGATCATGCAGAAGGATGTATGATTTATGATGCGGACGGCAATGGTTTTATCGACTACATTGGTTCGTGGGGTCCAATGATACTTGGGCACAGGCATTCGGCGGTCATTAAGGCTATTGCATCTGTTCTGAATCGCGGTACAAGTTTTGGAGCGCCTACAGATCTTGAAATAGTGCTGGCTGAAATGGTTATAAATGCGGTTCCTTCTGTTGATATGATTCGTATGGTTAATTCCGGCACAGAGGCTACAATGAGTGCTATAAGGCTTGCCCGGGGGGTAACCGGACGTGATGTAATAATTAAATTTGATGGATGTTATCACGGTCATGCAGATACCCTCCTTGTTGAGGCAGGATCAGGCGTTGCCACATTAGGCATCCCCGGAAGTCCCGGAGTTCCTGAATCCTTTGTAGCTCATACCCTTTCGCTGCCCTATAATGATATAAAAAGCGTTAAGAAGGTTATGGATGAGCAGGGAGATAAAATTGCCTGTATAATAGTTGAACCAATTGCAGGAAATATGGGACTTGTAAGACCTGTTGACGGTTTTCTGGAGACTTTAAGGGAAGTAACTGAAAAGAGCGGCAGCTTACTGATATTTGATGAAGTTATGACGGGTTTCAGAGTTGCATTCGGCGGTGCTCAGTCATTGTATGGAATCTTGCCGGATATTACATGTCTCGGTAAAATTATCGGAGGAGGATTACCGGTTGGCGCTTATGGAGGCAAGCGTGAAATCATGGAACATATTGCGCCGCATGGGCCTGTATATCAGGCAGGGACTTTGTCGGGGAATCCGGTTGCTATGGCCGCGGGGATTGCAACACTCATGCAATTAAAGAAGCCTGGATTCTATGAAAATCTTGATAAAAAGGCAGCCCTTCTTGCAACCGGTCTTGAGAAAGCTGCGGAAAAGGCAGGAGTAAAGGCCAGGGTTGACAGGGCAGGCTCAATGCTCGGCCTTTTTTTCACGGATAGAGATGTTAAAAATTTTGAAGATGCAAAGACCAGTGATCTTGATATGTTTGCAGCCTATTACAAGGGTATGCTGGAAAAAGGAATTTATCTTGCTCCTTCACAGTTTGAAGCACTTTTTGTTTCGGCAGCACATGAAGTCGAACACATTGATAAGACAATAGAAGCAGCAGAAGAAGTTCTAAAAAACCTTTGAAAAATAACCTATTTTGCCCGATTAGCGCTAACCCGCATTTCTCATCAAACCTATAGAAATAGGCTGCAACTTTTGATATAAAAGTAATTAATCCTGTAAGTTAACATCAATCAAAAGGAGCAGCCTTTAAAAATAAAGTATATACGAAAAAGAATTAAATTTCAAGATCTCAGAAAGCGAGAAGTTATTGACCAATTTAACGGTGGATCGATCAGTTCTGATGGAGGTAGTCTTTCATTACGTGAAGTTGAAAAACGCACAAGAATAATTGAGAAGTTTTCTGAATGTTTTGATGATTACCGCAACCGCCCCCCTGAAAGGTAACGGTGAACGAAGTAAATTGTGAGGAAGGATAGGAGGAAAAACATCTCCGCCAGGACGAAATATGCCAGGACACGCCTGGATACCTGGAGGTTCCTATGGTGAGATTTGTAGTGTGAGACTGGATTCAGGAATTTAAACATGGTCCGAAAACGTCCAAACAAACTGTTTGTGTTAATTTTTTTCCTTGAGCCATGGAACTGGCCTGCCTATCCAGCAGCTCCATGGCCTCAGTAAGGTTGGAAAACCCAACCCCCCGCGGTGATCCGGTATCTGGGTGCACTGATAACCGAAGTTACGGCAAATATAGGCAATGACGTTTCCCCAGTCCGACAGGCTGGTAAAAACGCACGCCTTGTAACCTTCGAACAGAGGTAAAATCGGCACATATTTCCCGCTAACTGTTTCATCGCTCTTCTCCTTTTGCCTTTTGCGATTGATAATAAGATGTTGTCTAATGTCCTATATTTCATTGCACCTCAACCCGCTTCATTTTTTTGCTTTCTTTTGTTAAGAAACCTGGGTGGTACGGATCAAAGATCCGGTATGCAGCGATCTTCAGTCGGTCATTAAAGAGAAACCATGCAATGGCATAGACCCAAACCGCCAGTGCCCACCCCCAGCCAATCGGGGCCATAAACAGCCCGTAAACGGCAATGAACGTGGCTACCAATTGTGTGATTATTACTGCTCCCAGCAGGACCGGTGCGGGACGGAAAGACCAAAAAGGTCCCCGTGTGCGGGTAACGAAGATAGTGAGGTGCCCGGCAACCGATAGCTTCAGATACATCAAAGATTGAATCACCTCCCGGCTGAGATGGAAGGTGTGCTCACCCAAGTAAAAGAGCCCGAACGATGCGATCACCCCGGCAACACCGAGTACGCTGGCAACACCTAACACCATTTTCATGTTCCAGGCTTCGGGTTCATTGGAGTAACGGGTGCGGTCGTAGGCAATTGACAGGATCGCGCCGTCGTTGAGCACCGCCAACAGGACGATCATTATCGCAGTCACCGGGTAGAAATTAAAGACCAAGATGGAGAGCGTGATGAACAGCAGCACGCGGATCGTCTCGGCAATGCGATAAATGGCATAGCTGTTCATGCGCTGGAATATTTTGCGGCTTTCTTTGATGGCATCGATAATAACTGAAAGGCCTGGCCTGGTAAGCACGATATCGGCTGCGAATTTCGCCGCATCAGTAGCACCAGCAACGGCAATCCCTGCATCAGCCTTTTTCAGGGCAGGCGCATCATTGACCCCGTCCCCGGTCATGCCCACGATGTGCCCCCTGTTCTGGAGCAGCTCGACAATATGGTACTTATGCTCAGGAAAGACCTGGGCAAAACCGTCGGCATCTTCAACAACGCGTTGAGCCTCTCGGTCAGATTTATCTAAAAAGGAAGAGGCCGGCATGATGGTGGTGCCCAGATTTACCTGCTGTGCGATCTCTTTGGCAATTGCGGCATGGTCACCGGTGACCATTTTCACCCGAACACCCATAGCTTGGGCGGTTTTGATAGTTTCCGCTGAATCTTCACGGGGGGAATCGTACAGCCCAATGAGCCCCACATAGTGCCAGATTTCCTGAGCATCAGTCCTGGCTATGCCGAGGGGACGATACCCCTTGGCGGCAAGAACGTTCACCCGCTCATCAATCTCCTTGCCGATAGCCTCCTTATTGTCTACAAGCGACAGAATGGCCTGAGGTGCCCCCTTGGCCACCTTGAAACACGTACCGTCACCACCTTCCACCGTGGCTACCGCCCGCTTGGAAACCGGGTCAAAAGGGGTGAAATCTATTACCTTATAGCTGTGGTCGGCTTGAGCACTTTCGCCTCCTTTTTTGACCGTGGGATAATAGCGTCGTCAATAGGATCCTGCTCATCCTCCCTGGACGCCAAAGCAGCATAGAGCAGTGTTTCATTTTTTTTGAACCCTTCGAAGGGCTCCAATGCTCCGACCGTGATCTTATTTTGGGTGATGGTGCCTGTCTTGTCCGAGCACAACACATCCATGCCCGCCATCTCTTCAATGGCAACCAGTTTGCTCACAATGGCTTCTTTTTTTGCCAACGCGGTCGCGCCTACGGCCATGGTGACTGAAAGTACCGCGGGCAGCGCTGCTGGTATTGCCGCCACTGTAAGAATCAACGCAAACTGAAGGGTTTGCAGCATGCTTTCGTGGCGGAAAAGGGCTACAAGGAAGATAATTGCCACGAGTACAAGCGCAAGGACGATCAGATAATCGCCGATTTTGATAACCGCCTTCTGGAAATGACTCCGGGTCTGAGCTTCTTCGACGAGCCTCGCTGTGCGCCCCAAATAGGTATTCATTCCCGTAGTAATCACCAGCCCGTTCATTTCCCCTTGGCGGACAATTGAACCGGAGTACGCGACATCGGCGCTATGTTTTTCAACAGGCATCGACTCCCCGGTTAATGCCGATTCATCTATCAGCACATAATCGCCACTTAGGAGTTTAATGTCAGCCGGAACAATCACCCCCAGGCGCACACGCACCACATCTCCTGGCACGAGTTGCCGGGCATCCACCTCAATCCATTTGCCATCACGGAGTACCCGCGCCTTTGGCGCTAGCTTTTGTTTTAATAATTCAATTGCATTATCTGCCTTGTGCTCCTCCCAGAATCCCACTGCGGCGTTTAATAGGAGCAACACAAAGATGATCCAGAAATCCTCCCAATCGTGGACAACGGCCGACAAGATGGCTACGGCCTCGATCATCCATGGGATAGGTCCCCAGAAATAGCTCAGGAACTTGAGAAATGGGTGGGCCTTCTTTTCCGTGATTTCGTTATAACCGTATTTTTCAAGACGTGCTCCCGCTGCCGAGTCAGAAAGGCCTTTTTCACTGGATAACAGTTTTTGCAACAATTCAGTTATAGAGGTCTTTTTTGCTTCCTGGATGCTGATAAGGATCTGATCCATAATAACCTCCTGGTTTCATGTCTTCTAATCGCCTCACCACTTCGACCGAAGGCAAAAAACCTATTTCCACATTAGAACAGAAAGTGATCACCTGATCTGAGAGGCCCTGTTTCGCGGGCAGCTCCGCGACAGGGATATTCACGTAGCTTCCCAGAAGCGAGAGAAGAAGCAAGGCGAAAACATATCGCTTGCTGTTTTCGCTCAGCGGCAACAAGCTCAATGCTTGAAGTCTTGTCAATGGCGTTTTATCATCAGAGTAGCCACTGTTTGTTGCATGCAAGTGACTCAAGCCAAGGCTCTTCAAGAGAGAGTAAATTTGGATTCAGGAAGGATCTCGCCGCAGTCCGCAACCAATGCTGGCCGGTAATGTATTTCGATTCATCAGATGTGAGAAACAGCATGGCGTAAGCGAAATCCTCCGGATCACCCGGCTTTCCCATAGGTTCGGGAACTCGCGCCGATTAGTGCGACCACCTATTTGAGCTTGTGAGGATTAACGGTCAACACGGGAACGGGCGATTTCTTCACGACATTCTCGGCTACGCTCCCGAAGATAGTATGCTCCAATCCTTTGCGGCCATGCGTTCCCATGACCACCAGGTCTATACCCTCGGACACAATGGTCTCCAGAATTTTTGAAGCAGGGTCACCTGAAACAATCATCCTCTTGAAGTTGCGGCATTCTTTCAACTGCTCTTCGCAGACCCTGTTTATAGCCTTTTCAGCTCCTTGCATGGCTTCCTTTTGATACACCTCCGTCGAACTGTGAGGAATAAAGACGTTGCCCCATTTTTGTAAGTCCTGTACAACATGAAGCAGGCAGATCTGGCTGCTGAATTTTTCAGCCATAAACAACACATAAGGTAAAACTTTCGATGAATTGTCTGTCAAATCAAACGGAAACAGGATTTTGTTTACTTTTACCATAGCATTTCACCTCCATTTATTGTTTGGGCAAACGGACCATAAGATCCGAATGACGTACGTTGTGAACAAACTGAGCCGTATCACTCATCCTTTCCAGTTTTAGCCTAAAGGCGTCTCGCCAAAAAAAACGATTCCAAAGGCTTTCCATTGCTTTGCGAAATGAGCTAAGTTCTCCACGGTCTTCAAGGAACTAATTCCATATAAACCACCTCCTTCTTGTGTGCCCTCCCCAGCGTGCAAAATTATTATACCCTTGGTTAAAATTTTTGCCATCCTTGAACTCGAACAAAATTGAATTTTTTTCAAAAGTTTTAGTGAAATTAAATTATATGGTTTCACTAAAGGATGCAACGCAACGCAGAAAATGGACTTTTTACAAAGCCGTCTATGGAATGCTTTTTAATCTTCCCACAGAAAGGGCATGAAGTGGAATAAGTATATCTGCCATTTCCTTTAATTTCTGCATTGAATCATAAGCTTCTATGACATTTATATGCACGCCAGGTGCAATGGCCGGACCTGATGCAGGGAAATTCTTATCATTACAGCACAAACCAGTGATAATGGCTTTCCCTTTTGATGTATTTACAGATACAGACTGGCCTCCAACCGAATGGCCGGGAGTAAAAATCACATCAATTCCATCCAAAATATTTGCATCTCCCTCTATCTCAATTACATTAACATCATCAAGAACGTCAGGATAATATCTGTGATCAACAGGATGTGGATTTTTTAAAAAATCGAGTTCTGCTTTTTGCACATAAACATCGGCATTTGAGCATTTATAATCATTTTCACAATGATCATTATGAAGGTGGGTGTGAATAATCACATCTATGTCTTCCGGCTTTAAATTTAATGTTGCAAGAGCGTCTTCAAATTCAAGTATATCAAACCCGCAGTTTTTTCTTATTTCATCAGATACAACAAATTGTTCAAGTCCTGTGTCGACAAGTATGTTTTTATCCCCGCCTTTTAAATAAAAAACATAGATAGGCAGCAAAATCCTTTTTCCATAATCATGAAGATATGTCATTACACCCTGATCAGTCTCATTAATACCGACAACCAGAGGATGAATAGTATATTCCTGCATCATACACTCCTTGTATCTCTTTTGAATTTCTATCAAAAAATAATCTTGTGAAAATACCGGTTAAAAGGGAATATCATCGCCAATTGTACCCGAGCCTGAAGACTTAGGGGGGGGCGTATCAGAAGCCTGAGTATTTAAAGGTGGCTCATCTGAATTTACAGAATCTCTTCCACCTAAAAACTGAACATCAGATGCGACAATTTCAGTAGTATATCTTGTAACTCCGTCTTTTTCCCATGATCTTGTCTGTAAACGGCCTTCGATGTATACCTGCTTGCCTTTTGAAAGATATTCGCCGCATATTTCTCCAAGTCTTCTAAAAGCCACGATACGATGCCATTCTGTGCGTTCTTTTTTTTCTCCGGTAGCTTTGTCCTTCCATTCTTCAGATGTAGCTATGCTGAAATTCGCGACAGCAGCGCCATCTGGAGTATAACGAACTTCAGGATCTCTGCCCAAACGTCCGATCAGCATTACCTTGTTAATACCTGACATATTTATACCCCCTAAAACAAATTTTAATAAATTATTAGGCATCCTTCATTTTGTAGTTTACACTTTTTCAATATTTACGGATGCCAGCAATAAGCAATAAGCAATAAGCAATAAGCAATAAGCAGTTAGCTATTAGGTAAAAAACTTTGTATTAGAAATGGACTGTTAAGCTAAAAGCTAACGGCTAATAGCTTATCTCACAAGTCATATTTTTTGGGGCACATTGCCTCCCCTAAAGTGTAAACTATTTTTGACTTGTCGTTAAGTATACCATTTCTTGCACACAACTTATAAAACAAAGATGGTCTTAATGTCAATCATAGCAAAAAACTTGGGGCTCGGTCAAAAATAACTTGTGAGAATTAAACGTAACCGTTCACGAAACGTTGAAATTAGAAATTTGGTCTTCATGCTTTTGTACTGTTCTTCCCAATTTCTATTTTAATCTCTCCCTAATTTCTGACTTTCCAATTTCAAGTTTCAAGCCGTGAACGGCTACAATTAGACAAGCAATTTTATGAAAAGGACAGTCAGGATGCCTGCTGCTAAAGGCGTCATAAACCAGCCCACAGTAATTTTGGTGACTACTTTGGTGCTTACGGTACGCAAACCTCCCACGATACCAACTCCTATTACAGCGCCTACTATCGCCTGAGATGAAGAGATCGGAACGCCAATTTGAGTAAAAATATGGAGGGTAAATGATAGCGCCAAAATGGTAACAAAGGCAGAGAATGGATCCAAAGGAGCAATCCCTTTGCCGACGGTCATCATCACCTTTTTGCCATAGGTGAGACTGCCGAAGGCAATGCTGAGACCACCAATTAATGAGGCCGTGCCGGCAGACAGTAATCCTGACCCAACATAAACGCCGGTTACATTAGCTACATTATTCGAGCCAAGGGAATATGCTCCATAACAGCCCGCCACAATAATTCCAGTGGAATAAAGGTAGTTGAGGTGGGTAATGTTTGTAATGGTCTTATATAGAACATATCTTAAGAACCGGTGAAGAAAATATCCAAAGACAATGCCACTTACAGGAGTGACTATCCAGCAGATGATGATTTTATAAAGCTTGGAAAAATCTGCAGTTCCTGATAAAATTCCAGCGCCTATAACCGCGCCGATAATCGCATGAGAAGCTGAGGCTGGAATAGCAAAATAAGTGAGAACGGTCATGGTAATGCCGGCCGCCAATGAGCAATAAAAGGCCTCTATAGTGAGAAGGGTGGAGAGTTCACCAACGGTTTCCATGCATTTTGGGCCTTCAAGGAGAGCGCCCAATAACACAAAGATCGCTGTTAGAAATATAGCTGTTGCATATTTTATTGTACCTGTTGCGACGCCTGTTCCGAAGATATTTGCAGCATCATTGGCTCCAAGGCTCCAGCCCAGAAGAACACCACTCAAGACCTTCCACATAATTTACTGCACCCAAGTCCTTAAATAATCAAGAGCAGATTATTTCATGCTTACATTTATAATTTGGAGATAATCACTGGCATCTTCAACAATATCACTTATAGTGGTAAGGCTTGATATAAAATCAGATAAAATTTTTCCCTCCCAGAAGTTGCTTACAGGTATTTTATGAATGTCCTTAATTAAACTGAATTTAATATCATCGATCTTTTTCTCATAAATTCTGATAGCCAGTGTTTTTTCTCTAAGGTCATCTCCTTTTAACATTGCCTCGAATGTTATTAAGAGCATTTCACAGATCTTTAAATTGAGATATGCAATTCTAATACATTCATTTTTTATCTGTTCGGGAATTTTTCCATCTAAGTAGTAATGAGCTGTGTCTTCAAGCACGTCAAAAACATGATCGACAATCTCAACAAATCTGCACAGGTCTGGTCTGAGGTATGGTAGAAAAGCGCCGTCATATATTTTTGAGATAATTTCTCTCCGGATAGAATCACTTTCACGTTCGAGATCAATTAAATTCCGCATAAGATTTCGGTCGTCTTTTTCTAAAGCTGTTCTGAACAAGTAACAAGCAGAGCAGAGGAGTTTGATATGTTCCCTCATATTGTCTGTAACTTCCTGTTCTTTTTTGCTAAGGGACAGAATTTTTTCAAAAAATCATGCTCACCTCTTGACCTCATGATCAGAGCACCTGCCATGATGTCCATTAAAGAGATTATACCTATAATTTTTTCATTTTCGCATACAAAGATTCTTGCATTTTTTTTCTTCTCCATTAGTGATGCGACTTCATTCATGGCCGCATTCTTACCAATACAGGCCACCGGCTTTGAAGCAATTTCTCCGACTTTAACATCGTTAGGATTCAAGCCTTTGGCCAGCACTTTAAAAACTATATCTCTTGCTGTGATAATTCCATAGTTCAAGTCTTTTCCAGGAAATCTGACCATTAACGATCGAATTCGTCTGTCGACCATTTTCTCAACCGCATCATATACTGTTCTATCAGCGTCCAAAGATTCTATTTTCGTTGTCATAAGTTCTTGTACTTTCATATCTTCCCC
>Ga0255387_10151_pt1 | contig 9832 bp, 10 predicted proteins | sample ANMaggSSYBR01J12_FD_182104 | JGI IMG/M metagenome (GOLD analysis project Ga0255387, IMG submission 182104) | Sediment cell enrichment communities from methane seep in Santa Monica Basin, California, United Staets - ANME aggregate JGI... | ecosystem: Environmental > Aquatic > Marine > Cold seeps >...
TTATAATGGATAGTCTTTCAGGAGGGCCTTTTGGTCTGTATTTAACAACATATTTCTGGCTGTTTATTGTTGTTAAGATAGTTATTAAATATTTACATGCATGCAATAATATTTTGTTGCTGTTTATTGTTGCCGCCGGCGTATTGATGGAGAATATAATATTTATTGCCAGTGTTTCTATGTTTGGTCCGGATTCACGGTTTCTCGCCATTACTATGAGGGCTGTTATTTTTCAAATTCTATGGGCAGGATGTACAGGCTTCTTTTTTATAACATTTTTTAATCATATTCATAAGAAATTGGAAAAATTTTCTATTTTTCGTTCGGGCACTAAAATAACATAGAGGTACTTTGAGCAAATACTTACAGAGCGCAGATACTGATTGGTACAAAAGACGTTTGACCGGGGTTGTCTTTTTAGTATTAACGGCTTTTTTAGTGCTTATTGCCCGCCTCTTTTACCTTCAGGTGATTGAAGGGGATGAGCTTAGACGACTTTCAGAAAACAACTGCATACGATTGCAAAATATAGAGCCTTCAAGAGGATTAATTTTTGATCGCAATGGAAAGTTGCTGGTTGATAATAGGCCATCGTTTGATTTGAATATAATTTTGAAAGATGCCAAACCTGTTGAACATACAATTGAAATGCTCTCCCAATATGCAGATGTTCCGGCAACAGAGCTTATGTCAAAAATCAGCCGCAACAAAGAAATATCATTCTATACTCCTGTCTTGTTAAAGCAGGATATAGGGCGAGATGCCTTGGCTGCTATTGAGGTCCACAAATATAATCTTCCTGGTATTGTAGTTAGCGTTAAACCAAGAAGACACTATATTTATAAGCAAAATGCGGCTCATCTAATAGGTTATTTGGGTGAGATTAGTTCCGATGAGCTTAAATCGGGAAAATACTCTGGTTATAGAGCAGGTGATTATATTGGAAAATTTGGTGTGGAAAAAACTTATGAGGGTCTATTGAGAGGTAAGCGTGGAGGACGGCAGGTCGAGGTAAATGCGGCAGGGCAGGTTGTTAGAGTCTTGAGAACCGTCGAAGCTTTTCCGGGCCACAATATTTATCTTTCAATTGATTATTTACTCCAGAAAAAGGCTGAAGAACTTTTGGAAGGTTCGGCCGGCGCAATAATAGCTATGGATCCGGCTACAGGACAGATACTGGCTATGGCCAGCAGTCCTGCATTTGATCAGAACGCATTTGTAGACGGTATGTCACATGAACAATGGGATTCTCTTGTTTCTAATCCATTCAGGCCAATGGAAAACAAGGCTGTCAATGCTGAGTATCCCCCAGCTTCCGTATATAAGATAGTTACGGCAATAGCAGCTCTTGAGGAAGGAATAATTGATGAAAATACAACAGTTTATTGCCCGGGATATTATAAGTGCGGGAATCGGGTTTTTAGATGCTGGAAAAAAAGAGGACACGATAAAGTTAATGTTGTGAAGGCATTAGCTGAATCCTGTGACGTTTTTTTTTTATCAGGTCGGCCAAAAACTGGGTGTTGATAGACTGGCATGGTATGCTAGGGCTTGTGGCCTGGGATCAGCAACAGGCATTGACCTTGATCATGAAGCAAATGGTTTGATACCAACCGCTGCCTGGAAAAGGGCTCGTACAGGCATTAGATGGCAGTTAGGTGAAACCCTTTCTGTTGCTATAGGGCAGGGCTATAATCTTGCAACTCCTTTGCAGATGATGTCTTTGATTTCTGAAATAGCAAATGGAGGAATAAGGTATAAGCCATTGATTCTTAAAAAGGTAGAAACAGCAGAAGGTGAACTCGTTAATGAAAATAAAAGTAAGGTTACAGGAAAATTGCCTGCCGGTCAACGGACGTTAGAGATTGTGAGGCAAGGGCTTTGGGATGTAGTTAACAAAAAAAAAGGAACTGCATGGATTGCACATGTTGATGATGTTGATATCAGCGGTAAAACCGGGACAGCTCAGCTTGTGAGCAGGACCGGCAGTAATGATAATGATTCTATCGATAAAGCAAATAAACCGGATCACTTAAAATCACATGCATGGTTTGCAGCCTATGCTCCATCAAAGGACCCCCAAATAGCTGTAGTTGTAATTGTTGAACATGGTGAACATGGCTCTAGTGCTGCCGCTCCACTTGCGAGTGAGCTAATAACAACGTATTTATCAATAGTTGGTGAATTAAATTAGTGTAATCAAAATAGAACAATGCCATTTTGATGCTGGTTCCCTATTATGTGATGCAATTCGTTTTCAAATAACGTAGGGGCAACCCCTTGTGGTTGCCCTTTCCCATCGGTTACATATTGTCAGGGCAGGCACAGGGGCCTGCCCTGACTCAAAACCGTGTCTGAACGGGGTTTCCATTCAAACACAAGTTGGAAAATTAATATGTTTGACCGCCGTCTTGTACAAAACTTCGACTGGACCTTATTGAGCTTAGCTCTTATACTGGGCTTTTTTGGGCTTGTTACTTTATATAGTTCAGTAACGGCTGCAACACAGGTGCCTCAGATGGAATATTATAAGCAGCTTGTATGGTATTTTGTTGGATTAATTTTTTTAGTTATTTCTTTTTTGTTTAATTACAAAATTTTTGATCGATGGGGGCACATAATTTATATTTTATGCATTTCTCTTCTTGTTGGTGTGTTAATATTTGGTGAAGGTTCTAAAGGTGCTATGCGCTGGCTGAAGTTTGGATTTTTTTCAATTCAACCATCTGAGCTGGTAAAGATCGCTGTAATAATAATTTTGGCCAGATATTATTCAAAACATGCAAATACAACAGGCTTAACTTTACGCGAACTTATCAATCCTTTTTTACTGACAATAATTCCTTTTGTTTTAATTGTAAAACAACCGGATTTGGGAACAGCCATAATGATTGTTTTAATTGCCGGCTCTATGACGGTTTTTGTAAAAATTGAGAGGCGTTCCTTTTTATATTTAATCGTTTTGGGTGTAATAAGCATTCCTTTAGTCTGGTTTTTTTTGAGAGAATATCAGAAAGCGAGGATATTGACATTTTTGGATCCGGACAGGGATCCTCTTGGGACCGGTTATCATATTATACAATCGAAAATTGCTATAGGCTCAGGCATGATATCCGGCAAGGGGTTTTTGAAAGGAACGCAAAATGCACTTTCATTCCTTCCTGAACAGCACACGGATTTCATATTTTCAGTTTTAGCTGAAGAGTGGGGGTTAATAGGTTCTGTAATTATTCTTATTGTTTTTCTGATACTCATTATAAAGGGATTGAATGTTGCTTATAGATGTCGAGAACCATTCGGCACCATACTTTCAGTCGGTATCACAGCAATGATATTCTGGCAGGTAATCATTAATATCGGCATGGTAATGGGGTTGATGCCGGTCGTAGGAGTTACATTGCCGTTTATTAGCTATGGGGGTTCATCGCTTATTACCGTTATGATAAGTATGGGCCTTTTGATTAATGTAAGTATGAGGAAGTTTATGGTTGAATAAGAGGTAAAAAGATAGCAAAGATTAAAAAAACCTTTGACAATTTATTATAGTTAATATATATAGACCAGCGGAGTTAATCTTTTGAAAGAATTTTTTTTGAAAGATATATTTTTTAATAAATAAATTATTCAGAAATCGGTAGTGGAGGAAGTTCAATGATAAGCTTAGATTATTCCTTAGGTATACAAATCATAAATTTCCTGTTTTTGATATGGGCACTTAATGTTGTTTTATACAAACCAATCAGAAACATACTAATTCAGAGAAAAGAAAAAATTACCGGCCTTGAGCAGAATATTGATATCTGTAACAGCGATATTAAGGGGAAAGATGATGCTTTTACTTCAGGGTTAAAAGAGGCAAGGGTTAAGGGCATGGGAGAAAAAGACGCTTTAATGCAGACAGCTACTGATGAAGAAAAAATGATAATCGAAAAAATAAATCAAAAGGCTCAGGCGGATCTTGCCGAGGTGCGTGAGAAAGTCGCAAAGGATGCGGAAAGTGTCAGAGCATCGTTGCAAGAAGAGCTTGATGATATTGCAATCGCTATTAGTCATAAAATTTTGGGGAGGGCTTTTTAATGAAGGTTCCTGGAATTAGCAGCAGTATGAAGCGTAATTCAATTATTTTATTTATAGTTGCTGTGCTTCTGTTCTTCTTTGTTGGAGTAGTATTGGGTTCATCTGGAGGAGAGCATGGGACGAAAGGATGGGTGGCTACAGATACATACCGGGTTATGAATTTTGCTGTTTTATTTTTGGGCTTGTTTTTTCTTTTACGCAAGCCGGTATCTCAATTTTTCGGGGCTCGTATTAAGGGAATAGAAGATCAGTTAAGCGAGCTTGAAACTAAGAAAAAGGATGCCAAGCAAAAGCTTGGGGAATATACAGCAAAACTGGCTCAGTTAGATCAAGAAGGCAAGAAAATCGTCGATGATTACATACGACAGGGGAATGAGGCCAAGGAAAGAATACTAAAAGAAGCCGAAACCGTAGCTGATAAATTAAAAGAACAAGCTCGCCGGAACATTGATTATGAAATTAATCAGGCGAAATTACGGCTTCAGGAGGAAGTGCTTGAGAAAGCCATTGTGAAGGCTGAAGAGATCATAAAAAATGAAATTACAATCGAAGACCATGATCGATTGGTAGATGAATACTTAAAGAAGGTGGTGGCATAGTGAAAAATTTAGCTGTAGCACGACGTTATGCCAAGGCACTTTTGCTTATTGGCAAAGATGATGGTCAAGCTGAATTATACAGGGAAGAGCTTGACAATATCGCAGGCTTGGTGACAGGGGAAAAGGAGCTTGAACAAGCAATTACAAACCCACTTTACGACGCAGCAGGTCGCAGAAAGGTATTGCATACAATAATTGATAAGCTATCTCTCTCCGATATGATGAAATCTTTCCTGCTTTTGGTATTTGATAAGGGTCGAATTGGGTTTTTATGCAATATCGATGAGTTTTATAAAAAACTCGCGGACGAATTGAAAGGCATTGCTAGGGCAAGCTTGGTTTCGGCCACTGAACTTTCATCTGAAGCAATAGATAAAATTCGTTCAACCATGTCAACAATGACTGGTAAGGACGTTATCCTGGAGGTTGAACAAGATCCAGCGCTTATTGGTGGAGTAATATCCAGGATAGGAGATCTTGTATTAGATGGGAGTATCAGAACACAATTACTCAACATGAGAGAATCTATAAAAAGGGGTGAGAGTGTATAATGGAATTAAGAGCTGAAGAAATAAGTCAGATAATTAAAGAACAGATTACGGATTACGACAAGAAGGTTGAGCTAAGTGAAACCGGAGTTGTCTTGTCGGTTGGTGATGGAATTGCCAGGGTCTATGGCCTTGAAAAAGCTATGGCTTTGGAACTGGTTGAATTTCCGGGCGGCATACTAGGGCTTGTTCTGAACCTTGAAGAAGACAATGTCGGTATTGCCATTATGGGTGAAGATATCCACATTAAAGAAGGCGATATGGTCAAGAGAACAGGACGAATTGCTCAGGTTCCAGTCGGCGAGGGCGTTCTTGGACGTGTGGTTTCTGCTGTTGGCGAACCGATTGACGGAAAAGGACCTATTGATGCAAAAGAGTTCAGAAGAGTTGAAAAGGTTGCACCGGGCGTTATTGCAAGAAAGAGTGTGCATGAGCCAATGTACACGGGCCTTAAAGCAATTGATGCAATGACACCAGTGGGCAAGGGGCAACGTGAGCTGATCATTGGTGACCGCCAGATCGGGAAAACAGCCATAGGAGTTGATGCAATTATAAATCAGAAAGGCAAGGATGTTTACTGTATTTATGTTGCTACGGGCCAGAAAAAATCTACAGTTGCTCAGGTCGTTGACATTTTAGAAAAACACGGTGCTATGGAATATACAACAGTAGTATCCGCCTGTGCGAGTGACCCTGCAACACTGCAGTTTATCTCTCCATATTCGGGATGTGCTATGGCTGAGTACTTCCGTGATAAAGGGCAGCATTCTTTGATTGTATATGATGACCTTTCAAAACAGGCTGTAGCTTACCGTCAGGTTTCACTTCTTTTAAGACGTCCTCCTGGCCGTGAAGCATTTCCCGGCGATATTTTCTACAATCACTCCCGACTTCTTGAAAGATCGGCAAAGCTAAATGATGAGCTTGGTGCCGGTTCTATGACAGCCCTTCCAATAATTGAGACTCAGGCCGGCGACGTTTCTGCATTCATTCCAACAAACGTTATTTCCATTACAGACGGTCAGATTTATCTTGAGCCCGCTCTGTTTTTCTCTGGTGTAAGGCCGGCTATTAATGTTGGTTTGTCAGTTTCAAGAGTTGGTGGATCAGCACAGGTTAAAGCAATGAAGCAGGTTGCTGGTACTCTGCGCCTTGATCTGGCTCAGTATCGTGAGCTTGAAGCATTTGCTGCATTTGGAAGTGACCTGGACAAGGCAACTCAGGCACAGCTTACAAGAGGTGCGAGACTTGTTGAGATTTTGAAACAGCCTCAATTTAAGCCGCTGTCGCTGGAGAAACAGGTTACATTACTTTTTGCCGGCGCAAAGGGATTTCTTGATAAATATCCTATTGATGTACTGGCAAAATATGAGGCAGGACTTTACGGTTTTATAGAGGACAGATATCCGCAGATATTCAGTGAGCTGGATGAAAAACAAGAGATATCAGAGTCGCTGGACAAACAAATGCAGGATGCCTTGACAGCTTACGACGCAGAGTTCAAGGATACAATTAAATAAAAAAGCCGGTTTTTTTCTGATAAGTTACATTACTGAGATAGAAGCTTGTATTGTAATATTATAATTAGGCTAAGAAGAATGCTTATAAGGATATAATATGGCAACGCTAAAAGATGTCTTAATTAAAATTGGTGCAGTAAAAAAGACAAAGCAGATTACAAAGGCTATGGGTATGGTAGCAACCTCCAAGTTGCGTGGTGCTCAGCAAAATATGGATGGTTTTCGGCCATATGCAGCCAAGTTTGCAGAAGTCTTGGGGAGCCTTGCAGAAAAAGCAGGAGAAGGGGCGAGTCCTTTGCTTGTACCGCGTGATGAAGTAAAAAAGATTAATATTTTATTATGTACTTCTGACAGAGGTCTCTGCGGTGGTTTTAATGTAAATCTTATCACGGCTGCCAATAACTTTGTGAAGGAACGTTCAGAGCAGGAAGTTGATATTTCCTTCACTAATTTTGGGAAAAAAGGGCGGGACTGGTGCCGAAAAAATAAGATGCAGATTGATTCAGAGCATTTAGGCATTGTTGGCGCCAAGTTTGGTTTCAATGTTGCATCGACCGCAGGTCAGAAACTGGTTGATGGATTCCTGGATGAAATATATGATGAGGTTTATGTTGTTTATTCTGAATTTGTAAGCATGGCAAGGCAGATTGCAACAGTTAAACAGATACTACCTATTCCACCCATTGAAACTGCTGAAGAAGAGGAAGTTGATACTGATAAACCATATCAGGCTGAACATATTTGTGAGCCATCAGCTAATGAACTGCTTGGTGATTTGCTGCCAAGGCATGTTTATGTGCAAATTTATAGCGCTTTACTGGAAACATCAACTAGTGAGCACGCTGCGCGTATGGCTGCTATGGATAACGCAACTAATGCATGCGATGATATGGTAGATGGCTTAACTCTGGCATATAATAAAGCCCGGCAGTCAGCAATTACAGCGGAATTGATGGATATAGTCGGTGGTGCCGAGGCTCTTAAAGGATAAGAAATTAGAATACCGCATTTAGCGTATAGGAGGTCATAGATGGGTGAAAACATAGGTAAAATTACGCAGGTTTTGGGACCTGTTGTCGATGTAGAATTTGAGCAGGGTAAACTGCCTACAATTCTTACCGCACTTTTAATCACAAATCCTACTATTAATGATGAGCCCGACAATCTGGTCGTTGAGGTTGCTCAGCACTTGGGTGACAATGTCGTTCGTACTATTGCTATGGATGTAACAGATGGTTTGATGAGGGGTCAGGATGTGAAGGATACCGGCAAGCCAATATTGATGCCTGTGGGCGCAGCCGGCTTGGGACGTGTTTTAAACGTTGTAGGAAGACCTGTTGATGGTTTGGGCCCGGTAAGTATGGAAAAAACAGCGCCTATTCATCGTGAGGCACCAAAATTTACAGAGCAGGATACTACAGTTCGAGTTCTTGAGACAGGTGTAAAGGTTATTGACTTGCTTGTACCATTCCCAAGGGGTGGTAAAATGGGAATGTTTGGTGGTGCAGGAGTCGGCAAAACCGTTATCATGATGGAAATGGTTCATAACATTGCTATGCAGCACGGTGGTATTTCAGTTTTTGCCGGTGTTGGAGAAAGAACCCGTGAAGGAAACGACCTTTATCACGAGATGAAAGATTCAGGAGTTCTTCCAAAGGCTGCATTGATCTATGGTCAGATGACAGAACCGCCAGGTGCAAGGGCACGTGTTGCCCTGTCAGCTTTGACAGCAGCAGAATATTATCGAGATGAAGAAGGTCAGGACGTTCTTATCTTTATTGATAATATTTTTAGGTTTACACAAGCAGGCTCCGAAGTGTCAGCACTTCTAGGACGTATGCCGTCCGCTGTTGGTTATCAGCCTACTCTTGCAGTAGACCTTGGTGAACTTCAGGAACGCATTACATCTACTGATAAAGGTTCTATTACTGCTGTTCAGTGCGTATATGTTCCCGCAGATGACTTGACAGACCCTGCACCCGCAACAACATTTGCCCATCTTGACGGAACAGTTGTTTTGTCAAGGCAGATCGTTGAGCTTGGTATATATCCAGCGGTTGATCCACTTGATTCAACTTCAAGGATTCTTGATGCCAGTTATATTGGAGAAGAGCACTATCAGGTAGCCCGTACGGTTCAGAATACACTTCAAAAATATAAAGAGCTTCAGGATATCATTGCAATATTAGGTATGGATGAGCTGTCAGATGAAGACAAGCTTACTGTTGGTCGTGCCAGGAGAATTCAGCGATTTTTGTCTCAGCCATTCCATGTTGCTGAAGCTTTTACAGGAACTCCAGGTAAATACGTTAAGATTGAGGAAGCTGTTAGGGGTTTTAAAGAAATTTGTGAAGGCAAACATGACGATGTTCCTGAGCAGGCATTTTATATGGTGGGGAGCATTGATGAGGTACTGGAAAAAGCTAAAAAGATGGCTGAAGCTTAATACTATCTATTATATATATGAGGATGATTAAGGTATGGCTGGAAATATTAGATTAGAAGTTGTCACCCCGGAGAAATCTGTAGTTAGCGAGGATGTAAAGATTGTTGTTGCGCCTGGCAATCTTGGCGATTTTGGTGTACTCATTGGTCATACTCCTTTTTTGAGTACCCTTAAGGTTGGTTCACTTCGTTATATGGATGCGAACAATACTGAGAGATATTATTCCCAACAACTGTTCTTGCGGTTTCTACAATATACGTTACCATAGGTCTGCCGATAATTTCATGCAGCACTTTGGCTTTCTTTGATTTCATGCGGGTACCCATACCGGCAGCAAGTATTACTGCAGCAACATTATCAATAACAGTTCGCATTTTTCTACCTATAATACATTCTTTATTCAAGCTCAATTAACAAGTGAAAATTTATTCAAAAAAAAATGACAGACCATTTACATGATCTGTCATTTTTCTTTATATATATAGTAAATTATCTTATAGTTAATAATGATAATTTGTTATAACTGCCAAAGACAACAAATATTATTATGCTCTTGAGCCGGAAAGCTTCAGACGGTGCAAAGCTCTTTCAAGAGCTGTTCTAGCTCTCATGAAATCAAAATCTTCTTTTTTTGATATATCG
>Ga0255387_10153_pt1 | contig 9795 bp, 6 predicted proteins | sample ANMaggSSYBR01J12_FD_182104 | JGI IMG/M metagenome (GOLD analysis project Ga0255387, IMG submission 182104) | Sediment cell enrichment communities from methane seep in Santa Monica Basin, California, United Staets - ANME aggregate JGI... | ecosystem: Environmental > Aquatic > Marine > Cold seeps >...
CAGCCTATGTCATTGATTATCTTTAATATGATTATTTTAGCAAAGTTTACTATTGTGTTAAAACCGTTCGGTATTGTACAATCATGTACGTTTAGGAACAATTTTGATATCTGGTAAATCCAGAGTCATTAAGAATAAAGGAGTTGCCGCGGGTTATGAATGGGGAGATGAAGTTAAGAAAGGAAATAAAAAAAACTTGCCGTCGGGGAAGTTACTTATTAAACCTAAAACTTTAAAGTAAGACTGCTGACGGCAAGTTAGGTATTGATGTGCATAGAGTCTATTCAAAAATATATCACAACTCCCTGTAAAAAAAAAATATTCAGTTTCTGACCGTTTAAGCCATGTCAACCGCATCCGGAAACGTGTGAATGGTGTTTACACTGCAGGGATCACTATTACAAATAATTACGGAACAACCATAGCTGTGTGTCTCATAAGTGATAGAGACTTTGCCCTGATAGTATGACTCCAATTGTTGAATGGAATTCATGCATTCTTTCAGGTCGTCCTCATGCTTCTTCAATCCGTCAAGAAGTACCTGTATGGTGATCATGTTTGAAAATCCCGAAGCCTCAATGTTCAATTCAGGGATCATCGGTGCTCCTTCAAATTTTCTGAATATGAGATCCACGAATGAGAATAAGATCATCGGGGGAAGCATTATATGCCCGGGATCTCCTGAAATAAAAAACTCTACTTCAGGTTTACTCTCCCTGAACAGCGCCACAAGTGAGACCAGTTTTTTGACCAGTTCAATCTCCCTGGAAAACAAATGTTGCTCCTCCCCATGATACATCATCACCTCACTCAGGAGTTCTGAGGTCAGGGCAATGGCACCGGTTACGTCCGGAGAGGACCGGTCAACCATCCTGTCAATATGGTCGATGGCATACAACAACATCAGTGGTTGCACCTTTGTTATGGTATCTTCCATCTGTTGCTGAAGTTTGAACTGCTGGAGCTCTTTTTGCTTATTGTCTGCCTGGTACCAGTCCCTGACAGTTCTTGCTGCAAGGAAAACCAGCACTATGTAAAGGTTCCCCAATCCACTTACGATAACATTGCCAGGAGTTAGATAATTATCTGTTATTATTGATCCGGTAGGATACCATACAAAAATAAACTCATTGCTCAGGATTAATTCAAGGACAGAGAATCCATAGAAAAATACCATGAAAAGAACGATAAATACCGGATAATACCTTTTGGATAAAAAGCGTGGGATAAGCACATAGGCCACGAGATAGGTATGGGCTATAAAGATGGGAAGGGTTAAAATATAGTATGAAAAGTTCCCAAAATAGATCTCATAGGGTTTGCCAAAGCTCTTAATGAATGTAAATCCCACCACCCAGCATACCCAGAAAAGGATATGCCTCCATGTTCTGTTCTGTACCAGGTCGACCAGTCTTCTTTTCATCATCTTACAAACTCACATTTAATTCCACAACATGCTCATTTCGCTTTTCCCTGATGGCCAGCCTGTGGCTATTGGGATATTGTAATTCCAGTCTCCTCACGGTGTTTCCATTGCTGCTTCTTCGCCCGGTGGTATTCTGTTCGCGCAAATACTCCGACACAGAGTTGGCAGCTAAAAATCGGAGCCTCGAGTCTTTGACTGACAATTCAATGTTGATCCATGACTTTCTGGGATCCTCTCCTGCTCCGTGAACAAAACAATTCTCAACAAATGAGTATAAAATGAGCGGTGCGATCATAATGCCCTGTGTGTTACCTTCGGTTCTGAAAGTAATGTTAAGTCGCTCTCCATACCTGAGTTTTTCCAACCCAATATAGTTTTCAATCATTTCAACTTCTTTAGCCAGAAGTACTTTCTCCTTTTTGCTTTCACTGAAGAGATAATGCAGAATGGATTTGAGCTTTTTCACCGTGGATTTAAGATACTCCGGCCTGTACAGGGAAATGGAATAAAGGCTATTGAAATTGTTGAAGATCACATGCGGGTCCATGTGATGCTCGAGTAGCTTCAATTCCGCTTCAAGACCTTTCTGTCCCAGTTCCCTTATGGTCGATTCCACTATATAGTGGTCCCTTGCATACTTTACGATGGCAAATATGGCCACTATAAAGGTCATGTCTTTGGTGTTGACCAGCAATGCTGACAGGGAAAAAAATCCTCCAACCGAACCATTCTCAGGTGCAATGGCCTGGTAAAAAATAATATCGGAGAATAAAAATTTCATCAATGACAGTCCTAAACCGGTCAGGATAAATAATACTATAAATAAGAGCACCTTTCTTTTCACAAGGAAATAAGGAATAAACAGGTACACAGTCAGGTAAGCATAACCGAAAAAAATCAGGGCGTTGGTAAAAACCTTTGCGAATCCCTTCAGAAAACTTCCATCTCCCTCTGAGCTGAAGTAAGTCACCCATGAGAACAAAATGACCATCGAAAAAAACAGAATAACATGACGCAGAATCCTGAATAATAGCTTTTGATTGGTCAATAACCGATACATGAGCTAAAAATAATCATGCCCGGTGGTAATACCATTTAATATCAACGTGATGAAGCCTGTTAGCTGTAAACTGGGTTAAACCGCATATCAAGGCATTTGACAGACAGTTCGGCGTCGTTAAGGGGAATTAATTTGCTTTTCACTGAAATGATTATAAAAAAGCGCTTAAATTTGCTATGTTGAGTTGAATAAACTGACTCACATGAAGACAAGGTGCTTGATCGTCGATGATGAACCGCTGGCCAGGGAACTGATCAGGGGACATATTCAAAAACTTGAGAATTTTGAGATTGTAGATGAGTGCGATAATGCCATGAAAGCCATGGATGTGTTGCGCAATTACAATATCGATCTGATGTTCCTGGACATCAAAATGCCACAGATGACCGGAATTGATTTCCTTAAAACACTTAAGCGTCCCCCGAAGGTGATCATTACAACTGCCTTCAGTCAGTATGCCCTGGATGGTTTTGAGCTGGATGTTGTCGATTACTTGATGAAACCGGTCACATTTGAAAGGTTTTTTAAGGCTGTGAACAAGTATTTTCAATCGGGACTGTCCGAGCCTGTGGAACTTGAAGGTGGTAATGGCATGAACCATGATGCTTTCATCTATGTCAAGGAAAACAAGAAGGTCATTAAGATCTACCTTAAGGAGATCCATTTTATAGAAGGACTCAATGAATACATCAGGATCCATACCGACAACAGGCGGGTGGTGGTGAAGAGCAGCCTTATGAGCATTGAGAACAAGTTGCCCTCCGAGCAATTTATCAGGATCCACAAATCATACATCATCTCCATTCCCAGGATCAGGACATTCAATGCCACAACCGTTGAACTTGAAAACGCCAAGCTAAGGATTGGCCGCAACTATAAAAATCAGGTTTTCAGTGCACTTCACTATAAACAGGAAATATAATATGCAAACTTTTATTCGGTTGACCAGCCTTGGCATTCTGCTGAGCTTGTCAACATTAACCGCCAGGGAACCGGTAACTTTAGGAACAGGTTCTCCAGAAAATGCTGTACACGTAACCATCATTTACGACAATTACCAGGATAATCCATCCCTTGAAACCGACTGGGGATTTGCCTGCCTGGTGGAATACCAGGATCATCGGTTGTTATTCGATGCAGGAAATAAGGCTGATCTTTACAAAACGAATGTGAAGCTACTTGAGATCAAACCGGAGGAAATTCCGAGTCTGTTCATCTCCCATGAACACGGTGACCATACCGCCGGAATACCCTGGATCACCAAGACCAATCCATCTATCAAATGCTATCTTCCAGCCACCTATGCCAAACAACTAAAGGCGAAAAACAAGCTTCCCCTGAACAGCGTTGGAATATCAAAACCCACCCACCTGTATGGCCCGTATTACTCCACCGGAGATGATTTTGAAGGAATAAAAGAACAGGGGCTGATTATTAAGACTGAAGATGGCGGAGTATTGATCACCGGGTGCGGACATCCGGGTGTGGTTAAAATGGTTTCTGTGGCAGAAAAAAGCCTGGGCATAGAAATTCATACAGTGATCGGCGGACTGCACCTGCTTCAGAGTTCAGATGAAGAAGTAAAAAAGATTGCAGCAGAGCTCAAGAATATGGGTGTTAAACAGATCTGTCCCACCCATTGCACCGGTGAAAAGTCCATTGCCTTGCTGAAAGAGTCTTTCGGAGATGGTTATATTTCCGGGGGTACCGGTAAAGAAATTACCATAAAGTAAGTAAACGGTTTTCAGGGCTCACACAAATCCATTGATACTACAAAAATATCAATGCCGGATGCTTTTCCTATATTTGTTATAGTATTATGATTTCTCCATAATTTTTAGCCTGATCACTAATGGTCGGGCACTATTATGTTTGAAGACGGTCAGCATGGACAAGTCCGGTAAAAAATATGATGTTATAGTTGTTGGTAGCGGAGCTGGTGGTGCAACCGTGGCAAAAGAGTTAGCCCTACGTGGAAAAGATGTGCTTGTTGTGGAAAAGGGGGAGCAATACTCCAGCTTCGGAACCATTGAGGACATAGTCCATTTTTATGATGCAAGCAAGTCAACCAAGGGGCTCAGGTACTCGGAGGAAGGTGTGATGCTACTCAGGACTTTTATGGCCGGAGGAAGCACGATTGTATCCTGTGGTAACGGCCTCCGGTGTTTGGAGAAAGAGCTTGGTGATTTGGATATATTGCTGGAGGAAGAATTTTCTGAAACAGAGTTTGAGTTGGACATCGCGCCAATCTCAAAAGATTTCCTTTCAGAAGGTTCCAAAGCAATTAAGAAAGCCTCCGAAGAGTTGGGTTATACAATGGAATTTATGCCCAAGTTTATCAATCTGGCACTCTGTTCCAACTGTGGTGGTTGTTTCGCTGGCTGTCAAAACGGTGCCAAATGGACAGCAATTATCTACCTCGAACAAGCGATAAAGGCAGGAGCTGATATAATATACGGCACTTCAGTGCATGAAATTATGACCGATAATGGAACGGTGAGCGGCATCATTACCAGAGTTCCACAGGGGTTCAATAAAATTCTTGCTGACAAAGTAGTTCTGTCCGCCGGGGCACTATCCACACCTGTAATTCTTAATCATTCGGGCATCCGGAATGCGGGTTCCGGTTTGTTCGTCGACACCTTCGTTAACGTCTATGGTGTAACAACAGGACTAAACCAAAAGGATGAATTCCCTATGGCACTCGTTAACCGCGAATTTTACCATGATGAGGGTTTTATTCTCTCTACGTTCATTAATCCCCTGAAAATCTCCAGGTTTGCCGAATTGGGTTCACAGGCACTTACCATACCTCTTAATAATCTTATAGGATTGATGGTGAAAATTCAGGATGAGCGTTCGGGTTGTGTTCACTCTGATGGGACTATCTCTAAATCAACAACACAGAAAGATCATGCAAGGTTACAGAGGGGGGTGACAGTTGCGAAGGAGATATTGACAAAAGCAGGTGCAGATGAAAAATCCTTCATGACCTCAATACTACAGGGAGCCCATCCGGGAGGGACTGCTGCTATAGGTGAAATCGTAAACAATGACCTGGAGACTGAAGTGAAAAATCTTTTTGTTTGTGATGCCAGCGTTCTCCCAACCTCCCCGGGACTTCCACCCATCTTAACGATTATCGCGCTGGGAAAGCGCCTTGCTAAAGCATTGGTTTAGGAAAAAGGCTCCCCCCTGGAGCATATGATAGAAAAAAGAGACTGCCCTTTTGAAAAGACAGCCTCTTTTTTGATAACTAAAAGGTTTATCTCGAATGCGATGAACTAATCCTCAGTACCATCATCCCACCATACTCCATTGTATGGGGTTACATCCGGAACATTCTCAGCATTACCGCTGATTTCATTCTGGGGATACGGGAACCTCCTTGGAGTCTCGAAGGCATTGGTCATGGTAGGATATCCGGTCCTTCTCCACTCTGCATAAGCCTCAACCGAACCGTAAGGCCACAGGTGAATGTACTTCTGGGCATAAACCATATCAGTGGTAAGGTTAGCTGCGTCAGTTGGAAGCACTTCAGGCTGGGCTTTGTAAGCCTCTGCATCAACAGTTTCAACCCCCGCCTGTGCAAGTGCAGCATCCAATCCCTCCTCATATGCTGCAAGAGCTGCTGCAGCATCAGGGGATGCTTTCCTCAAATGACATTCTGCTTCAATGAACTTCAATTCAGCATAGGTCATGATCGGCAGTGGAGCGGTGGCATAGATCACATTGTTCGACATCCTTGAGTAGATCGTGCCGGCCTGGTCCTCTTCGGATGTTCCGTTTTGAGCCGGCACATATACTCCATTCACCTGTGTAATGAACAGGGGGATCCTGGGATCATTCAGGCCATCAAGAATGTCATAAAATGTCACACTGATGGCGTGATGTCTCCTCTCATTCTCCTCCTGGAACCAGGTATTCTCATGACCCAGGTCATTGGACCAGTTATCAAAAGTGAAATCATCGTCCGAAGAGACAAAACCATTAGCAGCTGCTGCCAGGGCATCTGCTGCAGAACCTGTAGCATCTATGTTGCTCAGGCGGTTGGCGTACCTCGCTTTCAGCGAATAGGCTGCCAGGATCCATGCATCAGGATCTCCTCCGTAGATGTAATCCTCACCACCTGTGGTGCTGATGTTCTCTTTTTGAAGGTCAGCAACGGCTTCATCCAGCTGGTTCAGCATGGCCGTGTAAATCGATTCCTGAGTATCATACACCGGCTTCCTGTTCTCCGCCCCCAGGGTAGCTTCCGTATAAGGGATTCGTCCCCATGTATCGGTTGAAGCCAGGTAAGTATATGCCTTTAGGATTTTGGCAATACCCACATCGATCCATTTCCCCTCTTCACTTCCGCCTACTGATCCTTTTTCAATAATGATCTTCAGGTCGGGCAAAAGCCTGGGATAGATCTGGAAAGCCCAGCTGTTTTCACTCAATTGAGAATTAATATTTGCACGCCTGTCGGCATCTCTCATCTGACCGTGCGCCCCGGTTGTATGTTCAATAAAAATAGAGCTGTACCAGGCCAGGGTGGTCCCCGTTACCCAATAAGGAGTTGCGGCTGTACATCCCGACATCAGCATACTGATGGGCACATCAGTGGGGTTGTTGGGATCTGTATCGATCTCATCCATGATCTCATCACTGCACGAAAAGGTGAACAGCATGATCAGGAGTACACTGTAAATTGAAATATATCTTTTCATATCATGGTTTGTTTAAAAGGTTATTTTAAGACCACCACCAAATGACCTGGTGTTGGGCAGTGATACATACTCAAATGCACCGATCCCGTTTCCTTCAGCAGTACTGGATTCGGGGTCGAAATTGGGATAGTCGGTCCAGAGAGCCAGGTTCCTTCCATTGGCATAGATCGAAATTGAACTGATAAAAGTGTTGTTGAACCAACTTTGAGGCATATCATAGCTGATCACTACCTCTTTCACCCTTAGCAAGGTCTTGTCAAAGATGGCCGATTCGGTAATGTTCCATTCCACCGTGCTCCAGTAGTCCTCGTTTTTCTGTATTTCTATATCATTGTCCCCTTCATTGACAAGGTCTCCTGTGGCAGGATCCAGGTAACCTTTAGCCATATTGGGAAGCACCTGGAAAGTTTCACGATCTTCGGTCTCTGCAGCTGCCCCATAATTCCTCATCAGGCGATTCAGACCACTGGAAAGGTAACCACCCTTGGAATAGTAAAACTGGGCGGTAAATGTGAATCCTTTATACCTGAGTATGTTGGTTAGGCTGGCATCCCAGTCCGAATTCACTTTTCCGAGAATCTTTTCCTCACCACCCTGTAGTGGCATCCCGTAAAACGGGTTAGGTTCTCCTGCTACGGTCTCCCTGGAATCCACCACAATCCTGTCCTGATCATCCCTCACATAAGAACTTCCGAAGATCACTGGATACGGATGATCTGCGTAGGCATAGGCGCCCACACTGGTAAAGTTGTTGTACCCGGTCTGAACCCGTTCCACTCCCGGAGCAAGTTCCAGTACCATGTTCTTATTCTGCGAGAAGTTGGTCAGGATCTCCCACTCAAATCCGCCACTGGTCCGGATGGGTATAATGGACAGAACAACCTCATGGCCCTTTGATTCAAGTTCCCCGGCATTTCTGTACTCGGAACGGAACCCGGAAGAAGCAGCCAATGGCACACTGAATATCTGGTCAGTAGCATTGACATAATAGTATGAGTAGTCAATTCCCACGCGATTCTGATAAAATCTCAGGTCGGCTCCGATCTCATAAGAGGTTACGTTTTGAGGCCTCAGTTCGTCTGATAAAAGCGTAGATTGAAGGGTGAATGCAGGATATGCCTGGTATGGAAATGTAAAATCATTGTCCAGGAATCCGCTGCCAAGCGCTTCACTATCCTCTTTGGCAGTGAACAGAGTCCTGGTAGCAAAAAGGGCTCCTGCCTGTCCCATCTGGGAGTATGAAGCCCGGATCTTTCCAAAAGGCAACACCTGCTGGTCCTGCAAGAAATCCAGTTCTGTAAATACAAACCCAAGCGAAACAGAGGGATAGAAATAGGACCTGTTCCCGGAAGGCATGTTGGAAACCACATCATTTCGTCCGGTTACAGTAAGGAAAAGCATGGAAGTGTAGTCAACGGTGGCACTTCCGTAGAAACCTATTACACGCTGGCGGGTTACTTCCTGAAATACTGTCTGGGCTCCTGTGTTCGAGATGTGATCAAATCCACCGATGGTAATGTTGGTACCTGTCATCGAATGGGTTTTTGTGGTGATATCATAGAATTCGTTTCCAACGATTACATCCAACCCGATATTCCCAAAATCTTTGATAATACTGATGGATGCATTGGAGTTCAGCTCCTGCCTTTGATAAGTATAGTCATCAACCTGGCCACCCGCCGGGTCCATAATCCCGAATTCCGGGTATCCTCTGCCCGCTCCACCGGAACCCAGTGAAATCACTTCATGGCCTGTGGTTAGGAACCTGTCAAGACCGATGCGGTAATTGACGCTCATCCAGCTGAATGGTTTATAATTCAGAGCTGTGTTCCCAAAAAACCTGTCGGTTAATTCATTATAGGAGCTATGCGCGAGAGCCCAGTAAGGATTATCCATGGCAAAACGATAATGATACTGGTTATACGGATTTGATTCACGCTCAAATGGCTTGTTGGTCATATCATAGGTCCGGGGGGCAAAATAGACTGTAAACAAGGGATTGGACAGGTTGCTTCCCCCGGGGATCTTATCGATATTCACAGATGAGACATTGGCCGAAACCGATGCCGACCATTTATCTCCCAGTACGAAATTTCCGTTAAATTTTGCATTGTTCCTGGTCATCCCGGTGGTCTCAATGATCCCCTTCTGATCGGTGCGTCCCACGCCAAGGCTGTAATTAGCCTTGTCGGTGGCTGATGAGATATTCACCGAGTTGGTAAAGGTGTAACCCTTCTGGAAAAAGTCCTCCTGGTTGTTATATACCATGGGAACCTGGGTTGGGGGAGATCCATCAAAGGTCTCGTAAGGATTATCGAAGTAAAGGTTTTCCTCCTGGGACTGATAGTTTTGGAGGGTATCGATACGCGGGCCCCATGAACCTGAACTCCAAAGCCCAAGTGTTCCGCTATTTCCCTGTCCATAGGTTGATTGTAGCTCCGGCAGACGGCTGATCCTGTCAGATGTAAAGTTACTATTGACAGTTACAAGGGTTTTCTTACCTGCTGACCTTGCCGCAGAGCCACTCTTGGTGGTGATCACGATTACCCCGTTCGCGGCCCTTAAACCATAGAGGGCAGATGCTGTAGCGCCTTTCA
>Ga0255387_10121_pt1 | contig 9638 bp, 9 predicted proteins | sample ANMaggSSYBR01J12_FD_182104 | JGI IMG/M metagenome (GOLD analysis project Ga0255387, IMG submission 182104) | Sediment cell enrichment communities from methane seep in Santa Monica Basin, California, United Staets - ANME aggregate JGI... | ecosystem: Environmental > Aquatic > Marine > Cold seeps >...
GTAACCCTGTATGTTCAGTCAATACTGATGTGTTTTCTTTTAAGTCATTAAGTAACCCTGTATGTTCAGTCAATACTGATGTGTTTTCTTTTAGGTCATTAAGTAACCCTGTATGTTCAGATAAAATATTAACACCTTTGTCCAGCCTTTCACCAATCTCCCGCATATCACCAGATATAACCCTGCCAAAAGGTGAAGGTAAAATAATATCTTCCTTTATTTCTATGGTTTTTATTTCCGTATCAGGTCGCTTCACTTTTAAATCCTGAATAAATCCATCGATAGCGGATTCCAGCCCACCGGCCATTAATCCCACAGTATCTATACTAATATTAAAAACATATCCTGCCAGGCCCCTGGATAATCCATAACCTTCTACTATTTTTCTATATCCTACCATATTGACATTGCCTTTAACAATGGCCTGGATGTTTTTTACATTGTTCATTAATATCATAATTGAATTTTAGGGTATAATAGTTTTGCCTCACTCTCCAACCCTTTTCGAAATAATATTAAGCTAAACAAACTACCATGGTCGAATACCTACTGCATGAAGCATGAAATAATACAAGATTAATGTAGACAGATATTTCACAGATTTTCATAACAGTTCCGAATCTGTGTGATCAGTGTAATCCGTGTCTTAGAATTCCTGGTATCAGGATTATTTACCATTTAATTTGAAGGGGATACGTTCATGTCACTACTTAAATCTCAGCCACACTTGAGATCAAGGGCTATTTTCGCACCAGATAATCAGAATAAAGCAGATATAATAATTATTTGGATGTCATAAAGCTTATATATATTGTACGTATTTATACAACAATGTATATTATTGTACATCAAATATAGGTGATATTAATGATCGAATTCATCCAGAAAATTACTGCCGGAGAGAACCTTACATCAGAAGAATCAAGATCAGCCATCAACAGCATATTCACTGATGCCACCGACGCCCAGATAGGAGCATTCCTCACAGCCCTCAAAATGAAAGGCGAAACAGCAGAAGAGATCGCAGGCATGGCCATGGGTATGAAGGAAGCCGCAAACACTATCAATCCCAAGGTCAGCGGCACGCTGGTTGATACCTGCGGCACAGGCGGCGATTCATCCCACACCATTAATATCAGTACAGCCTCGGCCATTATCACATCGGCTGCCGGAGTGCCTGTGGCAAAGCACGGCAACTATTCCATCACATCAAAATCAGGAAGTGCGGACGTATTAAAAGAACTGGGCGTGAACATAGACCTGCCGCCCAAAAAGGTGGAGGAATCCATAGAAAAAGCAGGCATCGGGTTCATGCTTGCCCCTGTGTTCCATCCATCCATGAAACGTGTAGGCGGACCAAGAAAGGAACTGGGAATAAGGACAGTCTTCAACATCCTTGGCCCATTGACAAACCCTGCCAATGCCAAGTCTCAGGTTATAGGCGTATTTGATGAGTCATTATGCGAGACCATGGCAAATGTACTAAAAATCCTGGGAACCAGGCGGGCCTTTGTGGTACATGGAAGTGGCCTTGACGAGATATCCAATATCGACACCACTACAGTGGCAGAACTTAACAACGGGAAAATCCGGACTTATTCACTGTCCCCCGAAGAACTTGGGTTAGACAGGGCAACAATAGCAGATATCAGGGGCGATACCCCCCAGGAGAACGCTGCTGATATTGTGAAGATATTACAGGGGCAGAAAGGACCAAAAAGGGATATCGTAGTCATGAACTCTGCCGCAGCGCTTGTCGTGGGTGGTAAGGCATCTGACATAAAAGACGGTGTAGAACTGGCACAGCAGACCATTGACAGCGGTGCAGCCCTGGAGAAGTTGAAAAGTTTCGTGGAAGTGGCAGGCGACACAGGACAGCTTGGAAAATACATCTCATAAGATATAATCGATTGAAGGAGTCTTGTGAATTTCCATGCACAAACCGGAAAATGACCAGATGCAGCAATACCAAACCTTGCCCTTTCCCAGGGTTAAGATCTGCGGGATGAAAGACCTGGATTCTGTAATGACGGCTGTGAAATACGGGGCCGATGCGGTAGGTTTTATCACTGAGGTACCTGTCAGTACGCCGCGAAAGATAGACAGGGAGACAGCCAGGGAACTGGTAGCTTCCACACCTCCGTTTGTGAGTACAGTGATGGTCTGCATGCCGGATAGCCTTGACAATGCCCTTGAACTGACCGGTTTCGTTCAGCCTGATGCGGTGCAGGTTCACAGTTACATGTCACAGGAAGACCTCAGGTCCCTCAAGGAGAATACTGGCGTGAAGCTCATCAAGACCATACATATTGATGGCGGAACTGATGTGGGTAGTGCTGTAGATGAAATAAACGAACTGGACAATATTGCTGATGCAATTTTGCTTGATACTAAAATAGACGGTAAGACCGGGGGTACAGGGACTGTCCATGACTGGGCCAGGAGTGCCGAAATTACCCTGCACTCGTTCCTGCCTGTTATACTGGCCGGGGGTCTCAATCCCGGTAATGTGGCAGATGCCATCAGGACCGTACGGCCCTATGGTGTGGATACAGCCTCGGGAGTTGAGACAGGGAGTGTAAAGGATGAGGATAAAGTAATGATGTTTGTCAATAATGCGAGGTCAGTTCAATGAATGCAATAAATGCAACGAACGCAATGAACAGCGTGCAGCTTGACCTGACTGAGACGCAATTCTGCGAACTGGCAGCAGGGGAAAGACCCGCCATCATCCAGTTAAGTGCAAATATTTCTGCACCCTGTACTCCGTTCCAGTTATACAGTGCCATGAAGGAACAAAACAGTGGAGTATGCAGGTATTCGTACCTCCTGGAATCTTTCCTGGAATCTGTGGGAAAGGAACAGCGTCATGCCCGTTTCTCCTTTGTGGGTTCTGATCCTGATGCCGTGGTTACGGTAAAGGATAGGAGAGTGACACTGGAATATCCTGCACAGACTCCCATGATACAGCATGTAAAAGGAAACCTTGCGCAGGTATGCTATACCAACGGGAATAGCGGGGGACAGGAGGGTGAGATCAAGCCGGGATATGATACACTGGATGCTGTACGCTCGGCATTTCCGGCAAGTGGTGCAGTATTCCTGAATAGTACATCCTTTGACAGACAGACATTCATGGGCGGTGCCATAGGGTTCAATGCTTATGACCTGGTGTATGACTGCTGGCTGGACAGGCCGCAGGCCCATACATCGTATTTCCCTGATGCCCAGTTCGCACTTGTAAGCAAAACCGCTGTTTTCGACCACCTGAGCGATAATGTACATGTGGTCTTAACCCCTTTCATCGGGAAAGATGATGATGCCGCATCCATCTACCACCAGGCTGTTGAAGATGCCGCCAGCATGCTGGCTTTGATGCATCAGGCAGGGACAGTTGAATTCTCAATATATAATGCAAGTCCAATTGATGATCCTTCATGTAATATGACAAGGTCACAATATGAAGATTCTGTGAAAAAGGCAAGGCAGCATATCATTGATGGTGATATCTTCCAGGTGGTGCTGTCCCGCCGCTATGAGATCGAGCTGGAACAGACACCTGTGGAACTTTATCGGCGGCTGCGTGAGGTGAACCCGAGTCCTTATATGTACCTGTTCGAGTTTGACGGTATAGGCATTATCGGTGCCAGTCCCGAGACTCTGATGACCGTACACAACAGGAAGTTAATAACCAATCCCATTGCAGGAACCTGCCCCAGGGGCTCCACGCCCGAAGAGGACGAGCAACTGGCACAGGATATGCTGGGCGATGAGAAGGAGCGGGCAGAGCATGTGATGCTGGTGGATCTGGGGCGCAATGATGTGAGAATGGTAAGCGGACCCGGGACTGTGAAGGTTGAAGATTTCATGAGCGTACTGAAATACTCCCACTTACAGCATATCGAAAGCACAGTGACCGGAATTCTGCGGGATGACTGCGACCAGTTCGATGCGGCAAGGGCCATATTCCCGGCTGGCACGCTGTCAGGGGCACCAAAGATACGGGCTATGGAAATAATTGATGACATGGAAACGACTGCCAGGGGCATCTACGGCGGCGGAGTAGGATACTATTCCCTTGACGGGAATGCGGACTTTGCTATTGTGATACGTACTGTCATCATGAAGGATGGGAAAGCATACATCCAGGCCGGGGCCGGTATTGTGGCTGATTCGGACCCTGCATACGAGTACAATGAGACCGAGCGGAAGATGGCCGCAATGATGAAAGCATTGGGGGGCAAAGCATGAGGGTCCTGTTCGTGAACAACAAGGATTCCTTTGTGTGGAACCTGGTGGATTACGTGTCAATGTTTGAGCCCGATACCGTTGTGGTACCAAATACCATAAGCCCGGACGAGGTTGCGATGATTGGGCCTGATGCTATTGTGATCTCGCCTGGTCCTGGAAATCCTCATAATCCGGCTGATATTGGCACCTGTATTGATATAATCAAAACATTCGGGCCTGAAATACCCACACTGGGTGTATGCCTGGGTCACCAGGCCATTGCTGTGGCCTACGGGGCAAGGGTCATCCATTCACCATCAGGCCCGGTACACGGCAAGACATCAGAGGTCATACACTGTAATAGCGGGATATATGAAGGGCTTCCCTCTGTCATAATCGGGGGCAGGTATCATTCACTTGTGGTGGATGAGACCAGCCTGCCAGATGAACTGGAGATCACTGCCAGGACCGGGGATGGGATCATTATGGGGATAAGGCACAGGGAGTATCCGGTGGAGGGGATGCAGTTCCATCCTGAGTCAGTGCTTACAGGGGATGGATTGAAGATCATTGAGAACTTCCTGAAAATGGCAGGCATGGAGAATAAGGGCAATTAGATATTGCCACATTATTAGTTAAAGTAAATTCTGTCCTTTTAATATCTGCGGAAATTTTCCTTCCTGTTGGAAAAAACGATGTAGGTTTATTGGGCTCAATACTTCCATCGATGTGTCTTCCAATTATGTGGTCCCATCTCTCTTTCGTTATGTAAACTACATCATCGCCAATTTCACTTACAAATTTTAGTTCATCTAAATCAACACTCTTTTTTCAGGAACATATCATGGAAAATGGAATCTCACGACCTGGTTTTATAGACAGGATTTACAGGATGGACTGGCAACCAGTATCCTGTCTATCCTGTAAATACGGTCCAGATTTTAGATTTCTCCGATGATTTAGGCAAACTATTACCCACACAATGTTGAAGATATCCCTTTACATCTTCGCACCAAAAAGACCGCTGAAATAATCAGAAAGCGCCTGCTATCCCGCCATGCATGTCGTGAACATAGGAGTGAGGACAGGATGACAGGAGTGCCGAAGAATGTACAGAGGCTGCAATTTATTAGTATCTCACCGCAAGGGGTGCAAAGAGCGCAAAGCATTCTGTTGAGTTGGCTTAGCGTGCTTTGCGGTGCAGTATTTCATAAATAATATATTTTAACAGCCGCCGGCAGCTAACCAACACAAAATCCACTTCGCACTCCAGGACCGATGGAAACCCATGCATTCACGAAGCACCACAAGAGCACCGGCCAGCCCGCCCTGGGTGTCATGGACAAAAGGAAGATGGGGGATATAAACGAGCACCCTGATGCAATCTAAGCAGATGCTTCCTCACTTCTTATCTTTTTATACACACGCTCAAGTAAATTCTGCCCTGCAATTTTTTGAAATTCCTTTTCATTCATATACTTTGCAGTTATTCCACCTGCGGACGGGTGCGCCGAGGATTGTTGGAGCGAGTTCAATGCTCATTATGTCCTCCCATTAACTTCGCCATGCACAAGCTGTTTGCGCGCTTGATGGACTGCATCGTGCAATTTCGATTTAAATTTTTTTTTCAACGGAAATTTTATGAAGTTTTTAGAAATAAATTCCTTGCTTTGTTCCAACTGTACAAGCTCTACATACTCTTCATTATCCTGCACACACAGAATAAATCCAATTGGTTTTTCATCTCTTTGCCGTATTTTATATTTAAGAAGCGTTCGCAGGTTTAACTGCATCCATTCAATATCATCATTCTGCAGCGCTCCAAACTTGAGATAAAACGGCATCATGCATTGCATTTTGCGGTGATAAAAAAGCAGATCAACAACGCGGTGTTCGTTATCTATGGAAAAACCTATCTGACGCGGAATAATCATAAAATCCGGGCTGATCTCCTGAAGTGACAGTTCAAGTTCTGTAAGAATCGCTGTTTTGAGGTCATTTTCAATCATGAAACAGCCACCCTCCTTAATATTCCAGTGATCACATTTGAATCAATTAACCACGCATAAAAACCTATAAATGCGGGCGCCAAAATTATAAATCTGTGTTCATCATCTTTAATGTGGACGATCTCCCGAAAATCGGTCAAGCTCAATTGTCCACTCAGTGCGTGGACAATATGCTCATCAGGATGAAACTCCGCAGAATGAATCATGTATAGTAGATTTGAACGAGAAAATCTTTTTTGCATTGCATGTATAACACACAAACCCATTTGTGTATCATAAAACCCAAAATATGAAACACAATCATTTTTATGTATCATAGGTTACTCACACCATCTCCCCAAGCATCTCAGCTATCTCCTTCTCGATACCCTTCAATTCTCCCTCTATCACATCAAGCGGTCGAGGTGGTGTATATTTGTAGAAATATCGGTTAAAATTAATCTCATACCCTATCTTTATCTTTGACTCATCCACCCATGCATCAGGCACATGCGGCAGTACCTCGCGCGCCATGTAATCAGCAATATCTTCCTTAAGCGGTACATTCTCATAATCACGCAAATCCGAATCCGGTTCAGGATTGTCATTCTTACCTGTGCATCGATCTGCTGTCTCATCCCGCTCAGAAAGTGCCATCAGGATAGCTTTGAATAATGGAGCAGGGATTTTCAGACCGGAATGCATGAATGCACTCTTCATCAAATTCGTAAACTCATCGCGGTTCTTTACCACACCACTCGAAGATATTGTATCCAGCGCGCTCAGGATCGACTGCTGCATCTTCTTCCCTTCAGCAATCTCAGCTTCAGCTTTTTCCGTATCCTTGCGCTTTTTACTGGTTGCCAGATTTACAAACTGGTTTGCTTCCCTGACTTTTCCCAGCCTTTCATCATTTACCATAAAATTAAGACACAGGGGTCGCTCCACAGTAATACGCTGGTATCCAAGATCAGTATTATCAAAGATCTTCACATACTCGCCTTCTGTAAAATCACCGTAAAGACGGGTAATTTCACCGATATGATCGGCTTTACCATCGCACCCGTCCCCAATCTCATTGCGTTTATTACCAAGGCTCTTACGCATCTTCAAAAAGAATCCAGTAGCATCGATAAGTTGTATCTTGCCCCTACGCTCTTTTTCTTTGCGGTTTGTCACAATCCAGAGATATGTGCTGATACCCGTATTGTAAAATAGCTGGTCCGGAAGTGCTACAACAGCATCAAGCCAATCACTGTCAATTATCCATTTGCGGATATCGCTCTCCCCTGACCCTGCCGCTCCTGTGAAAAGTGGAGAGCCGTTAAAGACAATTGCCAGCCGTGTACCTCCTTCTTCCCGTTCCTTCATCTTGCTTATCATATGCTGGAGGAACAAGAATGAGCCATCATTAATGCGCGGCAATCCCGCACCAAATCGTCCGCCATACCCCTGTTCATCATGCTCTTTTTTAATAAAATTTTGCTGAGGCTTCCACTCAACGCCAAATGGTGGATTTGCAAGCATGCAATCAAAGGTCTTGTCTGAAAAATAATCATTAGTAAAACTGTCACCAAACCTGATATTGTCCAGCCCCTGACCTTTTATCATCATATCAGAACCGCAGATAGCATATGATTGTGGATTATAGTCCTGGGCAAATACCTCAAGCGTTGCATCGGGATTTAATTCACGAAGGTATTCCTCAGAAACAGACAGCATTCCACCAGTCCCTGCCGCAGGGTCGTAAAGCGTCTTTACAATACCCTTAGTGGTTAAGGTATCGTTATCAGGAGCAAATATCAGGTTAACCATTAGTCTGATTACTTCCCTTGGAGTGAAGTGGTCGCCAGCCTCCTCATTACTGGCTTCATTGAATCGCCTGATAAGTTCCTCGAAGATATATCCCATCTCTATATTAGATACCTTATCAGGATGCAGGTCAATCTCACAGAACTTTGCAACAACCTGGTAGAGACGGTCTGCTTTTTCGAGTTTAGCAATATGTTCTTCAAAACCAAAGTGCTCGATAATCTCGCGGGCATGGTTTGAGAAACTCTTGATATATTGTGTCAGGTTTGCTGCGATGTGATCGGGGTCGTCTTTCAATTTCTCAAAAGTGAAATGGCTTGTATTATGGAATGACTGTCCAGCAACCCTATTCAAAATTTTTTCTGGTTTTGTGATCTTACTGTCTTCCAGGCTCTCGTATTTTTTAATCACTTTATCTTTAGTAGGCTCAAGCACACAGTCGAGACGGCGCAGGACGGTCAATGGCAGCATGACATCCTTATACTGGTTAGGACGGTATGGTCCCCGCAACAGGTCTGCCACCGACCAGATGAAGCTGACCTTTTCGTTAAAGTTATTCATGGGCTAAACTCCCAATGTAAAGTTTCGTTCACTTTGAATCCATATGTCGGTACTGGTTTTAATATCATGTTTACACTTTTTCCCCATTCAGTCAATAAATTTTAACACCATTAAACTCCCTGATAGAGATTGTCGGAAAAGCCTATTTTTCGAATATTTCAGCTTTACTGTCTTAACTTGACTGGGCGCAGCATAGTGATTTAGTTTAACAATATTTCTGAAATTTCAATTTAGACGCTTTTCAGGTACTTTTCCGACAATCTCTGATAACCAGCTAGCCACTAAATCGGTCATAATTTAGTTATCATCAATCATTTCTTTTCATTTAAAATTCTTTTGTATTGGTCGTCGAAAACTCAGTGCCAACATTAAGTAAAAAACACAGCAGGATAAAAGCACACTTCACCCACAACCTGCAAACATCTACCAAAAGCATCCTTTACATCTTCACACACCTGTTTTTGAGGAATAAAAGAAAATGCATGGAAGTGCGTGTTCACCACACGCATTGGGATGAACATCTTCCTACCCCTTGGTGCCGGGGTCGCAAAGTAGACTAATCAAAATGAGTCGTGAGGTTCCCTGGAGGCTATGTACGGAAGTCGAAAATTACTGGTGCGATTTTCTTATTCCCGGCCTTTTCGCTTCGCTCTAACGCCCCGGCCTTGAGACCTGTTGTATCATGAGGTACACTTGGTTTCGAATCCAAACTCAGGCATAAACTCATTTACTATTGCACCAAACGTTGCAGTACAAATACTATCATCTTTCATCAGATGCACTGTTATTTCACTGAATTTATATTATGATTGAGGAAATCAATTCTATCCACACATTTACAGCTTGCAATAATTGATGATTAGCATCCCGGATATAACATTTTTATCAGATGTGGTCATCTAAACACAAAGGTGAACCTGAGAATGAAATATGTTATACTCCTGTGCGATGGCATGGCAGATTACTCCCTGGACGAACTTGACGGGAAGACACCTCTGCAATTTGCCCATACACCCAACATGGATTACATTGCAAGGGAAGGGGTCT
>Ga0255387_10154_pt1 | contig 9626 bp, 6 predicted proteins | sample ANMaggSSYBR01J12_FD_182104 | JGI IMG/M metagenome (GOLD analysis project Ga0255387, IMG submission 182104) | Sediment cell enrichment communities from methane seep in Santa Monica Basin, California, United Staets - ANME aggregate JGI... | ecosystem: Environmental > Aquatic > Marine > Cold seeps >...
ACAAAAGATGATGCAGTTCTTTCCTCAAAACTCGAAGCTGAAACAGAGAAAAAGAGGAAGAAGGTTCCCAGGTTTGATGCCATGATTCCGGCGGTTGCTATCAATAGGGGATTTAAGTTGTTTACTTTTAACAGGAAGCACTTTGAGGCATTCGGGGATTTGACGCTGGTTTGATTGGATTATTTTTATTCACTTAAGGCTGTAAGGCATGCAGCGACCGGGATAATGAAGGTGCTGGAGGGAAGCAAGAAGTAGAGTTCTAAGTACCTCAAGGTGGAGAGGGGAGGGTTTTTCAGGAGGTTTTGTTTTCATCAACTAACAGGAATTTGATCAATGCTAAAAATCCCGACAATACAGGTGTTAAAATCATTATCATAACCACGGCTGTGATACCCCATAGCACTGTCATTGTAAAGAATGAGTAAATCAAAATGAATATTGAAATGATTACTGCCGAAACCAGACTACGTTTGGTGACAATTACTCTCTTGTTCCGGGTCTTGGTATGTGTTTTGTCAGGAATTTTTACGTCACAGAATTCAAGGTCATTTAACATTATTGAGTGGAATAGTCCATTAGTAAGACGGTTCAGGACCAGTATTGCTGTTCCGAGTAAAAAAGCCATGAAAAACAGTATTATAAGTACAATTATGATACCCCAGATCAATGTCTGTGTATAGAATGAGTAAGTAATGATTTTGAAAGAGATAATGAATGTTAATGCTGCAAGGATTATTGCTATCGTAACAGCTAGGTCTCGTGCAGTCTTTTCTTTCAAGCCAATACTCCCAGGTGTTAATTGGCTGTTTTGATGTTAAATGTTATCCTGCAGTGGATGGAAAACTGGTTTTGCAACACGCAGGAGGTTTCGAAGAGGAAGTATGGATTTGGGGATTGAATTTTGAATTCTATGCTTATACCACCGGTCTTGTCCCGGAAAAGACAATTCCTTCAGTAAGTACATCAATGTAAAAAACTTTGTTATTTCTCGCCTGTTCTTTCCATTCTGACAATCATAGGGGTACTATTTCATCAAGATACGACAAACTGTCTGTCCTCACAAATCTGTTCTTCCATGACCTGGTATGGTGATTTGTTGATTGCGCTATATTGTCAAACATATTTAATTATACAAATCCTGCCAATTCTTTAAGTGTTTGATTAAAAAAGCAGAAGCTTTGTGATTTATTGTTTTCAACATCCATATGAGGTGTGATTTTTATAGACCATGCTGATTTTTCAGCTCCAACCCGCCGCCATCCTTGAACTGAAAGTTTTTGAGAACCACCCGGAAAGATAGCATCGGCGAGCCGCTCCCATGTACCACAAATAGAGTCATTGACATAGTTATTAAGAATAGCAGTCTTAGCTCGCGGATATGCCTTCTTGACTGCCGGAATATCACCAAGAAACCATGCCTCACCCTCTTCAATAGCAATACAAAAGCGAGTTTCCGGTTGAGGGTTGCATGTTTCCAAAATCGTGTTAAGCTCTTCCAGAAATGTATCCAGATGTTTATTATCGAGGTCACATACTAAAATTACAGCAGCAGGATAATCCGGCGGATAACTGGCATGAGTTTTTCCATATCCACGAAGCAATTTGGGGAGCCGATCAAGAAGAATGCGCTTATTTGGGTCAGTACTTCCCCTTAAATTTCTTGGAATGCGGCCAATCCCTTTGTATGTAATGACCCTAAAGGTGTGTTCATCGCCAATAATTTTGGGTACGAGAATGTCCAGCGCCTTTTTCCCGGATTGATCTTCAACAAGTATCTCTAAATGCATCGACTTACCTCTCATCCAGATAATCGCTATACCACAGCCCTCCCAAAGGAAGGCCTTGTTCAACCATATTCTTCACAATCGTATTTTCGCTAGCCCGCCGAATCGTGGCAAAACCATCGTCTCCTTTTTTCAAAATCCATACTTCTTCTGGCTCAAAAGCATCGACGAAATAGGGTTGATGTGTTGTGATAAACACCTGAGAGCCACCCTTGCGACCAGTTGCGTGCTCTCTAAATTCATAGGCCAACGATTCTAAGAGCTTATGATAAAGTCCATTTTCTGGCTCTTCAATACATAGAAATGGCGGTGGAGAGGGGTCCTCCAAAAGGAGAAGGTATGCAAATACTTTTAATGTTCCATCAGACATCTGCTGGGCATAGAATGGATCCTGAAATCCTCTGTCGTTGAACTGAAGCAAAAGCCGACCATCAGGAGTTTTTTCCGTTTTAATCTGATCGATTCCCGGTATTTTTTCTGCAATCCGGTCGAGAATGGCTTGGAAACGTTTGGGGTGTTCACGTTCCATAAATTGCACTACATTGCCCAGATTATCCCCGTGAACATTCAGGTGTTTCTGAGGTCCGGCGAGGGGTAAGCTACGTGCTGCATCCGGTGTGAAGTAACTTAAATACCAACTTTCTATAAATTTTCTGAATGCAGATATTCTTGGATGCTGTTTTAATGAACCGAGCGTTGCTATACCAAGTTTTCTCACATCTTCAAGCTCAACCATCTCAGTTTCCCTACTTTCCTCTTTGTCATGGTCTTGTTGAAAAATCGATTCAATGAATCTTTTGAGATCGATAGGCTCCTTTTCTTCATCTATTTGATGACCTTCGATTTCACCTTTCCAGACAATCCCTTTACCATCATTAAGAAGCAGAAACGAAAACGGCCATCCATGTCTCTGCCCTTTACGCCGCTGTCGCAGGCGCTCCATTTGAACATAAGGCCTTCCGGATATATCAATATCAATAGACAATTCATACGTAATGGGACGTGCATTCCAATCTTCTTTGTAGTAGACCTCAAATTCAATTGGTCCATTTTCTCCCTGAGAACGGATGTTTTCAAATCCACCACGCTCACATATGTCACAAGCATCCTCAACCCCAATCTTAAGGCAGTCAGCAAGAAATCCAAATGCATCAAAAAGCGTACTTTTCCCTACCCCGTTTTTCCCAATTACTGCTGTCATGGGTGTCAAAGGAGCAGTTTCCTGAGTGTTCCATAATTTTCCAAGCGTTACGTCTTTTAATGCCCGAAAATTCTGTATTCTAAGTCCTTCAATTTTGGCCATTTTACCTTCTTCCATGTCTTATTATTGCTTAGTCATACCACACGAGATGTTTCGGATCTTCTTCGAGGATTTTGTTAGAAATTCTGTCGATTGCACCGATGATAGTGGCATAGTTGTGTTCCTGCCAAACTTCCTTGGATTACATACAGACAGCATACAGCCTGAATCCCTTTAACTGTCAGGCAATCTTCCGATAAGTCTTGGAAAGTGAATGATGTTCAATCTTGCCGTTAAGTCAAGCAACTGTTCCGAAAGCTTCAAATTTATATTGATGATTGAAATATCACGATCATCTGTAATATCACAAAGTACAGCAGACTTCTCAGGGGCAGTTTCCCTACTAGTAGAACGATTTTGTAATACATGCCATCTACTACTTTTAGGGACTACTTTATTTTGTTTCGAACTGATATCTTTATTTATTTCCTCATTGTTTAAATTATAAATACTCAATCATTGCGGGAATAATTTGAAATTGTCTTCATTTAGTTTAATTGTTTCTCTTTGGTACAGATATCAGGGCCCTGGCAGACATATCCAGTGCTTTCATGCTTTTCAATTTGTCTGGGCGGCTCTTTCACAGGAGCCTTTTTTCAAAACATTTGTTTACACTCATTCTACCACCGGTCTTGTCCCGAAAAGGACAATTCCTTCAGTAAGGACATCAATGTAAAAAGCTTTGTTATTTTTCGCCTGTTCTTTCCATTCTGAAGTTGAAAATATTACCAGCGAGGTTTCTTTTCCCAGATAATCAGTTAAATGTAAATCCGCCCTTTTAACAGGAGCTATTGCAAGAAGGTCTATGTCACTGCTTTCGTCGTTCTCTCCTTTTGCAAAACTGCCGTAAAGGACCAGTGTACTAAGGCCGGGAAGTCGTTCCTTTACATACCCCAAAAGGTTCTTTTCTTCCAGCCAGGCAAGGTTGTAGGCGGTTTTCAGGTGCAGGAAGGCCGGGCTGTCCATGTTGGCCCTGAAAAGTATCTGGTTCTTGAATTCTTCCCTGACCAGCAGCCTTTCATTTAGGAGAAGGTCGAGGGCACGTTTAACTGTCATTGGACTGATTTTGAGTATCCTGGATGCTTCCCTGAGGTAGTACTGTTCATAGGGGTTGTTGATGAATAGTTCCAGTACTTTCAATTGTATAATTTTTTGATACAACTGTATCATATTTAAGACAATTGTATCATATTGTTAATAAGGGTTTTGGCTTTCGTGTCTATTGTAGTCATTTTGTGTTTGCTCAATGCCAGACATGCGGCTGTTGCAATAAAACGGGGATTTAAGCTGTTTACTTTTAACAGGAAGAAATTTGAGGCATTCGGGGATTTGACGCTGGTTTGATATTATACTTCAGATGTCTCATGTTCCATTTTTTCAATAGTTGAAAAAAGAAATGCAAGCAACACATCGATGGGAGCATCGTTTTTATCCGCCAATGCAGTTTCCCCCTCCCCGATACCATTACCTTTCACCCAGTTCAATAGTAGTTTACTCCTGCCGTCAAGGAAGGATATATTTTTTCCAAGAGTGGGAAGAAGGTCATCCGGCCATTGTTCAGCGTTAAATAGTTTGAGATGGACGGCCAGTGCAACACCACATTTCAGGACTATTGGCCTAGCAGATGCTGCATCTTCCAGGTGGGACCATGCGATTGAAAGTTCGTAAACTGCCATCTGTGCATTGTTACCAAGCGCGCAAAGCAGGGCTGCATGTGCCTTTTCTTCAATTCCATCATCTATTTTTTCAAGGGCAAGCAAGATATGGTCGTGAAGACCGCGGTATTGAGGTGAGTTAGAAAATGAGAGTGCTTTTTTCAACTTTTCTTCTGCTTGTTCAAACAGCGCCCTCCCCTTTTCCTTGTCCTCAGGATAGATCAGCTTTGCGAGATTCGCCAGACTATTCCCCCAGTTGTACCATGCCTCGTGCTTGTCAGGCTTATGGTGTAGTGCCTCTTTATATTTTTCAAACGCCTGTTCAAACAGCGTCCTCCCCTTTTCCTTGTCCTCGGGATAGATCAGCTTTGCGAGATTCGCCAGATCAGTCCCCCAGTTGTACCATGCCTCGTACATGTCAGGCTTATGGTGTAGTGCCTCTTTATATTTTTCAAACGCCTGTTCAAACAGCGTCCTCCCCTTTTCCTTCTCCTTGGGATAGATCAGCTTTGCGAGATTCGCCAGATCATTCCCCCAGTTGTACCATGCCTCGTACATGTCAGGCTTATGGTGTAGTGCCTCTTTATATTTTTCAAACGCCTGTTCAAACAGCGCCCTCCCCTTTTCCTTCTCCTTGGGATAGATCAGCTTTGCGAGATTCGCTAGATTATTCCCCCAGTTGTTCCATGCCTCGTGCATGTCAGGCTTATGGTGTAGTACCTCTTTATATTTTTCAAACGCCTGTTCATACAGCGCCTTCCCCTTTTCCTTCTCTTCAGGATAGATCAGCTTTGCGAGATTCGCTAGATTATTCCCCCAGTTGTTCCATGCCTCGTGCATGTCAGGCTTATGGTGTAGTACCTCTTTATATTTTTCAAACGCCTGTTCATACAGCGCCTTCCCCTTTTCCTTCTCTTCAGGATAGATCAGCTTTGCGAGATTCGCTAGATTATTCCCCCAGTTGTTCCATGCCTCGTGCATGTCAGGCTTATGGTGTAGTACCTCTTTATATTTTTCAAACGCCTGTTCATACAGCGCCTTCCCCTTTTCCTTCTCTTCAGGATAGATCAGCTTTGCGAGATTCGCTAGATTATTCCCCCAGTTGTTCCATGCCTCGTGCATGTCAGGCTTATGGTGTAGTACCTCTTTATATTTTTCAAACGCCTGTTCATACAGCGCCTTCCCCTTTTCCTTCTCTTCAGGATAGATCAGCTTTGCGAGATTCGCCAGTTCATTCCCCCAGTTGTTCCATGCTTCGTGCAAGTCTATCTTTATCTTAACCGATTTTTCAAATGCCTCACATGCTTTTTCCCTGTTATCATTATTGTGAAAAACCACGCCCAGATTGAAAAGGGCAATGTGATCATTTACATTATAAAGATTATTCATCAGGTTATGGAAATGGTGCTGCTTAATATCTTCATCAGGAGGATAATCCTCTACAATATTCCAGAGTATCTTACAGCCAGATCGTAAAGTCCGTTCATCCATATCCCATCCGATAATATCTTCGTCCTTTAATGTGGATTCGGCTTTTTGTATTTGGGTTTTGGTCAATTGCGGTTCTTCCATTGCAGGAACGGCAGCCATTAACCTTTCACGAGTAACAATGAAATTACCTCCCAATGCAAGGAGCTTTCCCGCTTTCATCAATAATTTTGCTTCAACATTATCCAGGTTCAAGTACCGATCGATAAATGGTTTCCAGTTCTGGGTTATGATGATACCGGGGGTTCCTACGCTTTCGTACTCCGGCAGAACCTCATTTCCGGTTCCTTCTCCAAGTATTTTCATTTCATTAGGCTTCAGGTCGCGCAAATCTTCAATAACATCGTTATCATTAAGCAGACGACCACATCTGCCCAGTTGAAAAAGCGGTCCGCTTTTTGCCTTAATGAATTCATTGCCTGTTCGAATGGTTGTCAGAACACTGACTGAATTTTTTTTCTGTATTGCATCAATAACATCGGCTATCCAGGTCTTTTCTGCATACTGGTGAGCATCATCCAGAAATAGTACATAATGCTTCTTTTTCAGGTACCATGTCCTGACGGGCTGTTTCAAGTCACTCGCGGAAATACTCCCATCATATCGGGGAATGAGGATCACGAAATGTCTGGGGAGTTTTTTTACTACCTCATATGCACAGCGGGTTTTTCCCGCATCGGGTTTTGCGAGTATAGTAACATCCTTTTCATTTTTCAGTTTTTCAGAGATTTTATCTTCCACTGTCGAATATTTTCCAGATTTGGATTCTGTCTCAACCCGTTTTAAGTAGAAATCGTTGTAAAGACCTCCTGAAAGATCAAAATCTTCATGATCAATTTTAGAAGGAGATTTTACGACACGAAATTGACTTCTGAAATTCTTATTTTTCAAGTAGAGTATCCCTACCAGAACGGATAAAATAATAAAAATAGATGTACCGATAATATGTGTTATTATTCCTTCTACAATAGAATAGTAATCGATGGTCATTTAGATCAGTTCAGGTTATAATTCATTGAAAATCGTTCAATGGTATCTTATTATTTTATAAAAGGAGTATATAAGAATAGTGTTAATAATTTTCTATATTTGTAAAATTTATCATGTAAAGAGAATATCCGGATATCATAACTACGAACCAATTCGAAGTCTAAACAATATTTATAAAGTCCCCCGCCAATCTCCCATTTAACAACCCCCCATCCGGAGTAATCACCATGAACTCAAACAAGCTCACCCCAATAATAATATCCATATTAGCCATCTCCCTCTTACTGCTGATGGTATTCCCCACCATCACCGAACCCATTTCAAATCTGATCAACCAGCCCGCCCGTCCATACGACCCAACAGCCACCTACACAGGCAGCGACCTGCTAATCCTGGCCCCACGTGTAATGTTCACAGGCGGAGAATCAGCCATCACCATAGCAGCCACAGACAAAGGCGCACCCGTAGAGCAAAGCATCAGCTTCATGCTCGTGGACGCCGCCGGCGTTGCGACCAGACTCACCAGCGGCTCCACCGGTCCCACAGGTCATGCCGTGGCAACCTTTGACGTGCCAGAACTTGAGCAGGGTACCTACACACTGGTGGCACAGCCCGCAGGCTCCAATGCCACCTTCAACGGCAGTGCCAGGATAGCCAACAGCAGCGCCCTGTTCCTTGAGACAGACAAGCCCATCTACAAACCCGGACAGACCATCCACGGGCGCATCCTGTCCCTGAACAACAACCTGATACCAGTATCAGGCCAGTGCACAATTGAGATATCGGATGCCAAAGGCATCAAGATCTTCAAGGAGACCCTGGACACCAACGAATACGGCGTAGCATCCTTTGATATGCCACTGGCCAGCGAAGTGAACCTCGGTACCTGGAAGGTCAAAGCCGAGATGGGCCAGGCCCAGACCCAGCTTGACCTGAGGGTCGAGAAATACGTACTCCCTAAGTTCCAGGTCGATGTGACCACACCCAGGGACTGGTTCCTGGTGGATGACCCCATAACCGGCACAGTAGATGCAAACTACTTCTTTGGCAAGCAAGTGGAAGGCAGGGTCAGTGTAGTTGCCTCCAGGTACGTTGGAGTATGGGAGGAATATGCCACATATGAAGTGGAACTGAAAGACGGGTCCGCAGAATTCGAACTCCCGGAAGCCGGATGGGTAGCCGGCACCTACGGTGCCGGGGGCATGGGCAGCCTGACCCTGAATATCTCGGTGACAGATACCGGGAACCACACCGAAACCACTACCAAACTGTTAAAGATCACTGAATCACCTGTAGTACTCCAGATCATACCCGAATCCAGGCTGGTCAAGCCAGGCATGCCCTTTAATATATTGGTTGTCACTGAAACCCCTGACGGTGAACCCCTGGAGCAGGAAGTGGAGATCGAAATTGAATTTGTGGATACGAACTACAATTACCAGACCCAGTCCTCCACCGTGACCACCAGTAACGGTGTAGCTCTTGCCGAATTCCAGGCACCTGAGGATGTCCGGAACGCATATATCCATGCCAGTTCTGGCGATGCATCCCAGAGCATGAACCTGGGTGCCGTTTATTCGCCAAGTGGCAGTTTCCTGCACCTGGTACAGGATGGCGGCGGCATCCCTGAAGTTGGAGATACCATCAGTTTCATTGTTTACAGCACCAACCCGGGTACTGTCTATTATGATGTCATGGCAGGCGGCAGGACAGTGTTCTCTGCCACAAGCAGTGAGCGCAACATCAGCCTGACAGTCACACCCCAGATGAGCCCCAAAGCCAAAGTGGTGGCCTACATCATCAATCCAAACAGCGAAGTATCGGCAGACACCCTGCCATTTGACGTGATAATGGAAGCACCTGTTGACCTGCAGGTTTCGTTCGACCAGGACGAAGTTGAACCCGGCGGCGATGTGAGTGTGAATTTCGATGCCGGCTCCAGGTCAATGATAGGATATTCCATAGTGGACGAATCAGTGTTCGCCCTTAGTGAGGGACGGCTGAACCTCCAGCAAGTATTTAACGAACTGGAGCAGCGGTTCATGGAACCACAGGCTGAAGCACATCCAGAGTACTGGACCCCGGTTCCAATGGGTGCACAGGATATTATCGAAGAGGCGGGCCTGCAGGTACTGAAATCCCCAAACCTTGACGTACCTGAACAGGTGCACGAACCGGAAGTAGAAGGCGGGATGCGCAAAGGTGGTTTCTTTGGAGATGTGATGGTGATGGAAGAGGCCATGGACTCCGCGCCTGCGCCCCAGGCAACGGGCGTACCTACGGCTGCACCCATATCTCATGACCAGGGTGAACTGGCCGAAGTGGAGCGGGTCAGGCAGTTCTTCCCAGAGACCTGGGTATGGGAGCCCGAACTGCTCACCGATGGCTATGGCAGGGCTGGTTAATCAG
>Ga0255387_10173_pt1 | contig 9186 bp, 6 predicted proteins | sample ANMaggSSYBR01J12_FD_182104 | JGI IMG/M metagenome (GOLD analysis project Ga0255387, IMG submission 182104) | Sediment cell enrichment communities from methane seep in Santa Monica Basin, California, United Staets - ANME aggregate JGI... | ecosystem: Environmental > Aquatic > Marine > Cold seeps >...
AGAATCCCTGTTAAAAAAAATAGATTCTACCGAAGCTGAACTAAAACTTGCAGAGCAACAGATCGAAGCCAGCAACAACCGTATTGATGCATTGAACAACCAGGTCGAAGGCATCGGTCAAAGAATACAGGACATCTCTGCTAAAATAATGAAAATTGAAGAGGATATTGCAGATAACAATAAGCAGTTTTACTCAATAATTCCTGCTGAATTTACAGGACAGCCTCCTGATTCTGCATTTGAGAAATTCAAGCAGCATATATCAAATACCAGAGAATCCATCAGGCGTCTGGAGCATAACAACTCTACACTTGTAGAACTGGGAACCTTTGTACAGGAGAACGGCAGACGGTTTGATGAAGACACAACACGCTACAACAGTTTGCTAGAAACCGCTGCCGGGTACAGGGATGAAGGTACCGGATTACTTGAACAGGTCATGGAATTGACTGGCGGTAAAGGGGTGGAGGCAGCAAGATCGGCACTTGAGGCACACCTGATCAAAAAAGAGAATAACAGGAATACTATGCTGGAAGATTCCAGACAGGCTGAAACTCAACTGGCAGCAATTACAGCCCGGCTGGAGGAACAGAAAAATGACCTGGACAGGACGCAGGAAAAAATGTCGGCCACCTGGTCCGTATACAAGCAGGCACTTGTGGATGCAGGTTTTGAATATGCCGAGGACCATAAGGCATCCTTCAGGGACCCTGCCTGGATGGATAAAAAAAGACAGGCTTTACAGCAGTATGACAATGACAGGCATACTGTTGAAGAGAATATAAGAATACATGAAGCTGTTTTTGCACAAACCCCTTTCAATCCGGATGACCTCGGGCATATCCTTAACAGGGAGCGGGAAATTCTTGCATCAATTGAAGAGAAGAACACCTTTAAAGGTGGACTTACAGGTAAGATAAAAACACTTAATGAGAACTTCACAAAAAGACAGGAACACGAAAAGAAGCTGGAAGGGGCCAGAGTTGAAATGGAACGATGGCAAAAACTTGCCAGTGCAATACCTGCAAACAGCCTGAGGGATTTTGCACTGCAATCCATGTTCGACCTGCTCATTACAATCGCCAACCGCCAGTTATCCGGTATAACCTCCAGGTATGCATTGAGGGCTGTTGACCTGAAGGATATGGTGGTAATAGACTTGTGGAACGCAGGTGAACAACGCCCGGTCGAGACCCTGTCCGGTGGCGAGTCATTCTTGGTCAGCCTGTCGCTGGCCCTGGCACTGTCAGAACTTAGCAGCGGGCGCTCAAGGCTGGAATCATTGTTTTTGGACGAGGGCTTTGGCACACTGGACAGCGAGACCCTGGATGCCGCCTTAAACGCACTGGAAAGCCTGCGGTTATCTGGCAGGACCATTGGTGTGATCAGCCATATCGACCAGCTTACCCGGCGCATACCTGTGAGGATAGATGTGGAAAGGACAGGGGTCGGGACATCAACTATACATGTGAAGGGATAGGAGAACAAAATCCTTAAATGAGTTTTTCAAAGGCTTTTACTGCCTTTTTGCCTGATCTAATTGGCAGTTTCATACTTCAACCGCTAATGTATGAAAACTAAATTCCTGGATATTTGCAATATAGGAAACTACATCTTCGGTTTCATCATCAAGACACATCTCAATGACTTCATGGATGTTCCTGAGTGCCTCATTGAGGGTCTCTCCTTGAGTATAACAACCTCTTAAAAGCGGACACTCTACTACATAAAATCCATCTTCACCTTTTTCTACAATAATTGGAAGATTTATTTTATTTGAGCTAGATTTCATTGTAAAATTAAGTGCCTTTCATAGATTTAAGGTTGTTGTAAGTCCTATACAAAGATTGTCGGAAAAGTACCTGAAAAGCGCTTAAATTAAAACTTCCAGAAATATTATTAAAACTAAATCACTATGCTGCGCCTGGTCAAATTTAGACAGTAAAGCTGAAATATTCGAAAACTGGGCTTTTCCGACAATCTCATTGTTACTAACCAAGAATATTTACCTTAATGTGAACAAATCATTTCATATTTTATTTCATTTCAATAATTTTTTTACGTTTAATCCTATCTATAGATTGATTTGCAGCTTCCTTAACTTGCTTATTTTCATCATTTAAACAATTTTCAAGCGATTCAATAACTTTTGGATCATTCAATTTTCCGAGTGCAAGAGCTGCAACTTTTTTAACATATACATCTTTAATAGAAAGAGCTCTAATAAGTGGATCCACTGCTTTTGAATTTTCGACAAATCCCAAAGCCTCTACAACTGCTCTTAATAGTCTTTTTTTACTGAAATTATCTTTATTTTCTAAAATTTTAACTAGAGGCCCTATAACGTCTTCTCCAATATTCCCCAATGCTTGAGCTGCATATTTCCGAACACGAATATCTTCATCATCCAAAGCATGAATCAGTGACTTTATTGCTTTTTTATCGGAAACCTGAGTAAGACCCATTGCTGCATATTTTCTAACACTGGCATCTTCATTTATCAGAGCTTCTACCATAAAGTCTATATTTTCTTTGTCATATAAACGTCCAGAAAATAATAGACTATTTGCAGCGGATAATCGAACACTTGCATTTTCATCTGTAAGAGTTTTGAAAATAATTTCTGTAGTCAATTTATTTTTAGAATTACCAAGCCCAAATACAACGCTTTTTCGAATATCTGGGTTATTATTTTTTAAGTTTTGAATTAAGCTTTCTAACGCTGTTTGGGTGTTTATTTTTCCAAGTAAACATGCTATATTATCTCGAACAACTTTAGATTTATCATTGAGTGATTGAATAAGGGCATCAACAGTTCTTGTATCATCCTTTAATCTTCTATTATCATTTAATTTCCAGAAAGATTCAGCTGCGTATTCTCTAACCTTATCATTCTTGTCACTCAAATATTGAATAAGGGATTCGAATGTTTTTAATTTATTAACTGTGTTAAATGCATTAAATACCTCTTTAAGATATTCTGGAATCTGACTCTCATGAAACATGTTTAATAGCTCTACTGCTCGCTCGTCGTCAAATTCTTGAAGTGCTTCTTCTGCATAATATCTAACCTCGTCATTAATATCATTTAAAGCTTGTATTAATGGGTCGATTGCAACTGGATCACCTAAACAACGAAGCGAATTAGCCGCAGAACATCGAGCGGCCCAATATTTATGTGATAGCACTTTTATTAGAGGTTTAACTGCTCTCTTATCCTTTAATCCTCCAAGAGAGGAAGCAGCATAATCTACTACACATTCATCTTTATCATTTAAAGATTGGATAAGCGGTTCCACTGCGCTCAAATCTCCACATTCACCAAGTACCCTTGCAGCAAATCGTTTCACATTTTTATTACCATCTTTTAAACCTTCTGTGAGATGTTCAATCTCATTAAAACGTGCCACTTCGAAAAAAGTCTCTTCTGCTTGGCGTTGAATTTTAGGATCATTATGAGTTAACGCCTTAAGTATTCCTTTAACATCTTTATTGCCAATTAGAGATTGTATATCAGGTTTAAAAGAATCACCAGTTGATTTCATATTCATCCTTTTATTATAATTGCCAATATCAACATTCACAACCGTTATAATACACTTAAACCTTGTGCTGGAACAAACTTAGAAATTAAACAAGCCGGCAGAAATGCCAATCCTTAAGCACCCACAGGATGCCCCTTACATTTGTCGAAAGTTGTTGACTTAGTGGATCGCTGGTGTATGCCTGAGGTCGAGATGGTTGTATAAATGATGTGGTTTTGTGAGGTGGGACTTCATATAAGAACACTCTCAAAGGTGGACTTACAGGTAAGATTAAAACACTTAACGAAAACTTCACAAAGAGACAGGAACAGGAGAAGAAACTCAAAGGGGCCAGATCTGAAATGGAACGATGGCAAAAACTTGTCAGTGCAATACCTGCAAACAGCCTGAGGGATTTTGCACTGCAATCCATGTTCGACCTGCTCATTACAATCGCCAACCGCCAGTTATCCGGTATAACCTCCAGGTATGCATTGAGGGCTGTTGACCTGAAGGATATGGTGGTAATAGACCTGTGGAACGCAGGCGAACAACGCCCGGTCGAGATCCTGTCGGGCGGTGAGTCATTCCTGGTCAGCCTGTCCCTGGCACTGGCACTGTCTGAACTGAGCAGCGGGCGCTCAAGGCTGGAATCATTGTTTTTGGACGAGGGATTCGGCACACTGGACAGCGAGACCATGGATGCCGCCCTGAATGCACTGGAAAGCCTGCGGCTATCTGGCAGGACCATTGGTGTGATCAGCCATATCGACCAGCTTACCCGGCGCATACCTGTGAGGATAGATGTGAAAAGGACAGGGGTGGGGACTTCAACTATACATGTGAAGGGGTAGGATAAAAAAGGACTATATGCAGGTGGAGTCCCCTGGTACTAGTGGGTGGGGAATTTTAGATCACCACAATTGGGGATTTTTACACTGCAATAGAAACATGAACGCTAATTATGAAAATGTGAATGGGAACACCCATTCACAATCCACGATCTATTTGTTTATTTACGCCTCAATTGCAGACATACAATAGCCAAAAACCCACATAGTGCAGATACAACCCCAAATCCGGGTGTAGATGTACTTTGGGCATCAGTATCCTCTTTTTGAGTATCGTCTGACGATAGATCAGCAAGATTCAGACTTTCACCCGGCTTTGTTGCACTGATCAGGTTTCCGGATGCGTCCTTCTCTACCTCGTATCCCAGTGCCTCAAAGTCGATCTTGTGATCCACGTGGCAGTCATCGCATATAAGCGCATCTTCCTTGGGTGAAACCCCATGGAAGATTCCCATATACCGGTTTGTATCCACGTACTGGATCGGGTCGTATATATTCCCTGTTGACTCAAAGAGTGCCTGGGTCATATTATCTTGCATAAGTACAGTCATTGTCACGAATGGCAACAAGTACGTGCCATCCCATGGCTGTCTGCCCAAATGTAGCCGGCTTGCGTAAATCTTTGAATCCGGATCATCTATTCCACCAGATGGCTTTGCCATAACCAAAATTCCATCAGAGTTAAATACAACCGGATCTGCGAGATCTATTATCTCAGATCTTCTGTTCCACCAGACCTGGATCGGTGCAGGATTGCTCTCACGCACGTAAGTCGGGACATACATCGTTATTCCCAACACATTATCGTCATTTGGGGTTCGGTGTTCCCAGTCACGTGACATCTCAACAGTATGCACCTTGCCGTATGCTGTGATGTGGCAGGTTGTACAGTATATCCTGTCTGTATGCTCGTTGTATGTTGAGCCATTTGCATGCGGCATAGGATCATGACATCCATCATTATCACATGAGACCACAACATCAGTATCATCGACCCTTAGGTCCATGCCTCTTCCTGATACATGATGATCAACAAAGGTATGACAATCCTGGCATGTCATGCCAGCGCTCATATGGACATCAAGGTCTTTTGAGATATTAAGCGCACCCATTGCAAGTTCAAGATCACCACGTTTGTTATTATCCCCACCGCCTGCTGTTGCATGACATCGCAGACACATCTCCAGGGTTGGCTGTCCGACATTCCTTGCAGCTTCGGTCGCATTGATAGACGGATCTGGACCTGAAGCTGTCTTCTTGTAATCAGGTGCATGGCAGATTAAGCAATCAATCTTCTCAATTGAAAAATCATTTTCAAGTAATCCATACCCGGCATGGCAATTACCACATAAGGCTTCATTTGATTTCACGCCTATGCAGAAATCATTTACACCTATTAGTTTACCTGTCTGGGTGCCATTTTTTCCATCAATATATTCAGCTGTACCAAGCCATGTGTTATGGATCGAAGTTACAAAATCCTCACCAGCTTGCTGATGACATACTATACATGTTCCAGCGCCATCATATTCCTGAATAGTGTTATGCATCCCCGCAGCAGCAGCAGTTGATACTGTTGATGCGATCAGCAGACAGAATAATAGAACAACCAAGACCCTGGCAGATCCCTGGTTCTTGTCTGGAGTGGGTTTTTTTCTGGTCTTCATTTATTTATTTCACCTTTTGTTTATTAGCTATGATTATTTTTTCGTTATTAATTTCAATTCGTTTACAGCGACCGTGTCTTATCTTTTGGTCTTGGTGTTTTCACAACCAGAAACCAAAATATCGAATCGCTTTCATTAAGCAGGCGGTGCAAAACTCGCGCCGGACTCTTCATTGTTATTCTCCTCTGACAACCGTGTCCCTTACATTTGATCAAGCACCTCTTTTAGGAACATGCCCTCGCCGACGTTGGCAATCACATTCCCAAGCCTCTCGCGACCCGGTTTTGTCCTATACTTTACAAACGTGCCTGCAACAGCATCGATCAGTTCTGGAATCTCTTCTGTTGTACAGAACGACTTTAAAAGTATCCCATCTGAAGGTCTTCGTGCATCATTTGCACCGATCCACATCGTGTATCCGCGCTTCTTCTCGATAGCAGCCTCGTTCGGACAACCCCGGATGCACCATCCACAGGATATACACTTGTCCTTGTCGATTACAGCATTTCCGTAAACAATCGAGATCGCATCGACCCTGCAGAGTTCCGCACAACGCCCACAACCATTACATTTCTCAGTATCGATCTCAGGATGTACCTGCCCGATAAGACCTATGTCGTGGCGTTTAGCTCGCACACAGTCATTACCACAGCCTGCAATACCTATCTTCATCTTATGCGGCGTCAATTTTTGCGCAAACGCCATCGTGAGTTCTCCTGAGAGTTTCTTGGTCTCGACAAGCCCTTCTGTACAGTAGTCCATCCCGACGCATGATGAGACATAACCCATCCCAATCGTTGCAAGCCCACTCGCATAGATCTCGCTCATCAGTTTGTCCACATTAGTTCCGGGAACACCCTGTATCTCTACGCTCTGCCGTGTTGTAATCTCAAACGTCCTGTCGCCGTACTTATTAGCAAGTTCAGCAGCTTTCGCAAGCTGATCTGCACCGATTAGTCCTGAATTAGTCTTTATCTTGACAAAGAACGTGCCCTTGGTCTCACCCATAACGCCGGGGTAGTCGGATGCCCAGTAGAACTGTACATTCTTTCCTTCATCGAGGCGCCGCTTCAGTTCCCAGTTGAAACGCTGCATCTTTAAGCCTGCAAACTCCTCTATCCTGTGAAGATCAACTTCAGGTTTTGTCTCGATATATCCTGCTTCTTCTGCGGCTTTGATCAGTTCAATGCCCTTTGCAGTCCTGCCCATCAAGGTTGTCCAGCCTTTGCCTGAACCCATATATCCTGCCGATATGTCAGCGAGTTTTGAGACCGCATCCCTACATATCACACATCCGTCCAGAACACAGCCCGCGTTCCACAGATCATTGAGATCGAATTCGTAACTACCGGAATCAGTCATTACGACCAGCTCATCGAGGTGTATGGTAGCTTTTCTGATATTGCTTATGTCCAAGCCTCTCTCTTCCATGAAATCGGCTAATTTCTCGTAATTGAAGTTCTCGGTGCAGAACAAGCCAATAACGTAAGCGATATTTGGAATCTTGATTTTCTCTCCATTCTCACCGACCTCATAGCCGTGTGCAGTCAAGCCCGGGAAGAACTGCGTTTTTCTGATCCCATTGACCTGACATGGGAGACCAACCACAGCAGCATTCGTTATATCGCCTGCATCCTTGATTGCAGAGAGTACAGGAACTGAGGAGTATTTCGAGCCAGCTGTCTTAAGCAGTTCTTCCTCTGACCGAACAACGCATGAACTCGGTTTTCCGATATCACCAGTTGCAATCACGCCATCGATCAGACCCTCGTTCATACAGTATGTCAAAAGAGCAGTCACAGCGCCACCATCCTGTCCGGCATCCCTTATTGTGGGATCTGCCGCACGCGCAGCCACGATCGTCTCATACTGTCCAAGCAGCGATGGCGGTTTTGCTTTGAAACCAAAGATGTTTGGACTAATCTTTGAAGCAAACGTCACCACGCGCTGGCAGACATCTTTACATGCGCCCTGTCCATTTCTTGGACACTCTTCCTTCAACGCGGGACCATCTGCTTTGAACTCGATTCTGTCGTTCGGACAGACTGCGGCACATGCGCCACAGAATGTACACAAGCCTGCATCGACGACCTCGTTTCGCAGGAACCATTTATATTCTTCATCTGTCATGATGTTCACCTTCCTTGTCTGATGATGATGTGTCTATTATTCACAATTATATAAATATATTCCGTAATTGTATGACGAATATCGTCACACAATGTTTATATACTGTCAAAGTATATTGGTACTCATGGGAGGCAGTGAAATCCAGTGCTGGAGAAAGGAGAGCTGTGCGGACTTGCTCAATACGCTGCCTATCGATGATCTTGACATGAAGATCATTAATCTACTCAGCGAGAATGCAAGAATGAGCAATGTTGACATCGCAAACAAAATAGGCGTGAGTGAGGGAACTGTCAGGCGACGAATCAATGAAATGGTTAAAAAAGGAATCATAGAAGGATTTATTCTACTTCTCGATTGTAAAGAGGCAGAAAAATGCGTCAAGGTATTTATAAGTCTGGAAGTGGACGATATACACCTGCAAAATGTTATCGAGCAGATCAAGAGCCAAGATCATATCATAGCTATGTATCGCACAAATCCAAGGTTCAATGTCCTTTGTGAGGCGATGTTCCAGTCCGTCATTGAATTACAGGACTTTATCGACAAATATCTCACGATGGACGGAATTGTTGATTCTGACGTGAAAATGATAATCGGATCATATAAAAAGTGCCTGTGGACAGGGATATGACATACGTACTCTTGAGTGTCTGTGTATAGCACAGAATCACGAGTCCTTCACGTAAACACGCCTTTATAAATTGAATGAGAATTTTTGACAATTAAGTGCAGTACTTTCTTTCGCAATGTATATGTGTGTAGCTTAGTCACTCAATCTCGCTCTCATTATCTGGTAACTACCCCGGTTCCTGGTTCGCACCTAGTGTTGTGTCAACTTTCAAGTGTCAGATTGTAAAGGGCATAGGTCATGTGGCACAATTTTAAAATCAAATTATTTCGATAATCTCAATAGACGCAGATTTACGCTGATTTACGCAGATGTAACCTTAAATCTGCGTTAATCTGTGTAAATCTGCGTCTTAAAAATAACTGAAAAATGTAACAGTATCAGAT
>Ga0255387_10183_pt1 | contig 8810 bp, 8 predicted proteins | sample ANMaggSSYBR01J12_FD_182104 | JGI IMG/M metagenome (GOLD analysis project Ga0255387, IMG submission 182104) | Sediment cell enrichment communities from methane seep in Santa Monica Basin, California, United Staets - ANME aggregate JGI... | ecosystem: Environmental > Aquatic > Marine > Cold seeps >...
ACGGCTGCTGCTGTATCTGTCAGCGGTATCATCGGGTTTGTGGGGCTCATCATTCCTCATATCATGCGCATAATAGTCGGTCCCGACCACAGGATACTTTTTCCGGCTTCAACCCTGATGGGTGCAGTCTTTCTGGTACTCTGCGATACCTTTTCCAGGACTATCATAGACTCGGTCGAACTACCAGTGGGTATCGTGACTGCCATGTTCGGTGCACCGTTTTTCATATATCTGTTACGAAAGAGGAGGCAAAGCCTGTATGCTTGAGATTCGAGACCTGAGCGCCGGTTATGGACACAGGCATGTCCTTGAGCATATATCACTCAAAGCCAGTGAAGGAGAAGTTGTAGGGATCATAGGATCCAATGGTTCAGGAAAAACAACGCTGTTGAAGACCATAACAAAGGTTTTAGAACCCATCTCGGGGACAGTTCTTATCGATGGGACGAATGTTAATGAGATGCAAAGCAAAGAGATCGCAAAAAAGGTGGCAGTTGTCTCACAGGTGATCTCAATAAACTTCGAGTTCACTGTGGAAGATATCGTGTTAATGGGGCGGACTCCTTATATCAAAGGATCTGAAACTGTTGAGGATATCAATATAGTGAGGGACGCTATGGAAAAAACAAACACACTTTTTTTTGAAAGACAGGTTGATCACGCAGTTAAGCGGCGGGGAACTGCAGCGGGTGATCATTGCAAGGGCGTTTGCACAGAATCCGAAGATCCTGCTTCTGGATGAGCCAACTTCACATCTTGATATAACGAATCAGATCGATATTTTAAATCTTATAAAGAATGCCTCTCGAAAGGGTATGGTTGTGGTAGCAGTTATCCACGACCTGAACCTTGCTGCCTATTATTGCGATAAGATATGTCTTCTCCAGGACGGGAAACTGATCTCAGCTGGCACCCCTGAGCAGGTGCTGACCTCTTCTAATATTGAACGTGCATTTAATATTACGGTAAAAGTAATACCAAATGAAATTACAAACTCGCTTTATGTAATACCTGTACTGGAGCCGCTGCATGATACACTACATTAAAGATTCCACGTTGATCATCGAGGGTGAATTCGAAGCAATTAGTTCGGGCATTAACGGCGGTCGCGGGCATGTGGATCGTCTATTCAACCATCAGGTGCAGCCGGGCTTTAACCACTTCGAACCTGCACAGTATCTGAACCGACTGGCTGATTCTCTTCAGTTGCAAAGGCCGTATTTTGGACTACTGACAGCAGTGAACATGGACGATCTGTGTGTAAGTACAGATGACTACCTGACAACTTTTGTCACTGCTGGTATCACTCATCCTTCAGGCTTCAGGGTAAAGGATAGTGAGGCAGGCACCATCAATATTATTCTTGTTGTTAACGGAACCCTGTCCGAAGGTGCAATGGCAGGGGCGATCATTACAGCCACTGAGGCTAAAGGCCTTGCGCTGATAGAAATGGGATACGATTTTTTAGGAACGACCACTGATGCGGTGATAGTGGCATACCGGAAACATTCCTCACCGTACATAGAATATGCCGGATCGTATACGGAGTTTGGTGAGAAGATCACAGGAACTGTTGTCAGATGTGTTGAAGAGGGGATAAGGAAAACTGAGAAGAGAAATTGAGATGGGGATGGGAATGAATATGAATAACGAGTGCATTTTTATCTCAATCTTTATACTCCGCAGCTCTGCTGCGGTTTGGTGTGACGTCGCAACGTTTGACTGAAGTTTTAGAGTCGACTAAACCATCGGGTGAATTGATTTCTACTCTTCAAGCCATTTAAGGGGCAGAAATGAGCGTGGAAGCAGTTTGCTGATGCTTATAATGGTAAATCCAAGCCATTCCTGACGCTATGGAAACCTATAGAACAGTAGTTCCTCTTCACAAAGAACTTGCAAAAGGAACATTACTTAACATTCTTCATCAAACCGGGTTGAGTAGAGATGACCTGGAATAACTGCTCAAGTGAAAAACCAAATACACGTCTCCCCCTTTTTTTACCACCCTCCAGGCTTCCCGTCTCCTGCCACCCCCACGGCATTCCGGCGTCCTCTCCCTTACTAAATAGCAATATTACTTTCACCCCGCTAGGCTGCAAGTTATATCAGGCTTATGCCATATTGGAGATCAGAATTAAAAGCACCTATCTGTAAAATAATCAGTAATTTTCGGTATGAATATGCACCAAACACTCCAGAAATACTTTGGCTATACAGAATTCCGTATGCATCAGGAAGACATTATCAGGGATGTACTGGATAAAAAAGACACTTTTGTGTTAATGCCTACCGGCGGGGGGAAATCGTTATGTTACCAGCTTCCTGCACTCCTGATGGAAGGCTTGAGTGTGGTCATCTCACCACTGATCTCGCTAATGAAGGACCAGGTGGACAGTTTGAGATCAAATGGCATAGCAGCCGCATATCTCAATAGCACCCAGTCGATTGCAAAAGCAGAAGAAATTACAACTGCGATCATGAATGGACAGATCAAGATCCTTTATATGGCACCTGAGCGGCTTTTAATGTCCCAGACCCTTAAATTACTGGAGGATGCTAAGGTCAGCCTCTTCGCTGTTGATGAGGCACACTGCATCTCTGAATGGGGCCATGATTTCAGGCCGGAGTACAGGAGGATCAGGACATTGAGGTCAAGATTCCCAAACGTTCCCGTAATTGCCCTGACGGCAACAGCCACTACAAAAGTACAGGAGGATATCACAGGCCAGCTAAACCTGGCTGGCTGCAATACCTATATGGCAAGCTTTGATAGGCCCAACCTTCTCTACCAGGTCTGGCCCAAGCAGGATGCGTACGATCAATTACTCAGGTATCTGGGAAAGTCCAGGGGCAATTCCGGTATAATCTATTGCCAGAGCCGGAATACCGTGGATACACTAACAAAAAAGCTCCAACGAAGCGCATTCAGGGCCCTGCCATACCATGCTGGCCTTTCCGACATCCAGCGGTCCAGGAACCAGGAAAGTTTCATAAAGGACGATACCGACATCATTGTTGCCACTATTGCCTTCGGTATGGGGATCGATAAACCCAATGTGCGTTTTGTCATACATTATGACCTGCCCCGGAACCTTGAGGGCTACTACCAGGAAACCGGGAGGGGAGGACGGGATGGATTGGCTTGTGACTGCATCCTGTTCTTTAGCCATGGGGACCGTTATAAGATAGAGTATTTCATCAACAAGAAGAACAGCAAAAAGGAGCAGGACATTGCATTGGCCCAGCTCAGGGCAATGACAGATTACTGCGAGAGCAGTACCTGCCGTCGTGGGGTATTGCTAAGATATTTTGGTGAGGATATGGGTGGAAAAAATTGTGGGAAGTGTGATATCTGCATCTCACCCAGGGAAACCTTTGACGGCACTAAAGCCGCACAAAAGCTTCTGGTATGTGTGGAAGAACTTGACCAGCGATTCGGAATGAATCATGTGATCGATGTCCTGATCGGTTCAAAGAATAAGAGAATAATTGCTAAAGGCCATCACCTCCTGAAAAGTCATGGAGCAGGGCGCGATTATTCCAAAACACAGTGGCAGGTCATTGCCAGGGAAATGATACAGAAGGGGGTGTTACGTGTTGAGGGTATCAGGTATCCGTTACTGACCTTAAACCATGATAGCAGGGATATACTGGATGGAAAACAGGCGATCAGCTTAGTAAAACCGACAGAAGAGAGGCAGATAATACGCCAGCAAGAAAATATATCTGCTGAAACCGGATTATTCGACAGGTTAAAACAGCTCAGGAAAACACTGGCTGACAGGAAGAACCTGCCGCCATATATCATATTTTCAGATACGAGCCTGGAACAGATGGCTTCGAACTTACCCGGGACACACCAGGAATTCTTGGACATAACAGGTGTGGGAGAGAATAAGTTGAAAAAATATGGTGATGCATTTTTAGCCGAGATCGCGGATCATATTGCAGGAAAACCTGTACAAAGCCCGAAATTACTCAAGGGTGTACAGGGGAGGATATCTGCCACGCAGCAGGAGACTCTTGACCTTCACAGGCAGGGTTTGACTATTCAGCAGATCGCAAACACCAGGAACCTTTCTGCCAGTACCATTATTACCCATATAGAGAAACTGATCCTGGCAGGCGAGATCGATTCTATAGATCAGTGGGTAGATACACACAAGCAACAAGCTATCCAGAAGGCAATATCGGATGTTGGACCCGAATACCTGTCCCCTATCAAGGAGAAATTGGGCGATGATTGTATGTATAATGAGATTAAACTTGTGCGGGCTACTGTAATGGCAGCTGCATGCCAGGTTTAGGTTATTGGAGTATCTCAATTCTTAATTTCTGTTTTTCCCAGGAACCTGTCTGCTGTTTTGGCCCCGCCGAACACATCCTCTCGCTGCCCCTTCTTATTAATGAACATTCCTATCAACACCAGTAGCAGACCGAGTTGTGGAAAAACCTGTACCACGACTCCTCCCAGCAGCACCAAAAACATTGCAGCCATGCCCTTCATTGCACCTTTCCGGTATGATTCCAGTTTTGTGCGCCTGAATATGCGAATATCCCGCAGGGTTAAAAACGCCACCACTACAAAGGCCGCCACAGAGATGGCAAAATAATACATGTTTCACACCTTCATCTTATGCTGCAGGTATTCCTTGATCATGGCAGGGAAGGACTTTGCTTCCACAAACCTTAATCCCAGTTGTTCCGCCCATTTCTGCACACCCATATCCGATGCCACTACAGCCGCATCAAGTTCTTTGGCAAGCAGCAACACATCAATATCAGGGCCGCTGTCAAGGATACCGTATCTAAGGGCTGTGCGGTATTTATCCCTGAATTTTCCCACAACACTACCAATGACATCACGTTCAATTTCTATCTCGATATTTTTTTTATCCTGTGCCCTGGATGTGAGAAATAAGCAGTCGGTAGCAGCTTCCCAGATGGCATCCTCTGCAACTGTCATACCTTTGTTGATACGGCTTCGCATGTAATCCACGTATTCATAGAATATCTTTGAAGGTATCTTTACCTCGTAGCGGTCCGGCGTTTTTTTAACCAGCCAGGTATCGATCTTGGCGATCACTTCATCCTCGCAGCCATTGTTCTTGATAAAACCACACAGTTCATTATAGACAGACGGGTAGGGTATATAACAACTGAGCTCGTATGATAATCTGGCCTCTGCAATAATATCCATGATGCTGTTAATCCCTTCACACAGGGTCTTGTACCCTTCCTTCTCCCTGGTTGCAGAGTCTGTCAATGCACTGGTATCAAGCACAAACCGCTGTCGTAACATAATAGAACACTCAATGACATATTGACAGTTGTAGATACTAAAGTTTTGCTATATGAATTGCCTGTCTTTCAACAATATTTGTATATGTATTCAAAATATGTGATATATTTCCTCATACGATGCTTTTCTGTCATATTCACTTTTATAGTCAATCATTGTTAAATAAGGATACATAAATATAGCAGTTCAATTCTGTATATTATGGAATAGGTGCTATGTATAAGCAGGAATATGAAACAGTCGAGATCATTAACAGCAATGCTCGTTCATCAAGTTTTACTGCGGCGGTAGAAGAAACTGTGGAACTTTATGTGAATAATGCGCGTATAGCTTCCATATTAACATCTCCCGGAAAGCTTGAACAACTGGCGGTTGGATATCTTGTATGTGAGGGTTTTGTCGGTGCTGCATCTGACATCCAGGATATCAGGATTGATAGCGAAAACAGGATTTATGCTGAAATCACCCAAAACGACTATTTCGATATGGGGTTTGAGATCCGCTCATCCGGATGCATGAGTGTTAACCGGAAGAATAATGGGGATGTTAAGGTGGAATCAAATATTCATTTCCATCCTGATATCATTCAAGGTTCGCTTCACTATCTGGAATCTGAAATATACCAGCAGACGCGGGGCACTCATGCCGCTTGTATTATTGAAAGGCAAGGTGGTTGTATTGCCTATGCCATTGATGTGGGGCGGCATAATGCTGTGGATAAGGCTATCGGACAGGCATTAATGGACGGTTTCAATCCGGGTGAGCACTTTATCCTGTCTACAGGACGACAGCCGGCTGGTATGGTAATGAAAGCAGCACGGGCAGGTATACCCATGGTGGTGACAAAGGCTGCACCTTTAAACAGCGGTATTGAGACTGCAAGGCGCACAGGTATCTGCCTTGTGGGGTTAGCAACTCCAGGTAGTATGATGGTTTTTTCGAATCAATGGCGTATTGATGGGTGTTGAACTGGATAATTTGGGCAGTGTCCTGACTTTTTAATGGATTTCCTTAACTCTTCCAACCCGGCCATCTTCTAATTGGACTTTTATTCCATGTGGATGATGTGAAGACTTAGTTAATATTTTCTTTACAATACCTTGGGTTATTTTCCCACTCCTTTGATCTTGTTTTAAAATAATACCCACATTTGATCCTGGTTTTATGTTTTTTCTGGTATTGCTTTCGTTCATGATCACACCGCAGTCTTTACATTGTTGACCTACTCTGCCATCTTGACAGAATCCACATTCTGTTTTTTGTGATAAAAAATAATATTTTTCCTATCATAAACGTGGTCGGAAGATAAGAGTATAATAAAATTTTAAGTGCACCGACCGGGATTCGAACCCGGGTAGTGGGCTTGGAAGGCCCAAGTCATAGCCGCTAGACCATCGGTGCACAATGGAATTGTACTTCATGTATAGTCTTATTCGATTTAATTGTTGCGGATGTTTCAGCATCTTCGAATAACTATATAATTTTATTTTATTGGTCATCGGTTAAGGAGTTTGACAGAGTCGATATGCATTATTTTCCAAAAGACCAATGATTTCAGACGATTCTCCGATTTAATTTAAATCGAACACGGATGAGACGGATTGGACGGATTTATTCATTATCCATGCAATCCGTGTTCCATTACAATATTACTCTTACCCGATGACACATGAATTTTATTTCATTTAGCACCATCTTCGGATTCGAATTTCTAAACAATCAGACCATGCACGAATCATACTAATTTTTAAATAATTCGTATGCCCAAAAGATATTCAATGAAAAAAGTAGAGATGCAACCATAAAATCATGAACAGTTTCAATTTTTTATTGTCAGTTTCAATTTCTGTTTGTAAAATTGAATAAATAAAATTCAGAGAACTGGAAAGACTGGATATATCTTATTTTAGACCTGTAGAATTATCAATAAAAAGGAATAAGTCCTTAGACTGCTAAAATCAATCTGGGTCGATTATGTCAATGACTATAAATATCTTGGTTTTCGATGGTGGTTCAAATAAATAAAGAACATTTAGCTCTTCGCTCTTTAGTATGTGGAACTTGAAATATTATACTAACATCTGAACAATTAGAGAAAGAGGGTGTATCTAAAATGTACGAAGATCTTTTCCAAAAAGCATTAAACATAAATGATCCATGGCAACTTACAAACATTGATTTCAATCCCGATGGGAAAAGAATAGATCTTTACCTTGATTTTGCACATGGAACCAAATTTGAATGTCCTGTATGTAATAAACCCGAATGCTCTGCTTATGATACAAAATAGAGAGTGTGGAGGCATCTTAATTTCTTGCAGTACAAAGCGTATTTTCATTACAGAGTTCCAAGAATAGAATGTACATAATGCGGAATTCACCGAATTGAAATCCCATGGGCACGAAAATGTAATGGATTTACACTTTTTATGGATGCCTTAATCGTAACAATGTCTCAATGTATAACAATATAAGAAGTTGCCGAGCAAATTTGTGAACATGATACACGTATCTGGAGAGTTGTGGATCATTAGGTCAAAGAAGCTAGTGTCGAGTCAACATTCAAGTGTCAGATTATGAAGGGCATAGGGCACAATTCTAAAATAAAATTATTTCAATAATTATATTAGACGCAGATTTACACTGATTTATGCAGATGCTACCTTAAATCTGCGTAAATCAGCGTCTTGAAAATTACTGGAAAATATAACCGTGCCAGATCATATATGTTGCAATATTGTATGGTTGACTCGACACTATATTAAAATTCATAAAAGTCGCTCTGAATTCCTATATTCTTTTCGAGCATAAGAAATCCATTTGGCAGTCACATACCCCGGACTTAATTACCGAGGCCTGTAAGTAATACTCTGCCTCCCGATTTTACATTTCGTCCGTCAATGTTCCGAATACAGTTCACAACCACACACTTCAAAGTACAATAAACGCAATCTCATAATAATATTTCTAAAAACACCTCACAAAAAAGAAGATGTACACTCAGCTTACCCGCAGCCCCCTAACAATCATTCCACACATAGAATAAAAATAGCAAAGGAAGAGGGTGCGTACGAGCGCTGACTAACTGCCCGTCCTATATCTTATCTTTAGAGTAGGGGTTGGAGTTTAGACGGGAGTCGGACGAGCATATGGAATTTGGGATTTTTGATTTCTACAATGTGTTTTCAAGGGCTTTTGGTGAGGTGGGTAATGGGGCAGCGGGGACTTAGAATGGAAGCTGGGAGATGTCGCCCTGTCCGTGCTACGTCCAGACTGGAAGTCAGAGGGATTCTCTGGGGCCGTTGGTTGAGTATTTTTTTATGGATTTCTTGTTTTGGTATTTCACGTGTAACAGTTTTAACGCTTGGGATATTGGCCGTCATAAGGCAACTCACTTTTTTCATGTTTTTATATATCTTCTATGAATTCATCCGGGTATTTAACAGTTCCAGACTTCCCACCAAGGGCTTTTTCTGTTAATTCAATTGCCATAAATGCTTCGTCAGGAA
>Ga0255387_10186_pt1 | contig 8664 bp, 10 predicted proteins | sample ANMaggSSYBR01J12_FD_182104 | JGI IMG/M metagenome (GOLD analysis project Ga0255387, IMG submission 182104) | Sediment cell enrichment communities from methane seep in Santa Monica Basin, California, United Staets - ANME aggregate JGI... | ecosystem: Environmental > Aquatic > Marine > Cold seeps >...
TTCCATTATCCTCGAATAATATTTGTTTTACTTCAACTTCTTTATCAAATCCTTTTTTTTCAAGATAAAAATCATAATTTGGCTCCTTTTTAGAATTAACACATATTTTAAGCCACTCGTAAAAATCTTCTTCAGTTATTTTTTTATCATTACATGTATTTTCACAGGCAAGTCGTTTTAGATGACATTTTACCGTTATGTAAGATTCCCACCATCTTAGTTGAAGTCCTTCAATTTCAATAAATAATTTATATTTTTGCAACTTATTACAATTAGCTTGTATTATATCAATATATTTAAATTAATTTCATGAAATTTGTTTATGTTGTTATCAACCCTTACGTGTATGCGTTTTTCAAAGTTTTTTAGTTCTTCATGTTGTTCATTTTGTGTCATATATCTATATTGAAAATACTAAATTTTATCAGAAAATGCAATTAATTTACACAATTTTCTGAAATTTAAGTTGTTCTATATCATCTATTTCATATGTTGATATTATATATGCCCTAATTCTGAAGTAATTCTTGAAGTTGAGTCCTCCATTTCTTTAAATGAACAAAAAAAATCTTGGGGTGGATCAATAATAATCAAATCACTACTAGTCTCATATAAATACATCAGAGACATCTTTTTTTCAAAAGCTAGAATCGTAGCAAAGGGGATTATGCCCTTAAATCCGCCGGTAATATTAAAGTATGTTGTATCAAAAGTTTTTGAGCTTAAAATTCTTTCTACGTCTTCTTTCAAGTTGTTAAGTCCTGCATTAACAAAGTCTCCTGCAATATTCTCATTTTGAATCACGTCTGTTTTAAATCCCTTAATTGTGAACGGACCTTCGATATTACACCACTTTGGTGATTCCAAAACTTTTTTTATTACCTCAGCACAAAATTTTCCATCTAACGTGTCTGTAGCTAAAAGTACAATTACATCATTCTCATTAAGATTTTCATTTGATTTAAATACCCTAAGAGATGCCAATTCTGCAGAAAGAAATTCCTTTGGCAAATTCTGCTGAAAGACATTTCTTAAGTTATTAACAGTTCCATTTACGCAGTTTTCATATTGACGGGGCCTTTTTCCTTCTTCTATTGAAGTAATTTCACTTTTGAATTGCGGTGGAAATAATTTTTTTGTGATAATTGACGTTCCAGTGGTTGTTAATATTAATTTTGTCATAAATGAATGCCTCTACTTTTTCATTCTATATTCCCATGCGTTTGAAAATATTGCACAGTTTCAATTGAAGCCTATTTATTATTTTCCGTTAATTGGTCCTGCTATTCTCCCATCTCATCTAATTGTCAAAATTCTTCACATGGAAGATGAAGTTCTTTGTATTTCTGAAATTCATTTTTATTATGATCAGGATACCTTACCTCTGTAAACCCATTATCCAGTTTTAAGATACATTGTAAATCTTCTGGTATTCCTGTACTCCAGCATTTTCTAATATCGTTTATTCTATTTTTAAAGTTATCATTTCCATAGATTATCCATTTATCTTTTTCAGCTATGGAATGATAACGTTTTTCAGAGATTTCCTTTAATTCTGTTATTTCTATCTCACAACTTCCAAGTCCAATAGGTTTACCCATTCCAATCTTGTGACCAAGCCCTGGCTCAAGTTCAAGTGTCCAGAGGAGAAGAGCATATTCTTCTTCAGTAAGATTCTCAAATGTAAGAGTGAATTGAAAAACAGCTCCTTCTTTAATCAATGTGACCTCAGCTGTATCTCTTTCATAGGAATCCAGAAGTTTATCTGATTTTTGATGATAATAAAATTTCCGGCCCTTAATTTTTGTACCATTTAAATAAAAGCTCTCATGTTGAGTTTTAGGTGAACTTAATAAATGATTTTTAAGATATTTTATTGAAAATGGATCTACTCCAGTTTTAATATTACCTTTATCATTATACCCAATATATTCTGCATCAGACAATCTAATTTTACCATTAAATGTAAAAGATTCTTCATTTGTTTTATCTTCTTTTGCAGTTGTCCCAAAAAGTCTACAGCAAATACATAGTCCATTATCGACGTTACATGATTTTATAAGGGCATTTTCATTTACAAGACATTCATGAGAACTGGACATTAAAGAAATGCAAGAATTTGATATTGCCTCGGCAGTTGCTCTCAGCATGCCTTTTAGTGATGAAGCTTGAATACCAGCTTTCCTATTGATTAGTAACTGTTTTTTCTTCCTGATGTTATTTGTTCCTGCTGTTATGAAATTGCTAATTAAATGTATATCACATACAAGTTTCCCGCTGTGACATGAAAATTTTTCATGCATTACCCAATCCTTTTCCCTGAAAATTTTTTCTTCATTAATAGCAACAAAATTATATGGATTCGCAAAGCTCATTCAGCTACCAACTCCTTAAATCGATACACAGATGAATTATTCGGCATAGTATATTCAGAAACTTCAAGATATACCTGTTGCCCATTACCTTTTGCAGGATATTTTAGAATTTTAGGAATTTGCTTTTCATACCACTCGTTTTCATTGTCTATTCTCTTACCCCACAGCAAAATCTTTCTTTTTTTACCTTTGAACGTAAGTGATTCTTTTTCCCAGTCACCAGTGATGTTCTCATTGTGTGTTATCCACAGTACATGAAAATTATCTCCGGTTCTTTCCCAGCGTATTTCTGAGTTCAGGTCAAATACTCTTCCCTTATCCCAATCTGAAACCATCTTCTCAAGATTGCTGAGATAATCTAAAAAGGCCGGTTCTTCTCCTTCCAGACAAAACAACTTTTCAAGTATAGCTACTGGATTCTCAAGATCAGCGTTTTCAATCAGTTCATCCAATTCGTCTTCACGGACATTATACCTATACCCAATTTCAGACATCTATACCCTCATCAATTTTTTTCTGAATAATGTTCTCACGTATAGACTGGATTTTTAGATAATAGCCATCCCCTTCTCCTCCAGCCCAGTAAGGTGCTGTTTTGTCGAATAGTGATCTGGCCTGAGTTGCATCGAATTTTAGAATTAATTTAATCGGATTATCCTCATTACATTTGGTAAATTCAACATCGTTAAGTGGTAATTCGTCAGCAAAACAATAGTTATCTTTGTCATTATCGTTGTATAAATTTCCAACTCCCGGTATCTCTGTCCTATTTGTATACTTATCGACCTGTGGCTTATTTAATCCATAATAGATTAGGTTCAAGGAATCCACGGTTCCTTTTACCCTGCCAAGTCCCCTCGTCTTTCCAAATCCGACTGGGACAAGTTCTTCCTCAAAATCCCTAAACAAAAACGCAAGTAATCCCAATTGCCATAACTCAAAATTTCGAATTTGCACCTCTGTCTTAAATGTTCTTCCCATAACATATTGATATTTAAAATTAGCTCCGCTACTTACACCTCCCGTAAAACGGTCTATACCAATACCATCCCTCATTGACAAGTTATCACGAGTTTTATTTCCGTTATCTGATAGATATGCATCTGAAATTCTTATCCTGCTTCCCAGCGAAGTATTTCCAAAAAGTTTGCAAATTGGACAGGAAAGAGCATAAATACTGGATGAATCTTTTTTCTCCAGTCGCTTTGAGCACGATAAATGTCTGGATGTAATCTCATCATCAAAAGGATCACAAGAAAGGGGGGAATTATCTTCACTAATTGTCCTTGCAATCTTTTCACACCAACTACGCCAAACCCCCTTGATAGAGCTACCGGGAATAAAAATCTCTTCATTTGCATCCACCACAAACCTCATATTAGGAGAGCTTTTATCTATCTGCTTTCTTACTCTCATCTCTTCATCAGTCTCTCCATCCTTTATTAAAATTGGCCCGGTCGCTTCTATTTGAAATGTAATTGTTGCTTCATTCAGCATCTTTTTTAGCATGTTATACCACCTTTAAATTCTTAAAAAGTCTACTTATTGAATGAAAAAAATCGCTATTATCCAAATGATCAAGCCCGTTTTCTTTATCAATTAAATATTTTTTTAATCCATCAGCACCTTCAAAATATTTTATTTCAAGTTCTTCAAGCTTACATTTACCCAATCCTCTTGCTGTATTACCGCCCAGCCAAAAATTTCCATCTGTCAATTCTTGAATGCCTATTGCCAACAATGCTATATGACCTGGTTTTAAATTTTCTCCGATTAACTCGAATTTAAATTTGCTTTGTTTTGAAACCGTCTCAAAGTCAAATTTACCCCCTTCTTTTGCCGTTTCTGTATCTCTGTCTATCGCCACACCATCTCTAACACCAAATTTAAAATTATTATCTAAAAGTGGCAAATCAGTAATCTTTATCCTGGATGCTACAACTGTTGAGCCAAATAACTGACAAACAGGACAGACCTTTGAAATATCAGATAAAAAAGCCGGAATATCAGAAACATCTAACTCTTTGAACTTTTCCTGGAGTGGTTTATAAGTAGTAACACAAGGATTATCATCTATTAAAAGACATGGATTGAGTCCGATAGATAATGCTATCCTTTCTATGGTTGACCTCAATACTCCCCGGAGGGATGAGCCTGGAATAAAAGGTCTACCTATATGATCTCGTATAACGAGTGCATCGGTTTTTCCATCCCCCCTTCCACTCCCTATATGTAACTCATTCAATAGAAGAATTTCTCCAGAAAAGAAATATCGACTTTCTAATTTTTCAAACATTGTCTGCCTCCTTTCCTCTGTATAGAATATTTCATAATAAATAAATAGTTAAATTTTTGTATCAAGCTCTGAAAAATGAACTCATTATTTGATTCGGGGTCAAAAGCAAGGTCGAAACTCTTAAACTGATTTTTTATTATGGACGTAATATTAGCATTCGGCAGTTCATCAACCATTTGATAAAATGCATCTATGGCTTTTTCACCACCCACATCCCTTTGCCATTTATCCTTTTGTGATATTCTTTTTAACTGCAGGTCTTTATATTCATTCAATCGCAACATTATTATCTCTTTTTTTCCTGATAAAAGAATTTCACTGACCATTCTTGCCTGACTTTGTGTAAGCCATTCTGGAATCTCATATTTTTCGAAGAAATTCTCAATCTCCTGGGATAATTCATCAAAAATCCTAGTTCCTTCTACAATGTGATTTAATGCAAAACTAATGAGATTATTATTCATTTCACTTCATCTCCTATAAAGTGAAATTGGTCACATACTGTAAGTCTTCCAAAGCCTTCTGACCTTCGTTTGCCAATTCCCTCCCTTTCAAGCCTATAAAGTGTTTCAATGGTACTTTCATCAAGATTATCTACACTGTAAACAAATACAGAACCTTTAAGAATTGCAATATCATCATCCTTCGGAAGCTTTAATAATGAATTCCATCCGGAAATGATCCGACTATCAGCAATACCTAATACAGGATGTGAATAATTAATCCCAATGTCTACAGGTTCAATTGTTGTTTTATATCTCATAAAATGGTCTGTAATTATTGCATCGGATTGAAGCGTGATTGAAAAATAGATTTTACCATCGTTAAATCCTAATTTTTCATTGAAAGTATCTATCCTCGTTTTTAACGCAGAAACTTCATTTTGATCATCGCTAATGACCTTGTTACAATATGCTATCTCAAATCGACCAAGCCCCCTGCTTTTGTCTGAACCCAGGAAAAGAGTGCTCTGACTTTCCAACAGCATTTGTATTTTGTCAGCAAGTGATGTATCATATATCAATATCTCGCTTTCAAATTTCTGTCCTTCTTCAATAACCTCAAGGCTATACAGACTACTCTCTGCAGCCGTCTCCGAAACTGCGGATATGGCCGTATGGTAGATGAGTCTTTTAGATACCGCAACAGTTGTATGAGAATTGTCATAATATCCCCTGTGCTTTTTCATAGGGGCTGAACACTCTACACATTTTTGATATTTCAATGGTAACGTTTCATGCTTTTCTTTAATAAGCGGTAATATGAGATCCACTACACCGTGTCGATAGTCTCCTCTACTTGGATCAGAATCGCCTCTAAATCCAAATTGATATTTACATGACAGTGCTGATAATGGAATTGGTTTTGCACCATTTATATAGAGATTGCAGAAGTGAATAAAATCTTTTGTAAAAATTGCCTTAAAAGTATTATCGAACTCATTTGTCTTTGACCATTCCTTTGCCAATGCACCACGAAGGGTAGAACCACTTATATAATCAAGAGTTTCTTCAACATTGGATACAGCTTTTGAAGATAAAAAAGATGAGGGGCTTTTACCAAGAAGTGAAATCTCAAATTTTATCATTTAAAAACCTCCTCGTTTACCTCAATGGAGCATCTGCCAAGACCTCTTGCCTTATTCCCTCCTAGGTGGGTGATGCTTTCAATGGTTTTTTTAAAAAAGATATATTCTTCATCAGTAAGCCATACATCTCCGTGAATCCGTGATGTGAAGACGATGGATGGATTGACAGTTTCAAAGTTGAACAATGCCTTATCTTCAGCAGTCTTTAATATCCTGTTAATCCTGATCCCGGTCCTTATTGCTGACTGACTTTGAGGCATGATTTTATCAGTTTTAATCTTTGATAGAATATCATGTGTTTCATAATCCATCACTGCATCTTCAAAAATTAAACTTCCTTCATAGAACTCTGACCCAAAGCAACGACAGATTACACATGCCTCTTTTATATTATCAAACTTACATATTTCTTTATTAATAGTAGTGTTACAAATATCGCCACTGTCAATTGTGAGCATAATTTTTTTGAACTCAGCTTTTATTTTTCCTTTTAGAGATGTTGCCGGAAAATAGACAATATCATCCTTATCCTTTACTGATTTTAAATCTATCAGACCTGCTGCCCCGAACCCACTTCCTACAATAAATGGAGAATCGAATGTAATTGCCAGAGTTAAGTTGATGTTACTCTTTTTCATGCTTCGTCCTCTAATTGGATAAATTCATAAAGTTCAATCAGATCTTCAAATGGGGTTTCATATTTATTGGCAGAGATTGTCTTCCATGGGAATTTATCAACCCCAAAATCACGTTCTATTTTCATAATCGATTCGCAATGTGCATCAGCAAGACGGGTTTTCATATATAATGCTTCAATAGTAGCCTGAAAATATCCATTAAACATCGATGTATACAATCTTTTCAGCTTATTTTTTGGGAAATCACCTTTCTTTAAATTTATTATATTTTCAATAATTTTACGCATTGCTTCTATAGAATAAGGACGCATGGTGAGTGAAATTTCTCCGTTATCTAAATATTCAAGTTCCTTTTTCCTTCTTGAAATGGGATCTCCAAGAGTAGAACCTGTTGTTGCTGTAAAATCTATGTAGCTTACATCACTGTTTTTCCTGCTTCTTACTTTTGCATTTCTTAAAAGCCCTTCTGCAGATTCAAGAACATTTTTAATCGGTACACTGTCATGGCACAGAACAACAGCTGCTGAAGTAGTTACACTGTCAGTTCCATTGTATTCTTTGAGCATTTGATTAAATTCATCACAAAAATCAATGGCCACAGATATTGCCTTGTGAGCAGGAACAACCATTATCAAATCATCACCCCCAGCAAGTATTATCTGAAAGGTAAAATCATTTCCAAAATGTTTCTTAATAGTAGATACAGCCGCTTCAAAGGTCGCTTCTTCTACGTTTTTACTAAATTCTTTGAGTTCATTAAATCGTTTAATTTTCTCAAGGTGCTCCCCCATCCTGTTACCATCAGCATATATAAATCCGATATATCCCTGAGGGTGTGATTGTTCGCCAATATCTCCAAATTCATGAGGTAGCTTAGGGGGGATATTAATGGATTTAAAAAGACGATTATAAATTTCCATGTTTTTGTAGTTTTTTGATTCGTTAATTTTTTGAAAACATCCGTTGCAGACAAATCGATCACGAGTATCTTTAAATTCAGCAGGAAAAATACCACATGCCTGACAGCTTTTAAAATATCCACTGGATAAAATTTGTCTTTTCCTTTCTTTAAGTAATTTATCTTTTTGCAATTGCCTTTCAGAATTGGATATCCACACATCTTCTGACCATGAATCCTTCTTTTCACTGAGGGTTACTGTAACATCTACACCATTTGCATCATCATAAAAAAGCCTTTTAAGAAAATCCACATATTTTTCTGCATAACCCTTTTCATCAAAAATTACCTTTATATTACCTCCACCAGCTACAATACATTCCCATTCCTGACCTTCATCACCATAGCTTTTCAGTTCATCGATAGCTTTTTTTCTGTTTAATCGATCAAGCAAAATGCTTGCACCTCGTATCTCTCGAAGTTTATTGGTTCCAAATATATAGGCATGTATACCACTAATATCCAGCATTACAAGATAATTTCTGTCCATAAATACACATCATTTTTATATTGTGTCTGCGAGTGATTGATTAAAGATGAATAAAACTACCAAAAGAATATAAGTCATATTTTTCATAGGACTTATCACACCTTTTAGAACTTTACTATTTATTCATATACTCCCACGAACTTAACGCACATATTTTTATAAATTAATAATCCTTATAGTTTTCTAAATTGACCTGTGATATTGAAATGCACCCCTCCCACCAGATAGATAGTTAAGCAAATGTATAACGACGTCGCAGGTCCCATCATCCTCACCGACTCGGGTGTGACTCCCCTCAAGGCTGCAAATAGCTGATGAG